>Ga0134096_1000160_pt1 | contig 84167 bp, 80 predicted proteins | sample 7_2taG_FD_94448 | JGI IMG/M metagenome (GOLD analysis project Ga0134096, IMG submission 94448) | Switchgrass degrading microbial communities from high solid loading bioreactors in New Hampshire, USA - 7_21_20_110_A3 metaG | ecosystem: Engineered > Bioreactor > Semi-continuous > Anaerobic >... | reverse complement strand
TCTTACCTCTTATCTCTTACCTCTTATCTCTTACCTCTTATCTCTTACCTCTTATCTCTTACTTCTTATCTCTTACCTCTTATCTCTTACTTCTTACCTAATGTATAACTTTTGGAGGATTCTTATGTTTGATACGCTCAAGGAAGAATGCGGCGTTTTCGGCATGTTCTCAAAGGAGAATATCGATATCGCCCAGTACGCGTACTACGCGTTGTTCGCTTTGCAGCACAGAGGACAGGAGAGCGCCGGTATCGTCGTGAACGACGACGGCATTATGAACCTGCACAAAAACGTGGGGCTGGTAAACGAGGTTTTCACGCCCGAAGTGCTTTCCGGTCTGGGCAAGGGCAATATCGTCATCGGTCACGTTCGGTACGGAACCACCGGCACGCGTCCCCGCTTGAACGCGCAGCCGCTTCTGGTCAACCACGTCAAGGGCAGCATGGCTTTGGCGCATAACGGCAACCTGATAAACGACAGCGAACTGAGAGAAAAGCTGGAGCTGGAAGGCTCGATATTCCACACCACAAGCGATACCGAAGTCATCAGCTATGTAATCGTCAAAGAGCGTTTGAACGCCGTGTCGATTGAGGAAGCGGTCATTCACGCGATGGAAAAAATCAAGGGCGCTTATTCGCTGCTGATTATGTCGCCCACCAAGCTGATTGCGGTCAGGGACCCCTACGGATTCCGGCCGTTGTGCATCGGCGCGCTCGGCGACAGCTACGTTTTCGCTTCCGAGAGCTGCGCGTTTGACGCGATCGGCGCGACCTTCCTGCGGGACGTCAAGCCCGGCGAGGTCGTCGTGGTTGACAAGAACGGCATGCGCAGCTTTGAGAATCACTGCAATAAGGTAAAACGCGCGCTCTGCGTGTTTGAATACATCTACTTCGCCCGTCCCGATTCGGTTATCGACGGCGCTTCGGTACATACAGCGCGCCTGCGCGCGGGCGCATTTCTGGCGCTGGAACATCCGGTTCAGGCGGATGTCGTGGTAGGCGTTCCGGATTCGGGCATAGACGCGGCGATCGGATACGCGCGGCAGTCGGGCATTCCGTACGGCGTCGGGCTGATTAAGAGCAAATACGTCGGCAGAACCTTTATCCAGCCCAGTCAGGAGCAGCGCGAGGTCGGCGTGCGGCTCAAACTGAGTCCCATCGTGAGCGTATTGAAGGATAAAAGAGTAATTCTAATCGACGATTCCATCGTCAGAGGAACCACCAGCGCGCGCCTTGTCAAACTAATCCGCGACGCGGGCGCAAAGGAAGTGCATATGCGCATTTCCGCGCCGCCCTTCCGCCATCCCTGCTATTTCGGCACGGATATTGATTCGCCGGAACATCTGCTGGCCGCCAATCATTCCATCGAGGAAATGGCAAAGATGATCGGCGTCGATTCGCTCGGGTTCTTAAGCATTGACAGCGTTAAGAAACTGGCGGAAACCGGCGACAACGGTTTCTGCACCGGGTGTTTCTCCGGAACTTACCCGTTGGAGATTCCGTGCTATAACCGAAAAAGCAAATACGAGCGCAAGCTGAGCGAACGAACGGAGGCAAACCAATGAAAAGTTTCAGCGATAGCTATAAGGCGGCCGGCGTTGACATTACCGCCGGCTACGAAGCGGTCAGGCTGATGAAAGACCATATCAAACGCACGCTGATCCCGGGCGCCGGCGACATCGGCGGGTTCGGCGGATTGTTTGAGCTGGACCTGACCGGAATCAAAAAACCGGTTCTTGTCAGCGGCACGGACGGCGTCGGCACCAAGCTGAAAATCGCTTTCCTGATGGACAAGCACGACACCGTCGGCATCGACTGCGTCGCCATGTGCGTCAACGATATTATCTGCAGCGGCGCGAAACCGCTTATTTTCCTCGATTACATCGCACTCGGAAAGAATATCCCCGAAAAAGTCGCTTCCATCGTTTCCGGCGTAGCGGAAGGCTGCGTTCAGGCGGGCTGCGCGCTGGTCGGCGGCGAAACCGCGGAGATGCCCGGTTTTTACCCGGAGGACGAATACGATTTGGCGGGTTTTTCCGTGGGCGTTGTCGATAAAGACAAAATTATTGACAATAAAAAAATTAAAAAAGGCGATGCCGTCATCGCGCTTCCTTCCTCCGGCGTGCATTCCAACGGGTTCTCGCTGGTCAGAAAGATATTCGACGTCGAACATAAGGGCGTTGACGCATATTACGCCGAACTGGGCATGACGCTGGGCGAAACGCTGCTCACGCCCACCAAAATATATGTAAAACCCATGCTGAAACTGATGGAAACGGTCGAGGTGAAAGCGGTTTCCCATATCACCGGCGGCGGTTTCTACGAGAATATTCCAAGAAGCATACCGGAAGGGTTCGCCGTCAAAATCGATAAGAAAGCGTTAAAGATACTTCCTGTTTTCGAGCTGATTCAAAAAGCGGGAAACATCGACGAGCGCGATATGTTCAACACCTTCAATATGGGCGTCGGCATGAGCGTTGTTGTGGATTCAGCAATCGCGGACAAAGCGGTCAGCGTGCTGAACGAAAACGGCGAAAAGGCCTATATCTGCGGTGAAATTATAAATCAAGAGAACGGGGAAGGTGTTCTGATTTGTTAAAGATCAATATTGCTGTTCTGGTCAGCGGTTCGGGAACCAATCTGCAGGCGCTGATAGACGCGAGCAAGGCCGGAACGCTCAAGAACGGCGAGATAAAAACGGTCATATCCAGCAAGGAAACGGCGTACGCGCTGCAAAGAGCGAAAGACAACGGCATCAAAGCCTACTGCGTGCCGAAAAGGGATTTCCCCGACCAGCAGGCGTTCGAGCGCAGGCTGATTGAGATTTTGAAAAGCGAGGGCGCGGAGCTGATTGTTCTTGCCGGATTTACCATCATTTTAAGCCCGTATTTTATCAACGAGTACCGGGACAGAATCATCAACATCCATCCGTCGCTGATACCCGCTTTCTGCGGCGAAGGTTTTTACGGGCTTAAGGTTCATCAGGCGGCGTTGGAGCGCGGCGTAAAGGTTACCGGCGCCACCGTTCATTTCGTCAACGAAATTCCGGACGGCGGAAAAATCATTCTGCAGAGAGCGGTCAATGTCAAGGACAACGACACGCCCGAAATCCTCCAAAGGCGGGTTATGATGAAGGCGGAATGGAGAATCCTTCCCAAAGCCTGCGAAATGGTCTGCAAACAACTGCTGAAAGAAAAGAAAGCAGAGTAAGGGATTGACTATGATAGACATCTTCAACTATTTATCCTCAAACAGCTATCCCGGCAGGGGAATCGCCATCGGCAAAAGCGCCGACGGAAACGAAGCGTATCTTATTTATTTTATCATGGGCAGAAGCGTGAACAGCCGCAACCGCGTATTTGTTGAGAACGCCGACGGAAGCGTCCGCACCAAAGCGTTCGACGAGAGCAAGCTGACAGACCCTTCGTTAATCATTTACGCGCCGGTCCGCGTTTTCGGCGAGCATACCATCGTGACAAACGGCGACCAGACCGACACGATATACAATTCGTTGCGGGACGGCAAGACCTTCGCGGACGCTTTGCGCACGCGCGGCTACGAGCCGGACGCGCCCAACTACACGCCAAGAATCAGCGGTCTGGCGACCATACACAACGGAAAACTCTCCTATAAACTGTCCATCCTCAAAAAGTCCTGCGCGTCTGCCGCCTGCGACCGGTTCTTCTTTGAGTACGAGAACACCGCGCCGGGCGTCGGGCATCTCATCCATACATACAAATCGGACGGCAACCCGATTCCCTCCTTCGAAGGCGAGCCGGCGGCTTTCGCCTGCGACAAGGATTTCGAATCGCTCGCGGACGGCATCTGGAACGCGTTGAACGAGGAGAACAAAGTTTCTCTCTTTGTCCGCAGCATATCGATCAAGGATGGTTCCTATAAAACTAAAATCTACAACAAGAATCAGTAATCGGGAGTGTGTGTTATGACAGAGCTTGAGCTGAAGTACGGCTGCAACCCCAATCAGAAGCCGGCAAGAATCTACATAAATAAAGGAAGTCTACCGATCGAAGTACTCAACGGAAAACCGGGTTATATTAACTTTTTGGATGCGTTCAACGGATGGCAGCTTGTAAAGGAGCTGAAGGAAGCGACGGGCATGCCTGCGGCCGCTTCATTCAAGCACGTCAGCCCGGCGGGCGCGGCGGTAGGCGAGCCGCTGGACGATATTCTCCAGCAGATTTTCTTTGTTCCTTCAAAAGATATTTCTCCGCTTGCCTGCGCGTACGCAAGGGCGAGGGGCGCGGACCGGATGAGCTCGTACGGCGACTGGATTTCGCTGAGCGACAAGTGCGACCTGGACACCGCGAAACTGATTGCCGCGGAGGTTTCGGACGGCGTCATCGCGCCGGATTACGACGACGACGCGCTTGCGCTGCTCAAAACCAAGCGCAAGGGCACCTACAACATCGTAAAAATCGACAAAGACTATGTTCCCGAAGAGATGGAAGTAAAGCAGGTTTTCGGCATTTACTTTGAGCAGGCGCGCAACAACGTCAAAATCGACCGCGAGATGCTCAAAAACATTGTCACCGAGCAAAAAGAACTGCCCGAATCCGCCGTACGCGATTTAATCATTTCGCTGATTACGCTCAAATACACGCAGTCAAACTCGGTCTGCTACGCTTTTGGTGGTCAGGCAATCGGCATCGGCGCCGGACAGCAGTCCAGAGTGCACTGCACACGCCTTGCGGGCAATAAGGCGGACAACTTCTTCCTGCGCCAGCACCCGAAGGTATTGGAGCTGCCGTTCTTAGACGATATCGCCCGCCCGAACCGGGACAACGCGATCGACGTTTATATCTCCGCCGATTACGAGGACGTCATCGACGACGACGTATGGCGCAACACCTTCAAGGTAAAGCCCGAACCGCTGACCGCGGAGGAAAAGAAAGCGTTCCTTTCTAAAATCAACGGCGTTTCTCTGGGCAGCGACGCGTTCTTCCCGTTCTCGGACAACATCGAAAGAGCGGCGAAGAGCGGCGTAAGCTATATCGCGCAGCCGGGCGGTTCCATCCGCGACGACCTTGTGATTGAAGCCTGCAACAAGTACGGCATGGTCATGGCGTTTACCGGCGTTCGCCTGTTCCACCACTAAACAGCGGACATTAATGGTTTTTTCGCAATCAAGAAATTAGAGTATAGGAGATCGATATGGACATTCTTGTTGTCGGCGGCGGCGGCCGCGAGCACGCGATTATCAAAGCGATCAAAAAAAGCCCGCTATGCGGGAAAATCTACTGCCTGCCCGGAAACGGCGGCATCGCCTCGGACGCTGAATGCGTAGATATCGGCGCGAAGGACATTCCGGCCATCACAGCCTTCGCGGTTGAAAAAAAGGTTGATTTTGCGATTGTCGCGCCCGACGACCCGCTGGTGCTGGGCGCCGTGGACGCGCTTGCGGAAAAGGGAATCCCTTGCTTCGGACCGAACAAAGCAGCAGCCATGATTGAGGGAAGCAAGGCGTTCGCAAAGGATCTGATGCGCAAATACGGCATTCCGACCGCAACCTATCAGACTTTTGACAACGCGGACGAAGCGATACGATATATTTCCGATCAGAACAGCTATCCCACCGTCATCAAAGCCGACGGGCTTGCGTTGGGCAAGGGCGTTATCATCGCCGAAAACTTCGAAGAAGCGAAAAACGCGGTCAAAAGCATCATGCTGGACAAAGCGTTCGGTGAAAGCGGCAATAAAATCGTGATAGAGGAATACCTTACCGGCGTGGAGGTTTCGGTGCTCGCCTTTACGGACGGAAAGACCATCAAGCCGATGGTTTCCTCGATGGACCACAAACGCGCTTTGGACGGCGACAAGGGCTTGAACACCGGCGGCATGGGCACCGTCGCGCCCAACCCGTATTATACAAAAGAAGTCGCCGACGCGTGCATGGAAAAAATCTTTCTGCCCACCGTTCAGGCGATGAACAGCGAGGGCAGGACCTTTAAGGGATGTTTGTACTTCGGACTGATGATTACCAAAACCGGCCCGAAGGTCATCGAATACAACTGCCGCTTCGGCGACCCCGAAACGCAGGTCGTGCTCCCGCTTTTAAAGAGCGACCTTTTGCAGATTATGCTCGCCGTTTCGCAGGGTACCTTAAGCGAAACGGAGGTTGTTTTTGACAACGGCGCCGCCTGCTGCGTCATCATCGCGTCCGGCGGATATCCGCAGCATTACGAAAAGGGCAAGAAAATAGATTTCGGCGACGTGCGGGAAAGCGACGATTTGCTGATTTACCACGCGGGCACAAAACTGGATAAGGACGGAAGCCTCTTCACCGCCGGCGGCAGGGTGCTCGGCGTTACTGCGACCGGAAAGGATTTGGCGGAAGCGGTTGAAAAAGCGTATAAAGCCGTAGAAAAAATCAGTTTCGAGGGTTCTTTCTACCGGAAGGACATCGGCAAAAAGGCGCTTGCGGTTCTACAACGCTAAAAAAGAGGAGCAGGGAATGGTTTACAGAGTATATACGGAAAAAAAGGAAGAATACGCTGCGGAAGCGAAGTCGGTTTTGAACGACATCCGGGAACTTTTGAAAATAAAAACGCTGACAAAAGTCCGGGTTCTAAACCGATACGACGTCGAAAACATCTCCAAGGAACTGTTCGATTACTGCGTCGGAACCGTTTTCTCCGAGCCGCAGTTGGACAACGTTTATTATTCGCTTCCGGACGACGGCGCGAAGGTCTTCGCCGTGGAATATCTTCCCGGACAGTATGACCAGCGGGCGGATTCCGCGTCCCAATGCATACAGATTGTGTCGCAGGGCGAAAGACCGATTGTCAAAAGCGCGAAGGTTTATCTTCTTTACGGCTACCTTACGGACGAGGATATTCAAAGAATACAGCATCATCTGATAAACCCGGTCGAGAGCCGGCTTGCTTCGCTAAAAGAAGCGGAAACGCTGCAGATGAAGACGGTTCAGCCCGATTCGGTCGAGACGGTCGAGAACTTCATCACCATGACCGACGACGAGCTGAAAGAATTCCGGCAAAGTCAGGGACTGGCGATGGATTTTGACGACCTTTTGTTCTGCCGGGACTATTACAGAAAAGAAAACCGCAATCCCACGATTACCGAGATTAAGCTGATTGATACATACTGGTCTGACCACTGCAGGCATACGACCTTCACGACCCACATCGACAACATCGTCATCGACGACAGCCAGACGGCGGAAGGGTACGAGAATTATCTAAGACTGCGCAAAGAGCTGGGCAGAACCAGCCCGATTACGCTGATGGACATCGCGACAATCGGCGCGCGATACTTAAAGCGCAAGGGAATCCTGAAAGATTTGGACGAATCCGACGAAATCAACGCCTGCACGGTCAGGATTGACGTGGACGTGGACGGCAAAAACGAGGAGTACCTGCTCCTTTTCAAAAACGAAACGCACAATCATCCGACCGAGATTGAGCCGTTCGGCGGAGCGGCGACCTGCATCGGCGGCGCGATACGCGACCCGCTTTCCGGCAGAAGCTATGTGTATCAGGCAATGCGCGTCACCGGCGCGGCAAACCCGCTTACGCCCATCGAACAGACCATGAAGGGCAAACTCCCGCAGCGCACGATCGTTACCGAAGCGGCGCGCGGTTACTCCTCCTACGGCAACCAAATCGGGCTTGCCACCGGCCTGGTCGACGAGCTGTACCACGAAGGTTATGCCGCAAAGCGTATGGAAATCGGCGCGGTACTCGGCGCCGCGCCCAGAAAAAATGTAAAAAGAGAAAAACCGGCGCCGGGCGACGTGGTCATTCTGCTCGGCGGCAGAACCGGCAGGGACGGCTGCGGCGGCGCGACCGGTTCTTCCAAATCGCATACGCTTGAATCGCTCGAGCAGTGCGGCGCAGAGGTTCAAAAGGGCAACGCGCCCGAAGAGCGCAAACTGCAAAGGCTTTTTAGAAATCCGGAAGCATCCAGACTGATTAAGAAGTGCAACGACTTCGGCGCCGGCGGCGTTTCGGTCGCGATCGGCGAGCTGGCGGACGGACTCGATATTGACCTCGACAAGGTTCCGAAAAAGTATGAGGGACTGGACGGCACCGAGCTTGCCATCAGCGAATCGCAGGAGAGAATGGCGGTCCTGCTCGACAAGAACGACGTCGAACGCTTTATGGAACTCGCTTCGGAAGAAAACATCGAAGCGACTGCCGTCGCCGTCGTAACCGATACCAACCGCCTGCGCATGCGCTGGAAGGGGAAGGTAATCGTCGATATATCCCGCGATTTCCTCAACTCCAACGGCGCCGTCAAGCACGCGAACGTCAAGGTTGAACAATGGAAAACCTACAAGGATAAATCTTACAAAAGTTTTGCAAAAGGCATGCGGGAAGTTTGCGCCGACCTGAACGTCTGCTCCAAGCGCGGACTATCGGAGCGCTTTGACGCGACCATCGGCGCCGGAAGCGTTTTGATGCCGTTCGGCGGTAAGTATCAGCTCACGCCGACGCAGGTGATGGCGGCGAAGATTCCGGTATTGGAGGGCGAAACCGACACCGCTTCGGTGTTTGCGTACGGATTTAACCCGTTTGTCAGCGAAGCGAACCCGTACGCCGGCTCCTACAACGCGGTGGTCGAATCGGTCACCAAGCTGGTCTGCGCCGGCGCGGGACTGGATAAATGCTATCTTTCGTTCCAGGAGTACTTCTGCCGTCTCGGAAAAGACGAGAAGCGCTGGGGGCTTCCGTTCGCGGCTCTGCTCGGCGCTCTGCAGGCGCAGATTGACCTGGGCATCGGCGCGATCGGCGGCAAGGACTCGATGAGCGGCAGTTTCGAGAACCTTGACGTTCCGCCGACGCTGGTTTCCTTCGCGGTCACGGTCACGAACGCGAAGAACATCATCTCACCCGAGTTCAAAAAGGTAGGCAGCCGGGTAATCCTTTTAAAGACCGAAATGAAGGACGGCAAAGCCGATATCGAAAGCCTGAAAAACAACCTTGCCCTTGCGCAGACCCTGATTCAGGAGGGCAAGGCGGTTTCTGCGTACACGCCCACGTTCGGCGGCATCGCGGCTGCGGTCTTTAAAATGTGTATCGGCAACAAAATCGGCTTTAAATATGCGGACAACCTGAACCTTGACCTGTTCGGCTGCCTCTGCGGAAGCATTATTCTTGAACTAAAAGAAGACGCCGATATCGGCATTACGCTCGGATATACGACCGATAACGCTGTTATTGAGAAAGACGGCGAGGATCTTTCGCTCGACAGCCTGCTGAATATCTATGAAGAGAAGTTAGAACCCGTGTTCACCTGCAACATACAGCAGAACATCAAGGTGTTTGATATTCCGCTGTATAAAGCAGAAAAACGCCTTGCGCCGGCTGTAAAGACCGCAAAGCCGAAGGTCTGCATTCCGGTTTTCCCGGGCAACAACTGCGAGTACGACTGCGCCAGAGCCTTTGAGCGCGCGGGCGCCGAGCCGGTCATTACGGTCATCAAGAACCTCACCGGCGCTGATATAACCGCATCGGTCGACCTGATGGTAAAGCGAATCGCCGAGTCGCAGATTGTATTGATTCCCGGCGGATTTTCGGGCGGCGACGAGCCGGACGGTTCCGCGAAGTTCATCACCGCGTTCTTCAGAAACCCGAAAATCAAAGAGCAGGTCGAAATCCTGCTTGAGAAACGCGACGGCTTGATCGGCGGCATCTGCAACGGCTTCCAGGCGCTGATCAAGCTCGGTCTGGTTCCGTTCGGCAAAATCATGGAGCCGGACGCTTCTTCGCCCACGCTCGGTCCGAACATCATCGGCAGACACCAGTCCAGGCTGGTCAACACCAAAATTGTTTCCAACAAATCGCCCTGGTTTATGCTCTATGAGCCGGGCGAAGTGGTAACGGTTCCGATTTCGCACGGCGAGGGCAGGTTTATCTGCGAAGACACACTTGCGCAAAAGCTCATTGAGAACGGTCAGATTGCAACGCAGTACGCGGACCTGAACGGCAGAGCGTCCGCAGACATCGCGTACAATCCCAACGGCTCGCTGATCGCCGTTGAGGGAATTACCTCTCCCGACGGCAGAATCTTCGGCAAAATGGGCCATTCCGAGCGCGCGGGTGCGTACCTTTACAAAAACGTTCCGCAGTACAAATACGACAACAGACTGTTTGAAGGCGCGGTAAAATATTTTCAATAAAATACAAGGCGGGGGCTTGCTCCCGCCTAACCCTGCATGAGGAGGAAATTATGAATAACATCATGAAAGTAGTTCTCTCCGGTAGGTGTACCGGATGCAGTGCATGCAATGATTGCGAGCATATCACATTCAGTCTGAATGAACAGGGCTTTTACGCACCAACCGTTGATGAAAATTGTAATGAATGCGGTAAATGTATAGATAAGTGTATTTACTCTGATCAATACGAAGAAGATACCGATGAATAACGAAGGGCTGCGGCAACGCAGCCCTTTTGTTATGCCATTTTATCAAATGTTATGACCACCTTGAACAAATCCCCGTCGATAGACAGCTCGAATTTGCCTTTTTGCAGTTCGGTCAGGCTTTTTGCAATCGACAACCCCAGTCCGCTGCCCTCGGTCGAGCGCGAGCTGTCCCCGCGGACAAAGCGTTCGGTAAGCTCGTCGCTCGAGATATTTAATGGGTATTTTGAGATGTTTTTAAAGGCGATTTGCACCTTTCCGTCCGTTTCGACAACCGAAAGGTAAACCCTTGTAGCCGGCAGGGAATATTTGCAGATATTGCTCAGCAGATTGTCAAACACCCGCCATAAGAGCCTGCCGTCGCAGAAAACCGGCGTTTCGTGATCCGGTAGGGTTACGATAGGTTCAAGAGAAACAGCCTTCAAACGCTCGTCATATTCCGCCACAGCTTGCGAGAGCAACTCTTTGATGTCGGTGCGGGCAGGGGAAACGTTGATGCTGCCGGATGAAGCCTTTGACGCCTCCACCAGGTCCTCCGTCATTTTCTTCAGCCGGGCGGATTGTCTGTCTATCACCGCAAGGTACTCTTTTGCGGTTTCGTTCTCGATGTTCTCTTTTTTAAGCAGGTCGACATAGTTAATAATCGACGTGAGCGGCGTTTTGATATCGTGCGAAACATTCGTAATCAGCTCAGTTTTCGTGCGTTCGCTCTTAATCCGCTCCTCAACCGCTTTGGAGATTCCGGCGCTGATGTTGTTCAGGTTTTCGCCGTGCTTTTTGAGATCCCACAGCATTTTGCTTGTATCAATTCTGTAGCTGATATCCCCGTTCGCGATTCTCTCTCCGCCTTCCTTCAGCTTGCGCAAATGCAGCGTAAGATAGCAGATAAAGCTGCAAAGAAGAACTTTTTCTATCCCCCAAAGAAAGAACAAACCGCCGGAACCATTCGAGATAATCATGAACGCCGTCAAAATCAGCTCAAACAGCGTAATCACGCCGAAAATCAGCAGTACCTTAAATAAAACATTCAGATTGCGGAAAACAAACAGGAAAGCGCTTAAAAACTTCTTGAACACCCTATAGATAAATAAGCAGACTATATATATGACGGTGTTTTTCAGCAAAGTTTTCGCCTTCAACCTTGCCGCAAAAGACATGCAGTAAACTATGAGCGATAGAGCACATAAAAACGTAACCGGAATGACAATCAAAAAGAAGTTGGAAGCTAAGTCCACGTTCGCAACAATCGCCGTACCGTAAACGAGCACGCAACCTGCCGCGGCTGTGAAAATATCAAACGGAATTTTATCCATACCGTACAGCGAAACGCCCTCGATGCCCTTTCGGTACCCCGCGGCGCACATCAGAAAAATAAAAAGCAGTACAGAAAAGATTCCGCTAAAAGTAACAAAAACAATAAGAATACTGCTGCCTAACGAATGGATGATGTCAAATATAATTTTTAGCTGATAGAATTCGTCACATTCGGTCAGATTCGCGCGTACCGAAACGGTTACAATATAACCTCTCGATTTATCATCATAGTAATAATCGTCTTTGAAACCGTAGTTGGGTTCGTCATAATTGGATAAAACGATGTTTCCGTCAGAATCCTTAACTGTAAACGAAACATTGCAGTTGTCAGAACTATAGATATCTTTTTGAATATCCTCTAAAATAAACGGTTTTGAACTGGAATTTGCATACTGATATTTCATAAAAGAGCCGAAAATCCGAGCGGCATAATCGTTTGCCTGATTCTTGCACAGCTTGGATTCAAAAAAGGTAATATTGCTGTTATAAAACATATTGTTGTCTACAAGGATTGCGATACCCAGCACGGACAAAAAGAATACGGTCAAAAAAACGGCAAAAAGAATAACCGCTGTTATTTTAAAAGCAAAACTATGTTTAAATTTATTCATTGTCAACACCCTTTACAATTTTGTAGCCCTGACCCCATACGACTTTGAGATATCTCGGCTCGGCTGGGTTAATCTCCAGCTTTTCCCGCAGGTGCCGGATATGAACCGCGACCGTGTTCTCGCAGCCGAGCGGATTGTCGCCCCAAACCTTTGTGTAAATCTCGGCAGAGGAAAATACCTTACCCGGGTTCTGCATCAAGAGTTTTAGAATTTCATATTCGGTAGGGGTTAAGCTGACAGGCTCGCCGTCTACCGTAACCGTTTTGGTTTCGTCGTCCAGCGCGATGTTTCCGATTTTAAGCGCCGTCGGCTTTATCACCGCGCTGCCCAGCTTGGTATAGCGCCGAAGCTGGGACTTCACTCGCGCCAACACTTCGACCGGATTAAAAGGTTTGGTTATGTAATCGTCTGCTCCGATATTCAGTCCGAGTATTTTGTCGCTGTCCTCGCTTTTCGCGGTAAGCAGAATAATCGGGACATTGCTGAACTCGCGAAGTTTTGTCATCGCCGTAATTCCGTCCATGACTGGCATCATAATGTCCATCAGAACTAAATGAATTTCATTCTCTTTTACGATTTGCACAGCTTCCATGCCGTTGTACGCTTCAAAAGTCCGGTAATCCTCGCTTGAAAGGTATATCTTCAAAGCCGATACAATGTCCTTTTCGTCGTCGCAGATCAAAACATTACACATAATCAACCCTCCGGTAATAAAATACCATAAACTCCTTTAAAATCCAATACGCTATTGTCTTAAGAATTTCTTAAAACAAAAAAGAGTCGGTTTTCAAACCGGCTCTGAAATGGTTTTTTCTTATTTTTCTTTGCTCTTAAAGAGCAATGACCACAAAAGCGCAAAAGCAAAAGATGCCGTGATGCCCGCGGAGGTCGCCTTTAATCCTCCGGTCAGCGCGCCGAGCAGGCCCTGTTCGCTGACCGCTTTTTCTACGCCCTTCGCGAGCATATAGCCGAACCCGGTCAGGGGCACCGTCGCGCCGGATTTTCCGAACTTCACAATCGGCTCGTACACCTGCAAGGCAGTCAGGATAACGCCCATAACGACATAGCCGACCAGAATCCGCGCGGGCGTCACCTTGGTTTTATCGATAAATATCTGGGCGATTACGCACAAAATGCCGCCGACTAAAAAACTGTACAGGAAACTGTTCAAATCCATCAGACCAACTCCTTCGTTACTCCTTGCAGATATGAATCAGATGCGCGATCGACGGAATGCTCTCGTTCTGCAGCGCGCTTTTTTTGTTCAGGAGCGCGCCGGTGGCGATCAGGAGCACGCGTTTTAGCTCGTTGTTCTGCATCCGCTTGAAGAAATGACCGCCGAAAACCGTCGCCATGCAGGCGCAGCCCGACGCGCCCGCGTGCATGTCCTGTTTTTCGATGTCGTAGATCAGCATTCCGCAATCGACGTATATGTCGCCGAGCGTGTATCCGCATCGCTTGAGCAGCTCGATGGAAATCTCGTGCCCTTCCTTGCCGAGATCGCCGGTCGCGATCAGGTCAAAATCCTGCGGTTTAAGGGAACTTTCGTTAAAATAGCGCAGAATCGTGTCCACCGCGGCGGTCGCCATCGCCGCGCCCATGTTGTTTGCGTCTTTGACGCCGTTATCAACGATTTTTCCGATAACGGCTTCCATTACGCGGAACGGCGTCGGTTCGTTCTGAAACAGGTACGCGCCGCAGCCGGTTACCGTATGCTGGGCGGTCGGCGTCCGCTGACTGCCGTATTCCAGCGGGAAACGGTACTGGCGTTCCGCGGAGCAGAAATGCGAAGAAGCCATCACCGCCGCGTTTTTCACGAGTCCGCCGTTGATAAATGCGGACGCTACGATCGAACCTTCTATAATCGTCGAGCAGGCGCCGTATAACCCGAGAAACGGTATATGCGTCTTTGTGACCGCGAAACTGGTCGCGATGCATTGGTTCAACAGGTCGCCGCCCATCAGCAAATCTATATCCTCCGGACGCTTTCCGGATTTGCCGAGCAGAATGTTCAGCGTCCGTCTTGCCATTTCGCTTTCGGCTTTCTCAAACGTGTCCGTGCCGAAATACGGGTCCTCTTCAATCGCGTCAAAATACGAAGCGAGCGGACCCTCCGATTCTTTTTTTCCGACCAGAGAGGCCGTCTGCGCAAGATAAACGCTGCTGAAATGAAGAATACTGTTTTTCAACGCGTACCACCTTATTTCATGATAAAAAAGTAAATGATTCCGTAAATAATCGAGGCGACAGTGCCGTAAACTATAACGGGACCGGCGATGACGAACATCTGGGAAGCGACGCCCATTACGAAGCCTTCGCTTTTCGCGTCGATCGCGGGGGAGGTAACGGCGTTGGAAAAGCCTGTGATGGGAACCAGCGTGCCCGCTCCGGCGTGCTTGGCGATTTTGTCAAACCAGCCGATGCCGGTGAACAGGCCCGCAAGGAATATCAGTGTGACCGATTCTAATGTTTTCGCGGTTTCTTCTGCGACGCCGATATAGAGGTACAGCTCTAAAAAACCCTGTCCGATCGCGCAGATAAGCCCGCCTATCAGAAAAGCTTTGATGCAATTGACGACCGTGTTCGATCGTTTAGCCCGCTTTTCCGTGTAAGCAAGATACTCTTTTTTATTCACGCTGGATTTTCCTTTCGTTCATTTCTGTGTTTTATGAATATTCTTGTCATAAAATTGAATTTTATACCAAGACTATTGACAAGAGGATGATATTGAATATAATTAAATGTAAATGTTATAAATTTACTGTAAATACCGCATAAATACTGATTTCCCGGCGAAATTTTCCGTTGCGTTAGCAATCGCATTCAGTATTTGAGTTTATTTGAAAGGATTGGTAAAGTGAATAAGTTCTATCCTCCGGAAAGGTACGACAAGCCGGACAGTTTCAGATCCTTAATTAAAAAAAGCGCAGAGAAATACGGTAATAAACCCTATTTAAAATATATAAAAAAGACTGGTGATGTCGGAGAGGTATCATTTGTACAGTTCTACAACGACGTAAAATCGCTTGGAACTGCTTTCTTCGGCTTAAAGCTGGCGGGGAAGAGGGTTGCCATTCTTGGCGAAAGCCGGCCCGAATGGGTTACCGCTTACATGGCGGCGCTCTGCACCGGCAGCGTTGTCGTTCCTCTTGACAAGGAGCTGCTTGCGGACCAGATTCGGAACTTCATCGAGCTCGCGGAAGCAGACGCGCTTTTCTATTCCGAGGCATTTGCCGATTCCGTAAAATCCATGTCGGAAACGCTTCCGGGCGTGCAGTATTTTATCTGCTTCGACAACGTATGCGATTGCGAAAACGAAAGGTTTAAATCCTACAAGGACGTGCTCGCATACGGCGAAAAACTGCTTACCGAGGGAAATACCGACTATGAGAGAGCAAGGGTAGATACCTCGAAGATGAGCGCGATTATTTTTACCTCCGGAACAACCGGAACCAGCAAGGGCGTCATGCTTTCGCAGGACAATCTGCTGTACTGCATGCATGCTTCGGCAAATATGGTAAATTTCAGCGACAAGGACGTGCTTTTCTCGGTTCTTCCGCTGCATCATACGTATGAGATGAGCTGCGGAATTCTCACGCCGTTGATGCTGGGAATTACCGTATGCTTCAACAACAGCCTGAAGTATTTCATGAAGAACGTCAATATCTTCAAGCCCACCGGCATGGTTCTTGTTCCCTTGTTCGTCACCACCATCTACAAAAAGATCATGGAGGAAATCCAAAAGAAGAACAAGGAAAAACTGTTCAAAGGCGCGGTTGCCGTCACAAAGAACCTGCGCAGGGTCGGTCTTGACGTTCGGAGCATCGCCTTCGCCGAAATCAGAAAAGCGCTCGGCGGCAATTTGAAAAAAATCATCTGCGGCGGCGCGGCGCTGGACCCGGATTACGTCGACAGATTTGACGAGTTCGGCATCAACATTTCCGTCGGTTACGGCATCACCGAGTGTTCGCCGCTGGTTTCCGTCAATCCCTATTTCCGTCGCAAGAGAGGTTCTGTCGGAATCCCGGTAAAGAATTCTATTGTTAAAATTATCATCGAGGACGAGAACGATAACGAAATCGACGCCGAAACGGGCGAAATCGGCGAGATCTGCGTAAAAGGACCTCAGGTTATGCTTGGCTACTACAAGAACCCTGAAGCGACGGCCGCTACCTTTACGCAGGAAGGCTTCTTCAAAACCGGCGACTACGGTTATATCGACGAGGAAGGTTATTTGTATATAACCGGCAGAAAAAAGAATATCATCGTATTGCCGAACGGAAAGAACGTTTATCCGGAAGAAATCGAAGAATACCTCTACAAGCTGGACGTTATCAGCGAATGCGTTGTCGTCGGCAGAGAGAGCAGCACCGGCGAAGTCGTGCTCACCGCGATCATTTATCCCGATTACAGCAAGTTTGAAGGTTGTGATCAGAATGAAATTATCGAAAGGATGAAAGCCGAAGTTCTCAAGGTCAACAAACAGCTTCCGATATTCAAGCAAATCCGGAATATCGAGCTGAAAAAGAGCGAGTTTGAAAAGACTTCTTCCAAAAAAATCATACGTCATAAAGTTTAATATAAAACATTTAGGTTAAGAGGTATACAGTATGTTTGAAAAGCTAAAAAATGTACTTGTTGAGGAAATGAGCATTAATCCCGACGATATTACGCCGGACGCGGAACTGATTAACGATTTAGGCTTCAACTCGCTGGAGCTTGCCGATTTAATCGTTCTGTGCGAGGAAAAATTCGACGTCGTTTTCGATGAAAAAGATCTTCCGAGTTTGGTTACCGTTGGCGACGTCGCCAATTACATTGAACTTAATTCTTAAAAAATATAAAAAAAGCCCGCTTGAAATCCCTGACAGCTTCAAGCGGTATTTTTTTATAGATTAAGACCTACTTTCCGACTAATTCCCGGTATCTGGAAAGCGCGTTCTGCACGACGACGTTCCAGGGAAGGGGAATGGTTTCCCTTGCTTTTTCGCCGACCTGCTTTGCGTAGGGAAGCGCGTCCACGATGCAGTCCGCAATGGATTTCGGCGTGTTCTCGCACAGAAAGCCGTTGTAGCCGTGCGTAATCCCCTCCGCGGAGCAGGAATCCTTTAGCAGGATGGAAGGGGTTCCGGCGGCGGCCGCTTCGCGCACCACCATCGGCGCGTTGTCGTAAGGGGAAGGGAAGACAAGCAAATCCGCGCGGGCATACAGGCTCATCAGCAGGTTTCGGTCCGTGATGTGTCCGGTAAAAATCACTTTTTTACGCAGACCAAGCTCTTTGGCAAGCTCCTTGATTTCTTCTTCGTCCGGACCCTTGCCGGCAAATATCATTTTAAATTTCTGGTTTTCCGTAGCATAAATCTGTACGGCGTGCAGAATGTTGCGGATGTTTTTCTTCCAGTTCTGCTGCCCGACGAACAGGAACAGATGTTCTTCCTCGCTTATATTGTATTTTTCCGATACCGCTTTGATCGCTTCTTCGGTCGGATGCCAGAGGTTTGTTCCGTTCGGCATAACCCGTATCTCTTTTTTAAATCCGTATTCTCTCAAAACGTCGGCGGTGGCGTGATTCACCGCCCAAACCTCGTCGCAGGCGTTATAGAACTCAAGCACGTATTTTATGCAGGTATTTGAAATCAGCTTGCTTTTGGTTGCTTTGTAAAAGTCGTCGTAATACTTTGTATGAAAAGTTCCGACAAGCGGGATGTTTCGTTTTTTCGCGATCCGCATCGCCTCTCTGCCTGCGGAAAAAGGGCTGTGTGCGTGCAGAATATCAAAATCGATTTTCTTTATCTTTTTACGGAAGGAAATATCAATCTGGGGAATGCCGGCGCGGTAAGTCGAACCGTTTAAACCAATGCTTAAATACTGAAACGTAGGGAATGAATGAACGGCAGTACAGTTCGGCGCTTTCGGCGCAACGTAATAACAGTGCTGATTCATTTTCGTCAGTTCTTCGGCATAGCTTTTTACAACCATACCGACGCCGTCCGTTTCCGGCGGAAATACGTCGCAGAATTCTCCGATAATCATAGTTGCAAACCCTTCCGTTTTATTAAACATATTCTGCTTCTATTTATATACATTATATACACAATCATCGCTTTCTATAATTATATTATTATTAGTATCTTTTTACAATAATCAATTCTTATGGTATTCGTAATAAACAAAATATTTTGACATAATTTTATCCAATACAGGCGGTGCGGGTATGGATATTTGCGAATTAAAGCATAAATTAAGACAATTAAGGCGGCTGGAGCAGCGGATACGGTTCGGCGTTGAAATTCAACGAAAGGGAATCCTGATCTTCGAAAGCTTTTTTGATTTGGGAAATTCAAACTGCTGCGACGCGAAGTACGATTTGAAACGCTTATCCGAAATGAGCCGCGAAGAATACCGGAATGTGATGAACGAATATTGGACGTGCGTTTATAACGAACTGTTTAAAGATAAAGCCATTCGCGCAGCCGGAATTCTAAAATTTGATTTGCCGTACGACGCCGACGAGCAAACCATTAAGAAACGCTTTCGCGAACTGGCGAAACTGTATCATCCGGATGCCGGCGGAGATGCGGAGCAGTTTTTGGACCTGATGGATACATATAAAAGTCTGATGCGAAAGAAGAAATAAAAATGACCTGCTTTTTTTAGCAAGTCATTTCGTTTTTTAGATTCCCAAACGAGTAAGTGTATTTCGTTTTTTAGATTTCCGAACGAGCAGGGATATCTGGAAACAAGCGTCCGCGCGGCCCTATACTATTATACAAAATGCAAATTTTGTATAATATAATAGGGGCGCCGAAAAGCGGATAACGCCTGCGAACCGGCTATTATCCGCGCGTCCGTCTAACAGTCTTTTCATAGGTTCTACTCGGCTTCCGAAACCGGCAAAAGTCCGCCGTAATCATACAGCGGTTCGCTTGACAGCGAATAAAGCTCCACGCCGTAGTTCCGGCAGAAATCCTTGATGTTCGCATATGCGCTAAACTGCTCGATATTTCCTGTGAACACCAGCAAATCCTTCGATACCTTTCCAGCGCAGCCGCCGATGAATCCGTTGCTGTAGCCGTTTAACTGTATGCCGCTTCCGTCCACATACAGACAATCAAACTTTAATTCCGATAGCTTTTTATAGATAGATTTGTCGCTTGTTATAAACGCGTTTTCCTGAACCAGCACGACCGAGCATTTCGCGTAGCCCTGCTTAAACGACACGAACGAAAAGCTCGAAAGTTCTTCGATATTCTCGTACATGCCGACGTTAACAAAGCCGCAGAATATGGTTTTTTCGACAACAAAACTGTTAAAAATACAGTCCGCCGGATATTTGTTCCCGATATGGTGCTTCACTTCTGTTAACAAATTGTTCATATTTATATTTCCCGGGAAATAATCGTTGTCAAACTCCGCCATCCATTTTCCGGGCATATAGTTAAAAAGAAGAATATCCGGATGATACGCCAGCTCGGATTTTAAACGCCTGCTTTTTCCGAGCTTCACAGGCTCTACGCCCAGCAAAATTAGCTCATCACAGATATTCTGCGGCAAAATCGAAGAAACAAACATTTTATTTACTTTTCCTGACGGAAGATTGGGAGTGCAGTATTTCATAAGACTTATAAAAAACCTCTGGCATTAATTAGCATGTAAAAATGTGAATAATATGTAAATCGCGGTTTATATTAAGGTCTGAGGTGGATAAATATGCTTATTGCCTGTACGGAAAAATGCGTTCATCAGCAGGACGGTTTGTGCACAAAAACCGACTGCGCGCCCCAGACCGAATTTATCAGCGGAAACATTAGCTGTCCGCATTTTGAGCCGGTGAAAACCGACGCGATAAGCGTAAAAACTAAATCCCCAACAGTTTCAGAAGATCAAAAACGCTTCTGACCGGTATGAATTCAACGCCGGAATACTTCCCTTTGCACTTCCCAACCGCTTTGAACGGAAGCGCAATCTGCGTAAACCCAAGCCTTGCGGCCTCGTTGATTCTCTGCTCGATGCCGAACACGCTCCGGATTTCGCCTGACAAGCCTACCTCGCCGATGACCATCAGGTTTTCCGGAACCGGCGCGTCCTTGAGCGAGGAAATCAACGCAAGCGATGCCGCCGCGTCGCAGGAAGTGTCGTCGGCCTTCAAACCGCCCGCGACGTTGATATAGATGTCCTGCGTAGAGAACCGCAGACCCAGCCGCTTTTCCAAAACCGCCAACAGCAGCGAAAGGCGGTTGTAGTCGAAACCGGAAGCCATTCTGCGCGGCGACGGAAAGACGGTCGGTGTAGACAGCGACTGAATATCCGAGATAATCGGCCGCGTGCCCTCTAAAATACACACAGCGCAGTTCCCCGAAACACCCTTCGGTCTTTGCTCGAGCATCAGTTCCGAGGGGTTTTCTATTTCCCGCAGGCCTGCGTCGCCCATTTCAAAGACGCCGATTTCGTTCGTGGAGCCGTAGCGGTTTTTCACCGCGCGGAGAATGCGGTATGTCTGCTGCTTGTCCCCTTCGAAATAAAGAACGGCGTCGACCATGTGTTCGAGCACTTTCGGACCGGCAACGGCGCCGTCCTTGTTGACATGGCCGACCAGTATTATAGAAATCCCGCTTTCTTTCGCGATATTGATAAGATGGAGCGCGCTCTGCTTCACCTGCGTGACCGTTCCCGGCGCGGACGGATAATCCTCGTCGAACATGGTTTGAATCGAATCGACGATTGCAACGGCGGGGTTGACGGCCTTGATTTCTGCGATGATTCTGCCGATATTGGTTTCGTTCAGCACGAAAAGCCGCTCGCTGTCCACCCCTACCCTGTCCGCGCGTAGTTTTATCTGCGAGACAGACTCCTCGCCGGTTACATATAAAAGCGTCGCGGACGCGTCGATCGACTGGCACAACTGCAAAAGCAGCGTGGACTTTCCGATGCCCGGTTCGCCCGAAATGAGCACCACCGAGCCTTCCACAAGCCCGCCGCCCAGCACTCTGTCCAGCTCGCCGATGCCCGTGCTGATGCGCAGGTTGTTCGAATATGTAATGTCGCGAATTTTAAAAGCCTTGCTGCTTTCGGCGGGAGCAAAGCTTTTTACCTTATTCTGTTTGATTCCTTTTGCCGGCTGCGGAATCTGTTCCTGCTCCTCAAGCGTGTTCCATTCGCCGCATTCGGGACATCTGCCGAACCATTTTGAGGTGATATTTCCGCAGTTTGTGCATAGAAAGCTGCTCTTCATTTTAAACATCCGTATCTTTCTTTATTTTTCTTTCATCGCGAGAAACTCGGTCACGCCGCAGTATATGGTAAATGCCAGCTTATCCTGAAAATCGCTGTTGCTTAAATTCGCCGCGTCCGTCGGATTGGACAGGAACCCGCATTCCACGAGCACCGCCGGCACCTGCGTCCGGTGCAGAATGAATATCATGCCCGATTCCGGCTTGATTTCTCTTTTGTTTTCCGGCATCAGCATTTTCGTTTTGTTCTGCACGCACAACGCGAACCTTTGCGACAGCGGGTTGTTTTCCGAATAGAAGGTCTGCAGCCCGTGCACTTCTTCCATTGGGAATTTGTTCATATGAATACCGATATAAACGCAGTTGTCGTAACTCTCGATTAACTTCAGCCGGTTGCGCACGTCATAGAACTTCTTCGAGTATTCCTCGCCCTCGCCGTACAGGGCGGTGTCCGTCTTTCTGGTAATGACGACGTTATACCCGGACAGGGAGAGCAGGTCGTACAGTTTCAAGGCAACCTGAAGGTTCAGGTCTTTTTCCAGAAGCCCGTTCGCGACGGCGCCCGGGTCCTCTCCGCCGTGACCGGGATCGACAATGATGGTAAGCGGCTGATAGTTGTTGCCGATTACCTCTTTTATCCGGTTCTCGGCTTTCTGCGCCTGCAGGAAGGTGTCGTACCCGACCGAAGTAAAAATCGACGCGACGCAATAGAAAAGTATGATAAAAGCCACGAGGATGCAAAGTATAAACATACTTTTCCGTACGTCTTTAAAATAATTCTTTTTCTTCGGAAGAGAAATTCCGCCTACGTTTTGCATATATTCCTACACACCCTTTTTTGCTGTCGTTTGACTGTTGTTTTACAGCCTGGTACATAGGAATATATGAATCGATTTTACTTTTTATTCTTTTTTTGGTCGTCAGGTTTTCTTTGATTTACCGGAATACCGAGAATTTTACGAATCGGCATGTCTTTGAGCCCTAAATAATAGCCAAGCGTCGTCGCGGTCAATACCGGCGCAAACGAAAGGATAAACAATACCGGATCCGTCAGGTGTTCGGCTAAAAGCCAGAAGAACCCGTTATAAGAGCCGTGCAGGAGGAAGATATATACGAATTTTATGATCGAGAAAAACACCGCCGCGTTGCAAAAATACGCAACCATCGCGATAACGGCAAACAGAAGGGTCGGCGCGTAGGCCAACAACCCGATTATGAGACCCTCCCACTTGTTCGGCTGAAACGCGTCGTGATTTCGAACCGAATCCTCGAAACCTTTTGTAAACATGATGTCATATTGCAAAAACACGAAAAAGCCGATGGAAAACACGATAGAGCCGATTACCAGCCCCGTATTACCGGTGGCGATCGCCGCTAAGCTCAAAATCACGCCGAAAACGCTCATCGTCACCTGGTTTACCCAGAACTTGAATATATACTTGGAATATTTCACATATAAATTGAAAAACTTCTTCATCGTATCGACCATGCAGGAAAGCCGAAATAGCCGGCCCGCACCTTCCTTTTTTAAATTTTCGCTTATATCATTGCCTTTTTATAATTTTACATTCCAAAACACTTATTTTCAATAGAAAAAAAGTAAATAATGCCAAAAAATACGGAAAAATGTCTCATTCGTACGGACTAATGCAGTATAAAAACAAAAATGGCGCAGCTTTCGCAGCGCCTTGTTATGTTTAACGTTTAGATGATTGTCATTACTTTTTGGAAGTTAAGCTCTCTTGTTTTATTGGATATTGTAAACCAATCGACGATGGTTAGAATACCGCAAACGCCGGCAGTAAGCAACTTTAAAACGCCCATTCCGGTATCGCCGATCATAAAACGGTCTACTCCAAGAGATCCAACGAATATGAAAATCAGAAGGATTGTTGTAGGATCCTTTAAATCCGCAGCGTTTACAAGATTGAGTTTTGATTCATCGGCTGACAGTAATCTTTCCTTCAGAAACATTATTTTTTCTGCTGGGAAAAACTTCTGGTTTGTCATAATGTACATGTCAACTTTTTGTGCGTCAATTTTTGTCCTCCTAATTGTTTTCTTAAGAGTAACATTTTGTATTCATTTTGTCAATATGTGATATTATATTTTTTTAAATTTTTACCCTTTTTAAATAACGCCAATATATAATCGATAAAAATATAAGAAACAACATAATTCCAATAAAAACTACACATATATTTAATATATTTTTGTGTTTAGGAAACAATTTTTTATGTATTCCAAAAAAGATTGCCGCAACCAACGGAATCGACATGGGATACAAATGGAAAGAATCCGCGATTCTTCCCGTCAGCAAATAAATAATCGACCTTGTAACCCCGCATGTCGGGCAGTTAATGCCTGTTGTATAGCGAATCGGACATCCGATTCCCGAGAAGTGTAAAATTGAGATGTACAAAATGAGTATCAGAAAAATAAAAATATGCGTTCGAAATATCTTCATAGCTTACCGAAAAAGTACGTAGTTTTATCATATTTTGCTTAATATTATCATTATGTCTGTAAAAATGCAATACTATAATCAAAAATAAAAAGTCCAGTTTTGCTGGACTTTTCATTATATAATTATTTTTATACCGATTTTTTAATATGCCTGCCGATGAAAACCGCGCCAACGACGACGATCAGCACCGCGATAACACCGATAGCGGTTTTCAGCACGATATTGATATCGAAGTTGATTTTTTTCTCTTTTGCGATGTCGACATTCGTAATTTCTGCGCCGTCAAAATTGATTTTTATCTCCAGCGTGTTGCAGGAAACGAACTGATTGCCGTCGTCCATGACATCGGTATCGTCAATGCGCAGAACCGTGCCGTCGGCCGCTTCCGAAAGCACCTCAAAGGTAATATCCGTATAAAGGATGCCGTCCTCGGTAATGCCTTTGCCGGTTTCTTTCTCCGAATACATAAACGCGACATACAGATACAACTCGTCCGGATTGTCCTCGCTTGGCTTCGGCGCCGCGATTTCCTCAAAGCCGTCGCCCCAGGCTTCGGGCTTGTTGGTATTCCATTCAACCAGCCTTAGGCAAGTGCTGTCAAAGTACAGTTTGAACTGCGCAAGGATTAAACCCTCTTCGGTCTGAATGTTGTTTACCGTGACCCGGACTTTAAATACATCGCCGACTTTCAGCGTCGAATAGTCCGCCGTCGCGGAAAACTCGGCGCTCAACGCGCTTGCCGGAAGAACCGTCGCGCTCAACAGCACGATAGACACCATCAGAAAAACGAAAACCTTTTTGCTTTTCAACTTCGATATCCTCTTTCTAATCCTTTTTCGCATTCTTCCTGCGGCGCGCCGCCGAGATAGCCGCCGCCGCGACGCCGGAGAGAATCGTAAGCCCTATAATGCCCCAAAGAATAATCGAATTGTAGTCGGCTCCCGGCAGAATATCGACTTCTTCATTGTAGTAAGTCGCTCTGGCGGCCGCATCCTTCTTTGCGAAACGCGCGTAAACGGTTAATCCGCCTTTCTGCATTTTTGCTGGGAACTCTACCTTCTCGCCGTTCTCTTTATCGGTAAACCAGCCTTCAAAGAGATAGCCGTTCTTTACCGGAGACGCGATGGGGGCAATTTCGCTGCCTTCCAGATAATCGACCGCGTATTCGGTTTTGTCGTCGATGACGAACTTGACGCTCTCGCCCAGCGACTTGCCGATGAAGAAGTAGTCGAAAACGACCGGGCTTTCAGAAGTCGCGGCGACAAAGGAAACGCTGGTGATGGTCACGTCGCCGCTGATTTTATCTTTGAACAAGCCGAGCGGAATATAACCCTGCCAGGTTCCCTGAATGTCGCTGGGAATATAATATTTCTCATAACCGAACAGCTCGTATAACCCCTGCGAGAAGTTCAGGTTTGTGCCGTTGCTAAAGTTTACAAGCAGGTTCCACTTCGTATTCGGGTCTGCCGTAACGCCGAAATACAGCCGGTCGTACTCGTCAATATTGATGTTCTTTCCGATCGGAAGCGTCGTGTTGACCCATGTCGAAGCGCCGGACGCGGTAAATTTCAGCACGTATTTTCCGTCTTCCATATAAGTCGGAATATAATCCCGAGAACCCGAAGCGTGCGTCGTGGGCTGCGATTGAGAAGGCATCAGGTTCAGCCCTGCCTTGACAAGCTCGGAGGAAGGAACCGCGTTGGTTTCCCCGCGCCGCAGCGTGGGCGCGACGCCGCTCATTCCGGTAACGACATAACGCTCGAACTCTATGGCATAATCATGCGGGTCTGCAAAAACAGGATACGAAACCGATTTGCTCTTCAGCGCTAAAATCTCGGTCGTGTGCTGGATGTCGCCCTGCGTGATTACGGCGAACATGCCGTCTTTGCCGGATAGGCTGATTTTATCCTTGCCAAATATACCCTCGTCCTTGATGTTGACGCCGACCGAGAAATCGATGGTCCGAATCGAGCGCACGGCAGGAATCAAATCGAGGTCGTAAACGAAGGAATCGACGTAAGAAGGATAGAAATTAAATTTGTCCGCGGTCGGCGAATAGGTGGTCGCGATGACCTGACCGGCTTCGTTGAAGGTCAGCAGCCTGATGAATCCCTCGCCGTCGCAGGTCATGCCGTTCTCGACGTGCTGGGGCGGAACGCCGAGCTCTGCGAACTGGTAGTCCGCCAGAATTTCGAGAACATATCTGTCGCTGCCCTCAACCTGACGCAGCTGATTTGCAGCGCCCGCGTTGTGACCGCAGAGAATCATTTTTACGTTTTTGTTGGGAACAACGATTTTATCCCAGACAACTTTCGCGCGGTCGCCGGAGTACGCGCCCGACGGAAGGATATACTCGTGGGTGCAGATAACCGCGTTGCGCTCGGGATAAGCCTGCAGTACCGCGTTCGCCCAGTCAATCGTGCTCTGTTCCGCTTCTTTATAGCAGCCTAAATACAGGAACAGAAAATCATATCTGCCTAAGGTAATCAGGTCGAAGTGATTGGTGTTGTCGTCCTGATTGCCGCCGTACCATTCGAAGTTTTTATATCTGTCCGCGCCGAAATACTTTTTATAATAGCTGTAATCGGCTTCGGTATGCTTAATGTCGTGGTTTCCGGTGACGACGCCGTTCGGAACGTTCGCCTTGTCCAGAATGCTCTGCGCGTCGGAAGCGACTTTGTACTGCGCGTGCGCGACCGCGTCGCCGACGTTGGTCTGGTCAACCAGGTCGCCGGTGTGCACGACGTAGCCGATGTTGCCCGCGATATACTCGTCTTTCGCGTAGTTCATGATTTTAGTATAGACGTGGTTCAGGTCCTCGTACCGCGAATAATACTGCGTATCGCTGACCCACAGCAGCGTGTCGCTGCCGTTGGAATAGACGTAAGGCGAGGCTTTGATGCGCATTTTTCCGTCTTTTGCGTAGGTCTCGATCGGAACTCTGATCGAAACGCTCACGCTGCTGTCGGTGCGGGCAAGCGTGTCCCAGCAGTTGTTCTGATAGTTCCAGCCCTGAATCAGAATGTCTTCGCCGTTTCCGGTTTCGCCCTTGTAAGATATAATCGCGTCGCCGGACTTGCCGGAAACGTCAATCACGAACGCCTGATACGGCAACGTGTTTCCGACCGATTCAGTAACGATATTGGCTCTTTCGCTGAAAGCGGTCAGCACTTCGTCCGACGAGCGCAAATCCTTCATGAAAAACTCGCCGAGCCGGTTATAATACATATTGATTCTGCTGATCAAATCAACCGAATAAATCTGCGCGGTCGCGTCGTCCGGAATCGTCAGCTGCGCAGTGCCGTTCTTCTTGGTCAGCGTATAATTCGGGACGGTCTGCTTAACGCTAAAATGCACCAGTTTTGACGATTTGTTTCCGACCGCGTCGGTTGCGGTGACATAAAGCGTGTGCGCGCCTTCGCTGAACGACTTTAAGGAAATGCTCGTGCCTTTAACGGCTTTTCCGTCCACTTCCGCCGAAAAGGTTACCTTCAGCCTGTCGTTCGCGCTGAAGCTGATGGTGTTGTTGTTGGCGATGGTTTCGCCGTTCTTAAACGAGAACGTGATTTCCGGAGCGGTGTTGTCGACCCGGATGGTATGCGTATCGACGAGCTGGTCGCTCTTGTACAGTTCGACCTTATACTCCCCGTCCGCCAGCTGCGTGGTATCAATCGAGAAATAGCGAATATTCTCAGACGGTTTGTTCAGGATATATCCGATATAAATCGGCACGTTCGGCGTAGAGCCGCCGAGATTGGTTTGGCTGTTCCACCCGTCGCCTACCGACTGATTCGGAACATACGACGCCTCGACCGCCTTCACCTCGTCGCTTCCTTCAACCGGCATGTATTTGATAATGGTCGTAGGCGCAATCGGATTCTGAACGCCGTAAGTGACGGATACCGACTCGACCACGATATCGTCCAAGTTGTATGTTCCGTAAACGCCGCCCGAGAAAGTAGAAGACCCGCTCGCGAGCATAATGCGTATTTCGTTTCTTCCGTCCAGCATATCGGAATTCTTAAACTCGAAACTGCATTCGCCGTTCGTCAGGCTTCCAAGCTCGGTTCCGTTCAGATATACTTTATTCTTATTGCTGTCGCAGCCTGATATTCTAAACGTGATTTTATGGACAATATTGTCGGCAGAAACGGGATAATACTTGTTCTCGCCGATTTTGAGCATATCGGCATTGTCCGTCATGAGTTTATATACGCCCGCGACATCCTCCGGGTTTTCCTCCGCTAAAATAAAAATGCCGCTGAGCATGCCAAACAATAAAGCCAAAACGATTAATCGGGCTATACTCTTTTTCTTCATTAGAGTTTCTCCTGGAATTAGTAATCAAAATGTTATAGAAATCTTAGATTTTTCTTTATTATAATCGACAATACGCCGAATGTCAAGCATTTGGTAAAGAGTTACAAAAAATAAATGCTTTTTTTGTCAATTTAGCATACTCATCACGCGGCGTCATCGACTGTTTCGGCCGGCTGCAGGGTTGACATTTCCACACGCTTTTGCTATACTGAACTGTAATAAATTACGGGGACTTTCTATGATTCAATATAAAACGATTTGTTTTGCGAACCAAAAAGGCGGTGTCGGGAAAACCACTTCCGCCGTCAATATCGCGGCCTGTATGGCAAGAGCCGGAAAAAAGGTACTGCTTGTCGATTCGGACCCGCAGGGTAACGCGACCAGCGGTATCGGCATCAACAAGCGCGCAGCCGGCGCTACCGTTTATGATTTAATCATCGGCAGAAGCAAAGCCGCGCAAGCCGTGCAGAAAACAGCGTACAAAGGCTTGTTTATCATCCCGTCCAGCATCAACCTCGTCGGGGCGGAGATTGAGCTTGTCGACGAAAACAGGCGGGAATTCCGGTTAAAGGATTCTATCGCGGAGATTAAGGACGATTTCGATTACATAATTTTAGACTGCCCGCCTTCGCTGGGCCTGATTACCATAAACGCGCTGACCGCTGCCGACGCCGTGGTGGTTCCCCTGCTGTGCGAGTATTACTCGCTCGAGGGTCTGTCGCAGCTGACCATGACCATCAAGCGCGTCAAGCAGCTTTTCAATCCGCAGCTCGAGCTGCTGGGCGTTCTGATTAATATGTATGACGGAAGGCTGAACCTTACGATACAGGTGCTCGAAGAAATCAAGAAGTATTTCGCGGACAAAATATTCAAAACCCCGATACCCCGCAACGTCAAAATCAGCGAAGCGCCCAGTTTCGGAATGCCGATTATCGATTACGACAAACATTCCAAAGGCGCGGCCGCGTACGCTTCCATCGCAAGAGAAATCATGGACAGATGCGAGAAATAAGTAAAAGGTAAGAAGTAAGAGATAAGAGATAAGAGATTCGGTTAAAAGTAAGGACGGTATTATAGGAATGATAAAAAAAGGTCTTGGACGAGGACTGGACGCGCTGCTGTATGACAATACGGTCGAGAGCAGCAACGGCGGAATAACCATGCTGAAAATTTCGGATATCGAACCAAACAGAGAGCAGGCTCGCAAAACGTTCGACGAAACCGCGTTGAGCGAACTGGCTGATTCTATTCTTCTCCACGGACTCGTTCAGCCGATTGTCGTCCGTAAAAAAGAAAACGGTTTTTACGAAATCATCGCCGGCGAGCGCCGCTGGCGCGCCTGCAAAATGGCGGGTTTGAGCGAGATTCCCGCGATCGTGAAAGACGTCGGCGATTTAAACGCGAGCGAGCTTTCTTTGATCGAAAACCTCCAGCGCGAGAACCTCAATCCTGTCGAGGAAGCGAACGGATACAGAGAATTAATCGAAAAATACGGGCTTACGCAGGAAGAAGCGGCAAAACGCGTCGGGAAATCCCGCGTCGCCGTCGCGAACCTGCTCAGAATCCTCAAACTGCCGCAGGCGGTCCTGACGCTCGTCGAGAAAAACGAGCTTTCGTACGGGCACGCGAGAGCGCTGATTCCCCTTTGCGACCATATGAGCGACGACGAGATTCTCGCCCACGCCAAAAAGATCGCTTCTTCCGGCATGTCGGTCCGCGATACGGAACGGCTTGCTAAGAATCTTTTGGAGAATAAAAAAGCGATTAACAAAGAAGAATCTATCATAGAAAAAAGCTATTACAAAGCGCTCGAGAACAAAGCGAGCTCCGCGCTGGGCAGACGCGTCGCCATCAAACAGTCGTCGGACGGAAAAGGAAGCGTTCAGCTCGCCTACTCCAGTTCGGACGACCTCGAACAGCTCCTGAAAAAGCTGTGCGGCGCCGACTTTTTTGAGGAATCATCGGACGAATAATATAATAATTTAATATTAAAGAGGGAATTATAAATGCTTGATATTAAGTTTATCAGAGAAAACAGGGATAAGGTTTTAGAACGCCTGAACGCAAGAAACACCGATTATACCGAGCTTGTCGATAAGGCGATCGAACTGGACGCCAAAAGACGCGCGATAATCATAGAGAACGAGGAGCTAAAGGCCAAGCAGAACGCGGTCAACAAATCCATCCCGGCGCTGAAAAAGGAAGGCAAAGACTTAGCGCCGGTATTCGAGGAGTTAAAGGCAATCGCGAACAAAATCAAAGAAGACGACAAACTCCAGAGCGAAGTTGAAGCCGAGCTGGAGGCCGTGCTGCTCTCGATTCCGAACATTCCGGACGACAGCGTCCCGGTCGGAAAGGATTCGGAAGACAACGTTGAAATCAGACGCTTCGGCAAACCGACCGAGTTCGATTTCGAGCCGAAGCCGCACTGGGACATCGGCAAAGCGCTGGACATTCTTGACCCGGAAAGAGCCGCCAAGGTCAGCGGCGCGCGCTTCCATTTCTATAAAGGGCTCGGCGCAAGGCTGGAAAGAGCGCTGGTAAACTATTTTCTGGATACGCATACGGCAAACGGTTATACCGAGGTCTTCCCGCCCTTTATGGTCAACCGCGATTCCATGCGGGGAACCGGACAGCTGCCGAAGTTCGAGGAGGACGCTTTCCGCGTCGCGAACAACGATTTCTTCCTGATTCCAACCGCCGAGGTTCCGGTTACAAACTTCCACCGCAACGAGATTCTCAAAAAAAGCGAACTTCCCATAAAATACTGCGCGTACTCCGCCTGCTTCAGAGCGGAAGCCGGCAGCGCCGGACGCGACCAGAGAGGGCTTATCCGTCAGCACCAGTTCAACAAAGTAGAGCTGGTCAAATTCTGCGACCCCGAGAATTCCTTTGATGAGCTTGAAAAACTTACGAACGACGCGTGCAGAGTGCTTGAAGGTTTGGGGCTCCCCTACCGCGTCATGCTGCTCTGCACCGGAGATATGGGCTTCTCGTCGGCAAAAACGTACGACCTTGAGGTCTGGATGCCCTCTTACAACCGGTACGTCGAGATTTCGTCCTGCTCGTGCTTCACCGACTATCAGGCGCGCAGAGCGGCAATCCGGTTCAAGGGCGACGCCAAGGACAAAGCGACGTACGTTCATACCTTGAACGGCTCCGGTGTCGCGGTCGGCAGAGCCGTCGCCGCCATTCTGGAGAACTATCAGAACGCCGACGGCAGCGTCACCGTTCCGGAAGTGTTAAGACCGTATATGGGAATTGATGTGATACGCTAAAATTCGCCGTTTCAAACGGCGCGCGACCGGAGAAAGGAGAACATTACAATGGCTGGCACTGGTCTTACGGAATTGAATTTTATCATTTGGGCGTTTGTAATCGGCGTCGGACTTGCCGCGGTTTACACTTTTTACATCAAAAAAGTGCTGGGCGATTTGGTGAGAAGGCTGATTGCCATCGACGCCTGCTCGCCGGAAACCGCGATTTCGCTTGAGAAAATCAACTACAAAATGAACGCCATCGTCCAAACCGAACTCAAGCGAAACGGCTCCTACGCGGAAACAGTCAAAGTAACCGAATCCGGTTTGTATTATATTAATCCCGAAATGCTGGCGAAAGCGAAAACCAAGTATAAAAACGATTTTATGCCGATTTTGTTTCTGGTCGTGCTTCTTGTCGCACTGGCCGGACTGGGCCTTTTAGCCACATATGTGTTGCCCGGGCTGCTCGAAAGGGTTTTCGACAGTTTTGGTCTTTGATATTCCCGACTCTGACTTTTACGAAAGGACAGGACATCCGGCTTTAGTATAGCGGATTTAATCAATATGGTTAATCAGACTGTAGCAAAAAAGCGCAAAACACCACCCGCCGTCATTATATTGGCCATCGCGCTGATTTTTGCGGCTGTAACGCTGGCGGCATTCTACTTTTTGGGATACCGCTACATCAGAACCGACAAGGTAAAGTTTATCGGCAAGGTCGTAAACGGTCAGCCGGTCAGCGGTTTATTAAGCTACGCGAACGGCGAGAAAGCGAAACTTGACTATTACAACGCCACCATCGTTTTCGATAACGGAGATAAATATGTCGGTCAAATCAAAGGGCTGTACCGCGACGGCAGAGGCGTCATGACCTACGCCACGACCGGCGACAGGTATGAGGGCGAGTTCTCGCAGGATGAGATTACCGGTACCGGAACCTACACATACGCGAACGGCGACGTTTACACCGGGTCGCTGCTCAACAGCAAAATGCACGGCTACGGGATTCTTGTCTTCGCGAGCGGCGACAAGTACGAAGGAAACTTCAGCAACGGACTGCGCAGCGGCAGCGGCGTTTACACCTGGAAAAGCGGCGCGAAATACGACGGCAGCTTTGTGGACGACGTAAAGAACGGCTTTGGCAAAATGTATTACGCCAACGGAGACTATTACGAAGGGCAGTTTGTAAACGACAAAAGACAGGGCAGCGGCTATTACCGCTGGGCGGACGGCGAAAGCTACCGCGGCAGCTTCTACAACAATCTCATCGACACCCGCAAGGTTGACGGCGAAGGCAACTTTGTTAAAAAAGACGGCAAATACGTGCACGGCGATATGGGCGTTTACACCTTCGCCAACGGCAGGACGTACACCGGTTATTTTGAAGCCGGCGAAGTCGTGGGCGTCGATTTTGAGATACAGCCTCTTCAATAATTTTGACGGTAAAGGAAACAGAACATGATGAGCAAAGGTAAATTCATTTTCTCCGCGTTCGCGGACGAAATAGACTCAAATTTCGACAATCAGCTAAACGCGCTCAAGCAGCTTTCCATCGGGCTGATAGAGCTGCGCGGCGTGGACGGAAAGAGTTTTGTCCATCTGACCGACGACGAGGTTCAAACGGTCAAGGCAAAACTTGAGAAGAACCAGATCGGGCTTTCCGCGCTGGGCACGCCGATTGGAAAGATTGACGTGGACGGCGATTTTGAAGCGCACAAAAAACTGCTGAACAGAATTATGGACATCGGCGATATGCTGGGTTGCAGGCGCCTGCGCGTTTTCAGCTTCTACCCTGCCAAAGGTATGAGCGACGAGGAATTCGAGCAGAGAGTGTTCGCAATGATGGAGGAACTGCTGACAATGGCGGAGCAGCGCGGCTTCGTCCTCTGCCACGAGAACGAGAAGGACATTTACGGCTGCACGCCGGAACGGGTACATAAGCTGGTATCCCACTTCGGCGGCAGGCTGCGCGTCGTGCTGGACCCGGGCAACTTCTCCTTCTGCGGCGTGGACGCAAAACCGGCTTATCCGATGCTCAAAGACTACATTGATTATCTGCACATTAAGGACGCGGACGCCGACGGCGTCATCGTTCCGCCCGGAAAAGGCGTTTCCTGCATCGCGGAAACGCTCGCGGCGATTCGAAAAGACCGTCCGGACGAGGATATCGTTCTCACGATGGAGCCGCACCTGATGGTGTTCGAGGGGCTGTCCTCCTTGTCCAAACTGGACGACATCAAACATAAATACGCGTTTGCGTCTCCCTTTGAAGCGTTTAAGGTCGCTACCGACGCGGTCCGGGCAATGGTCGAATCCATCAAATAGAGCGATTCTTTGGGAGAAGTATGGTTAAGCTTGCTCAAAAATTAAAGGGGCTGAAGCTCAGCCCCGGCGCGTTATGCTTTTTAGCGGGAGTGATGTATGCACTCCCCTATTATTTTAAATACCTGTTTGTGCTTTCGTACGTAGCGCTGGTCCTGCTGTTTACGACGCTTTTGCAGGAAGAAAACAGAAACAGGTTCTTTAAATGCTTTTACGCGTTTGCCGTCGGCTTCTACCTCTTTTTATACTTATGGCTGAGCAAACTGTACCCGTTCGCGGGCTTTGATTTCACCAGGACGCAGGGGCTGGTCATCATCCTGCTCGCCTGCGTCGGAATCCCGCTTTACCACGCGCTCCTGCACACGCTGGTCATGTGCCTGACCAAACTTCTGCCGGACAACGACTATCTAATCACAATCGGCTACGGCGCGGCGTGGATGCTCAGCGAATGGGTCATGACGCTCGGCAAACTCGCCTTTCCGTGGGGCAGAGCCGCTTTAAGTCAGGTAGGGCTGCTGGTTTCGGTACAGACGGTTTCGTTGTTCGGGTCGTATTTTATCGTCGTCATACTCGTCTGCGCTTCGATGATGTTCGCTTTGGCGCTGCAAAAACATAAACGCCTGTACGCCGTCGTCGGCTGCTCCGTTATTCTTTTAAACCTGATTGTCGGAACCGCGCTTTATTATATTCCGGCTGATGCCGAAACCGATAAAAGCGTAAAGGTCGGCATCCTGCAGGGAAACGCCGCTTCCAACGAAAAATGGGACAAAGCGAAAAGAGAAGAGATTCTGAACCGTTATGTCTCGATGGCGTATGAAGCGGCCGAAAACGGCGCCGAACTGATTGTTCTGCCGGAAAGCGCGATTCCGATTGCGTTTTCCGAGGGCGGCAGACTTTACGACAGGTTTGCGCAGATTGCGCAGGACAACAACGTGACCATTCTGGCGGGCGTAATTATTCTGAAAGATGACGAATCCAGCTACAACTCGGTGGTCGCGGTTTACCCGGACGGAAGCGTTTCCAAACCCTATCACAAGCGGCACATCGTGCCTTTCGGCGAATATATCCCCTATCAGTCGTTTCTTGAAAAAGCGATTCCTTTTATCAAGGGGTTAAATTTAGGGGGACTGGACTCTTTAGCCGGCGATAAAGCGGTCGTAGCGGATATCAACGGTATTCAAAACGGCTCGCTGGTCTGCTTCGATTCCATTTTTGACTCGCTGGCGCGGGACAACGTAAAAAGCGGCGCAGAAGTCATCACGGTGGTGACCAACGACAGCTGGTTTAAGGATTCCGCGGGCATCGAGCAGCATCTGAGCCATTCGGTCCTGCGCGCCATTGAGAACCACCGGCCAATTATTCGCGCCGCGAATACCGGCATCTCCGCCTTTATCTCCCCGAAAGGCGAGATTCTGCGGCGGACAGAGCCGCTGGTGACCGACATCATTTACTGCGACGTTTACGCGTCCGACAGCGAGACGCTGTATGCCAAAACCGGCAATCTTGTGCTTTACTTCGCGTTGGCTTTTGAAATAATTATAATTATCTTATCCGTTTACAGAAAGGCAAGGAAAAACCATGCAGAAAACCGTGAAACTGTATGACAAACCCATCTACGACGGCTGCGGTCAGGTAACGCTGGAATGCTACATCCATACCCCGTCGCCCGAACTGACTAAAAAACCCCGCCCCGCCATGCTGGTGTTCCCCGGCGGCGGCTACGCGTTCGTGTCCGCGCGCGAGGGCGAATCCATCGCCAGCATTTATTTCGCGGAAGGGTATAACTGCTTTGTGCTCACCTATATCACCGGCGAAAAAGCGGCCAAAAACAAGCCACTCATCGACGCGGCGGCCGCGATCGCGCATATCCGCAAAAACGCCGAAGAATACCAAATCGACCCGAACAGGCTGGGCGTAATCGGCTTTTCCGCCGGCGGGCATCTGGCCGGATACATCGCGACAAGCTGGCATCTCCCCTTCCTTTCCGATGTTCTCGGCGAGAAGAACGAGCTTTTTAAACCGAACGCCGCGATCCTAAGTTACCCGGTCATATCCGGTTTGGACAGCCCTCATGTCGGTTCGTTTGACAACCTGCTCGGAAAAGAAAGGACGGAAGAAGAAACCCGCTCCGCCTCGCTCGAAACGCTGGTTTCCGAGAAAACCTGCCCCTGCTTTATCTGGCATACCGCGGAGGACGATGTGGTGCCGGTCCGAAACTCGCTGATCTTCGCGGAAGCGTTAACCAAATACAATATCCCGTATGAGCTGCATATTTTCCCGAAAGGCAAGCACGGCATTGCCCGCGCGAACTGGGAGACGACGCCGGACTGGAGCAGCGGCGAGTACAACCGACCGTATGTGGCGCGCTGGGCGCGCTGGTCGGTAAAATGGCTGGAAAACCTGTTTTTTGGCGGTGATTTTTAAAATCGCAACCGATAGTTGACAAATTGAAAACTGAAATTGGTAGAGCAACCGACGTCTTTTTGGTTATACTGATGCCGCAAAAAAGAAGACGGAGGTTCTCTGACATGCTATTAAGAAGAATTTTTGAATTCTTTTCTTTCAAGGAAATCAAAGCGATGTTTATTAACCATGGCGCGATGATACTGCCGCTGTTATAACAACCAAAAGGACGGTGTTTTATGAACATAGAAATCGCAAACAGACTGTATCAGTACCGCAAAAGGTTCAACCTATCACAGGAAGAACTCGCGGAAAAGCTGGGAATTTCTCGTCAGGCGGTTTCCAAATGGGAGCGCGCCGAGGCGTCGCCAGATACGGAAAATCTGATTAATCTCGCCAAACTGTACGGTGTTACGATAGACGAACTGCTCAATAAAGACCCGCAGGACGAAATAAGCAAAAATAAAGAAGCGAATCCGTCCGCAACGGATACATCCGCAACGGGAGCATCCGTAACGGATACACCCGTAACGGAAGCATCCGCAACGGATACATCCGCATCGGATACATCCGCAACGGAAAACAAGTCCGAAACGCAATCTTCTTCCGCAGCGGACGCGTCCGCGTCATCGAGTACGGAAAACACCGATTCGGCCGAAAGCGAGCGTTCTAAAAAAACCGCAAAGGTCATTCTTGGCAAAGACGGAATCCAGGTCCAGAAAAACGATAGTGTCGTGCAAATTGATTTTAAAAGCTTGGAAGGCATTATCGGGAGCGACTTTGTGAAGGTCGCTCCGGACATCGCCAAGCCCGTAAAGGAGTATAAGATTTCGCTGGGCAAAAAGCGGAAGTGGATAGAGGCTCCCGTTGCGATTCTCGTCGTAATCGCCTATTTGGTAATCGGTTCGGTTTGGGATCTGTGGCATCCGGGCTGGCTTCTTTTCCCGATGATACCCGTAATCAGCGGCGTAATTCGGGCAATCGAAAAACGCAGGTTAAAAGAAATCCCCTACCCGATTGTTGCCGTAGTGGTTTTTCTTCTGCTTGGTTTTCTCTTCGAGCTGTGGCATCCGGGATGGATAATCTTTCTGACCATACCGGTGTTCTACTGGCTGGCAGATTAATAAAAATATAAGAGCCGGTTTGCAGCCGGCTCTTTTCTTTTTCATATTCTAATGAAACATATAACGATTATAATTCAAAAATCTGCACAGTGATTTTCCGATTTTCACTTTATTATTCATTTTTAGAATATAATCGAAAAGATAGCGTATCTGCTTTTTTGTATAGGGTCTGGCATTTAATGCTACATAACTGTTTTTGGTTTTAAAATCAATTCCCTGCGATACATATACGCCACCTGCAGCGGTCCAACTTTTTTCTTTCATTTTAATTCCGAGATCTTCAGGAAAGCCTATTTCTTCTATATCATTGATTTTTACTTCAACTACTTCTCTTGTCATATGGGGTATCTCATGTAAAAAATATCTGCCAATAAGTATAATGTCATCTTTTAAAGTAATAAAAGTATTAAAGTAACGCCAAGGCAAAAGTACACCCAAGGTCACAAATACCGGATTTTTTGGTCTTATTTTTTCCATATCTATCACCACGCAGATTGATAAAAACGCCAATATATTATATTATAAATTTAAATTAAATGCAATAAAAACTAAAATAAATTCTAACATCTTAGCAAAAAAATATGAGCGGCTGTTGCCGCCCACATTTTTATAAACAAAAGTAATGATAAACATTACTTTGTTATGGTTACTTTGTTGAGATTTCTGGGTGCGTCGGGGTTTCTGCCCTTGACAGCGGTCAGCTTGCACGCGAACATCTGCGCGAACACCGCGAACAGGAACGGCGAAACCGCGTCGCTGCCCAGCTTCGGAAGCATGAACGCCAGCGGTCTGTTCGCGACGATTTCCTCGTTATCAGAAACCAAAATAACCTCCGCGCCGATCGAATCCAGTTTCGCGAGCATTTCCTTGCAGTTCTCAAAGACAGGGCCTTCGGACGCGTAGAGCATGACAAAGGTTCCCTCGTCAACCTGCGCGAGCGGTCCATGCCAGAAGTCGCTGACCGCATAGCCCTTCATCTTGACGTAGTTGGTTTCCTGCAGCTTGAGCATGGTTTCATACGCGACGGCGAGGTTAATGCCTCTGCCGAGTACGAAACCGTTCTCTAAATATCTGTAACGCTGAATGATTTTATCGATTTCCTGCGGAATATACGATAACTCCTGCTCTATGGCGGCGGGAACCTTATCGAGGTCGGCCATCAGCTGCTCGTTGCCGGACCAGTAAGCCGCGAGCAGCGCAAGCAGATACATCTGGCTGGTAAAGGTCTTGGTAGCGGCAACGCTTTCCTCGACGCCCGCGTTGCAGTAGAGATGGTAGTCGCCATAGGTAGCCATCGGAGAAGACAGGTCGTTGGTGACCGCGACGGTAAGCGCGCCGTTTGCCTTCGCGCGCTCCATGACCGCGAGCACGTCCGCAGCTTTACCGGACTGAGAGACGCCGATGACCAGCGCGTCTTTTAAATCGAGCTTTCCGTTGTACGCGGTTACAACCGACGGAAGCGCGAGCGCCGTAGGAATCCCTACGAATGTACTGATCATATATGAAGCATAGATCGAAGCGTGGTCCGATGTGCCTCTGGCAGCAAAATAAACCAGCTTAATATCGCGATGTTTGATGTCGCTGACCAGATTCTTAAGCGTACTGTCGTTGGTCGCCTTGAGAGAGGCCAATACTTTTGGCTGCTCAAGGATTTCCTTTTCCATTTTTGTCATGATATTTTCCTTCCTTTTAGAACATATATATAAATTATTATTACTCCCAATTCATCCGCGATCCCTGAAGATCGGTTCTTCGTCCGGTTCTTTCGGCCGTTCCTCGGGATGCTCTTCATAATACGGCTCGATCATATACTTATCGATTACCGGGTAGGTGCAATAAATGCCGATGAACCATAAAAGCGAAATGGTAAAGATTCCCGGCAGAATCAAGCCGACGTTCGGGAAAAGCAAAAACACATATATGCTGGCAAAAACTACGAACGCGCTGCCCAATAGCAAGACGATGTTCCTTTTCAAGCCCAGCACGGTTAAGAGAAACGCGTTCTTGAATATCTTTCTGATCGGCAAATCGAAGGTAATCAGAATGGTATAGATATAATAGCGCATTACCAGGTACGTAAGCAGGAAAATGATAATCGCGATATAGAACGTTCCGTATATGAACGTACCGGCGTTCGCTCTGTACTGAACTAAATCATACCCCAAAATGAATAAAAAGAGCGCATCCAAAACGCTGATGAAAATGCCCTGCCTGAAGTTCTTCTTAATCGCGCCGAAGAAATCGCTCCAGGTAGACACGTATTCTCTTCTGACAATGCCTCTGATGACGTAGGTCATGCCGATCGCGGACAGTCCCAGCGTGAAAACCAAAAGCGCCGACAGATAAATAAACACTTTCGACGCGGTGGAAACCACCCGAATGCTCGTAGAAACGCCGAGAATACCGTTGAGCGCCATCACCGTCGGCGAGCGGTCGTTGAGCATGATTCCGTACAGCTGCCCGTAAAGCGGATTGGTCGGGGCGCTGACATAATCATCCATTCTGCCGGAAAGACCGTACAAAACAAATAAAACTACGATATTGCAGAGCAAAAAAGTGAGGTTTAAGCTGGTCAGCTTTCGCATCGAACGGCCGAGCAGCTTAAAGAAATAGCCCCACCCCATCTTTTTTGCTTCTTCTAACTCTTTTTTATCTACGCCTTTGCCTTTTTTGTTTTCCGTTCCGGAAAAAAAGTTAAAAACTTTGCTCAAACGTTTTACCTCTCAATTTTTCTCAACTAAACCTTAGAAAGGCAGTTCTAAGCCCTTGGATGAAACTTCATATAGCTGTTCTTCATCTTTTTCTTTAAGAACTGCGCATAACGCTGCGTCGAAGAAATATCGCTATGGCCGAGTATCTCCTGAATATCGTGAATATCCGCGCCGTTTTCGAGCAAATGCGCCGCGAAAGAGTGGCGAAGCGTATGCGGCGTTATGTCTTTGTATATTTTAGCACTTTCCGCGTAGTTTTTCAATATCTTCCAGAAACCTTGTCTCGTCATGCGCTCACCCGCCACGTTGACGAACAGCGCGAGCTCGTCCGCATGCAGCACGAGGAGTTTTCTGGATTTTTCTATGTAATTTGCCAGCGACTTCACAGCCAGCGGATAAATCGGGATGAACCTTTCTTTGTTTTCCGAACCGCACCGGATAAACGCAAGCTGCAAATTGACGTCGTCGATGTTGAGGTTGATCAGCTCGGACACCTTGATTCCCGTCGCGTACAGAAGCTCAAGCATCGCTTTGTCCCGTATTCCCTTGACGTCGGTCAGAGAAGGCTGCGCGAGCAGAAGCTCTATCTCCTTTGCGGTAAGCACCTGCGGACTCTTTTTGTCATACTTGTCGTTGGGAATTTCCCGCGCGGGATTATGGTCCACAGCGCCGACCGTAATCAAATACTGGAACATGCTTCGAAGCGCGGAAAGCGAACGGCTGACGGAAGACGGAGAGAGCCCAAGGTCAGACAGATATTTCTTGTAAGCGGCAACAGTATCCGTTTTTACCTCGCAGAAGGAAGAAATCACATTCTTCCGCGCAAACTCTAAAAACTTGGAAAGATCGCGCTCATAAGCCTGCAAGGTGTTATCCGAGGACTTCTTTATATCCCGCAGATAGCTGAGAAAATCATTCAATTGTAGGTAAATGTTTTTTTCTATTACCTGACCCTGCATTTTCTTACTCCGTTCAATTTATACTGAAATTATTATTTGCAGATTGTAAGGAAAATATAGGAAACCGTTAGATTCATACCCGTTATCAGGATATATGTAATAAGATAGCCCGCTATCCGTTTCGGCAAAAACATCTCCTTAGTCCCGCCGCGCGCGTATCCGGAATACTTAAAGACCTCGCAGGAGATTAGCAGGTCTATCATCATAAAAAGCGAAATGCATAAAAAATAGAGGATGATAGAGACTAACGAGGATTTTTCCTGCAGGTACTGTATCGAATACTGCAGCGAAAAGCCGACCAAAAAAGCGTCGCAGGCGGTAAAAAGCAGCGCTGCGGGTTTTCCGAAAATGGTAAATCCGGTTAAAAAAAGAAAAAGCGACGCAAAAAGATGCAGCTTTCTAAACCCGAATACCGCGCCGAAATCGAAAACGCCGCCCGTTTTTACCGGCGTGTAAATCGGAATCGGCGCAAGTCCGCTCGCCGCGGCGCTGTAATAATACAGCCCGAGAACCGAGAATATGCAGAACGTTAAGAATAAAAAACCGTAGATCTTACGCCTGTTTTTATAGCAGTCGGTAATGAGCGCATCGGTTTTTCTGAAAAATTCAAAATACGGCGGCTTTTCGTACTCAATCTTCGGATACGGTATGAGCGCCCGCACTGCGTAATTCGGTCTGATCATAAAATCATTCCTTTCTCAAACACAATATGCGAATGCCCGGGCTTTACGTCGAACCGTCGATCGCGTACATTTCGGACACCGCAATATTGTTTTGTATTACACAGTATGCGGACAAGCCGCTGTTTATGCTTTAATTTCTTCGGAAATTTCGTCCGCGCGCTTCGTGCAGGCGGCCATCGCGCGCTTGATGGCGCCGACAAAATCGTCTTTGCCTAAAGAATCCAGCGCCGCGAGCGTTGTGCCGTTCGGCGAAGCGACTCTTTGAATCAGCGTGTCTATATCCACGTCGGCCTGTCTGATCATGCCGACTGCGCCTTCTACCGTCTTTAAAATCAGCGGCAGCGCCTTTTCCTTCGGTATCCCCTGCTCCGCGGCGCCCTCAAGCATTGCCTTCACAAACAAATAAACGTAGGCAGGAGAAGACCCGTTGACTGCGATGATGCTGTTCATACTGCGCTCTTCCAAAACCGCGACTTCGGCGATTTCCGAGAACAGCCTGCAGATAAACGCAAACTTTTCGGTATCTACCGCTTCGTTTTTGCAGACGGCGATTGCGCCCTGGCCGATCAGCATCGGCGTGCTCGGCATGGTTCGAATGATCGGAACCGTCATGCCTAAAAATTCGCAGATAGAATCCATCGGCACAGCCGCCGCGATGGATATAAAGGTTGTATTTTCAAACGCAGATTTGTCTGCGGAAAGCTCCTTCATCGAAGAAACGACAATCGACGGTTTTAACGCTATTACGGTATATTCCGCGCCCCTTACGGCAGACGCCGTATCGGGCGCAATTTTTATCCCGCGCATTATGTAGTTTTGATACTTTGAACTGTCGATGTCGAAAACGATTATTTCTTCCGGTTTCACCAACCCGCTTTTTAAAAAACCGTCCAGCAACGCGCCGCCCATATTCCCTACGCCGAGGAAGGCGAAGCGGTGCGCATAGCATTTCGCATTGCATTTTTTGCTTAAATTGCTCGTATTTTGGCTCATCTTATGTCATCCATTTCAATGCCTGAAAATTCGCGGTGAGTATATGATAATACAAACTTTCCCATTTTTCAAGAGCTTTTTTGCATTTTTTAAAAAATTGTGTATTATGATCATGTATTATGGTAAATGCGTTATGTAAACTTTATCAACCATAACATTATATAGTGTTCAGCCGGACGGGCGATGTCTATATATTGATTTTTTGATGAAATATTTTATTTTTACTCTTGCAATAAATTCTTCTTATATTTTTCGCGCGATTTTGATTGTGAAAATACACAAATAAAAAAACAGCCCGAAACCGCGCAGTACACAGCGGATTTCGAGCTGTATTTTGATTGCTGATTCTGTTGTTATACGGTTATAGATTGCAGAATGTTCTGTACGACCTTCGGATCAGGAGCGCGCACAACGCCGTTACCAGCGCAAGGAAGAGTATGAGCAGACCGAAATCGCCGATCACGCCCGCCTTCGCCGACAGCAGGAAGTAGTCGGTGGCGGAAAGAATGCCCGGCAGCGAGATATACCCGGCGTCTTGCAGGCCGAACTTGACAAGCATGTACGGAAGTATCGTCGCGATGGTAACCGTGCCTAATACGGTTATATTTTTCCGCATAAGCTCCGATACAGACGTGATGATCAGGTACAACAGCATAAATCCGACGATCCTGACGACAAACATCAAAACCGCGTAGGTTTGTATCGAAATGCAGGATGCCGCGGCTTCGAATCTCTCGATGCTGACAAGCGGCGCATCAGGCGCTGGCAGATAATTGTAATTGAACAGATAAACAATATCCAGCGCGGCGAACGCCAATGTAAAGACCAGCGCGGTTATGCCGCAGGTTATAAACTTGGCTTTGAACGTTTTATCCCTGCCCTTTTTTGTCGATTTGAGCAGCTGGTCGAAGCCGGAACGGTATTCGTCCGCGAACGCGCCGCTGAAAAGAAGCAAAAACAAAAGGAAAAGAACGAAATCGAACTCGGCAAAGAACATATGATTCCAGCCCGTGTCGTAAACGAAATGCGCGGTCTTCCCTTCCAAAGCCATTCGGTCGATATACGCCGCGTGCTGTTCCACTCTGAAAAAGACCTTGCTTTTTATCTCCGCGACGTTATACTGCGAGTAATATTTGCTGTACTCTTCGCTTGTGATTATGCCGCTTTGAAACTGACTATCCATTATACTCTTTTGCGCTATTATTTCGTTGAGCCTCTGTCTTTCCTCACGGATATACTGCCTTTTTTCCTCCGTCATTTCGCCTTCGAGCTCGACCATATAATCTTTATAAATCTCGTCCTCAAAAGAGTTGCCGACCCCGTACGCGGAATCGTTGACGAGCACCTTAATCATTACGAACAGCAGAATAATTAAGATCGTTTTGTTGGCGAGCAGCAGCTTATAGAACTCGTATCCGTACAGATTTTTTACGACTATCCGCTTTTGCCAGCTTCTCACTCCGTTTCGTAGCGAAACCGGAATCTTCAGCGGGATTTTCAACTTTTTGCTCATAACGCCCATTCGTATGAATTTTACAAAGAGCAATCCGCCGACGATACCGGCCGCGATCAGAAACAGCGCGCAGACTGCCACCGTAAAGCCGTAGTGCGAAACACAGTATCCAAAAACATTTACCCCAAGATATCTTGCAAAGAACTTTTCCGACGCCGTGATAAAGAACAGGTTCAGCACCCGGATCGGACTGTTCAGATTTGTATAAGTAATCGTGCTTAAATAATAGGACAGCCCGCAGAACGCCAGCGACGCGACAAAGGTATGCGTTACCCTTCTGAATAGAATCGAGAGCAGCATTACGACGGCGGCAAGCCCTATAAACGCCAGTATCTTAACGCCGAATGAAACCAGCAGAAAACGCCCGATGCTAATCGGCAAAGGATTGACAAAAAAGTAATCGATCGCCTGAACGCTGTTGTGGATGGACGAAAAACCGGTTGTGAAGTATATTGCCAATAATGGCAGACCTAAAAACAGAATACTGGTTACAACGCTTATGATTATACAAAATAAATATTTTGCGTTGTATAACCTCATCCTTCCGTACTTGGTGGTATGTATAATCTGCTTGAGTCCCGTATTGTCCTCCGCGAGCACAATGCAGGGAACCGCGATTAAAAGATAAACAATAATCAGCAAATTTGGGATCGAGAATCGAAAATAATCGTCCCAGCCTTTGATCAGCTCAAACTCGATTTTTACGTTTTTTACCTTCGAATAGACCTCAATAACGCTGTCTTGATACCGGTAAAGATAGCTGTCCGGCGAAATGCCCACCGAAATATAATCCAGCTTGTTCCGCTCCGCTGTTTTGATAAAGACATCGATATTTTTATCAAACTTTTCTATATAATCGATATGATGCAACACGTTTCTAAAAGCGGTTGCCTTTTTACTGATCGCTTTATATTCATCCGAAGAAAAATCGCCTTTTGCTACAAATTCACTCTGAAGCGCCGATATGGCGTTAAACTCCTTCATAAACGCTTCCCTGTCGGAAAGGTATAGCGCAAATACTTCTTCGACCTCTGTTTTGTCTATGTATTCGTTCGCCGCGTTCTTTTCATTAACATAGTAAACCGTCAGCGCCGCGTCGCAGACCAAAAGCAGAAGGAAAAATACGACCAAAAATTTGTTCAAAAAGAACTTTTTAGCTTCAAAACGCAGCACTTTCATAGGATGTCACCGAACACAAGCAGGTAGTAGTCTTCCAGAACCGGCGGAACCGAAACCGAATCATGCGTCGGCTGTTCGTCGGACAGAATCCGCAAAGCGACGCCATCGTCGTTGTTTTGGATGTTGAGTATTCGAAATTTTTGCTGATATTCGGGCACCTGCTCGCCGGTTACGATCGTTTTCCATACCTTTCCTTCCGCTTTTTTCAGCAGCGCTTCCGGCGCGCCGGCATCGGCGATTACGCCTTTTTTTAAGAAAATGATCTCTTTCGCTATGTACTCTACATCCGATACAATGTGTGTGGCGATGATGATGGTTCGGTTCAGTGCCGTGCGCGCGATGTAGTTGCGGATGGATATCCGCTGCTTCGGGTCAAGTCCCGCGGTCGGCTCGTCAAGGATAATCAGTTCCGGGTTTCCAAGCATCGCCTGCGCCAGCGCAAGACGCTGCTTCATGCCGCCGGAAAGCGTTTTAATCGCTTTGCTTCGAACGTCAGAAAGCTCTACCGCTTCCAAAAGTTCGGCGACCTGCTTATCCGCTTCCTTTTTCTCTACCCCTTTCAGAACCGCTATGTAGAAAAGAAAGTTCTCGACCGTAAACGCGGGATACATTCCGGGATTCTGCGGCATAAAACCGATCTTCTCGCGAAACTCCGCACCCATTTTCAGCGTATCGACGCCGTTCCAGGTGATATTGCCGCTGTCCGGCTTGAGGTTGTCCGTAATAATGTTCATCAGCGTGGACTTCCCCGACCCGTTCGGACCCAGCAAAGCATAAATCCCTTTGCCGAATTCGTAGCTGAAATCAATGAGCGCTTTGGTTGACCCGTAGGACTTTGAAAGATTGTTGATTTTCATATAATCCTCCCAAAGATGCCGGCTTTTTATGTAACCATTTTGTGCTCTCTCGTTTTTATGTTCACAACAGTATACTCATTTTCTACTGTCATATTGCACTATCTCTTTACTTCTCACACCCTATGTCACCATCTTATACTCGCCGGTTACGATGTTTAGGACTGCGTACTCATGAGCAATATAAACCTGCTCCGTCTCTGTTGTTTCATACTTATCAAACTCTACAAGATAATAATCCCCTGCAGCCGGCTTATAGTTATACAAAGATAGAAAATGAGGGTTTATATGCTCACCGAAATCGCAGAGAATGCCGTTTTCGCTGCCGTCGTACTTAGCGCGATAAATAATGCTACCGCCTCTATTGTAATACTTCTTGTTGAGAACCTTATCTTCTGCTATAAACTTCTCCTCATCTAAAAATTCCACATAGTAAATATATTCATTAACTTCAGCTGACCATCCTGCTCTTTCTGTTATTATTTTTCTGTTTCCTTTGTCATCCTTAACTGATTTTATCGTCCTCCAGCCGGTTTTTTCATCCTTTATATATTCATAGTCATATTTTGAAGAAAAATCATCCGAATTCGTCGTTTTTCGATCCGTAAAATCTAAAGCAGTATTAAAACCAGAATTTGACCCAAAATCGAAAATGTATATTCGGTCATTCTTTATCGAGTTAATAACAAAAAGATTTTCGATTTTTTCTTGATTCAGTTTAACTACTCTATCTTCTGCCGATGCATATTTGTGTAAATTGTAGTAAGCAAATTCTTCTATATCATTTGCTTCATATATCCGTTCGATAAAATATAAATCTTCTTTATATGCAATGATATCTAATACTGTTTGATTCGTTTTATATATTTCTTTTAAATCTCCGGTCTTTAAATTATACTGAAAAATCTGATTTTGATCTATAGTTCGCGCAAAATACAAAGTGTTTCCACTTTCGGTAAGTGTAAATTTCCCTACATCGCAATAAAACGGGCATTGCCATCGATACATTTCAGAATGGTTGCATAAAGGATCCTGGCAAAGGGTAGTTTTTAGACCGGTCTGGCAATTAATTTTGACAAGCTGATTGTCAATGCTAAAAATTATGTATGGCGTTTCAGAACCCTCGTTTATTTTCCTAATATTTTTCTCGCAAGAAGAAAAAGAGAGTATCAGAATCAGCAATGCGCAAAAACACCAAAACTTTCTCATGCAAAACACTTCCCCACTTTAATTATGTCAGCATCTTATACTCGCCGGTTATAATGTTTAGGAACCTCTAAAAAGAGTAAAAGATGTGGCGTTATTTTATTATTTAATTATTTTCCAAAATTCCATAAATAAGTAGGAATATTTCCTGATTGTGTTCCATTATCTGGATAATTATAATTTGCTTTATATTTTCCTCTAGCTGTTAAAACAACATTTCCAAAAGGATCATAACGTACGATTCTATCAGAGTAAGGTAAATATACCGCATTAGTTTGTTTACCACTTGTCATTCCTTTTGAAGCTGCAGATACCATATAACCACCTGTATAACTTCCACTTGTACCTTCCGAGTATAAGCAATAATCAATTATAGGTATAATTTCAACTAACTGCCTACCATCACCTGCTCTAATCTCTCCATATAAAGTATAAGGCTGACTTTGAACATCCCATAAGCTATAATAAGCTAAATCGATTGCTACAGGGCCTAGAATCATTTAATTTTCGACTATACTATATGCATTAGTAGATAGTGATGAACCAAAAAATATTGAAACGCAACATATTGATAATACTAATAATTTTGATATGTTTTTAAATTTTCTTTTCATATTCTCTTCATTTCTTTTGAAATTTTAAACAACAAATGAAACCATAATAACGCCACATCTTTTGTTTAATTTTATTATAACCTATATGGAAATATATGTCAATAATGTAATTTTACTTTTATATCATTTTATTTAGATCATTGTATTCACTAGTTATAAACAATTGCGTAATCAAACTTATATTTTGCATCTTGTATTTATTGCAACTACGACATATTTTGTCAGCTTGATTTAATTCTATGTGACTACCTCCTCATAATTTTAAGATGTTTTTACTTGACAAAATAATTAAGTAACTGTATATTGGTTATAAGATAAATTTAATTATTTTTGGTAATGGTAAGAAGTATGAACGATAAATCAAAGCTGTTTCTTCTTTGTACTGTTTGCTTTTTCATCTCGTCGCTGACGGTGTTTTTCATCCCGGCTTTTCCGAGAGATAGCAACGTGACAGGCGCCAACATACTCGCAGGCATATTCTGGATTTTTTTGATTGGCGGAATTGCCTTGGCGGTAATTCTTCTAAAAAATACAAAGAAGAGCACAAAAGGACTGCACGTGTTTCGGTTTTTTAAAAGCAAGCCGGCGATCATAACCGATACTATTCTGGTTATTTCCGCGGCTGCATTCGTGTTGCTGAATGTTTTGGATGTTCGTTCGGAAATCCTTCAAGAAATCACGGTCTTTCTGCTTCTTTTTTCCATAGAAATGCACTGCGTATTAAATCTTCTTGATTGAGTAAAAAAATCCGCTGCCGGGCAGCGGGTTTTTTATTGAACGACAGGACATTTTACGCGAAATATGAATATATATGAAAAAGAAAGGTGGCAAACCTGTGCTATCTTGCATAGGCTGTCTTTATGGACGGAAAGATCCGCTTTGCAGCAATATACGACGCTTTTGATTGCAGGGTTTTTATACCGTTGTCGCGGCGATAACCCTGCCCAACGAAAAAATACGTCAGAATCCACAAGGCGTTCGGATTAAAAGAGGTCGGCGTTTACCGCAATATCGGCTATTCGGCAAATGGCGCGATGCTTTGCATATGCAAAAACCGCTGCGCGCGTACGACGCCGTCCCTGCCCCTGTCAAACCCATCAGCGAACTTCCGCGGGCGTTTTTTAGACGAACTTTTTTACAGGATAAACATATGATTCAGCTTATAAACATAAACAAAACCTACAAAACAATAAAAAGAAGCGCCGGTCTTTTCGCGGCGCTAAAATCGCTGTTTCATAAAGAATACGAGTATATCCGCGCGCTCGAAGACGTTTCGTTCACAATAAACGAAGGAGAAACCGTCGCGCTGCTCGGTCCGAACGGCGCGGGCAAGAGCACGATGATCAAAATGATGCGCGGCATGGTGGTTCCGGACAGCGGCGAATGCATCGTCTGCGGGCTGACGCCGTGGAAGTCCTATCAAGCGCATCAAAAAAATATCGGCGCTGTGTTCGGGCAGAACCTTCAGCTCTGGCCGGACGCGCCGGTCTTGGATTCGTTTGAACTCCTAAAAAAGCAATATGGTATCAAACCGTCCGATTATAAAAGGTCGCTTAACGAACTGACCGAAACGCTCGATATTTCGGCGTTTCTTGCTGTACCCGCAAAAGACTTAAGCCCCGGACAGCGGATGCGCTGCGAGATTGCCGCTTCGCTGCTGCATAACCCGAAAATTCTTTTTCTTGACGAGCCGCTGAACGGTGTGGACGCGGAATCAAGAAATATCATCATCGGCTTTTTAATAAGAATCCGTCAAGAACGCAAAACCACCATTGTCCTTTCGTCATCCGATACGCAGGATATAGAACCGCTGGCAGAGCGCGTTCTGCTGATGGACGAAGGCAGAATACTGTTCGACGGTCCGCTTGCCGCGCTAAAAAAACGCTGTCCTATGCATAAAAAGGTCACGGTCGAGTTCGCCGCGGGCGATTTTGAGCCGGCCGCCGGTATCGCATTGGAAAAGAAGATAAGCGGGTTTGCTGTTTTTACCGTAGATACCGATAAAATCCCCATGCCCGATGCGATTTCCCTGCTTTCGAAGCGGGCGGAGATCATTAGTCTCTCCGTCGCCGGCGCAAGCGCAGCGGAGATTGCCGCGCGGTTTAAAAGAGCGGTTCGCGCTGAAAACTAAATACGCAAAAAAACCCCTTTCTTACAGCCATGTGATTACGGCAGCAGAAAGGGGATTCTTTTTTATTTGCTATTCAGCAAAGCGATCGCGATCAAGCACGCGATATCGAAGACCGCGGCAGTGGCAAGCGTCTTGAGTCCAAACTTCCTGATTCTGATTTTTAAAATATAGGCGACGCCCAAAAGCAGGAAGAAAATTCTGAAAATCCAGCTCGTAACCGCAAGGTTGTCGATCAGCATGCTTATAAGAATCAAAAACGGCAGAAGAACGCAGCTAACCGGGATCGGGACGCCGGTAAAGTACTTCATGTTCAGATCCGGCGTATCCGAAAGCGCCTGCGTGTTGAAGTAAGCGAGCCGAATTGCGCCGCAGACGATAAAGAATATGTACAAAATCAAATCCAAAACGTCCCGATAGCCCATGTTGTAGGCAATCAGCGCCGGAACGACGCCGAAACTGATGACGTCGGCAAGGCTATCGAGCTGAACACCGTATATTTTTTCACGCTTTGCCCTGCTCGCGGCAACCCTGGCGATCCTGCCATCAAACATATCGCACAGTCCCGCAATCAAAAGCATCACGACGGCGAGCGGATACATCTTTTGACTCGAGCAAAAAATTGCCACGACAGATGATGCCAATCCTAAAAGCGTAATCGTATTCGCCAAGCTGAAATATCCGATGAACATTTTGAAATAACCCATTTCTCCGGCGAGAGTATGTATCGTTTCCGAACAGCCGTATATCGCCGGATAGACGGCTGCAACTGTCTTTTATGCGTACTTCTTTACACTTTTTATTTCGTCGTAAAGCCGAACATAGCTGTTGTGCCTGGAAGCCGAAACCTCTCCGCGGTTTACCGCTTCGATGACGCCGCATTCTTCTTCCTTTGTGTGCGTGCAGTCCGAATAACGGCAGTCCGCGGCAAAAGGCGATAGGTCTGGAAAATATGTGATCAGCTTTTTCAACTCGATGCCGCTGAAAAGCTCGACGTCCAGCATCGTGAACCCGGGCGTGTCGGCGATGTAGGTGTTCCCGCCGACCGGGAAAAGCTCGGTCACCCTGGTGGTGTTCTTTCCTCTTTTAATTTTCTCGGACAACTCGCCGACCTGCGTTTTCAGCTCCGGGTAAAGCAGATTGATCAGGCTGGACTTCCCCGCTCCGGACGCGCCGGTAAATACGGTGATCTTTCCGCTCAGCCTTTCCCGTATCTCCTCCGCGCATTCCGGTTTATAAATGCTGCTGGTTGTGACCGGGAACGGCGTTTTTCCATAAATTTCGATAAGCTCTTTCGGTACGACGATATCCGACTTGGTTATAACGATATACACCGACGCGCCTGAAAGTACGGAGAGCACGCTGAGCCGGTCAATGTTATACGGCACCGGATCGGGCTGCGCCGCCGAAACAACAATCAAAAGCATGTCTGTGTTCGCAACGGCGGGACGGATAAAGCTGTTCCTGCGCTCCAGAACCGAAGTAATAAAACCGGTTCCGTCGCCGTTGTCGAGGAATAAAACATTATCCCCCGCCAGTATTTTCAAACCCGCTTCCTTGCGGATTTTCGAGGCAGAACGGCATTGATAGATGCCGCAGTCGGCTTCTACGGTATAAAGACCGTTCTGCCCTTTTAGCACTCTGCCTTTTCTTTGCAAATCCGTATAATTCGCTGTCATACCGCAGGTTATCAATCACCCACACCGAAAATCAGGCAAATATCCTGTTCAGAATTGATGATCGCGTTTTCCGGTATGCTCTGGTAAATGACGATCGAATCGTCGTCGTCCTCGTCAAACCGGTATCCCGATACGAGCAGAAAACTTACCGCGCTTTCAAAATCTTTGTCCCTGGTCGCGTCAATCGGGAACGTATCGTCCGAACGGACATAGAAAGTGTGATAATCCGCCAGATTCAGATACTTGATGCTGTAGATAATCTCGAGCGCTTCCGCTCTTGTTTTGCCGATCAGGTTCGGCATTTCAATGCCGTCCGTTTTCTTGGAAATCATGACCGTAACCTTTGTCTGCGGTTCGTTGATGGTTCCGGGCGCGATATCCTGACCGATCACTCGGTTGTTGCCTTCCAGGCTCGGAACCTCAATAAACTCTACGGTGTAGTTCGCGTACCGCAGCATGTTTTCCGCCTGCGTTCTGGACAATCCGGTCAAATCCGGCATAACGTCCGCTTGCGTCGCGGCGGCGCGCTGGCAGACCACCAGATTGATGGTTTCGCCCGCCTGAACGATGCTTCCGGCGGACGGTTCGGTCCGAATAACCTGACCGTCAAAGAAGTCGTAGTTGCTCTCGGTAACGATTTGCACCTTGAGCTGATACGCGCTGCTCTGCAGTTTCGACTTCGCCTCGGAAGAAGGCAAAAACGCTACGTCCGGTATGATGACATCCTCTAATTTCTTGCAGACGGTAATGGAAGTGAAATGATAGAACTTGTCGTTGTCTTTCGCAGGCTTTTTGCTAACTTTTCCAGCCGAAGGCTCTGTCGCGATAATTTGTCCGGAAGCGAAGTCCTTGTGCTCTACATAAATGACTTCGTCAACCGTAAAATACGCGCCGTAGGCTTTGTTTCTCAGTTTTGCCTCGAGCTCGTCGTTCCAGTACTTGCCGACCAGATTCGGGTAGGACACATACTCGTCCTCGACCGCATCTCTAAAAAAGAAATAATAAATGGTTATAATACCTAAAACAATCGCGACAAGAAGGAATGAGGAAGCAACTCCCAATATAATCGGGAACATGGAACGGCTTTGCTTTACCTCTCTTCTTCTTTTGCTCATGTCTGAATCCTTATCCTTGTCTTTCGATTTCTTCTTCGGCTTTTGGTTTTCTTTTCCGAGCGCTTCCGCGATTTCGGAATCGTCGTAATCCTGTATTTCTCCCGTATCAATCATGTCGATCGAAACGGAAGCGTTGTCTTGGTTTTCCGCGCCTGCCGGCACCGGCTCAAGGTTAAATACGACGTCGGGGTTCCGAAGCACCCATTCGATCGCTTTGCACATCGAGTGCGCCGACGAGAAGCGCTTTTCCGGCTCCTTTTCCATCGCCTTTAATATAATCTGGCTGACGCCGATCGGAAGAGAAGGCACAATCTCCCGCGGGTTCTTCGGCGCCTGGCTGACCTGCATCATGGCGATGGACAGGGGGCTTTCCGCGGTAAAAGGCAGCTTTCCGGTAACCGCTTCATACAGCATAACGCCGACGGAGTAAATGTCCGAGTAATAATCGGTGGGCTTGCCGCTCGCCTGCTCCGGGCTGATGTAATAGACCGTGCCGATCGCCTTTTCCGTCATGGTCAAGGTTGACGTGTTCGGGATTTTGGCGATGCCGAAATCGGTCACCTTGATTTCGCCGTTCTTCTGCAATATCACGTTCTGGGGTTTGATGTCCCGGTGAATAACCCCTTTGCTGTGCGCGTGCTCCAGCGCGCGCAGGATTTGAAGAATATAGACGCAGGCTTCTTTCCAGGGCAAAGCGCCTTTATTGTCAAGATACTCCCGAAGCGTGATGCCGTCAAGGTACTCCATAACGATATATTTCATATCGGGATAAATCGCAACGTCGTACACGCTGACAATGTTTTTGTGCGAAAGCATTGCGACCGCTTTGGATTCGTTGATAAATCTGGTTTCCGCCTGCTCGTTTCCATTATATTCGTCGTTTAAAATCTTTATGGCGACGATGCGGTTCATGACAAGGTCTTCGGCTTTTAATACAAACGCCATTCCGCCCAGACCGATTAGCTCAAGAATCTTGTATCGGCTGTCCAGCACCTTGCCTATGAAGTTTTCGTATTTGTACATTCTATAAATCCATTCCTTTCACGCTGTAAGCGAGAAGTACTATTCTTTTCAATAACGTCTTTTTATACCAGAGCTTTGCTGCTCTCTTCCTTGGAAATGAGAACCGCCGTGATATTGTCGGTTCCGCCGTGCTCGTTCGCTTTTCCGATGAGCAGTTCGGTCTTTTTCCGAAGCGAAACTTTTCTCTTTGCGTTGCTGCCGAGCAAAATCTGGGTGATTTCCTCGTCGGTCACATGCGAGGTCAGACCGTCGCTGCACAGCAGCAGAAGGTCGTAATCCTCGTCGTTTAAAATAAATATTTCGGGCGTGACCGTTTCATTCACGCCGAGCGCGCGCAGGATGATGTTCCTGTTCGGATGATTCCTTGCCTCCTCGGCGTTGATGCTGCCCTTGTCGATTAAAAACTGAACAAACGAGTGGTCGTTCGTAATCTGCTTCAGCACGCCGTTCTTCATCGCGTAAAGCCTGCTGTCGCCCACGTTCGCGACATAGGCTTTCCCGCCGAAAATCAGAACCGAAACCAGCGTGGTTCCCATGCCCTCCAGTTCGGCGTCGCTGTTCGCGGTATTATACACAATTTCGTTCGCCTTGTCCACAGCAGTCGTGATAATCTGTATGATTTCATCATCCGTTATGTTCGTTTCGGGAGTGACTTTTGAAAGAGCGTTTTTTACGACGCGGGAATACGCTTTTGTCGCAAACGCGCTCGCTACGTTGCCGCCTCTGGCCCCGCCCATTCCGTCGCACACAACCGCGCTCAGAAAGTTGTCTCTTGAAATGACCGCGAAGCAGTCCTGGTTGCTCTTCCTTTTAAGCCCGATGTCTGTTTTTCCGCTGTACTTCAAGCACCCACTCCCTTTGCTCGAAAAAGTTTAACTGCTGTGGCTGGCTCTCAGCTGACCGCAGGAAGCGTCGATATCGCTTCCGAGTTTGCGTCGAACTGTTACGTTTATTTTATATTTTTCTAATGTTCGTGTAAATACCCCTATGGAATTTTTTTCACTTTTTTTATAATTTTTTCCACCAACCGGGTTAATTGGAATTAAGTTTACATGACACAGCATTCCGGAAAGCAGCTTGCCGAGCTTCTCCGCGTCACGGACGCTGTCGTTGACGCCCTGAATCATCGCGTACTCAAAGGAAATCCTTCTGCCGGTTTTTTCGATATACCGTTTGCAGGCGTCGATTAACTCCTCGACCGTCCATATGTTCGCGACGGGCATCATCGACCGGCGCACTTCATTGTCCGCCGCGTGCAGGGAGACCGAGAGCGTCAGCGGAATATCCTCTTCCGCGAGCCTGTTGATCTTATCGACAAGCCCGCAGGTGGACAGCGATATATGGCGCATGCCGATATTCAATCCGTCCTTGTGGTTCGCCAGCCGAATGAAGCGGATGACGTTGTCGTAGTTGTCCAGCGGCTCGCCGATGCCCATCAAAACGATGTTGGAAATCTTCTCGCCGGCGTCCGCTTCGGTTTTCATGATCTGCAGAAGCATCTCGCTGGGCGTCAGATTCCGCCGCCAGCCGTTCATCGTGGACGCGCAGAACGAGCAGCCCATCCGGCAGCCCGCCTGCGTCGATATGCAAATCGTGTTTCCGTGCTTATACCGCATGAGCACGCTCTCGATTTTCTCGCCGTCGTCCAGCGTGAACAGGTATTTCACCGTGCCGTCAATCGAAGAAACCAGCTTTTTTTCGACGGTTATCTGTTTGATGACGGCTTTTTCCTTCAGCTTGGCGATAAAGGTTTTCGACAGGTTGGTCATCTGTGAAAAGTCGGTGACGCCCTTGTACAGCCACGAAAAAATCTGCGACGCGCGGTATTTTTTCTCGCCGAGCGATTCGACCAGCTCTTCGATTTCATTCGGGTAAAGACTTAGAATATCAATCAATTTAACTCTCCGTCACTTTATGATTACGCGCTTATTTGTCAAGCCACTCTTCGGCGGCTTTTACGATTGCCTTCAGACTGCCTTTTACAAACGGAGCGATTACGCCGCCCTTTTCGCACAGCTCGACAAAGGTGTATTTTCCGCCGCAGGATACGAAATCCATATACTTCCTGAACGCGTCGTCATAGTCTTCCTGCGACATCGCCCAGTATTCCAACGCGACCGTCTGCGCAAGGCAGTAATCAATGTAATAGAAGGGATAATGGTAAATATGCAGCTGTCTTTGCCATACCCTTCCTTCGCTGTAGAAAGGAACGTCGTCGTAATCCATGTAGGGTCTGTAGATTTTCTCGAGCTTTTTCCACTCCTCGTGCCTCTGCGCCGGCGTGAGGTCGGGATTGTCGTACATGATGTGCTGGAAGTGGTCCACCATCGTGCCGTACGGGATGAAGGTCAGGCAGCTCTCCAGATGCGCGAACTTCGCTCTCTCCGCGTCCGCGCCGTAGAACTTGTCGAGCCACTTCCAGGCGAAGAACTCCATCGACATCGAATGAACCTCGCAGGCTTCATAGGTCGGGTCTCTCAGCTCAAGCAGTTCGAAATTCCTTGCGGTGTAAGCCGCGAAGGCGTGTCCGGCTTCGTGCGTCAAAACGTCGACGTCGCCGGAAGTGCCGTTGAAGTTGCTGAAAATAAAGGGGGACTTGTACTCCGGGATATAGATGCAGTAGCCGCCGTTCGCCTTGCCCTTCTTCGACAAGCAGTCGAGCAGTTCGTTTTCGTACATAAAGTTGATGAACTCTTTGGTCTGCTCGCTCATTTCGGAGTACATGATTTTTCCGGCGGCGAAAATGTCGTCCGGCGTGCCGATGGGCTTCGGATTGCCTTCCTTGTAGGTGAAGTTGTCGTCGTAGAACTTCATGTCCGGTATGCCGATGCGTTTCGACTGCTTCTCCTTGAGCTTGCAAACGATCGGAACGATGTCCTCCACGACCTGCTGCCGGAACGAGGCGACATCCTTCGGCGTATAGCAGTTCCGAATCATGCGCAGGTATCCAAGCTCGGTAAAGCTGGAGTACCCGAGGGTTTTTGCGATTTTCGTTCTGATTTTTACAAGTTTGTCGTACAGCTCGTCAAGCTGCGGACCGATAGAGGTATAGAAAGAAGCGAGCGCTTCGTAAGCCGCTTTTCTGACGCTTCTGTCCTTGTCAATCGTGTAAGGGGTCATCTGGGAGGTGGTCAGCTTTTTCCCGTCGAAGTCGATCTGCGCCGACGCGGTGAGCTTCTGGTACTCGGAAACCAGGAAGTTCTCCTCCTGAAGATACGGCACAATCTCGGGCGAGAAACATTTCAGCTGCATTTCGATGTTGCGCAGGAGCAGACTGCCGTATCTTTCCTCGATCTGCGGTCTGAACGGAGAATCAATCAGGGTTTTTGCGAACGCCAGTATGTCCTCCTGCAGAAGCGGCATGCTCTCGTCCGCGTATTTGTTTTCCTCGTCGTAGAATTTATCTTCGGTGTTGATGGTGTGCCGGATATACGCAAGCGTGCTCATCGAGGAAATGTGCGAGTAAGCCTTCTCGTGCTCTTCGATGAGTTTGAATACTTCGTCCGCGCTTTTCGCATTTCGGGACGCTTCCGCCAGCCTTTTATACAGCGCCTTGCATTCCTCAAGATTGAACCGCTCGTACTTCATTTCTGAAAATTTCATACCCATTACTCCTAAATCATGATCAATATTATATTTTTATAATTTTAGCCGCGTAAAAGCCCTCTCCCGCTTCCGCATACGGAAGAAAGGTTTTTTCCTCGACCAGCCGATAACCGCCGTTTGCAGCGAGGAATGCTTTTACGATTTCCTCGTTTTCCAGTTTATTGAGCGTGCAGGTCGAGTAAACAAGGATTCCGCCTTTTTTAAGATATTCAGCGGAAGCGGATAATATCCGTTTTTGCGTTTCGTATAAGCCGGCGAACTCCTTTGCGTCCTTATAGCGTATCTCCGGTTTGGAAGCGATTACCCCCAGCCCCGAGCAGGGCGCGTCGCAGATGACCCTGTCGGCCGCGCCGATATATTCTTTCAAGCTCTCCCGGCTGTCGTGCTGCCGCGTTTGAATGATGTCGATGCCGAGCGACCGCGCCTGTTTTTCAATCAGCGGCAGCTTGTTCGCGTGAATGTCAAGGCTTATCACGCTGCCTTTGTTGCGCATGTCCAGCGCGGCGCCGAAACTCTTGCCGCCCGGGCAGGCGCAGACGTCGATGACCGTTTGCCCTTCCCGCGCGTCCAACAAAGAAACCGCGTACTGCGAACCAAACCCCTGTATAAAGTATTCGCCTTTTTTTAGACCGTTAATGACCGCGCCGCCGCCTTTTTTTACCCGAACCGTTTTCTCGCTCACCGCTTCCGCAAAGCAGTCCAGCGCGTTCAGGTCTGCCGCCAGTTTTTTTGCGGACGTTTTTTCGGTGTTTACGCGAAGATAAAGCGCTTTTTTATCGTAAAAAGAGGATAGGATCCTTTCGGCCTCGTCCGCGTACTGGCTCTTTAAAAGGTCGTATATGCTTTCGCTGACCGAGTATCGGATATATTCCGGCGCGCCGCTCACCGCTTCTTTGACGCTTTCTTCGTTTCGGGCGATGTTTCTGAGAACCGCATTGATAAAACCAGCTCTGCCCTTGTCGAGTGTCTTTTTCGCGATGTTCACCGTCTCGTTGCAGGCGGCGCTCGCCGGAACATCCATAAACAGCATCTGCTGCAGACCCAGCCGCAAAAGCAGCGTCGTGTCCGTATCCGCTTTTTTCTGAATGTACTGTTTTAAGATATAATCCAGCAGGAGCTGTCTTTCCAGAACGCCGAAAACCAGCGCCTGAACGAACCGTCTGTCCTGACCTTCATAGCGCTCAAGGTTGACCATTTCGATGTTTGAGTAAGCCTTGCTGACAGTGATTTTCTGCAGTATCTCAAACGCCGCCTGCCTCGGCGAGTCCTTTTTTTCAGACATTAAAGAAAGCTCCTATTTCCACTTTGTTTCCGCACACATATTCGTCGGCGCCCATTCTGCATTTGCCCTCGCAGCACAGCTCGGTCAGCACGACGCTTCCGTCGCCGCAGGCAACCTCAATGCCTTCTCTGCTCACGGCCAGTATTTCTCCGGGCTCGCCGGTTTTTGCGCCGATTTTCGCCTGATAGATTTTAATTCTTTTCCCGTTTAAGAACACAAAAGCGCCGGGAAAAGGGTTCAGCCCCCGTATCTGGTTGACCGTCTCCTGCGGGGACATCCGAAAGGTGACAAGACAGTCGCTTTTCTCTATCTTTTTCGCGTAGGTCGCCAGTGATTCGTCCTGTTTTATTCTGGGGATGTTTCCGCTTTCAGCGAGCTGGAGGAACCGGACGATGCATTCCCCGCCGAGAACAGCGAGCCTGTCGTGATACTCGCCGGCCGTCATGTCCGGCGGAATCGCTATTTCCTCCTGCAGAATGATGTCGCCGGTGTCCAGTCCCTCTTCCATATACATAATCGTAATGCCGCCCTTGGTGTGCCCTTCCATTATCGCGCGGTTGATCGGAGCGGCTCCTCTTAACGCCGGCAAAAGCGACGCGTGGATATTGATGCAGCCCAGCGGCGGAATATCGAGCACCGCTTTCGGCAGTATTTTTCCGTAAGCGGCGACGATAAACACGTCGGCGTTTGCGTTTTTTAGTTTTTCGATAACCGATTCGTCTTTGAGCGTATTCGGCGTAATGACTTCGATTCCGTGGGCTAAGGCTAACTTTTTAACTTCGGAGGGTTCCAAACGGTAGCCCCTTCCCTTCGGCTTGTCCGGCTGCGACACGGCAAGGACAATGTCCTGCCCGTCGTGTATTAAAGCCTCCAGCGCTTTTGCCGCGAACTCCGGCGTCCCCATAAAAACGATTCTCACTGAAAGCCATCTCCTTAATGTTTCGCTGAATTCTTTCTATTCGGAAAATTCGTCACGCTGTCGAATATTCGCGATGACGTCCCTTGACCTGCGGCGCAGGTTTTAAATTTTTTCTATGTATATAAACCTGCCTGTTTACTTATTTGTCCTCTTCTACTTCGCTCTGGTCCAAAACTTCGCTCGCCAAATCGGTGTAAAGCACGCCGTTCAGATGGTCTATCTCGTGGCAGAACGCGCGCGCGGTGAGCTCCTCGCCGGTGACGGTAAACTCGTTGCCGTTTCTGTCCAGCGCTTTTACGGTGACCCTCATCGGTCTTTTGACGGTCCCGTATTTTCCCGGAACCGAAAGGCAGGCCTCGAAACCGGTCTGCTCCCCTTCGGTCTTTACGATTTCAGGGTTGATAAGCTCCAGTATTTTTTCGCCGTTGTCCACCACCACGACGCGGCGCAGAACGCCCACCTGCGGAGCGGCAAGCCCGATTCCGTTGGCGGCCCGCAGCGTGTCCTTCATGTCGTCCAAAAGCTGGAGGATGCGCGCGTTGATTTGCTCGACAGGACGGCTCTTTTTTCTGAGCGTTCCGTTTTCTTTGTCGTCGTTTACATTTATTATGTTCAAAATTGCCAATCTTCTCACCTTTTTTAAAAAATATAGAATCGTTATACCACCGACGGATTGACGTCCAGATCAAGCCGAATTCCGTCGGGCAGTTCCGACAGCGCGTCGGAATAAACGTCGTCAAGGAACGCTCTTGACGAAGCGTTATCGGCATATTTTATGATAATCCGCTGCCTGTAACGTCCGCCGATTTTATAGATCCCGTCCTTGAAAGGACCGAAACGGATGATTTTGACGTCCTGATGATGTTTGCTGTGTATTTCGTCCAGCTTCGTGCTGAACCGCTTTACGTACTCCCAAACGGCGCTTTCATCGCCGCCGGAAACGCCGAACACGGCCAGCGAACAGAACGGCGGAAAAAGCACCGCTTTTCTTAATTTAATCTCGCTCTCGTAAAATTTTTCGTAGTCCTGTTGCGCGGCGAGCTTTAAAATCTCGTTGTCGGGGTTGTAGGTCTGCAGAATCGCGCGCCCCTGCTTTTTCGCCCTGCCGGCTCTGCCGACCAGCTGGGTAATCAGCGAAAAAGTACGCTCTCCGGCGCGGAAGTCGTTCATATACAAAAGCGTATCCACCGAAATAACCCCGACCAGGCTCACGTTGGGAAAATCCAGCCCTTTCGCGACCATCTGCGTGCCGAAAAGAATGTCCGCCTCGCCCTCGCTGAAACGCTTTAACATTTTATCGTGCGAATACCTGGCCGAAGTGGTGTCGGTATCCATGCGGATATACTGCGCGTTCGGGAAGCGCGCGGCAATCTCGTCCTGCAGTTTCTGCGTGCCGAAACCGAAAAAGCCGATGTGCTTGCTTCCGCAGGACGTGCAGATTTTGGGCGGCAGGCTTACATAGCCGCAGTAATGGCAAATCAGCCTTTCCTTTCTTTCCGAACCGCTGTACGCATGGTAGGTCAGCGAAACCGAGCAGCTGGGGCAGGTATAAACCATCCCGCAGCTTCTGCAGGACAAAAAGGAGTTATATCCCCTGCGGTTCGCGAACATGATGGTCTGTTCCTTATTCTCAAGGTTTTTTCTGATTTCCTTTTCAAGCCGTTTGCCGATCAGGTTATCCGGGAAAATGTTCTCGTCGTTCCGCAGATCCTCAATGACTACTTCCGGCAGCTTTATTCCGCCGTAGCGTTCGGTCAGCTTGATGAGCGTATAGACGCCGCTCATCGCTTTATACATGCTCTCGATCGAGGGCGTCGCCGACGCGAGCAGCATCAGGCATTTGTTTTCTCTGCACCGGAAGCGGGCGATGTCGCGCGCGTGGTATTTCGGCGTAATCTCGGACTTGTAGGTGGTTTCCTGCTCCTCGTCCAATATGATGACGCCGATGTTCTTCAGCGGCGCGAAAACCGCGCTGCGTGTGCCGAGCACCACCCGTATGTCGCCGTTCGTGATTTTGCGGTATGTATCGATCCGCTCGCCCACCGACAGCATGGAGTGTATTACAGCGAGCTTGCCGCCGAAAACCGCCTTGTAGGTGGCAAGCGCCTGCGCGGTCAGACCGATTTCGGGCAGCAGAATAATCGCGGTTTTGCCGGCCGACAACGCTTTTTTGACCGCTTCGGTAATCACGCGGGTCTTTCCGCTTCCGGTCACGCCGAAAAGAAGCGCCGCTTTCGGTTCGCCGCTGTCTATCAGCTCCGATAACTTGCCTACCGCTTCTTTCTGCTCCTGCGTAAGCTCACCGGCGCAGACGTCTTTTTCTTCTAAATAAACTTCTTCCTCGTACGGCGTGCGCTCGACCCTGTCCTCGTACCGCTCGCAGATGCCCTTTTTGACCAGCGCCGAAATCACCGAAGATGAAATGCCGCTGATATCCTCGATTTCGCTCGCGCTGATTTTCGGATAATGCAGCAGCAGCGCGATTAACTCTTTCTGCTTCGCGGTCAGATTTCCGTCGCTTTCCAAAAGAAGCTGCGCCTGCTCTTCGTCAACGGTGAGCCGAATCAGCTTTCTGCTCTTTTCATTAATATGCTTCGATACTTCGCTGCGCTTCTCAAGAATGCCGTTTCTGACAAGGGTTTTTAAAAGCTTTTCGCTTTCCTCGCCGTACTCGGCGAAAATCTCCTTCTCGTACGCTTTCTTTTTGGTTTTGATAAATCGAAAAAGCACTTCCGAGACTGTATTGTATCCGTCCGGGAGCGCATCCACCGCTGCCGTATAATACACGGACGTGCCTAAGTTCACGCCGGGCGGCAATACCGTCCGCATCGCGTCGCCGAACGTGCAAAAAAACCTTTCCTTCATAAAAACGCAAAGATCGACCAGCTCCTCGGGTATCTCGATCGGATAATCCAGAACCGAGCTGACCGGTTTGATTCCCGGATAATCGGTCGTGTCCGAGAAGCCGACGACGACTGCGCTTTTCTGTTTGTTCGCATTTCCAAAGGGGACGACGCATAACGTGCCTTTTTTCATTTCGGCACGCAGTTCCGGCGGCACAAAATACACATACCGCCGGTCTATTCGGTATGGAATATCTAAGATATAGACGGCGGCATAAATCTTATCCAACACAGTATTCCTTTTATTTAGTCCGCAATGATTTTATACGTTCCGTCGAACAAACGCTTGATTGCAAGCGAAACCGCCTTGTCGTTTGCTGCGTCGTAGCTGGTGTCCTGCCTTGAATCCTTTGAAAAACGGTCGTTTTCCTTATGCGCTTCTGCGGCTTCCCTTTCCTCTATCGCTTTTTGCGTGATGTAGCGCGCGCATTTCGCAGTCGCGATGACAAGCATATAACGATTTATTTTATCATTTGTAAGCTGTTGAACGGATGGATAAAGCATGGCTTTTCTACTCTCCTTTTCTATGTGACTGTTATATTTTGCCAATTGCAATATTTGCTTAATTTATGAAATTCCGAAGAATCTCCTGCGCTTGGGCGTCTTTAACATATGTCCCGTCCGCGATTGCCAGGATGTCCCGCGCCGCTTTTTCGGACTCGCCGGTGCGGTTTACGATAATATAATCGTATTCTTTCGCGAACTTTATCTCGGTCAGCGCGGTTTTGAGCCGTTCCTCCATGGCCTCGTCGGTTTCGGTTCCTCGGTCGTGCAGGCGTTTTTTCAGCTCCTCAAAACTCGGGGGCGTAATGAAAATCAAAACCGCGTCGGGAATCTTTTCCTTTATCTGCATCGCGCCGCAGACTTCGATTTCAAGGATGACGTTCATGCCTTTGGCAAGCTGCTCGGCAACGAACTTCTTCGGCGTGCCGTACAGGTTGCCGCAGAATTCCGCGTACTCGAGCATTTCGCCCTTTTCGATCATATCGATAAACTGCTCCCGGCTGACGAAAAAGTAATCGACGCCTTCCTTTTCGCCCGCGCGCGGGGGACGCGTTGTAGCCGAAACCGAATAACAAAAGTTGTCGCTCATTTTAAACAGCGCGTCAAGCACCGTGCCCTTTCCGCTTCCGCTCGACCCGGAAACGACGAAGAGCTTTCCCATTTTACTGCTCATGCGAAAACCTCTCATTCAGTTCCTGCGGCGTCTCCGCGGACAATACGATATGGTCGCTGTCGGTAATCAAAACCGCTTTCGTTTTCTTGCCGCAGCTGACGTCAATAACGCGGCCGATGTTTTTCGCGTCCTGAATCAGTCTTCTGACCGGCAGAGAATCCGGGCTTATGACCGCCACAACCCTGCCGGCGGATATAAAGTTTCCGTTGCCTATGTCAACCAGTTTCATAAAATACCTTTCCGGATATATTATACTTAAAGTATTTATAAATCTATTATGAAATTATTTTGCAAATTTTACTCAATGTTCTGAATCTGTTCCCGTATGCGCTCGATTGCGCATTTCGCGTCGATTACATAGCGGGCGATTTCCGTGTCGCAGGCTTTCGAGCCGATGGTGTTGACCTCGCGGTTCAGCTCCTGCACCAAAAAGTCCAGCTTTCTTCCGGCGGGCTGCTTCTCGTTTAAAATCTCCCTGAACTGCGCGAAATGACTGCCCAGTCTTGCCAGCTCTTCGTTGATGTCGGTTTTGTCCGCGTACACCGCGCACTCGGTGAGCAGCCTTGACTCGTCCACCGGAACCCCGGCGAGCAGTTCCGCCACCCGCGCCTTCATGCGCTCGTTGCTGACGCGCAGCGATTCGGGCGCGCGCAGCGCGATTTTCTCGGCAATCTGCTCAAGTTCCGTCAGGTTGCCTAATATATCGTTTTCGAGTTTTAAGCCCTCGCGGATTCTCATTGCCAAATGCTGTTCGAAAGCCTCTTTTAAAACCTTTTCAATCGCGGTCCAGACCGCTTCCAAATCCTCGTCCACTTTGCGCGCGATAAACACCTCGTTTTTCGACGCGATCATGTCGAGCGACAAATCGCCGGAAAGCGCGTACTCGTTCTTGATTTCATTTAAAAGCCTGATATAGCTTTCCAGGTACTCTTTGTTGACGGACAGGTCGATTTTATCGCCCGCGATGCTCTCAACCGAAATGTATATTTCCAGTTTTCCGCGCGAAATATAGCTTGCCGCAAGCTGTTTGATTCTGTCCTCGAGCGGAGAATAGAGCTTGGGCATCTTGAGCGTCGTATCCAGATAACGGCTGTTTACCGACTTTACCTCGCAAAGGATATCTCTGCCGTCTATGACTTCTTTGTACCGGCCGAACCCGGTCATGCTTTTTACCATTATATCACCATTCTTAACGCAGTTTGAAAGTTCTATCAAAGATCTTTTTGATTTTTACGACATACAATTGAATCAGTCTGTCCAGCGCAATATCGAACAGCACGAAGGTCAGATTGCCCAGCAGATATACGACCAGCTTGAAGCTGTAAAAATCATCGTCCAGCATGAAAAGATACATGCCCGCCGCGATGATCGCAGTAAAAAACAGGTTGAAAACGGCCAGCTTGGCGATGAGCGCCAGCCATTTGTTCGGGATGCGCTGCAGGTATGCTTTTAAAATCGGATACAAACCCGCGAAAACCGCGAAAATGATGCCGGGTGATTTATATGGCAAAAGCAGGACCGTTAGTACCGAACTGACCGCATAAATGGAAACCGCGTATCTCGTTCCCAGCTCCACCATTGCGAACGCAATGGTCAGACTTGCCGCCGCGGCGGCCGTCAGATCCATGCTCTGGAAAACGGAGCCGATGAACATAATCAATATATTCAGCGCGCTCAGCATGCCCGATAACGCTATTTTTTTACTGGATTTTACCGTGCTTTTCATATCCGCTAACAACAACTAATCAAATCTCCGCCCATACATTCGCAGCAGGTGTCCGCGATGCACAGGCCGGCGCAGATGTCGCAGCCGCTGCAGCTTTGCGCCTGACGGCCGGAATACGGGCTGTACGCCGAACCGGTATTCAGGCTGTCCAGTCCCGCCCGGTACTCGGCGTTGTACGGGTCAAGACGGCATGCCGTTTCCATTTCGTTGCGCGCGTCGAACAGCCAGCCCTTCTGATACAGCACATGCCCCATCAGGAAGTGCCACTCAGCGTTCCGCTGGTTTTCGGGAATCCGCAGAAGCAGAATCTCAGCTTCCGCCGCCCTGCGCGTCGCAATCAGCTGCCGTATGCGCAGATAAACATTGCCGGTGTACGCGTCGGAACCGGAACCGCCGCCGGAATACCCGGTATTGCTTCCCGAATACCCGGAATACCCGTTCGATGCGTTCGCGCGCTGACGCATGATCGTGTCGTACGCTTCGTTGATTTCCTTCATCTTCTGCGCCGCAAGGTCGGCAAGCGGGTTGTTCACGTAATTGTCCGGATGATACTGTTTCGCAAGCTTTCGGTAAGCCTGCTTAATTTCTTCGTCTGATGCCGTAGGGGATACTCCCAATACTTTATAGGGATCTGTCACGTTTACCTCCGATTTTCACTGCGAGCGTGGACTTTGTCAAGCGCCGCTCTGCCGCCGAGCTCGCTTATGTTAAAAAGTATTTGATCGTAAGCCGTAACGCCGTCTTCAACCGTGTGCAGTCCGTAAACCGAAGAAAAAGCGTTCAGGCTGTCGATAATGGTTGTTTTGATTTCGTCGGCGTGTTTGAGAACCGCTTCCGCCGTTCCGTATTTTACAAGAAACGGATTGTACGAACCGCTTTTTTCGTCGTCATAAATATCGTCGTACGCGTCGATTAAATAGATATATCTGCCGATATGATACCCGCATTGGGAAGCGATCAGCTTTTTGCTTCCTTCCAGTCCGAAGGAAGCGATATCCTGCGTAATCTTCGCGAAGCAGTCCGCGACGGCGTCCAGCCTTGCTTCTTTCGCCCGCTCAAGCTCGTCGAGCTTCGCCAGTCCTTCCCGGATGCTGTTTTCAAGCTCTCCGTATCCGCTTGCCCTGTTTTTGATCCGCTTAAAAAAGGGCAGCGTAAGCTTCTTTACAAAGCGTTTGACGCCTTTTGAATCCCGGATATCGTCCAGCGCCTTGTAATAAAGCAGAATCGCGAACGCCGAACAGGTCAGGTCGTAAGCGTTATCCGCGCGCAGGGTGTTTTTCTTCTTTAAATGATAAGGGCAATACTTTTTCTCAACATTCGGTTTTTCGTCCGTCAGCGCAAGCCTTAACAGCGCGAGCGCGACGAAATCGTAGTTTAAAAAAAAACGGGTAAAATGCGATATGCGCTTTCCACCGTATCGGCACAATCCGCAGTAAACCGCCCGGTAAAGCTCATATTCTTTGACCAGCAGCTCTCCCTGCACCGGCCGTATATAACCGAACATAAAGGTTTTCCCTTTCGGAGTGTTGTATTTTATCGAATTATTATACCATATATTTTTTGAAAAGGCAATATAAAAAAACAAGCGCGCGTATTGTATTTTTTGTTGATTTTGACGTTATATTCATATTCTTTAAATATTGACAATCCCATAGTTGTGTGATAATATTAGTACAATATTAAATTGGAGGACTGCTATGAGTTTACGTGTAAACGGTTTAACCAAATCGTTCGGCGACAAAATTGCCGTCAACAACGTCAGCTTTTCGATGGAAAAGCCGGGCGTTTTCGGCTTGATCGGCACAAACGGCGCCGGCAAAACCACAACCATCCGGTCGGTGCTGGGCATCATGACGCCGGACAGCGGGTCTGCCGAATGGAACGGAAAAAGAATAACCCGAGAAACCCTCAGCTTCGGCTATATGCCCGAAGAACGCGGCATCTATATGAAGACCAAAGTGCTCGAACAGCTTATATACTTCGGCATGCTCAGAGGCATGACCAAAGCGGATGCGAAAAAGAGCGCGCTTTCCTATTTAGACCGGCTCGGAATTATGGAGTATAAGGACGTTCCGGCGGAAAAACTGTCCAAAGGCAATCAGCAGAAGGTTCAGCTGATCAGCACGCTGATTCACGACCCGGTTCTGATATTTTTAGACGAACCTTTTTCGGGGCTCGACCCGGTCAACGCCGTCATGCTGAGCAATCTGATCAAAGAGCTGGTGGAAAACAAACGCTATATCGTCATGAGCAGCCACCAGATGAACACGGTCGAGGACTACTGCGAGAACATACTGCTTCTACATAACGGAAGAACGGTTCTTCAGGGCAATCTGAAGGAGATTAAGAAAGGGTACGGACACACCAATCTGGTTATTTCCGCCGACGAAAGGGTGCTCCCGATTGCGGAGAAAAACGGACTGGTCCTCCTGGCAAAGCAGCCTGAAACCTATGAGTTCAAGATAACCGGCGACGCGATGGCGGAAGCGTTCCTGAAAGACGTGGTTGCCGCAGGCATCATGCCCACGAAATATGTCGTCAAGGAACCTTCGCTGAACGAAATATTTATTGAAAAGGTGGGTGAAGAGCAATGAAGCAGATCAAAACAGTATTCGCGTTTACCTTCAGGGACGCCGTTCGGAAAAAGGCTTTTATCATTTCTACCGCCATCACGCTGATTATTATATTAATCCTGTCGTTTTTGACAAGACTTTCTTCCTCTTCCGGGGATGAAGAAACCGAGTATTACGGCGGTTATACGCTGTATTATATTGACGAGAGCAACCTGATAAAAGGCGGCGCCGACGCGCTTGCGGCCGCGATGAACGGTTCTGCCGTCATCCAGGGCAGCGCGGCGCAGCTGGACGAATACAAGGAAAAGATCAATACCGAAAATGGCGTTTATGCGGTTCAGGTAACCGAGCAGAACGGCCAGCCGTTCATCACCGTCATCAGCAAAGACTTTATGAGCAGCATTTCGTACGATTATATCACCGAGGTGCTGAGCAAAACCTATACCGCGAACGCCATGCGGGAATACGGTCTGGACGACAAAGCGATCGCGCTCGCGCAGACCGAGCTTCGTTATACCGCAGAGTTCACCGGCGAGATGAACATCAACGGCTATATCGCCGGCATCCTGCTGACGATGCTGATTTTCTTCGCGATCTATTATTACGGATACGGCGTCGCGATGTCCATCGCGACCGAAAAAACCTCGCGGGTTATGGAGACGCTGGTGGTTTCCGCAAAACCGTCGCGCATTTTAATCGGCAAATGCCTGGCAATGGGACTTCTGGGGCTGCTTCAGTTCGCCGGAACCATCGCTTTCGCCGCGCTGTGCAAAGAGGTTATCATTCCGGACAACTTTTCGCTGCTGGGCGCGCCGCTCTCTTTCGACGCGTTCACGCCGGAAGCGATTCTCCTTTTGCTCCTCTACTTCATTTTAGGCTATGCGCTGTACGCGGTTCTAAACGCTGTATGCGGCGCCCTGGTCAGCAAAATAGAGGACTTAAACTCCGCGCTGATGCCGGTTATATTCCTTTCGCTGATCTCCTTCTATTTAGGTTACATTACCGCAGTTTCCGGCAGCGAGGGAACCCTTGCCAAAGTCGCTTTGTATCTCCCCTTCTCGTCGCCGTTCATGATACCGTTTAAACTTATAAACGGCGGCTATACAGCCTCGCAAATCGCAATCTCCATAGCGCTTCTTGTCGTATCCATTCTCGTCATCACCTATATCTGCATACGGATTTACTCCGCTTCCGTGCTCCACTACGGAAAGAGACAGAAGCTGGTTGATCTGTACAAGACGAAGTTATAATTATAAAAACAACGTATCAGCGCGGACCGGCCTCGAGCTCTCCGCGCTGATTTATTCAACACGCTTTTATAAAAAAATGTTGCCATTTTTTAAAAAATATCTACACAAAAAGGTTTTTTTGTTTTTGATGCGTATATATACTACAAATTAGCGCAATCTATTATTTTGCACCTTTTATAGTGCGAAAACGCTTCTTATAAAAATACAAAAAGAAACGGAGCCTGTTATGATACTGGAAATGCGCAATGTCACCAAATACTTTGGAAAACGCAAGGTTTTGGACAACGTTTCCCTGGCGGTAAACGAAGGCGAGATCCTGGGCTTTCTGGGTCCCAACGGCGCGGGAAAAACCACGGCGATCAAAATTATGCTCGGACTTCTGAACGCCGACAGCGGCGAGGTCATTATCAACGGTTACAGCGTCAAAAAAGATTTTGAGAAAGCGCTCAAAAGAGTGGGCGGCATTATCGAAAGCCCGGACATGTATAACTATCTGACCGGATACGAGAACCTAATGCTTTGCGCCAGAATGCACGGGCTCGGCAGAGAGCGCGTGCTGGAGGTTGCCGAGCAGGTAAAACTTGCGGGCAGACTGAACGACAAGGTCAAAAAATACTCGCTCGGTATGCGCCAGAGGCTTGGTGTTGCGCAGGCGATTATCAACAGGCCGAACCTGCTGGTTTTAGACGAGCCGACCAACGGGCTTGACCCGGTGGGCATCAAAGAGTTAAGGGATATGCTGCGCGATTACGCGCGGCAGGGCGCGGCGGTGTTCGTATCCTCGCACCTGCTCGCGGAAATGGAGCTGATGTGCGACACGCTCTGCATTATCGAACAGGGCGTAGTGATTGCGCAGAAATCCCTGCGCGAGTTTATTACGACGACGGACACGGCGGACCGGCTCAACTACACCTTCTCGGTCGGCGATTTGGAGAAGGCGGTAGCCCTTTTGAACGCCAACGGGTACGAGGTGACCGTGTCGGATTCGCTGATTCACGCGCAGATTACGAAAGAGAAAGCCGCCGCGATGGCGAAACTGCTGTCGCTCAACGATGTCGATTTGTATTCCATGACCGCGGAGCAGAAGAGGCTGGAGGACGCGTTCCTGCAGGCTACGCACGGCTCCAAAGACCAGATTTCTTAAAAGGGGGCGGCTTAAAATGAAATTGATTGCAACGCTTATCAAAAACGAGTATATCAAATTGTTTAAAAAGAAAAGCGTGCCCATTTTGCTTTTTGTGCTCTTATTGTTCATTTTCGGCATTTCGCTGATAAAACCGTTTAATTACGGCTTTATCGGGCGTGACTTCTATTCCCCGTCCTATTTCGAGAACGAAAAACTGCAATACAAATATAATATAGAGAATTCCGTTTATGAGTATTTCGGCGAAAAAGAGGATATCAGCGACGAGATCAAAGCGGTGATCAAAGAGTTTTACGAAAAGCAGATCGCGCTTTGCGATAAAGCCATCGCGATATTGGACGAAAGCGAAAACGACTGGAGAATATCCGCAATCACCGAGCTGCTGAATATGAGCGTTCCGCAGTATCTTTCGGATTATGCGACCGGAAACGGTGAATACGCCGAGGAAGTCAATGAATATTTAAGTAAAATCGGCTATTTTTATGGTTACGAACGCTATCTTTCCTACTCGGCGCAATTCAAAGCCATCATGGAAAACGATTACAGCGAGTCGAAGCGCTACTTATACGATTTAGCGGTCAAAACCTCCGATTCTTTAAAAGCGCAGCTCGATGAACTGAAAAGCAAAAAAGAAAACGGCGCCGGCGGCAGCGATATTGATTTTAAAATTTTCAAAGTCAACGGAAGGTATATAAACAGCGAAAGAATCGTAAGAGCTTACAAAGCCGCGCTGGACAAGAAAATCGAATATAATTCCGTACTGGACGAGACTTTGCGGCGTACGATCAACGCGCTGCAATCCGCCATGTTCGGATATGAAAGCATTTTATCCGAAGAAGAGTTCCAGAAGAACAAAGAAAACGATACGAACAACTATTATTACTATAGCGGCTACTACTATGGCTACAACAGCAACGATACTTATGAAGATTACTTGGAAAATTCAAAGAAATCCATTGAAAACGACGAAAACAAAGGTTTAGTCGGTTTGTACTCGCTCGAGAACGACGTGACCGAAATGTCGCTGGCAAATTCCGCGCGAGACAAGAGTCTGTCGTTTATAAACCTTTTCTGGTTTATCGCGCCGCTTGCGATTTATTTCGCAAGCAGCATGGTATCGCAGGAGTTCTCTACCAAGACAATTAACCTTTTGCTTATCCGCCCGGTTAAGCGGTGGAAGATACTGCTTTCCAAGTATATCTGCATCGTAACGCTCACCCTCGGCATGATCGTTGCGTGCGCGGCGGTTTATTTGGTCGGAACCGGCATCAGTTTCGGTTTCTCCGACTTTTTGCAGCCCTACATTTATATTGCGTCCGGCGAAGCGCATGCCGCAAGCTTTGTTCCGTGGTTCTTGTGGAGGGTTTTCCTGGCGGCCGTTCCGGTATTCTGCCTTGTAAACCTCACCTTTATGTTCTCGACAGTCACCAAGGGAACGGCGGTATCACTGATACTCGGCGTCCTTTCGCTCTTCTCGTCGATCCTGATCCTGTTCTTCACAGGGCTGTTTGAAAACCCCGACATCATCACCTACATGCCCTTCCCGTATTTTTCCATGTGGTCGTACGTGTTGAGCGATATCATTTATTTGGACGGTTCAAACGGGAACATTTTCAGTTATCTTATAAACGCCGACCTTACCTACGGCTTCATATTGATGCTCGGCTTTATCATACTTTCTGTAATCTTGGCGTTTGCCGATTTTACAAAGAAGGATATTAAGTAAACGGTATGAAGGACGTCACTTTGAAACGTGAGGAGCAGTTCCTCTGCAAAGAAGCATTTCTGACGAAAAATACCAGAGGCAGGATGTACCCCATCGACGACTGCCCGGTGCGCACTGATTTTCAGCGGGACAGGGACAAAATCACGCATTCAAAAGCCTTCCGCAGGCTGATGCACAAAATGCAGGTTTTCCTCTCCCCTGTCGGCGACCACTACCGCACCCGGCTGACGCACACGCTGGAGGTCACGCAGATTGCGCGCACCATCGCCAGAGCCATGTGCTTAAATGAGGACCTGACCGAAGCGGCCGCGCTCGGGCATGATTTGGGGCACACCCCTTTCGGGCACTCCGGCGAGCGCGCGCTGGACAAGCTCTGCCCCGGCGGGTTCCGCCACTATGAACAGAGTCTGCGCGTCGTGGACAAACTGGAGAACAACTGCAAAGGACTGAACCTCACCTACGAGGTGCGCGACGGAATTCTAAACCATTCGGGCGACAATCTCGCCTGCACGCTGGAGGGGCAGATTATCAAATTCGCGGACCGGATTGCGTATATCAACCACGATATCGACGATGCCATCCGGGCGGGGATTCTGAAGATTACGGACATTCCGAAAGAAATCTTAGACATTTTAGGATACACGCACAGCGACCGGATCACCGCCATGGTGACCGCCGTCATCAACTACGGCACATCGCGTCAAAAAATCGGCATGGTCGAGCCGTACGGAAAAGCGATGATGGATTTGCGCAATTTCCTCTTTGACGCGGTTTACACCAACCCGGTCGCAAAAAGCGAGGACGAAAAGGTCAGCCGGACGATTGCCTTCCTTTTCGAGTACTACTTAAAGCACATCGACGAACTGCCCAAAGAGTATCTGACCTATCTGGAGACGGACGGAAAGGAGCGCGTTATCTGCGATTACATCGCCGGCATGACCGACCGTTTCGCGCTTGCTGCCTTCGAGGAGTTATTCGTTCCGAAAACGTGGCAATATAAGTAAGTAAGAGGTAAAAAGTAAGAAGTAAGAGGTAAGAAGTAAAAAAGTGAGAGGTAAGGAGGGATTCTGTGGCGTTTTCTCAGCGATTTCTGGAAGAAATACGAGAAAGAAACGATATCGAAGAAGTAATTGGTCAATACGTTCCGCTGAAACGCGCCGGTTCGAACCTGGTCGGACTATGTCCCTTCCATAACGAGCGAACGCCGTCTTTCACCGTTTTTCCTGGAACGAGAAGCTTTTACTGCTTCGGGTGCAGCACGGGCGGCGACGTTTTCACCTTCGTGATGCGGTCGCAAAACCTCGATTACCCGGAAGCGGTCGAATTCCTCGCCAAACGCGCCGGAATCCCGATCGAAGAGGACGAGTTCCGGAAAAGCGAGAAGCCTTTGGTGAAAAAGGAAAGGATTATCGAGGTCACCACCGAGGCGGCAAGGTTCTTCCGCGACATGCTGTTTTCGCCGCAGGGCGAAGCGGCAAGAAGATACCTGCTTGAAAACCGAAGGCTGACTTCGGCTACCATAAAGCATTTCGGCATTGGTTATGCGCCCGACAGCTGGGATGCGCTGACCAGGCATTTGACCGAAAAAGGCTTTACCCCGCTGGAGCTGACGACCGCCTTCCTTTCCGGAACCGGCAAAAGCGGAAAGCTTTTTGATATATTCCGCAACCGGATTATGTTCCCGATTTTCGACGCGCAGGGCGAGGTTGTCGCCTTCAGCGGCAGAAGGCTGAACGAAGCCGACGAAAGAAAGTACGTAAACACGTCCGACACGCCGGCTTTTAATAAACGCAAACTGCTTTTCGGACTGCATATCGCCAAAAACACCAAAGACGCAACGCTCATCCTCTGCGAGGGCGCGGTTGACGCGATCGCTTTGCATCAGGCGGGATTTTCCAACGCGGTCGCGACGCTGGGCACGGCGCTGACCAGCGACCACGCGCGGCTGATCGCCAAATATGCGAAAACAGTTTTTTTGGCGTACGATGTTGACAGCGCCGGAAAAACTGCTACAATGAAAGGCATCGCGCTGCTCAATCAGGTGGGCGTTGACACGAAAATCATTTCCTGGGGCAGCGACGCAAAAGACCCCGACGAGTACATAAAAAAACACGGCGCGGACGCGTTTCGAAACAAGCTCATCGGCGCGATCGGACAGGTTGATTATAAAATTAATGAAATTTTGGCAAAATACAATAACAGTGTTCCCGACGAAAAAATCCGCGCGCTGGGCGAACTGACCGACTTTATATCGGATTTCTGGAACAGAAGCGAACGCGAGATTTACGCCGCGCGCGCCGCGGAGCTGCTCTCCCTGACGAAAGCCGCGGTGCTGGAGGACGTGGAGCGAAAAGCGAAAATCAAGGAGCGGCGGCAGAAAAAAGCGTTTGCGGAAAAAAGCATTCAGGCGTCCGAAGGGTTCGGCGACAGAGTCAACCCGAACAAACTGCGGTTTTCCGCCGAAGCAAAGCTGGAAGAAGCGATACTGGGCATCATGCTGCTTTGCACGGACCTTGCGCCGAAAGCGATGGCGGAGCTGGACGAGGACTGCTTTGTTACCGAGTTCAACCGCAGGGTGTTCAACCTTTTCAAAGAAGAATTCTCGGAAGCAAAAGAAGCCGTATTGTCGAAAAACGGCATACTTTCGCAGGATGAAATCAGCGCTGTCGCACGGTATATCGCTTCCCGACGCAGGCTGAACGAAAACAGCGAGGAAGTTTTGCTTTCTTACATTCATACATTAAAGGAGCAGAAGAAGAAGCGCGATTATGAAAAGAAAATCGAGGAAAACCCGTTGGAAGGGCTGACCGAATATATCAATTTAAAAAAGAAAGGTTGAGCTTTGGTTTTTTCGGCTCGACCGGCGGTTTAAACTAAAACGTTGTTTATAACCGATAAGAAAGAACACCACTTTTTTGATATACAGGAGGAAAAAAGAGATGGCTGACGAAAAGAATTATTTAAAACCCGAGCTGCTGGAAAGCTCGCGGATTAAGGGCAGCGTAACGCCTGCCGACATTATGGAATCCATTGAAGATACCGATGTTTCCATAGAAACCCTTGAAAAGGTTTACGAAGCGCTCGAAAGCAACGGAATCGAGATCGCTACCGACCTTGACAACAGCGTCTTCGACCTGCCGGAAGAAGAACTGATTGACGAGGATCTGGACGACGCGCCGGAAGATGTGGACGAGCTTCTCAATCAGGAGGGCGTCTCGATCGACGACCCTGTCAGAATGTACCTGAAGGAAATCGGAAAAGTTCCGCTTTTGTCTGCGGAAAAAGAGCTTGAGCTTGCAAGCAGGATGGCTGCGGGCGACCGTGAGGCCAAAAAGCAGCTGGTTGAAGCAAACCTTCGTCTTGTCGTCAGCATAGCAAAGAGATACGTCAACAGAGGCATGTTTTTCCTCGACCTGATTCAGGAAGGCAACCTCGGTCTGATGAAAGCCGTCGAGAAATTCGATTACGGCAAGGGCTACAAGTTCTCCACCTACGCGACATGGTGGATCAGACAGGCGATTACCAGAGCCATCGCCGACCAGGCAAGAACCATCCGTATCCCGGTTCACATGGTCGAAACCATCAATAAAGTCTTGCGTGTTTCCAGGCAGCTTTTGCAGGAGCTGGGCAGAGATCCCACCGACGAAGAAATCAGCGCCGAAATGGGGCTTCCCGTTGACAAAGTCCGCGAAATACTCAAAATCGCGCAGGAGCCTGTTTCCCTCGAAATGCCGATTGGCGAAGAGGAGGACAGCCATCTGGGCGACTTCATTGCGGACGACAACACCCCCGCCCCCGCCGACGCCGCTTCCTATATGATGCTGCGCGAACAGCTGCTTGAGGTTCTGCATACGCTGACGCCGAGAGAGGAAAGCGTGCTCAAGCTCCGGTTCGGCCTTGAGGACGGCAGACCCAGAACCCTCGAAGAAGTGGGCAAAGTCTTTGACATTACGCGCGAGCGTATCCGCCAGATCGAGGCGAAAGCGCTCCGCAAGCTGCGTCATCCGAGCAGGTCAAAGAAACTCAGAGATTATTTGGAGTAAAACGATACAATTGTAAGCATACACTGTATATACTGCAAATCAACATTCGAGAAAGGTTATATAAAGGACAATGAAAGAGCAACTTGAGAGCATCAGAAAACAAGCCGTTGATGAAATAAGCGCAGTAGGCTCAGAAGCTGAGCTGGACGCTTTGCGCGTCAAATACCTCGGTAAAAAAGGCTTGCTTACCGGAATTCTTCGCGGAATGGGACAGCTGTCCGCCGAGGAAAGACCTGTTGTCGGCGCGCTTGCCAACAAGGTACGCGAGGATCTTGAAAACTACATAGCGGAAAGAAGCGCCTTTTTGAAGGAAAAAGAGCTTCAGGAAAGACTGATTTTGGAAAAACTGGACGTTACCCTTCCGGCGAGGAAGAAAACGCTCGGAAAACTCCATCCGATTACCCAGATTGAGAACAGAATGAAGGAAATCTTCCTCGGCATGGGCTTCGAGATTGCCGAAGGGCCGGAGATCGAGAGCGCCTACAACAACTTCGACGCGCTCAACGCGCCGGCCGACCACCCGTCGCGGGATTTTTCCGATACCTTTTATATAACGCCGGAAGTATTGCTGCGTACCCAAACCTCCCCTGTTCAGGTTAGAGCCATGCGCGGCAAACAGCCGCCGATTCGGGTAATATCCCCCGGCAGAGTTTACCGCTTTGACGAAGTGGACGCCACCCACTCGCCGATGTTCCATCAGCTCGAAGGGCTCGTCGTCGATAAGAACATCACCATGGGCGACCTGAAGGGAACGCTCTCGATTTTCGCGAAGAGCATGTTCGGCGAGGAAACAAAGACCCGCTTCCGGCCCCACAACTTCCCGTTCACCGAGCCCAGCGCCGAAGTGGACGTCTCCTGCTTTGTCTGCGGCGGAAAAGGCTGCCGGCTGTGCAAGGGAGAGGGCTGGATCGAGATACTCGGCGCCGGCATGGTGCATCCGAACGTTCTCTCCGGCTGCGGAATCGACCCCGAAGTATATTCAGGCTTCGCATTCGGCATCGGACTGGAGCGCGTCGTTATGATTAAGTACAACATCAACGACATGCGTCTGCTGTTTGAGAACGACATTCGATTCCTGAAACAGTTCTAATTGGGGAGGTATGCGCAATGAGAGTATCGTTAAACTGGCTGAAAGATTACGTTGACATAAACAAAGACATCCGCGAATACTGCGAAATCATGACGATGACCGGTTCCAAGGTCGAAGGTTTCGAGATTCTTGGAGAGAATATAAAGAACGTTGTGGTCGGAAAGATTCTTTCCGCCGAAAAGCACCCGGACTCCGACCACCTGATTATCTGCAAGGTGGACGCGGGTCAGGAATACGTTTTGCAGATTGTCACCGGCGCGCAGAACGTAAAGGCGGGCGACATGGTTCCGGTCTGCCTGAACGGCGCGGTTCTGCCGGACGGAACGACCATCAAGACCGGAAAACTCAGAGGCGTGCTTTCCGAGGGCATGCTCTGCTCTCTGAGCGAGCTGGGGCTTACGCTGAACGACTTCCCCTACGCGGTTGAGGACGGCATCTTCATCTTGCAGGAGAACTGCAAGCCCGGCGACGACATCCGCGCGGTATTGAATTTAAACGACATCGCCGTCGAATTCGAAATTACCTTCAACCGCCCGGACTGCCTCTCCTACATCGGCATCGCCAGAGAAACCGCGGCTTCGCTCGGCGTTCCGCTCAAGCTGAAAACGCCTGTCGTTCCAAGCGCGAACGACGGCGACTATATCGACAAGCATCTTTCCGTGCGCGTCGAAAACCCGGTTCTCTGCCCGCGCTACACCGCAAGAATGGTGAAGAACGTCAAAATCGGCCCCTCGCCGCTGTGGCTGCGCGCCAGACTGCGCGCCGCGGGCGTTCGTCCGATCAACAACATCGTCGATATTACCAACTACGTCATGATCGAGTACGGACAGCCCATGCACGCGTTCGACTACAATTACATCTCGAGCAAGCAGATTATCGTCCGCAACGCGAAAGCGGGCGAGAAAATCACGACGCTGGATGGCGTTGAAAGAACGCTCACGCCCGATATGCTCTGCATCGCCGACGGCGACAAGCCGGTCGCGCTTGCCGGCATTATGGGCGGACAAAACAGCGAGATTCTTGACACCACCACGACGGTCGTGTTCGAGTCCGCGAACTTCAACCGCGAGAACATACGCCGCACTTCGAGAGAAGTCGGTCTGCGCACCGAGTCCAGCTCGAAGTTCGAGAAAGGACTTCCCGCCTGCAACACGCTTCCCGCTGTAGACAGAGCGGTTGAGCTTGTGCTCGAATTAGGCTGCGGCGAAGTTGTAGACGGCGTTATCGACGTTCTCAATACGGACGTCGAACCGCGCAAAATCAAGTTCGACTATAAGCGCGTCAACGAGCTGCTCGGCACAAACCTTTCTTTCGACGAAATGGCAAAACTGCTGGAGCCGCTGGATTTGCGCGCCGACAACGACGGCTGCCTTATCGTTCCGCCTTACAGAAGCGATATCGTCAACACCGCCGACATCGCCGAAGAGGTCGCGCGGCTGTACGGATACGACAGAATCGCCGAGAGCAGGTTCTGCGCCGGCATACGGGAGGGCAAGCTGACGCCGTTCCAGAAGTTTAAATATTCGATCAACGACGCGATGACCGCTTTCGGCTTTACCGAAGTATATACCTACTCCTTCATCTCGCCGAAAATGTACGATAAGATACAGCTTCCGGCGGACAGCGCGTACAGAGACAGCATCCGCATGTTAAATCCGCTGGGCGACGACACCTCTATTATGCGCACAACCGCGCTTCCCTCGATGCTTGAGGCAATCTCGCACAACACCAACCAGAGAATCGCTTCCTGCAAGCTGTTCGAAATGGCGACCGTTTACCGCAAAAATCCCGACGCGAAGGACGCCTCGGATTATTCAATTGAAGAGAAGAACCTCGTGTTCGCTTTCTACGGCGACGGCGATTTCTTCGACGCGAAAGGATACGCGGAGGGTCTGTTCGACTATCTGGGCGTAAAGGATTACGAAGTCTGCGCCGACAGAGAAAACCCCGCCTTCCATCCCGGCAGATGCGCCGTCTTTAAGAAAGGCAATCTTGTCATCGGCACGGTCGGTCAAATCCATCCCAAAGCCGCCGAGAACTTCGACATCGACGAAACGGTATTTGCAGCGGTGCTTAACGTGAACGCGATGTTCGCGGCGCACGATTCGAAAAAAGAATACAAGCCGCTGCCGCTCTACCCCGCCATCGAACGCGACCTCGCCCTGATTGCGGACGACGATATCGAAGCGGGAACCATCTGCGCAAACATCCGCGCTTACGCCGGAAAATCACTGACCGACGTTTATGTATTCGACGTTTACAAAGGCAAAGGCGTTGCGGAGGGCAAGAAAAGCGTCGCGGTTCGCCTGACCTTCCGTCTGCCGGATAAAACCATGACGGACGAGGAAGCGGACAACGCGGTCAAGAAGATTCTCAAAAAGCTGGATAGCGAAATGGGAATTGTACTCCGCTCGTAACTGCAGAATACACCTGGAACTTTTTTAGAAAAACAAGGCTGTTTTAGCAGAATTCAAAGAAATTTCGTAAAAAAAGTATTGACATATAAACTTTGGTCTGTTAAAATAGCCTTACCTCTGGATTCGAGGTTTTTTTGTTGTGCGCAGAAGGTTTGATTTCCGCCTTCTTCAGCCCGAAAAAGAATCAAGAGGGAGGTAACAAAATTGGAGGTGCCGATAAAGAATGAGAGTAAAAATCACAATGGTTTGCAGCGAGTGCAAACAGCGAAACTACGATACCATGAAGAACAAGAAGAACGATCCGGACAGACTTGAAATGAAAAAGTACTGCAGATTCTGCCGCAAGCACACTCTCCATAAAGAGAGCAAGTGAGGTGGAAGTATGTTTTATAGCAAACTCAAATCACTGCTTGCGTTCGCGCTTGTGCTTTTGCTTTCCTGTTCTTTCGCGGTATTTGCTCACGCTGAAGAGAATTCGGACGTAGTTTCTTCAGAATCTGCGGTTTCCGAAACGCAGTCGGAAACTTCTGACGACAGCGCCGTATCCGAGGACGAATCGAAGGATGCCTCGTCGGATGCGTCGGAAGCTGAAAGCGAAACTTCTGCGGAAAGCAGCGCCGCCGGCGACGTAAGCGAAGAGGATACTTCCTCCGGTGCTCCGGGTTGGCTTGGCTGGGCGATAGCAGGCGGAGTAATCGTAGTAATTGCTCTCTGGATATTCATTTCAATCAAGAGAAAAACGCCTTTTGGTCAGAAGGTAGTTAAGTTCTTCAAGGATTACAAGAGTGAAATCGGAAAAGTAGTCTGGCTTTCTAAAGAAGATCTTGTTAAAAAGACAGTCGTCGTTCTTGTTACGATCATCATCGCATGTATCGTAATCGGTTTTCTTGACTGGGCGTTTACAAAGCTGATTACTTTGATATAAAACCGCCGATTTCTCATCCATCATAGGGTTTTAAAAATACTCTGTGAACGAATCTATTCTATTTACCCTGTTAGGGGTTGGAGATTAATATGGGATTACCGCAGGATACGACTCCGCACTGGTATGTTGTTCACACATACTCCGGCTACGAGAACAAAGTAAAATCGAATATAGAGAAAATCGTAGAAAACCGCAATCTCGGACATTTAATTCTGGAAGTAAAAATCCCTGTTGAAAAGGTAATCGAATCCGACAGCAAGGGAGAAAAGGAAATCGAACGCAAATTGTTCCCGAGTTATGTCCTTGTAAAAATGGTTATGAACGACGAGAGCTGGCATGTTATTCGAAACACTACCGGTGTTACAGGTTTTGTAGGTCCCGGAAGCAAACCGGTTCCCCTTACCGACGCAGAGGTAGAAGCTCTCGGTGTAGAAACCAAAGTGATTGAAATCAAGTACGCTGTCGGCGACAGCGTAAGAATCTGCGATGGACCGTTATCCGGCTTCGTCGGCGTTGTAGACGATATCTCGCCAGACAAGAAGAAGGTTACCGTTACCGCTTCCATGTTCGGCAGAGAAACAAAAGTCGAGCTCGACTCCATGCAGGTTAAACCGTTAGACGATTAAAAATTTAAAAAGGAAAAAAGAAAAAAGAACGCTTAGTTGCCATTGAGCGTTCGGCTGTGCGAAGCACAGTTCTGTGGGAGGGAGTAATGCTCCCGAATTCAATACCACGATGGAGGTGTATATATTTATGGCAAAAAAGGTTATAGGTTATATTAAACTTCAACTGCCGGCTGGAAAGGCAACGCCGCAACCCCCGGTAGGTCCCGCGCTTGGTCAGTACGGCGTAGCGATTCCGATGTTTACGAAGGAATTCAACGAGCGCACAAAGAACGACATCGGTATGATTATACCGGTTATTATCACTGTTTACGCAGACCGCAGCTTCACATTCATTACAAAGACTCCGCCCGCGGCAGTTCTTATCAAGAAGGCTTGCGGAATCGAGAGCGGCAGTCCGAAACCCAACTCGACAAAAGTAGCTCAGATCACAAAAGAGCAGATCAGAAAAATTGCTGAACAGAAAATGCCCGACCTCAACGCGGCTTCCATCGAGGCAGCTATGAGCATGATTGCCGGTACGGCCCGCAGCATGGGCGTTACGGTTGTAGATTAAGGAGGGCATGAGAAATGAAGAGAGGCAAGAAATATAAAGAAGCTGTCGCAAAAATCGACAAGACAAAGCTCTACGACAGCTTAGAAGCGATGGCTTTGGCATGTGAAACTGCAAAAGCGAAATTCGACGAAACCGTTGAGGTTCATATCCGTTTGGGCGTTGACTCGCGTCACGCCGACCAGCAGGTCAGAGGCGCCGTCGTACTTCCCCACGGCACCGGCAAAAAGGTCAGAACTCTCGTATTTGCGAAGGGCGACAACGCAAAAGCAGCTGAAGAAGCAGGAAGCGATTATGTCGGCGCTGAAGATTATGTCGCAAAAATCCAGAACGAAAACTGGTTCGATTTCGACATCGTTATCGCAACTCCCGACATGATGGGCGTTATCGGCCGTCTCGGTAAGATTCTCGGTCCGAAAGGACTGATGCCGAACCCGAAAGCCGGCACGGTTACCAACGACGTCGCAAAAGCGGTTCAGGAAGCAAAAGCCGGTAAAATCGAGTACAGACTGGACAAGACAAACATCATCCACTGCCCCATCGGCAAAGTTTCGTTCGGCAAAGAGAAGCTGGTCGAGAACTTCGAGACGCTGCTCCGCGCCGTTATCAAGGCAAAACCGGCGGCTGCAAAGGGTCAGTACATCAAGTCCTGCGTTATCGCGACCACGATGGGACCCGGCATCAAAGTAAACACCGCGAAAATCAACGCTTAATTTATAATTTCACTATTGACAAGCCATAGATAATATGGTATATATAAGCAGTAATATGTATTCCTAAGACAGTAGGCACCGTGTGTTTAATGGTTTTATACCGCCTGCCGAGGAAGAAATTAAGAGTTAATTTATAAGGATTATTATGCTCTTTTATTCCTTCCGCGGCATGACGCGGAAGGAATTTTTTTCGGTCCTCTGTCATACAGCGCAAGCCGTTTTCCGGCAGCGAACGGTTTGCCGATTCCCTACTTCATACTGCCGGAGAAAGGACTCTGTTTTGGCAAGTGCAAAAATTTTAGAGCAAAAGCAACAGATCGTCGCCGAATTAGCGGATAAAATGAAGAACGCAAAAAGCGGCGTTTTGGTGAACTATCAGGGCGTTTCGGTTGCTGACGATACCAAGCTCAGAAGCGATTTGCGCAAAGCCGGTGTCGATTACACGGTTGTGAAGAATACGCTTACATCAAGAGCTTGCGACCTGATCGGCTTCGATCAGTTAAAAGAGCACCTCGTCGGCATGAACGCGCTCGCAGTCAGCGACGACCCTATCGCGCCCGCAAAAATCCTGTATGCGTTCGCTGAGAAGAACGAAAACTTTGTGATTAAAGCAGGTTTCGTTGATGGCGAATATCTTGATGCTGAAGGCGTAAAGCAACTCGCAAAGATTCCGTCAAAGGAAGTTCTCATCGGAAAGGTTTTAGGTTCTCTGCAGTCCTCGCTGTACAGCTTTGCTTATGTATTGCAGGCTATCATCGACAAGAACAGCGAAGGCGCGGCCTCGGCTGAGGCAAACGCGTAAACAATGCAAAACGGCATGAGCGCATTGTTTACAGATTCAGATTTTTATAGGAGGATTATTTTAAATGGCAAACGAAAAAACACAACAGATTTTAGAGCTTGTTAAAGGACTTACCATACTTGAACTTGCTGACCTTGTAAAAGCACTTGAGGAAGAGTTCGGCGTATCCGCTGCTCCCGTTGCAGTTGCAGCAGCTCCCGGCGCAGCAGCAGCTGCTCCCGCAGTTGAAGAGAAGACCGAGTTCGACGTTGAGCTCACCAGCTACGACGAGGCAGCTAAGCTCAAGGTTATCAAGGAAGTTAAGGACATTACCGGTCTTTCTCTCAGCGAAGCGAAAGAGCTTGTTACGAGCGCTCCGAAGGCTGTTAAGACCGGCGTTTCCAAGGAAGAGGCTGAGAAGATTAAGGCTCAGCTCGAAGCTGCCGGCGCTAAAGTTACTGTTAAGTAATTTCACACAGACAAATAAATATCCACCCGCATAGCGGGTGGTATTTCATTTTCGGGCATAGCCCTAAACACTACTGGCTACGCACAAGTGCGTTTAGGATTGGCCTGCCAGCCATGCAACTATTACTTATTACCCG
>Ga0134096_1000158_pt1 | contig 84328 bp, 69 predicted proteins | sample 7_2taG_FD_94448 | JGI IMG/M metagenome (GOLD analysis project Ga0134096, IMG submission 94448) | Switchgrass degrading microbial communities from high solid loading bioreactors in New Hampshire, USA - 7_21_20_110_A3 metaG | ecosystem: Engineered > Bioreactor > Semi-continuous > Anaerobic >... | reverse complement strand
TTATTCCCATTCAATTGTTGCCGGTGGCTTGCTTGTTATATCGTACACAATTCTGTTAATATGTTTAACTTCATTTATAATCCTGTTTGAAATTCTTTCAAGTACATCATAGGGAATTCTTGCCCAGTCGGCTGTCATAAAGTCGGTAGTGGTAACCGCCCTTAATGCCAGAGTATAGTCGTATGTTCTTTCATCTCCCATAACACCTACACTCCTCATTCCGGTTAACACTGTGAAATACTGGTTAATTTCTGATGCCAACCCGGCATTCTTAATCTCTTCCCGGAAAATATAGTCCGTATCCCTTAAAAGATCCAATTTCTCTTTAGTAACCTCTCCGATAACCCTTATGGCAAGACCCGGTCCCGGGAAAGGCTGTCTCATGACAATCTCTTCAGGTAATCCCAGTTCCAGTCCAACCTTTCTGACCTCATCCTTAAACAGGTTTCTCAAAGGCTCTATTATCTCCTTAAAGTCTACATGCTCGGGAAGTCCACCGACATTGTGATGGCTCTTAATAACAGCTGCATCCCCAACTCCGCTTTCAATTACATCGGGATATATGGTGCCCTGTACCAAGAAATCTACAGCACCGATTTTCTTTGCTTCCTCTTCAAATACCCTGATAAATTCTTCGCCTATTATCTTTCTTTTTCTTTCAGGATCAGTAACCCCTTTGAGCTTTTCAAGAAATCTTTGCTCTGCATCAACCCTTACCAAATTTATATCAAATTGATTTTTAAATACCTCTTCAACCTGATCCGCTTCATACTTTCTTAAAAGACCGTGATCGACAAAAATACATGTCAGCTGCTTTCCTACCGCCTTATGAATCAAAACTGCCGCCACAGAAGAATCAACACCGCCGGATAAGGCACAAAGAACCTTTTTATCACCTATCTTCTCTTTTAAAGAGTTGATAGATTGCTCAATAAAGGAGCTGACTTTCCAATCACCGGAACAGCCACATATTTTAAATAGGAAGTTTTTAAGAATTTCCGTACCTTGTGGTGTGTGAACCACTTCAGGATGGAACTGAACCCCATATAGCTTCTTTTCTCTGTTTTCCATCGCAGCTACAGGACAATTCTGTGTGTTGGCACTTTTTACAAATCCCTCAGGAAGATTTTTTACATAATAGGTATGACTCATCCAGCAAGTTGTATCCGCGTCAATCCCTTCAAACAATTTACCGGTAGTGTCCAGAGTTATATTCACCTTGCCGTACTCTCTCTGCTCTGCGCTTTCAACACTTCCGCCAAGAACATAACTCATTAACTGCATGCCGTAGCAAATACCAAGAACGGGGATCCCCAGTTCAAACACCTCACGGTCACAGATAGGAGCCTTGGGATCCAGAACTGAGGCAGGTCCCCCGGTTAAAATAATTCCTTTGGGATTCAATTTTTTTATCTTATCTATCGAAGAGTTATATGGAATAACCTCACAGTATACATTTGCATCCCTTACTCTTCTTGCAATCAGCCGATTATACTGTCCTCCGAAATCAAGAACTAAAACCAATTCATTATTCAAGCTAACATCTCCTTCAAACATAAATATGATGTTTAATTATATCGAAAATCGGCATATAATGCAAAAAGAAATTTTAAAATTTTATAATTATACACCCTGCGCCATCATTGCATCTGCAACCTTCAAGAATCCTGCAATATTCGCACCTGCTACCAGGTTATTTTCAAATCCGTATTTCTTTGCAGCAGCACTGGTATTTTTGAATATGTCAATCATTATCTGCTTTAATTTTGCATCAACTTCTTCGAAGGTCCATGAATATCTCATGCTGTTCTGACACATTTCAAGTCCGGATGTAGCAACACCACCGGCATTTGCAGCCTTAGCAGGTCCAAACACAACGCCGTTCTTCTGGAATATTTCAATTGCTTCCGGAGTTGAAGGCATATTTGCTCCTTCTCCAACAGCAAAGCATCCGTTTTCAACAAGGATTTTAGCTGCATTTCCGTCAAGTTCGTTCTGTGTAGCACACGGAAGCGCCACATCACATTTGATTGTCCATATTCCGGAACAACCTTCGGTATACTGTGCGTTGGGATGGTAGTTAACATATTCTTTAATTCTTTTTCTTTCTACTTCTTTTATTTGCTTAACGGTATCAAGCTTAATTCCATCCGGATCATAAATATATCCGTTTGAATCGCTTAATGCCACAACTTTTGCTCCTAACTCCTGTGCCTTCTCAGTGGCATAAATGGCAACATTACCTGAACCGGATATTACCACTGTAGTTCCTTTGAATGATTTTCCTTTTATTGCTTGCATTGCTTCTTCCATAAAGTAGCACAGACCGTATCCTGTTGCTTGAGTTCTCGCAAGGCTTCCGCCCCATGTTAATCCTTTACCTGTTAAAGTTCCTGTAAATTCATTTTTAATTTTTCTATACATACCGTACATATAACCTATTTCACGGCCACCAACACCGATATCTCCGGCAGGAACATCGGTATCCGGTCCTATATGTCTGCAAAGCTCCGTCATAAAGCTTTGGCAAAATCTCATTATTTCACCGTCGGACTTACCCTTGGGATCAAAATCACTTCCACCTTTTCCTCCACCCATTGGAAGACCGGTAAGTGAATTCTTGAAAATCTGTTCGAAACCGAGGAACTTTATAATTCCAAGAGAAACTGAAGGATGGAATCTGAGACCTCCCTTATAAGGTCCGATGGCACTGTTGAATTGAACTCTGAATCCCCTGTTTACCTGTACTTTACCGTTGTCGTCAACCCAGGGTACTCTGAAAATAACTTGTCTTTCAGGTTCAACTATCCTTTCAAATATGCCGGCTTTTAAGTACTCCGGATTATTCTCAGCGACAATCTCCAAGGATTCCAATACCTCTCTTACCGCTTGATGAAATTCCGGCTCGTTCGGATTTTTCTTAATAACTTGCTCCATAACGTTTGACAATAACTTCATTATAAATCCCCCCATGTTTTTACTGTTAACATTAATCATCCACAAACCTACAACATTATCGGTGTATGAAAACAGTTTTTGTTCAATTCTTAAAATTGCCCAAACAACTATATTCTATACACCAAAAGTGTAATTTCTGAATGTTAACACTTTGCATTTGAATTTTAACAAATGGGAGGACAAATTGCAAGTATTTATTTAAAGAATTTCGAAATTCCATCAAATACCCATTTAATGTAATTCTAGATATAGCATTAAAATCGTTGTCATTTATCGCTCCTCTGACGGTTTAAATCATGTTGCAGCAATTATTTGTCAATTATAAAGTGTGCAAGTTTCCTGTTCACTTGTTTCATTTTGTCTTATTCTCATTTTGACTTATATATAATAAAATATAAGTATAGATTTTTTAAATTATTTTTTCCTTATAACTGTGATTGACTAAATGTCATATTATATTTAAAATTAGTGGTAACAAAGGATACGGATTTATTATTTGAAAGGGGTATCAACAATGTTCAAAATAGTTAAAAAGGAGATACTCAACCCCCAGGTTAAGTTGATGGAGATAGACGCTCCTCATATAGCCAAAAAGGCTGAGCCGGGACAATTCATTATTCTCAGGATTAATGAAAACGGAGAAAGAATTCCCTTGACAATTGCAGATTTCGACCGGGCTAAAGGCACCGTTACCATCATATTTCAAGAGGTTGGAAAAACCACCTTGGAGTTGGGAAAGCTCAACGAAGGAGATTATATTCTCGATTTTGTCGGACCTTTAGGAAAAGCATCACATTTTGAAGGAGTTAAAAAAGCAGCAGTAATCGGAGGGGGCCTAGGAACGGCAATAGCTTATCCCCAGGCCAAGAAATTAAACTCAATGGGTGTCGAGGTACATTCAATTATAGGGTTTAGAAGTAAAGACCTTATTATACTGAAAGATCAAATGGAAGCAGTAAGCAGCAAGCTTTACATTGCCACGGATGACGGTTCCGAAGGAAAAAAAGGATTCGTTACCGATGTTCTTAAGGAATTGATAGAAGGAGGCAATAAATATGATCTGGTAATTGCAATTGGACCTTTGGTAATGATGAAGTTTGTAAGCAGCCTCACAAAGCAATACGGAATAAAGACAATTGTTAGTATGAATCCTGTTATGATCGACGGCACAGGTATGTGCGGAGGATGCAGAGTGACAGTTGGCGGTGAAATAAAATTTGCATGTGTGGACGGTCCGGATTTTGACGGACATTTGGTGGATTTTGATGAAGCAATAAGAAGGCAAAATATTTACAAGGACGAAGAACATCTTTGCAGAATGGGGGGGACAAAAATGCCTAATATGTCTTTGAAAAAGGTTCCCATGCCCGAACAGGAACCCGATGTCAGGAATAAAAACTTTTTAGAGGTTGCATTGGGTTATACCGAACAGATGGCTGTCGAAGAGGCTCAAAGGTGTTTAAACTGCAAAAACAAACCTTGCGTGGAAGGTTGTCCTGTCAACGTAAAAATTCCTGAGTTTATCAGTCTGATAGCTCAAGGTAAGTTTGAAGAGGCTTATAATAAAATTAAGGAAACCAACAATCTTCCTGCCATATGCGGGAGGGTCTGTCCCCAGGAAACTCAGTGCGAGCAACGTTGCGTGCGGGGTATTAAGGGTGAACCGGTCGCTATAGGAAGACTTGAAAGGTTCGTAGCCGACTGGCATATGAAAAATGCCGAAGATTCTGTTGAAAAGCTCAATAAAAAAGGAAAAAAGGTCGCAATAGTAGGTTCCGGTCCTGCCGGGCTGACCTGTGCCGGTGATCTTGCTAAAATGGGTTATGATGTAACCGTCTTTGAAGCCTTCCATGTACCCGGAGGCGTATTAATGTATGGAATTCCCGAGTTTAGGCTTCCAAAAGAGCTGGTACAAAAAGAAATAGACAATATAAAAAAGCTCGGTGTTGAAATTAAAACCAATATGGTTATAGGAAAGGTGTTCACCCTGGAAGAACTTAAGGAAGAGGGTTATGAAGCTATATTTATCGGTTCGGGTGCCGGTTTGCCCAGCTTTATGAAAATACCGGGCGAAAACCTCAATGGGGTTTACTCAGCAAATGAGTTTTTAACAAGAATAAACCTCATGAAGGCATATAAATTTCCGCAATATGCTACACCTATCAAAATCGGCAAAAACGTTGCCGTCGTCGGTGGCGGAAACGTTGCAATGGATGCGGCAAGAAGTGCTAAAAGGCTGGGAGCCCATAACGTATATATAGTATACCGCCGTTCAGAAGCTGAAATGCCTGCAAGACTTGAAGAGGTTCATCACGCAAAAGAAGAAGGCATCATATTCAAGCTCCTTACAAATCCCACAAGGATTCTCGGCACGGAGGATGGCTGGGTAAATGGTATGGAATGCGTTGAAATGGAATTGGGTGAGCCGGATGCATCCGGAAGAAGAAGACCGGTTCCTAAGGCAGGATCCGAACATGTCATTGATGTTGAAACAGTAATCATTGCCATCGGCCAAACTCCCAACCCGTTGATTGCATCGACCACTCCCGGATTGGATACCCAGAAATGGGGCGGTATAATAGCCGATGATCAAACCGGTGCTACCAGTATAGAAGGTGTTTATGCCGGTGGAGATGCGGTAACGGGAGCGGCGACTGTTATTCTCGCAATGGGTGCGGGGAAAAATGCTGCAAAGGCGATTGATGAGTATCTTAAAAGTAAAGGGTAAGGGTAAGGGTATATTACCCAAGTTGCAAAGATAAGAGATATATAACTTGAAAGAATAATCACCAAAGTGTATTTTATGGTGTTTCCTGAAGAACATGCCAAGGTGTGTCTTAAGGTGTATCCAAAGGGGTATCCCTAAGTGCATGCCAAGGTGAAGGAAAATATTCCGGAAACTTGAGTTCCACAAATCTAGAGCCTGTAAATACTCCGCGGGATCGAGCAAAACTCGCTCCGCTCAAACAATGCTCTCCCTTTCCGCGTCGTATTAACAGGCTCTACGACTTGCTCCACAATGTTTCTTCCATATTTTCTCTTCACCTTTTGTCACCTAGATATACTTTTCATTATTGTTGATTACCTTTGATTATTTCTAAAATATAGATGATAGTATTTGATATCAGCATCTTTTATTTTATATTTTCATCGAATAGTCATAATATCACCTAAGGCCCTGCCGTTTAAATAGTCAAATCTCTTGCCCTGATAACTGCCTTCCTCAGTCATTTTCTTTTCAATCAGGTCGTGAATTTTCCACCAGCTCATTCCCCAGTTGCAAAAAAGGGTTCTTTCTTCTGGAGCACGGCCTATTAGCCTTTGCACTACAATGGAAGGATTGAGATATTCGAGAAAAGACACTGCCCTATCTATGTATTCCTCCAGACTTAAGGGCTGAATTTCTCCCCGTTCATACATGTCCCCCAAGGCTGTACCCTTTAAAATGTAAAGAGAATGGCACTTTACCTGGTTTACACCCAAAGCCGATAGTATTCTCGCCCCTTCAATCACATCCTCCATGGAATCCATCGGCAAGTCCAGTATATAATGAGCACAGGATTCCAGCCCATAGGACTTTATCGCCAAAACCGCGTCAATAAATTCCGCTAAAAGGTGTCCCCGGTTTAAAAGCCTCAGAGTGCGATAATTAACCGTCTGCAATCCCAGCTCTATTACTATATCCACTCCCTTTGAAGCTTTGATTTCCTTCAAAAACTCAAGGTACGAATTGCTTATACAGTCAGGCCGAGTGGATATATAAAGAGCAACAATGTTTTCCGCCAACGCCTCATTTATATATCTCTTAAAATCCGAAAGGGGCAGATAGGTGTTAGAGTAGTTTTGAAAATATGCGATAAACTTTTCGGAATTATAGTTTGCGCCAATGTATTTGGAATTTAGGCTGAGCTGTTCCTTTATTCCGAGGCAGTTGGGAAGGTTTTCAAAGCCTGCTCCCTCCTCACCGCAAAAAATACAGCCCTTGATGCTGATTTTTCCGTCACGGTTTGGGCATGTGACAGGCAGGTTAAGGGGCAGCTTATATACCTTCGTCCCGTATTTATTTTTCAAATAGGATGAAAACTTGTTGTAAAGCATGTTTTTCTCTCCGCATTCATTCTATAAAAGAGTTCAAATTATCCGTGAGAATAAACTTCCAATATTAAAGTTGCTTTAATGCTGCATTATAGATCTTCCATAACGGCACATTATGTTTTTGGGCAGCCTTCCTGCAATCTTCAAACTCGGGCGCAAACTTCTTAATGCCCTCAAAATACGCTTCTTTAACACCTATTTTCCCAAACTCCGTGTCAACGTACCTGTTTTCACGGTTCATAACATATCTCGTGGCAAAAGTCTTTCTTATCCCCAAAGTTGAGGTCTCCTTTAAAATTATATCCACAAGCTTCTTTTCCTTTTCTTTTTCCGTAAGAACCGTCAGCATAACACCGGGTCTGTTCTTTTTCATGTACACCGGTGTATAAAACACATCCAATGCCCCGCTTTCAAAAAGCACATCCATTACATAACCCAGCAACTCAGGATTCATATCGTCAATATTGGTCTCCAGAACCGCTATTTCGTTATCTTTAATACCTTCGTCTGAAGCTGTGCCCAAAACACACCTTAGTGCATTGAACCTTCCCGTCTCCCTTTTTCCCGAACCGTATCCCACCCTGTCCACTGTCATTGGCGGCATGGCACCGAATCCGGATGCAATGGTTTTTATTATTCCGATACCCGTTGGGGTTATAAGCTCCGTGTTAATGTCCTCAACTATGTAGGGTATATTACTCTCCGTGAGCATTTCCATAACCGCCGGCACAGGCACAGGCAATTTTCCGTGTTGGCACTCTATAAAGCCTGTACCGTCATGCAAAGGGGATGAATAAATCCGGTCCACATTCAAAAGATCAATACAAATTGCAGCTCCCACAATGTCCACTATGGAATCGACAGCTCCCACCTCATGAAAATGAACATCACTTATGGGCTTGTTGTGAACCTTTGCCTCAGCCCGGGCTATCTCACCGAAAATCTTTTTGCTGAGCTGTTTCACACTGTCCTTTAAGCTGCTGTCATCGATGATTTTTTCAATATCTGCAAGGTTGCGCGCGGAAGCATCGTGATGATTATGATGGTTATGATGATGTCCGCCATGACGGCCGTTTTCACAGCCATGGTCATGATGATGCTCCTTTCCGCATCCATGGCTATGATCATGGTCATGATCCTTTTCTTTTATTAAAACGTCAACATCGGTCACACTTATTGAATTTTTCATCTTTTTTTCAACGGAAATATCAAAATCGTTTAAACCGAGTTTTTGTAACTCACTTTTAAAAATATCAACATCAATACCCAAATCGATAAGGGCTCCCAAAACCATATCTCCGCTTATACCCGAAAAACAATCGAAATAAAGTACCTTCATGTTTTATCCTCTTTTCTTAAAGCTTATTAATCATAGCTGCCAGAAAACCGGCGCCAAATCCATTATCAATATTTACCACACCTACTCCCGCTGCACAACTGTTCAGCATGGATAAAAGGGCTGAAAGGCCCCCAAAATTCGCGCCATATCCAACACTGGTAGGTACAGCTATTACAGGTTTGTCCACCAAACCACCCACAACACTGGCCAGGGCTCCTTCCATTCCCGCCACCACTATCAGCACATTTGCATTCAAAAGTACATCTGCTTTGGCAAACAGCCGGTGAATTCCTGCCACACCCACATCATATACTCTTTCAACGCGGTTTCCCATGGTCTCACAGGTAACTGCAGCTTCTTCAGCCACCGGAATATCCGAGGTACCGGCCGTTAAAACAGCAACAATCTTGTCGGAAACCGGTATTTCCCTCTTCTTAACCACCACAATTCTGGCTGCCTCATGGTATACAACATCGGAAGTAATCTCCTTTATAGCCTCATAAACCTTAGCATCGGCTCTGGTAGCCATGATGTTGTTGTTTCTTTCCATAAGCTTTTCCACTATTTTTTTAATCTGTTCAACGGTTTTTCCCTCACAATAAATCACCTCGGGATAACCGTTTCTTATATTCCTGTGGTGGTCAACCTTGACAAAGCCCAAATCCTCAAAGGGAAGCTTCTTAAGTTCAAGCATGGCTTCATCAACGGTTGTATTACCATCCTTAACACTCTCCAGCAATTTTCTTAAGTATTCGGAATTCATATGCCTTCTCCCCACACCCTCAAATTAATATACATCTTATTATATTCTTATTGACGAATAAATTTTAATTTCCTGGATTAAACCCGAAAATACCGGCACAGGCAACCTGAAATATCAGGACAATAGGCTCCTGAGCTTATCTGCACCTTCATTGGAAAGGGTTCCTTTTTCAAGCGCCAGGTCAATTGTGCTTTGACCCAATATTTTATATATATCCCTTATCTGCGGTTCTAAACCTTCAAGAGCCTTAACATGTTCTTCAACAACTTTATAATCTCCCCTCGATATTGGACCGGTCAATGCATCGACGCTTCCCAATTTACCAATATTGTCTACCGTATTTTGTATAAGGGGTAAAAATGCCTTTGCCGCATCCTCCCCACCTATTCCTATATTCTCCAATATTTTACCGGCAACATAGGAAAGGGTCACCGTATAATTGGAAATTATACATGCCGCCATGTGGTATGACGGCTTATCCTTCTTGTCAATATGAATAATTTTACCTTCAAAGGTTTCTATGATTTTTAAAGCAATACCCCTTGCCTTATCGCAACCTTCAAAGCCATAATATATGTTATATAGCTTTTTCCAGCCGTTTTCCCTATCCGCAAAAGTCTGAACGGGATGGAGAGAACCAACAAAAGCACCGGCCTTTTGCAATGACTCCAATACCTCCGAAGTCAATGCACCGCTAAGGTGTATAAAGGTTTTGAGTTTAACATATTCTGCCTCTGTCTTTTGAATTATTTCCCCGGCCACATCTTTAATACTGTTATCCGAAACCGAAATTAAAATAACCTCAGAGTTTTTAACAGTTTCCCTCAGGCTGTTTATACAGTTTATTTCCAGCTTGCTGCATAAAAATCTTTGGGACTCGTCACTTCTACTGTATACTCCCGTAACGGAAAACCCACTGTTTTTAAGCCCTATTCCAAAGGCACAGCCCACTCTCCCTGCCCCTATTATACCTATATTCATATTCGCATCAATCCCCGTAAATTGATTATAGAAATCAAAGGTTACTATAATTTTCTATAATCGTTTTGAATTTCATCTTACGAAACAAAAACCATAAATTATTGGATCCTCAAGCACTCCAACAATTTGCCAATGTCTTTTGAGATTTGGCACCAATAGAATAATATCACAATTTCTAAATTTTATTAATACCCATCGGATATTAAAACTCCCTTTTCTTATACAGCCTAACCGAAATCCCGTAGGATATTAAAAGAAATACAAGAGATAACGCCAACAATTCAGAAGCTATGGCAACATCGGATTGATTTAGTAAAAAAGTCCCAACAGCTGTTGTAACTTCACTGTCTGCTTTAGAAACAAAGTCAATCAGTAAAGGAACTCCAAATAAAAACGTAAGGAAGAATATCATGTTGAAAACTTTTGCTTTTACGTAACCCAGCTTGAAAATTAAAGGAAAAGATATCGAATTCAGCAAACTCACGGCAAGAACCGCACTAACTATCAATTCAATAGTGACAGGATAGGTTTTAATAGGAGTATTGAGCAGTGAAATAACAAAAGATACGGCAATATAAGCTATTGTTCCAATAGCAATATAGACAAATAACGATATATACTTTGACATCACTATGTTTTCTCTCTTAATCGGAAGACTGTTGAGCATAATATCCGATTTGCTTTTATCGTCATAAGCAAATCCTCCTATAACCAGTAAATAGACAAAAGCAACAATTGCAGCCGTAAACATATTCATTTCCAGGCTTTGAAATGCAACAACAAAAAACACCAAATAAAAAAGTGCACCGATAAATGTCTTCTTTTGTACCAGTATATCTTTAATTAGAAGATTAAGCATTTATACCCCTCCTTGTGTAATAAACCATAATATCTTCCAGTGTGGGCTTTTCAACCACAATTTTATCGCCATATAATTTTCTGAATTCTTCCTTGTTTTGAACAAGGGCTTCAAAACCATATTGATTTTCCCTTATTCCGATAAAGCCGTTTGAGTTATTGCTGCGGATTAACTCCTTCGGACCCTTTATCAGTCCAAAGTTTTCCATTATGTCATCCTTGGTTGTACTGAGAATTATCTCACCGTTATTGATAAATGTAATATAGTCGGCAATTTTGTCCAGGTCCGAAGTGATATGGGTCGAGAAGAACACTCCTTTGTTTTCATCCTGCATAAGATCGCTTAATATATCCAAAAGTTCGCTTCTTACGACAGGATCAAGCCCCGATGTAGGTTCATCCATGATTAAAAGCTCTGCATTATGCGAAAGCGCTATCGCCAGTGAAAACTTCATTTTCATTCCTTTTGAAAGCTCCTTAATTTTCTTATCCATCGAAAGCCCAAAATCCTTAACATATTTTTTAAAAGCTCCCTCATCCCAGCGTTCATAAAAAGGAGCAATTATACTCTTCATCTCTTGTACGGTAATCTCCTCATAATAATGGCTTTCGTCCAAAACGAATCCTATTCTGTTTTTTACCTCCCTCTCGTATACTATATTGTCTTTTCCGAATATCTTTATCTCTCCGCCGTCTTTGTTCATAAGATTCAATATAAGCTTTATTGTGGTACTTTTACCGGCTCCGTTCGGTCCGATAAATCCCATAATAAACCCTTTTTCAAGAGTAAGGTTTATATCCTTTAAAGAAAAATCCTTAAACTCTTTTCTCAGATTTTTTATCTCAAGAATCGGTTCCATATTAGTCATCCTCCTCATATAACAGTTTCAACATTTCTTGAAGTTCATCCAATGAAAGACCTATGGACTTTGCAGCCTCCACCGCCTCAATCAGCTTTTCTTCCACAATTCTTATCCTTGACTCCCTTAACAAGTCTTTGTTTTGTGCCGCCACAAAGGTTCCTTTTCCGGGCACAGTCGTTATAAAACCTTCTCTTTCCAGCTCGTCGTATGCCCTTTTGGTGGTAATTACACTGATTTTTAACTCCTTTGCGAGACTTCTTATAGATGGAAGTATTTCAGCTTCCTTAAGAACCCCTTTGATGATAGCGTCCTTTATCTGCGTTGTTATCTGCTCATAAATCGGCTTCTCAGAGGAGTTTGAAATAACAATGTCCATATTTTGCTCCTTTCTTTAAGTATATAATGTATATACCGTATATATACAGTATATATTATATGATCGGTTTTGTCAATGATGCTCATAAAAAAATGAAATAGAATGTTAAATGAATATTTCACTTATTTTACAATGATTTAACACTTGTTGTATATGGCTAAAGCTTTTGGTAATATACATAATATATACTGTTTATAATTACTTGTATAAAGGAAAGTGTGGAATATGAAAAAAACTTATGTTTTAATAATAATGCTGTGGATCATGATGGTATTAAGCTTTACTTGTGTTGCTTATGCCGATCAAAGCATAAACCTGCATTACGGTGGCAAAAATTACGTTCTTCAAAAAAACGATTTAATCACAAATAACGGTGAATACTATTTGGGTGCCGATAAGACGGCAGAAGTCTTGGGATTAAAGCTAACCTTCGACAGTCAGCACAAAACCCTTACTGTTAGTGACGGTAAATCCGCCGGTACATATTACATAGCACCCTTAGACTACTCCATTGTCTCGCTAAAAAGCAATCGCGCCAATACTCCCGAATTAATTAACGACTCCATCTATTTTCCTGTTGGTTTCATCGAAGAAAAATTTAATATAACCGTTAAATATGATAAAAAATCTAATTCCGTTTATTTTTTGTCCAATAAAAACCTTAATACTTTTACCAATATCAAGCACAACTATTCTCTGAACATACCTGACTATGTTAGTTTTGATCTGACAGGTCCCACTGACGGTTTTAGTGAAGACTCCATTGTGTTGTCCGATAAAAATCAGGAATTCACTTATACCATAAATTGTGATAAACTTGATAGTTTAACCATTGCCGGTATGAGAATGATCCTTAATGATTACAATTCTACCGATGAGGAAATTTTCAATCAAATTAACTTTTATACCAAAAGCTATTTCAGAGCCATGCAGGATTTGTATAAATCGGAGTTTTTGTTCAGCGGAACCGATAATTCATTGAGTGAATCCAACATAAAAATCTTCGCGGACACCAACGAAAATATTTACGGTCAATCTTCCGATTTAATTGTTTACAACACCATGAAAAATGACCGTTATTCTTCTTCCGAAGAAACACATATATCGATATCTATACCTATATACTCCAAATTATCCATATACACCATTAACATAAACGGCAAAAAGGGATTTTTAAAAGACGAAAATATCAACAAGATTTTAGGGCTGATAAATTCCTTAAAAATCGAGGGACTTCCCTATACCTCCAACACTTTAAAGACATTGTCCGACAAAAAAATTGTCAGTGCTGCAAACCTTGGTATTTATCCTCCACTGGGAAAAACTGTTTCCGAATACACCGAGTACACCAATCCCGGGCAAAATTACAGTATACGTTATCCGTCTGTATTTTTGCCGTATTTGCAGAACCAAATCATTGACAGCCATGATTATACAAGCTTTAAAATAGATTACAACAATTATTTTTCCATAACGGCAGAGAATATCCAAAACCCTGCTACAGCCATTAAAGAAAAAACCGGCCTGCTAAAGCAATCCATTAATAACAGGATATCTGTCAAAGAAGAAGGAAATGTCGTACTTTCCGGCAAAGAATTCTATCGCTTGGACTATGAAACTTACAGAGGTCCGGATACATACCATGTCCAAAGTTACTATATAATTAACGGCTCAAAGCTTTATACCATTGAGCTTAGCAGCAGATTTAAAAAGCCTTCCGAGGAAATAACAAATGCTTTCCTGGATATTGTGAAATCGATTCGGTTCACTGAACCCTCAAAACCCCAGAAGCCAATAAATATTAATTTTAAAGAATATAGGAATGATTATGAGGGTTACTCCTTTTCATATCCCGAAAACTGGAGTTTGTCCAATGTTTCTAAAGACTTAACCTTTGACAGGCTGTCCATGCAAATTCCTGAATACTCGGGGGCTGTCGACATATATTTAAATGAATCGGAATGCTTGATTACCGTCTCTCCCAAGGAAATTCTCGAGCTTTTTATCAGCGGTAAAGCCAATGATTTCAGCAAGTATGCCAAAAACTATTATGCACCTTACAGCGGCAGAGCTGCAAAAATATTAAGCATTAGCTCCAAAACGAAAAACAACATTGTTTACATATACAGATTGATAAATTATTTAGATGAAAGTGACAGACATAAAATCGGCTATTCTGTTGACATAATACGCAATAATAAGGTGTATACCCTGTTTATTTCCGTAAGCGACTATTTAAGCAATAACGGCAGTCTTATAGATGAAGATCTGGATTGTATAGTAAATTACATTGCACAATCCTTTACCCTTGAAGAAACTGATGATATAAATAAAATAACGCAATCCGGTGATCAAAAAGGTGGAAAATTAGCCTTTTTAGAATATTGCTTTAAATTAATAATGGGAAAATCCACAACTATTTCCTACGCAAGATATTTGGAAAGCAACGATGACATGTTGCTTTACCTTAGTAATTGTAGTGAAGCCGGAGCATACAGGTTAAAACTCAATTATGAGAAAAAGAATTTCGAAATAACAAGTGCCCTTGCTCAGGATGAAGCCATAGACAGCGCCAAAAGAAAGCTTCTTAATATGTATGACGATAAAGTAGTTCATAGTATTTCACAGGATCCCAACAATATGACATTGACAATCGATTACTCAAATTCGGTTACTTCTCCTATATATACAAGGAGCTACTTTATTGATGTGTTGCCGTCCAAGAGCGGATTCTATATCCAGCTCATTAGAACCTACACTGCAACACAACTAAAGGATGAAATACAATCTTATCTGGAGAACTACCTTATGAGCAAGGTGGATATACAACTACCCGCCGATGCCGGCTATTTAGATAGTATTTTACAAGCCGAAAATCGCGAAGTTCAATATATCTGCGTCTTCGCCGAATATAACAACAGGTTCGGATACTTCGTTTTAAGACTGGACCCTTATGCAGATAACATAAGCATTGCCAAGTTTATTTCATCCGATGATTTGAAAGAAAAGCTCAAAAACTATTACAATTCACCTTATTCAGATTTAAAGTTCGAAGACTTTACAATTAACGGCAACAATAAATTTGAGCTTAACGTACGTTTATCTTCAAAATCCTCTTCAACCGGTGCGGTACATAATCTTACGGTTGAGCTTGATGAAAAGACCTTGGAAATCATGTTCAATTCCTAAGACATACGTTATATAAGTTAAAGGATATGGAAAAACATTGTTAAGTAAATTGAAGAGCCTGTTAATACCACAAGGAAGAGCAACCGCTTCCGCAAAGGCGGTTTTGCTCAGTCCCATTGAGTATTTACAGGCTCAAAATTACTAAACACAAGTTTCTTAAATATTTACATAAACTCTTTTCTTAACTTTGTCCATTTTGATTCTTCACATTTGAGATGCTTGAAAGGTATGCGTTTATAAACCTGTCCAGTTCTCCGTCCATAACGGAATCAACGTTTATCTCCTCGTAATTTGTCCTATGGTCCTTAACAAGGGTATAGGGACAGAAAACATAGGATCTTATCTGGCTTCCCCAGGCAATTTCCATCTGAACACCCTTCAAATCCTCAATCTTTTCCTTCTGTTCCCGCTCTTTTAGTTCAAGAAGCTTTGCTTTAAGCATTTTCATTGCAGTTTCCCTGTTTTGTATTTGTGATCTCTCATTCTGACATGCAACGACTATACCTGTCGGAATATGAGTAATCCTCACAGCGGATTCTGTCTTATTAATATGCTGTCCGCCCGCACCGCTTGAACGGTAAGTATCAACTCGAAGGTCATCAGGATTTATGTTGATTTCAATTTCATCATTTAGTTCCGGCATTACATCCAAAGATGCAAAGGAAGTATGTCTTCTTCCCGAAGCATCAAACGGTGATATTCTCACCAGTCGGTGGACTCCCTTCTCGGACTTTAAAAATCCGTAAGCATTCTCCCCGACAACTTCAAAAGTAACGCTTTTTATTCCGGCTTCTTCTCCATCGAGAAAATCCAGGATTCTTGTTTTAAATCCCTTTTTTTCTGCCCATCTTGTATACATCCTAAAAAGCATTTGTACCCAATCCTGAGCCTCAGTTCCCCCTGCACCGGCATGTAAAGTCAAAATTGCGTTGTTCTTATCATAGGGACCGGTAAGGAGGGTCTCCAGTTTAAGTTCTTCAAAATCCTTTTTAAATGCCTTAAAGGCTTCTTCCGCTTCAGGTATCAGGCTTGCATCCTGTTCCTCAATACCGAGCTCACATAAAGTAATTAAATCTTCCCACTGAGAATAAAGCTTGTTATACTTTTCTACCCTGTCCTTAAGACTCTTTATTTTTTGCAAAACCTTCTGGGAGTTTTCGGTATCATTCCAGAAGTCCGGCTCCGAGGCCTTTTGCTCCAGCTCCTCTATCTGATTGCCAATACTGACAATGTCAAAGAGAAGCCCCCATTTCGTCTAAATTGTGTTTAAAATCCTCTACTTCAAGCTTAATCTGTTCAAGCTCCAACAACTTTATCAACTCCTTTAAATTAATTACCAATACGACTTATTTTACATCACATGGCGTCAATTGTCTACACAAAATCTATTTATCCTACTTTATCCCATAGCCGGACTCATGCCTGTATATAATATATTCGGCAATATCCCTCATGGCTGTTCTTGTATCCATACTCTTTTTTCTCATATATTTGTAAGCGTCATCTTCACTTAATCCTTCAGACTTCATCAATATACGTTTTGCTTTATCAATCAGCATTCTCTCTTCATACTTTTCAGTCGCTTCCTTAAGTTTTTTGTCCAACTGAGAAATCCTTCTAAAGTTCACACTTGCCATTTCAACCGTTTGAATAAGAATCTCCTTATTCAACGGCTTACCGCAAAATGAGATAACTTTTGAATTTTCTAAAAAATCCAATACTTCCATATCCTTGTGGTCGCCAACCAGAATACAAAAGCAAAGCATTTCATCATCTATCGTTTCCAAGGTACGTTTAAGTTCTCTCCATTGCATAGCAAGATCAACTACTATAAAATCCGGATGATAACTTCTTACGAACCTCATTAGCGTAATTGAATCGGTTCCGTGTCCCAAGAACATATATCCTAAAGGATTAAGAATATTTCTGACTGTAATATGAAAGGAGTTTTCAGCAGTAGCTACCAAGTACTTTTCTTCAGTCATAAGAAATCGTCCTTCCTAAACAAGGTATATCACTAATTACATTTTATTCCAGTAACAAATTATACAACACCACATAATTATTATATTGAAAAAATATCATCAATCTTCATTTTCTTTATTGGTGTTTTTTATACTCTCTATAAGAGGCTTGAAGACATCCACCGGCAACCCGGCTTCCTGAATCTCCTTAGCTAGCTTGATGTAAGGCAAATTATCATGATTTAAAATCCAATTTCTGATTCCGTCATCTTTAATAAAATCCATTAAAGAAGATGTTTGATTATAAGTCTCAGTGATCTTTTGCTGGCTTACCTCTAATTTATAAAGCTCCCTTTCCTTTTTGTAACTTTCCGGTGAATTAGGTCTATAAAAAAAGTCATCCCTTACCTGTGCATATTTTGCAAGAATTTTAATCGTTCCGGCAAAGGGTACTCTTTCCCCTTTTGCATATAATTCCAACATATCCGGAAATATAAGTGCTCCTAACTTATTACTTATGTCCTCAGACAATTCTTTATAGGTAAGGCTTCCTCTTATCAAATCTATGTTCTTTCCGATGGTAAAAGCATCAGGATCTCTGCAACTTGACCTACCCAATAAATAATCAATGGAAACATTAAAGTAATCCGCAAGCTTTTTCAACACGTCATAATCCGGTTCTCTTTTGGCGAGCTCATATGAGGCAACAGCCTGTCGAGTAATGCCCAAAAAATTTGCTATATCTTTCTGCGACAGTTTTTTCTCTTCTCTTAGTTGTTTAAGCATTGCTGCAAAAGACATTACTATATCACCCCGAGACTATTTGACACTATTTTCTCACAGTTTTATCATAAAAGCAACAAAATGTTGACATTATTTTGATTTTTTTATTGACAGCAACAAAATGTTGCTGTAAAATAAAGTATGAAAGAAAGAGATTAATTAGAAATATTTAAAAACATTCTATCATAGATAGCGGTAAGCTGGCAAGTTCTTGAATAAAGTTTATGATTTGATTTGTTTATAACTAATAATTTTTTATTAGTTAACCTATAAATTTTTTAATAAAAGTTTTTTTGGAGGGGGATGGCTTGGATAAAATTGAATATCTCAGACAGGAACTTTATAATGTTATAGAGTCTGGTGATCAAGTTGCAATACTGGCAGTAAGTCAGGAATTGGATGTTTTGATTGCAAGGTATATGTTACACCAGCTAAACATTAAAGAGAAGTGTGTGTCCTAACACACAAAGGAGAGCAAATTTTTTAATTTTTGTCATCCTGCACAATTTTATATATACACTTAGCTTGAGTACTATGTGTAAACATAGTACTTTTTTTTTTGAAAATGCATTGATTTTATATACACTTACTCTTCATGCATATAAAACTGAAGAAAAATATGGAATAAACATTGTGAAGCAAGTTATAGAGCCTGTTAATACGACAAGGACAGGGAGAGCATCCATTTCCGCAAAGCGAGTTTTGCTCGCCCCTGAGGAGTATTTACAGGCTCTAGACTTGCGTAACTTTAGTTTCCGGAATATTTTTCTCCACTTTCACCCACCATTATTTTTTATACTTCTTAACAAACCTTTGAATTCTCTGCATTGCCTCAGTTATGTTTTCCATAGAACTTGCATAACAGGATCTGACATATCCCTCTCCGCATTCTCCAAATGCCGTACCCGGAACAACGGCAACCTTCTCCTCCATTAACAGTCTTTCCGAAAACTCCGAAGAACTTAATCCGGTTGATTTTATACAGGGGAATACGTAAAATGCCCCTAAAGGCTCAAAGCATTCCAATCCTGCCTTTCTGTAACCGTCAACCATGATCCTTCTTCTCCTGTTGTACTCCCGTACCATTTCCTGTACATCTTCATCACTGTTTCTAAGTGCCTCTATACCGGCATATTGAGCAGTTGTTGGAGAACACATAATGGCGTACTGATGAATTTTATACATTGCCGCAATTAAATCCCTATGGCCGCAGCAATAACCCAGTCTCCATCCTGTCATGGCAAAGGCCTTTGAAAATCCGTTTATAACAAGGGTTTTATCCTTCATTTCAGGGAATGATGCTATTGACACATGCTTACCTTCGTAAGTCAATTCAGAATAAATTTCATCAGAAATAACAACAATATTTTTATCTTTGAGGATATCGACAATTTTCCTAAGATCCGATTCTGTCATAACTGCACCTGTCGGATTGTTCGGGAACGGAAGAATCAATACCTTTGTTCTGTCGGTAATCGCTTGTTGTAAAAGCTCCGGGGTTAACCTGAAATCATTTTCCGCTTTTAAATTTATAACAACAGGAGTAGCTCCTGTAAAAACAGCACAGGGTTTATAGGCAACAAAACACGGCTCCGGAATAATAACCTCATCTCCCGGTCCTGCAAGTGCCCTAAGGGCAATATCAATTCCTTCACTGCCACCTACCGTTACAATAACCTCATCCTTGGGATTATACTTGAGCCCATACTTTCGCTCCTGGTATCTGCAAATCTCTTCACGAAGCTCAAAAAATCCCGAATTGGGAGAATAATGGGTCCGACCCTTTTCCAAAGAATATATACCTGCTTCTCTGATATTCCACGGAGTAACAAAATCAGGTTCTCCGATACTAAGAGAAATCGCATCCTTCATCTCATTAACCAGATCAAAAAATTTTCTTATTCCTGACGGAGGCACATTTCTCACCGACGGTAAAATCATGTCAGATATCTTCATAGTACTACTGCCTCCCTGTCATCCTCCTGGTCATCCTCGAAAATTGTCCCCTTGTCCTTGTACTTTTTCAAAACAAAGTGGGTAGCAGTGCTTAATACAGAATCGAGAGGCGACAGCTTTTCTGCAACAAAAAGAGCAACCTCCTTCATTGTTTTACCCTCTACAATAACAGTCAGATCAAAACCTCCGGACATAAGATAGCATGCCTTAACTTCCGGATATCTGTATATCCTTTCTGCAACCTTGTCAAACCCCTGTCCCCTCTGAGGGGTAACCTTTACTTCAATTAAGGCTGTCACAAATTCCTTATTGGTCTTTTCCCAATTTATCAGAGTGTTGTATCCCACAATAACATTTTTTTCTTCATACTCTTTTATAGCCTGCCTTACTTCCTCAACACTCTTGTTCAGCATCACCGCTATTTGTTCTTCGCTAATCTTATTATTTTTTTCTAATATTTCCAAGATCTCTTCCATCATATCCCCTCCTATATCCAAGAAATATACGATGAATAATATAAAAACTCCTCCACCCCTAATCAAGAGATGAAGGAGTAATGTGTTTCAAAAAAATAGTAGTAAAGTCTATAAATTTGATATAAATTATACTAAATCATCTGTCCTTTTGCAAGCCATATTTTCGAATAAATATCGGAAAATACGACTCACCGACACGTTTCTATTGTCTTTACTTAAACATTCAAAATATGAAACACATTCCTCATTATGTTTTATGAATTGGCCTTACCCACATATTCCTCCATTATTTCCTCGATAATGTCATCAGCTAAATCAGTATCATCGCTTTCATCGGTTTCATTGGTTCCACTGATTTCATTGTCTGACCTAACTTCATTATCGGTTTCCTGTAAAGTGGTGAATTCAACAACCTTGTCAAGATCCATCTCGTACTTTTTCAAGGTTCTTGTTATTTCTTGCTTCAAGGCTTTAATCTCCTGTTTAATATCAACAAGCTTCTCTTTTTCTCGCTCTGTCATTTCGGAGAGCTTTTTCCTTTCCTGCTCAGCTTGTTGCTTTGCTTCCTCAAGAATCAACTCAGCCTTTTCCTGTGCCTTTATAAGGACATCTGCAATTTTAACCCTGTCTTCACTTATTTGATCTGATTTCCTGGCAATATCCTCATATTTAATCCTTAATTCTCGGCATTGATTCTTTAAAGCATTTATTTCATTATCCTTTTCCTTGAGCTTTTCGTCAAATTCTCTAAGGATCTTCTCAATATATGAATTCACGTCTGATTGCTTGAAGCCAAATAGTGCTGTACCAAACCTTTTTTCACCTGCCATTTTATAGCTCCTCCTACCAAATAATAAAAATACTACTTCTTTAAAAAAACAATACTGTATTATATATTCAATCTATTTTTTCAAAACCCTGCTTTTTTCTTGAAAAAATATTATAAATAGCATTAAAATTAAATTCGGTACACATGGAACATGTATTCAGCACTATTGGATCTTTTCAGACTCATTATTATAAATGCTTATCAATCAATTCTGCAAAATCTTTTTTCGTCCTTGAGCCTACAACCCTTTCTACTACTTCTCCCTTTTTAAACACCATAATAGTGGGTATGCTCATAACTCTATACTGTGCCCCAACTTCTCCTTCATCATCGATATTAAGTTTTGCAACCTTTACCTTACCGTCGTATTCATTGGCAAGCTCATCAATGATAGGTCCCACCGCTCTGCAAGGACCACACCATGGAGCCCAAAAATCAACCAATACAATTCCATCATATTTCAATACTTCCTGTTCAAAATTGTCCTTTGTCAACATGACAACTTTTTCTCCTGCCATAATGCTCCCTCCTCGTATTTCCAAAAGCTCTGCTTTTCATAGGGTAGTGTTTCTCTTCACTACTACCGCTATAAATCATTCTTACCCATAGCTTATACAATCAAAACAATTAAATTTTACTATTGATTATACATTATTATAACCGTATCTTGCTTATATCTCAACACAATATTCAAGGGAACAGTAAAAAACATAATGAAATCATTCCGAAAACATAAATTATGCGAGTACAGAAAGCATAAATCATGCAAGTACAGAGCCTGTAAATACTTCGCGGTTTCGGGTAAAAATGCTCAATGAAAACTAATGTCCTCCCCTTCCACGTCATATTAACAGGCTCTACCACTTTTACAACATTTCTTTTATCAGATTCCAATATTAATAATGTACACCTATGATTTTTGCAGTTATGCAATCTTATAATAATCCAGTGTTTTATGAATGTACTCAAAAAACAAGCCCGCAACAAACCAGGCAGGTGCATAATCAATTCTCACAAGATTATCAATTGCAAAAGGTCCCAAATAGTACCATGGAGCCACCCCAATCAAATTAACCAGTATTAGGCCGCTTGTATATTCTATACCCCAGATAATCACTACCCAAATAATTCCCCTGATATACCACCTCCATTGCTTCATAATATCATGTATGGGTTCTAGAAAAACAGCACCTCCGTAAATAAAGAACATCCATATACTTGTATAGCCTTGTAATTTTATATCTCCGGTTATAAGAGAATGCATACCGGTCCACAGGATTTCCATAGTGCAGCCAGCCAATCCATAAACTACAAAACGTTTAACCATAGATATATTTTCTTCAATTACAAATTTTTAATGATAGAAATATATAGCTCTATATGAAATTCATGATAATGTGTATATCTTTTTTTAGTTAAGTAAAAAATAGACTACATATTTAAAAAACTTTCTATTGGCAATGAGGTGTTTCTTTGGTAAAGATTGCAGAATTTCGTTTAAACAAATATAATTCACTGATAATTAATCTTGCGGCATTAACCAATTTGGCAATTGTCACGGCCTTACTATGGATATTAAAGGGAAAAGATGAAATACTGTTTTATTTGGAACAACTATATTATAATGGGCAGATATTATCATTGGTATTAACTCTTTTAGCAGTTGTAATATTGCACGAAGCGATTCACGGTTTGGTTTATTTGGTATTCGGTGCAAAGCTTAAGTTTGGAATAAACCAATTAAACATATACACAATGGATGTTTCGGGAAATTTATATACAACATATCAGATGGCAATAATTATGCTTCTGCCTTTTTTTGCACTAACCGGTTTGCTTATTATTGCAGCAATGCTGTTTTCCCGACTGTCCTTGTGTATGTGGATCGGAATTATTTGTAATATTTGCGGTTCTACCGGAGATATATTATTGTTAACTTATATATTGTATAACAGGAAAATTAGCAAGGGAAAAAGTCTTAGAATAAGGGATGAAGAGCATGGCTTTGGGATCTATACACAGTAAACAATAAATAAAAAAGTGAAAAATATTATAAAAAACTCTACACAAATTAAAATAATTGTGATATTATATTGGTTAAGAATCTAGGAAATCTTATCCATTAATTTTAGTCAATTTTGGAATTAAATTACGACAGAAAGCTTAACTAACATCATGTTTCAGTGCTTTTACTTGGTTGTCTTACAGGTATCACATTAGTTTATTTGGTAAAGTTCAATAGGGAAGTACGGTAGATCATTTATAATAATTTCTTTAAAAAAAATATTTATGTTATTTATTATTAAAAAAAGGATAATAATATAGCATATAATAAAATGGAGGGTGCCTATGTATCTTTTTGGAAAAATCACTGTAACAGCTGTAATACCTGATGAGTTAGCTAAACTAAAAGACATTGCTTACAATCTGTGGTGGTCATGGAACTTTGAAGCAATTGACCTTTACAGGGAAATCGACTTGGCATTGTGGGAAAAGCTTGGAAAGAATCCTATAAGATTTCTTAAAGAAGTCAGCCAGAAAAAGCTTGAAGCCAAGGTCAATGATCCTGACTATATGCAGAGGTATCACAATGTAGTTGAAAAATATGAAAAATATATGCAAGAAACTGATACATGGTTTAGCAGGAACTTTCCAGATAAAAAAGACCATATGATTGCATACTTCTCAGCAGAGTACGGTTTAAATGAAGTACTTCCCATTTATTCAGGCGGTTTGGGAGTTCTCTCGGGTGATCATTGTAAATCGGCAAGTGACCTGGGAATACCCTTTACTGCGATCGGTTTATTTTATAAAGAAGGATATTTCAGTCAACGAATAAACGCAGAAGGATGGCAGGAAACAATATTCACCCGTCTTAACACCTCGGACCTTCCCATAAAACCCGCCCTTAACCAAAAGGGAGAAGAAGTAATTATAAGTGTTGAATTACCTGGAAGAGTTGTATATGCAAAGGTATGGCAAGTTCAAATCGGACGGGTTAAATTATACTTAATGGACACTGATATCGCGCAGAACAGTCCTCACGACAGAGGATTAACTGCAAGGCTCTATGGCGGAGACCAGGAAACAAGAATTCAGCAGGAGATATTCCTTGGAATAGGCGGTTCCAGAGTGCTGGATGCTTTAGGTATCAACGCCACGGTATATCATATGAATGAAGGACACTCTGCTTTTCTTGGGCTTGAGCTTATCAGAAAACTGGTACAGAACAAAAACCTGCCCTTTAAACAGGCAAAAGAAATTGTTTCATCTTCACTCATATTCACCACGCATACACCGGTACCGGCCGGAAATGACGTGTTTCCTTTGGAGATGATCGACAGGTATTTCAGCAACTATTGGCCTTCTTTAGGCATAAGCAAGCATGAATTTTTAGATCTGGGACTTAAAATCGGAGAACACCATAACTTTAACATGACAGTTCTGGCCTTGACACTGGCCGGACAGAAAAACGGAGTAAGTGAGCTTCACGGTGCCGTATCAAGGAATATATTCAAAAATGTATGGCCGAGTATCCCGGAAGATGAAATTCCGATAGGCCATATAACCAACGGTATTCATACCCTTACCTGGCTGTCTCCGAGCTTTAAGCTCATGTATGACAAGTACCTGGATAAGGATTGGGAAGAACGTATTCACGAAAAGGAAACATGGGATAAGGTTGACGACATTCCCGATGAAGAATTGTGGAAAACCCACTGTGTCCTAAAAACAAAGATGATAGCTTATATCAGAGAAAAGCTCAAGCAGCAAAGGATGGCAAACGGTGAATTCATAGAAAGAATAAAAGAAGTGGATACTCTGCTTGATTCCAATGCATTGACCATCGGATTTGCAAGAAGATTTGCCACATATAAAAGGGCAAACCTGATTTTCAGAAATCTTGCCCGGATTCAAAAGCTTTTGAACGATCCGCAAAGGCCCATGCAAATAATTTTTGCAGGAAAAGCTCACCCTGCTGACGGTCCTGCACACGAAATTATCAAGCATATTAACGATATAGCAAAGCAGGAAGGCTTTAACGGAAAGGTTATTCTCATAGAGAACTACAATATGACTCTAGCCCGCAACATGGTTCAAGGAGTGGATATCTGGCTCAACAATCCGAGAAGACCTCTTGAAGCCAGCGGAACCAGCGGACAGAAGGTATGTATAAACGGTATTATCAACTTCAGTATACTGGACGGATGGTGGTGCGAAGGCTATAACGGCAAAAACGGTTGGGTTATAGGAGACGATACCTTCTATGACAATGAGTATCATCAGGATAATGCCGATAGCGAATCCATTTATAACATACTGGAAAAGCAAATTATACCTACCTTCTTTGACAGGAATGAAAAAGGTATTCCTGAAAAATGGGTAGCTATAATGAAGGAATCTATAAAATCCAATGCTTATAGATACAGTACCCATAGAATGGTTCAGGACTATACAAACAAGTACTACATTAATTCAATGCAAAGACATGACAAGATAATATCCAGCAACTATCAGTTTGCTATAAACCTTTCCGATTGGAAACAGCGTGTTGAGCAGTTATGGCCTCAGGTACAGATTATTGCAGACAAAACCTCAAACCATTTGAAGGAAAGAAACTTTATATCGGGAGAAACTATTCCGATTAATGCATACGTAAGCTTGGGCGGTCTCGACCCTTCGAGCGTTAAGGTACAAGTTTATTACGGTACTATTGGAAATAATAATACCATTGAAAATGCAAAAATTATAAATATGGATCTAAAGGAAAAAAATGCCAACGGAACTTACACCTACACTGCAAACATAACATTGTTTGAAGGTGGAGAGTACGGTTACACCTTTAGAGTCATTCCATATCATCCCGACTTGATTAATCCGTTTAACATCGGCTTAATACGTTGGGTGGTACAGTAAAGGTAGTTTACTTCGTAAATTCAATAATAAAAGCTTGATCTGTCGAGTACCCCCTCACTGAAGGCTTTTATTTCATTCAACACCTTCTAAGCAAAAAGCAGGAAAATATCTTAACAGTATTTTCCTGCTTTTTGCTTTCAATTACGCTTCAACTTTTCCGTATACTCCTCCGCCTCCGGCTTCAATGGAAAGCTTTCCTTCTCTTGAAAGAATTATATTTCTTGCTATTTCTTCTTTTGCTACAGCGGCCAATTCTTCAAAAGTAGCCTGATGCAATACATTCATTTCACTTCCGAAATGATTAATCAGCTTGTCTATCGTCTTCGGTCCTACTTTGGGTAAAAACTCCAGCGGAACCTGATATCGATATGGCGGCCTTCCATTCATTCGCGGATTGTCCCTGTCCTTAATCAGCATAAGTCTGTCCCTGACACCCACCACCACTTGGTGCTTCTCCGAGACCGGGCATTTCAAAACCGGTGCCTGCCCCTCAATTACTCTGTCGCATATCAAGCAATAGCTTCTGTGATATTTCCCAAGCTTCGGATCTAGACCATAATTTGCCTTAATACTTCTTCCGTCAATACCTTTAAACGCTTTTAATATTTCCTCAAAAGACGGTTCTTCCATCTGAAATACGTTGTACTCCCTCCCCATTTTTATTAACGAATGGGCATCGGAATTACTTAAAAACACTTTACCGTCAAGCTCACTCAACTGGCTTGCCATCATGGAATCGGCACTTAAGCCCAGTTCTATCGCAGGAATTTTCTCAAAGGATTTTTCGTTGAATATTTCTAAAAGACTGTCACAACAATTACCATAGAAACTCTTATGGGGAGTGAATATGTGAGCCGGTATATATGTACCTCCGTAGTATTCCACCATATCAAATAACTGCTGACCGGTTAACCTGCAGATTGAGGAACAATTATAGATGTTTTTTATGTGTTTTGTTATATCTTTTGCAAAGTCCTTAAGCGTTTTTAATGAAGGAAAAAAACAAAGGGAGTGAGCACTGCATCCTCTTTTTTCATGGGTCTCCAGCTCTGCTCCCAATATTAAAACCTGACCTTTACGATATTCCATTCCCCCGCCCTTTTTTTCCCTCAACTCACCTTTTTCAATTAATCTCTCTATGTCCTCAATAACATAAGGAGAAATACAGTCAACAACTCCGATGACATCTATACCTTTTCTGGTATAAGACTCGAAGGCAATATTTTCAAAGGTAAGGTTTTTGGCTGTAGCCCTCTTTATCTCATTTCCATTAGAAGATCTTCCAATGTGAACATGAAGATCTACAAAATAATCCTTCATAAATGTCCCCCTAAAATGTTATGCTGTTATCCGTAACTCTCTCGACTGTTTTATTACCCGCATACCTCACAAATCGTATGCTACTCTATTAATAATAAACCATAACCCTGCCATTATCAACTTACACTCTGGTTTTCCTTTTTGAGTGCCGACCATTTTCCGCACCGGTCGCCCCAGCATGCGAGAACCTCATTGTCCGATGTTATTTCTATAACCTCGCACATATTTGAGCAGTCGTTGCATTCAATACTTCTGGCCTTGAAATCTTTCTGGCAATTTTCAAATCCGTAGAAGTTAGTGGTCCTGCCGCTCCTTGACACTTCCTCCCTGGCTATAATTGCCGCTCCAAAGGCACCCATTACATCATAGTATTTCGGTATTATTATTTTCTTGCCGATTGCTTTTTCAAAAGCCGCCACAATGCCGACATTGGCAGCAACACCGCCCTGAAATACAATAGGTTCTTCAATTTCCTTTCCCTTGGCAAGATTGTTCAAATAGTTTCTTACAAGGGCTTCACAAAGACCGTTTATAATATCTTCAATACTATGCCCGGTCTGTTGTTTGTGTATCATATCCGACTCGGCAAATACCGCACACCTTCCCGCAATTCTTACAGGCGATTTGGACCTTAGTGCATAAGAACCGAATTCTTCTATTGATATCTCAAGCCTTGCTGCCTGTCTATCCAAAAATGAACCCGTGCCGGCAGCACAGACAGTGTTCATTGCAAAATCATACACTATACCGTTTTTTAAAATTATGATCTTGGAGTCCTGTCCACCTATTTCCAGTATTGTTCTTACACCGGGAATCAGGTTTTGTGCCGCAATAGCATGGGTTGTGATTTCATTTTTAACAATATCGGCACCCACAATTACACCGGCAAGATTCCTCCCACTCCCTGTAGTTCCGACTCCTTTTACAATTGCATTCTTTCCGAGATGTTCGGATAAGATCTTCATGCCCTTGACCAATGCATTGATCGGTTGACCTCCGGTTCTTAAATAAAGCTTATCCACCACCTCATCATTTTCATTGATAGCCACCAGATTAGTACTCACCGAACCCACATCAATTCCCAGATAAAGCGAAGTTTTGCTCAATTTCTGCTCTCTCCCTTCTCCTCTTCAGTAAATCTACAAAGGCCTCTATTCTGGTCAAATAACCTGCCTCCCCCGTCATTTCATCAATTATCAATGTAAGGATGGGTATGTTATAATCTCTTTCTATAGCAGGAAGTATACTTTCTGCAACTATTTCCGGCATACAAGTCAGGGGATAAATCTGTACCACACCGTCATACCCGCCTTTTGCATAAAGCACAGTATTACCTACGGTCTCCTGGGCATGTCCCCCAATCATAGTTCCAAGATAAGGCTTTGCAGCTTCTTTATACCTTATGTCCTTTTTAAAGGGAACAATTGCCTTTAGCATATGCTCAATTATCCAACCGCTGACGGTATTGGTCCTGTCCACTTCAATTCCCATATTCCCCAAAATTGACTCAATATAAAAATTAGAGAAAGGATCTATTGTTGTATAGATTTCTCCTACAATTCCCACCCTTAAAGGCTTATAATCCTTATCGATTTCCAACCTCAACAACCGGCTTTTCGTTACCTCCACAAGCTTAAGAATTTGCGATGAGCCTTTTACATCCCTTACTTTCTTCTGAAATTCATTGTAAATTTTATCGGTACTCCCCTTTCTAATCTCCCGGGGCCGAATCTTATAGGTCAGCCTTTCCAGTTCATCCACCCTTTTTGCTACGATCGTGGTATTCTTTATAATCTTTAAAATTTTGAAAGCATTTAAACTGCCTGCAACTTTTCTGATTCTTTTTAAAAGCTCCGTAAACCCATCTTGGGGAACCTCCAAGGTAATAACATCCATATTGAATCCGTTGTCATTGAGAATTTCCCTGCTCATCTCACAGTAATACCCAAATCTGCACGGACCTCTTCCTCCCGTTGTCAAAATAGTGTCCGCCCCTTTTTCATAGGCTTGAATATAATTGCCAAGATTAATCTTTAAAGGCAAGCACGCCATTTCAGGGGCAATCTTGGTACCGATTTCCAGTGCCCGCTTATTGTTATAGGGAGGAATGATATAATCCACACCGGCATCATCTAGGAGTGCTTTGGCTACAATGTATGTATTACCCATATGCGGAAACGTTACCTTCATTTCCATACCTCCATCTGATCATATCGATAAATGCCTCAAGCCTGGTATCCATTCCGGCTTCCCCTGAGTGCTCATCCAAGTTAAGAACAATAAAAGGAATATCTTTATTCCTTCTTATTTTTCTTTCGATAAGGTCGCTTATAAAAGCGTCAATACCGCATCCGAAGGCCATAAGATATATGATCCCGTCAATATCGTCCCTTTCAAGAAAATGCAAGGAACTGCCGACGGCTTTTCTTCCGAAGTTCCAGAATAATCTTTTGGGAAGCACCTTAACATGTTTTTTTATGGTTTCACCATCCACCATATCGACAGTAATTATTGTGGCACCCATATCAATAAGCTTGTCCAGCAAATTCATATTGGCATACCTGTCATAAAGGTTGTATCCATGGCCGATCACCGCAATATTAAGATTGGGTACATCGTATTTTTTCACTTTCCTCAGCTTTTTGTCCAATATATCACAGGGAAGAACACCTTTTTTCACCTTCTCCCGAAACTCTCTATAGCTTTCCAATGCTTTTTTGTAAGCCCTTTTAATCTTATTTCTGTCCTTTGTAAAAAAGCCGCCAACTTCATATGCAGCCTTAAGTGCATTCTTTCCGGACTTTCTAAGGTTTACCTCCGTATCGATTACCGGAGGCAAATCCTTTAAGGTATGCCTTACCATATCGGGCAATCCGCCGAACTTCGGGCAAACATACTCCTTTTTCGATACACTGGTAAACCTGGGGATAAACAAGTAATCAACCTTATCCTTTATGCTCATTACATGTCCGTGAAATATCTTTATAGGAAGACAGGCTTCGTCAATACACGTTTTCGATCCATCGTCCATTATGGATTTTGTTGTGTGGTCCGATAACACAATTTCCACTCCCAGTTCTTCAAAAAAAGTTTTCCAAATAGGATAATACTGATAATAGAACAAAGCCCTGGGTATTCCTACTTTTGTAGTATTCATTTAAAACACCTCAAAAGTTATTATGTACCTATGGACTTTTGTTTATTCAAAAAGAAAAACCCCGGAAATTTCTCTCCAGGGTTACAAACTCACTTTATATTTACTGATTCTGCTTTTGCTCTATCCTCTGTGCCTCTTCTTCAAATCCGTAATTCTTATAGAATTCTTTTATCATACTAAGAAAATAAGTATTTCCTTCAGCGCTTTTCTCCGCTTTCTCCAAGAGCTTCAATGCACCCTCTTCATCACCGGTCTTTAGCATTGCCTCAGCCTGATATACTTGATACAAGAGGTTATCAGGGTTCTTCTTCGAGCATACCTTGCTTGTTTCTAAAAGCTTTTCCCAATTCTCAGCAATTCTGTACATTTCTGTAGCCTTATCCATATAGTAGATATCTTTCTTTTGTTTATAAAGCTCCTCATAGCAATTACCCGATTCATCGTATTTTCCCTCTCTAAAAAGCCTAAATGCTTTCATAGACAAATCCGTTATTTCAATATCGTAGCCTTTCTTTAACTCTTCAAGCCACTCTTTATACTTTTCGGATTCAACAAACTTGTCCACCGTAATAATTTGCTCATATTCGCTCCGGGTACGATAGTAATTTACTACCTTGTCCACATAAACAATCTCATAGCCATTATAAACCTCTATAGGCTCAAGTAATTCTCCCGGTTCTGCGGTAAATACCGCATTGTCATAAGCCTCCTCATGGAAGCCTGATATAAGTCCTTTTATTATCCCGCCGTTATCCTTTGTTTCTTCATCTTCGGAATATTGCTTTGCAAGGGCCTCAAAATCCTCGCCGTTACTAAGCTTTTCATAAATCTCCAAGGCTAAGGCTTTAGCCTCCTCCTTATCCCTGTCTTGGGTTGAAATAAATATATGCCTTATGTCCAAACTTTTATTTTGCATCATATGCTTCGCATATCCTTCATCTATTTCCGCTTCGGTCAATGGATCTCCCTTTTCTTTAGCTACAGCATATATGCATTTATGCTTTATAATATATTCCTCAATATCCTTTTTCATTTCCTCTTCGGTGGTATAGCCCCGGGAACTCATATACACACTCAAACCTCCGGAATCCTTATATCTGGGCTCAATGAACCTTTTTATGTAGTCCTCGACTTCACTTTCGGTTGCTGTTTTCCCCGACTTATTGAAAATATAGTCTTCAAGAACCAGCCTCTCAATTATTTGATCCAGAAGCATATCTGTACGTTCTTCTTCGCTCATTCGTTGCACTGCCGCATTCCTTTTCCACTTTTCAAAGAACTTGTTTCTTTCTTCAATCATAATATCGGTGCTAACATAGGAACCATTGAATTTAAGTGCCTCAAATCCAAAAGGTTTAGACTCTTCCGGCGCACCACCTTTTTTTGACAGGTAAAAAAACGTACATACCGAAGCAAGTACAACAACGGCTGCAAAAACAGAGATCATTAAAATTTTATTTTTTCCTTTCATAATATAAAAAACCCCCTAACAGTATTACCTTTAACTAAAAAGTTAAATCAAACTATAGAAGAAAGGGCATAACTTTGTTAAAATACAGTTAACAACGCAAAAGCTCTATATAAGTATTTTAACTGAAACCCTACTAGAATACAATATCAAGGCAACTTAATATTTTAAATCACCTTATGCTCACAATTTACTTCAAAACCAGCAAAATAATCATATAATAAAAGCATGGTGGGAGGAATGACAAAATGAAGGTATTGTTCATAGGCGGAACGGGTATTATTAGCGAAGCAGCCTCCAAACAAGCTGTCAGGCAAGGTATTGATCTATATCTTTTAAACAGGGGACTTAATCCGCAATTTATACCCGAAGGTGCAAAGCTTATTAAAGCGGATATCAGAGACAAAGAATCTGTCAATAAAGCTCTAAAGGGTCATACCTTTGATGTGGTCGTCGATTGGATAGCTTTCGTCCCCGAACATGTCAAAACCGACATTGAACTTTTTAGAGAGAGGACCGCACATTATATATTTATAAGCTCGGCATCGGTATACCAAAAACCTGTATCCCATTATATCGTTACAGAATCCACACCTCTGGCAAATCCCTATTGGCAATACTCCCGGGACAAAATTGCATGTGAAGAGCTTCTTATGAATGAGTATAGAAACACCGGCTTTCCGGTAACCATTGTTCGCCCGTCTTTTACATACGGACTTAAAATGATTCCTGCCGCACTGAACAGTTGGAATAATCCCTGGTCTATTGTAGATCGTATGCGCAAGGGTAAAAAAATCATAGTTCACGGCGACGGAACATCGCTTTGGACAATGACACACAATACGGACTTTGCGAAAGGTTTTATAGGTCTTATGCATAACAGCCAATCAATAGGTCACGCTTTTCACATCACATCCGATGAAGTTTTAAACTGGAATCAAATATACAAAGCAATTGGAAATGCAGCCGGAGTTGAACCTGAAATTATACATATTCCGTCAGACTTTATTGCCCGTTTTTCCCCTGATGTAACGGGAAGCCTTCTGGGAGACAAAGCAGCAAGCATGGTATTTGACAATACAAAAATCAAGCGATTTGTACCCGGCTTTAATGCTACAGTATCCTTTTCTGAAGGTATTAAAGAAACCATCAAATGGTTTGAAAACAATCCTCAAATATGTACCGTCGACGAGGAGTGGGACCGTCTTATGGATACAATAATAAGTAAATATGAAAGAGCCCTTGAATAAACAAAGAAACTATCGTTTAGAGACTGTAAATTCGAATATTAAAAGTATACTGCGTTTTTACACATAACAGCCGATTAACTAAATAAAATAATGTCGAATTTACATTCTCTTCGGGCTCTTACTCAGTAAATTGAATATTTAAATTAACTTCTCTACCATAAAATTTTAAATCCCTTATAGTATTTAAAAAGGGCCTTACCTAAAATTTTATCTTTTGATACATATTTATTGATCCACATTCTCGAATCTTTAGAGTAATTTCTGTTGTCACCCAACATAAAATAGCTGCCTTCCGGAACCTTATACGGTCCGTAATCCCCTACCGGCTTTTCCTTAAGGTAAGGCTCCTCAAGGATTTCCCCGTCAATATATACTACGCCATCCTTAATCTCCACAGTCTCCCCCGGAAGTCCTATAACTCTTTTCACATAAAGCACTTCTTCGTCATCCGGGAATTTAAACACTACAATATCTCCCCTTTCAGGGTCTCCGATAAGATAATGTATTCTGCTTGCAATCAGCCTGTCTTTAGGCATAATTGTATTCTCCATCGATCCGGTGGGAACATAGGCACTAACAATAACATATCTGGTTAAAAACAATGCAACCAACACTGCACCCAATATATAAAGTGCCCAGCTTATGATCTCTTTTACTATTTCCTGCTTTTTGTTTCCGGTAGATTCCAATTTGTCCATATCAATCTATCCTTCTTTACATTAAATATTTAACAGCAGCCATATTACTTCAAGTAAACTGAATCAAATACACTTTTATGAAAAACAGTAAAGGCAGTAATTCGTGAAATCCCTCTAATAAAAAGTGAAGGCCAGTTACTGACCTCCACATATTTATTATATTAAATCTTAAGCTTTTCCGTCACAACCCAAAACATTAACAATCTTATGCTTAACCAATTCCTTAATAGCTGTTCTTGCAGGTCCTAAATACTGTCTCGGGTCAAAGTGTGAAGGATTCTCTGCAAAGTATTTTCTAATTGTTCCTGTCATAGCAAGTCTTAAGTCTGAGTCTATATTTATTTTACAAACAGCCATTGAAGCAGCTTTTCTAAGCATATCTTCAGGAACTCCCTTTGCTCCGGGCATGTTTCCACCGTTATTGTTAATCATTTCAACATATTCAGGCATAACTGATGATGCGCCGTGAAGAACTATCGGGAAACCGGGAAGTCTTCTTTCAATCTCTTCCAAAATATCGAATCTCAGTTTTGGCTCACCCTTAAATTTAAATGCACCGTGACTTGTACCGATGGCAATTGCAAGGGAATCAACACCGGTTCTCTGTACAAACTCTTCTACCTGGTCGGGATCTGTAAATGCAGCATCTTCTTCAGAAACATTAACTGCATCCTCAATTCCTGCAAGCCTTCCAAGCTCTCCCTCAACAACAACGCCTTTGGAATGAGCGTAATCAACAACCTGCTTTGTAAGCTTTATATTTTCTTCAAAGGGATGATGTGAACCGTCAATCATAACGGATGTAAATCCACCGTCAATACATGATTTACAAAGTTCAAAAGTATCACCATGGTCGAGATGTACACAGATGGGAAGTCCGGTTTCTGCTATTGCAGCTTCTATAAGCTTCATAAGATATGTATGGTTTGCATACTTTCTCGCACCTGCCGAAACCTGGAGAATCAACGGAGCATTTACTTCTTTAGCAGCTTCTGTGATACCTTGAATTATCTCCATGTTGTTAACATTAAACGCACCTATAGCATATTTACCCTCATAGGCTTTCTTAAACATTTCAGTACTTGTTACTAATGGCATATTTTCAACTCCTTATAATTAAATTAGTGTATATTAGTTATTATAACCACACTTGTTAAGTTTTTATCATAATCATTTTATCAGATTGATGTTGAAAATCAAGTTTAAAATTAAAATTAATAAATATTTTTAATTCATGTACAATTGCATTTAAAAAATAATTATGTTATATTTTTATTTGGTTGTGTTTAGATAAATTTGAAATTGAACACATATACTATATTTACGTATTTTCTTTAAGGAGGTTTTAGTATGAGCCGTTTAGAAGGTGCATGTATATTCGGGCAATCAGGCGGTCCGACATCTGTTATTAATGCCAGTGCGGCTGGTGTTATTCAAGAAGCATTAAAGCAAGATTGTATTACCGCTATTTATGGAGCCGCTCATGGAATTAAGGGTGTTCTTGAAGAAAACTTTTTTGATATGAGCAAAGAAGATCCCTATGAATTGGAATTATTGAAAACCACTCCTTCCTCTGCATTGGGTTCTGTAAGGTACAAGCTCAAAAATTTCGAAGAAGACGATACCGATTACAAGAGACTTTTGGAAGTATTCAAAAAGTATAATATCAGGTATTTCTTCTACAATGGCGGAAACGACTCAATGGATACCTGTAACAAAGTCAGCAAGTACATGCAAAAGGTTGGATATGAATGCCGTGTAATGGGTGTTCCCAAGACAATTGACAACGACCTCTGGGGAACAGACCATTGTCCTGGTTATGGTAGCGCTGCAAAATACATAGCTACATCTACCATGGAAGTTTACCATGATGCAAGGGTTTATGACACAGGAATGATAACCATTCTTGAAATAATGGGAAGAAACGCCGGCTGGCTGACAGCAGCTTCAGCTCTTGCTGCTTATAAAGGAAACGGTCCGGACCTTATCTATCTTCCTGAATTACCCTTTGATATGGATAAATTCCTCGAAGACACAATGAGGATTTATAAAGAAAACGGCAAGGTTATCGTAGCTGTTTCCGAAGGTATAAAGGACAAGGACGGAAAATATATTTCCGAATACGGTTCCGACCTGGCAAAAACAAAGGATTCTTTCGGTCATGCTCAGTTGGGCGGTCTTGCCTCTACTTTAGCAAACATCGTTAAGGAAAAAACCGGAGCAAAGGTTCGTGGCATTGAGTTCAGCCTTCTTCAGAGATGTGCCGCTCATGTAGGTTCCTTAACCGATGTTAATGAAGCTTACCTTGCAGGCCAGACAGCCGTTCAATTAGCTGTTGAAGGAAAAACCGATTACATGGTTGCCTTTGAAAGAGCAGAAGGAAAAGAATATAAATGCAATATCAAGCTTATAAACCTGACAGATGTTGCAAACACTGAAAAGAAGATTCCAAGAGAGTGGATAAACGAAGCAGGCAACGGTCTTAATCAACAATTTATTGACTATGCATTGCCGTTGATTCAAGGTGAGTCAAGACCTCCTCTCGAAGACGGTCTTCCAAGGTTTGCTAAGCTGAAAAAGGTATTGGCTAAAAAATAATTACTTAAATATACTTAAATAAAATAACTTAATATAAAAATGCGAGAAATCATACGACTGGCGGAAGTGGAGTTTACCACAGGGAGTATGATTTTAATAGATAGCCGACCGCCTGGGTTAATAATAATACTCAGGCGGTTTTTATTTTGTTAAAACTTTAATTATCTTTTTAATTGAAGTAAAGCTCTCAAGCTTAGGGGGGATACAAATGTTTGAAAATGCGTGGAAAGGGTTTAAACCCGGAGCATGGCAACAGGATATTGATGTACGGGACTTCATCGTTAAAAACTATACACCCTACGACGGCAACGAAGACTTTCTGGTTCAACCGAGTGTCAAAACACAGAATTTATGGGAAAAGTGCAAAAATCTATTAAAGGAAGAATATTTGAAGTCAGGAGTACTGGACATTGATACCCGGACTGTTTCCGGAATTACCGCCTTTCCGCCGGGATACATCGACAAGGATAACGAACTAATAGTAGGCTTGCAAACCGACAGTCCGTTAAAAAGAGCGGTCAATCCGTATGGCGGCATAAGGATGGCCAAACAAGCCTGTGAACGGTATAACTATACTTTGTCACCTCAAATCGATGAGATTTTTACAAAATTTCGACGAACACACAATGACGGTGTCTACAGCTGTTATACCCCCGAAATGAGAAGGGCAAGAAAGTGCGGAGTTATTACCGGGCTGCCCGATGCTTACGGCCGAGGCAGAATTATTGGGGATTATAGGCGTGTTGCACTCTATGGCGTCAATCGGCTCATAGAAGGTAAAAAATATGATTTGATGCAGTTGGAAGACGTGGATATGACTGAAGAAACCATACGCTTACGTCAAGAGGTATCTGAACAAATAAATGCATTACAGGAACTGGTTACAATGGCCCAAAGCTACGGATACGATATCACAAGACCGGCCGAAAATTCCTTTGAAGCCGTTCAATGGACATATTTTGCCTTTTTGGGTGCGATGAAGGAAACCAACGGTGCTGCCAACTCCCTGGGAAGGGTCAGTACTTTCTTTGACATATACATAGACAGGGATCTTAGGGAAGGCAGGATTACCGAAACCGAAGCCCAGGAGATGATTGACCAGTTTGTAATCAAGCTAAGGCTCATTAGGCACCTTAGGACTCCGGAATACAATGAACTATTCGCCGGCGATCCCGTCTGGATAACCGAGTCCATCGGAGGAATGTGCGAAGACGGAAGGCATATGGTGACAAAAACCTCTTTCCGCTTTCTCCAAACCCTTTTCAACCTGGGTCCCGCTCCGGAACCTAATATTACAATATTATGGTCCGAAAGGCTTCCCCTACCCTTTAAAAGGTTTTGTGCCAAAGTATCCATGGCTTCAAGTGCCATACAATATGAAAACGACGATCTTATGATGCCGATGTTTGACGATGACTACAGTATATCCTGCTGCGTATCCGCCATGCGCACCGGAAAAGAAATGCAGTTTTTCGGAGCAAGATGCAATCTTCCAAAGCTATTGCTATTGGCACTGAACGGAGGAAAGGATGAAATAACCGGCACCCAAGTTGCCCCGGAGTTTGAACCCTATGAGGATGAATACCTTGACTACGACAAGGTAAAGGTTCTGTTTAAGAACCTTCAAAAATGGCTTGCAAGGCTTTATGTAAAAACAATGAATGTCATACATTATATGCATGACAAATATGCCTATGAAAGGCTTATGATGGCTCTTCACGACACCGATGTCAAAAGAAACATGGCTTTCGGTATCGCAGGCCTTTCAGTGCTTGTCGATTCGTTAAGCGCCATTAAGCATACTCGAGTTAGAGCAATAAGGGATGAGAGGGGTCTTATAACCGACTTTGAAGTAGAAGGCGAATATCCGCAATTCGGAAATGCCGACAACAGGGTTGACAGTATTGCCGTTGAAATTGTTAAAGACTTTTACAACGAATTAAAAAAGTACAGCACATACAGAAATGCCACCCACACCCTCTCGATTTTGACCATAACATCCAATGTGGTTTACGGCAAAAAAACAGGTTCAACTCCCGACGGTCGAAAAATAGGAGAACCCTTTGCTCCAGGATGCAATCCCATGCATGGAAGGGATAAAAACGGAGCTCTTGCTGTATTGAACTCCGTTGCAAAAATTCCCTATAAGTACTGTAAGGATGGAATTTCCCTTACTCTTTCAATGGTTCCCAACTCCCTTGGAAAAGATGCCGATTCAAGGCTTAATAATCTTGTAGCTTTGTTGGACGGCTATTTCGTTCAAGGGGGACATCATATAAACATTAACGTACTTGAAAGAGAAATATTGAAAAAAGCCATGGATGAACCTGCAAATTACCCGCAGCTTACCATAAGGGTTTCCGGCTATGCGGTCAACTTTATAAGGCTAACTCGAGAACAGCAGCTTGAGGTTATTTCAAGGACCTTCCATGGCGCTATGTAGAGCCATAGCCGGTTTTACAGGCTTAGACTTCGGAACTTAAGCTTCAGGATTGTATTTCTTCATTTCATCCCTGCAGCGTTCGTCGATACGGTTATATAGTTCATATAAGCGCTGGACACCGTTTTCAAGCTTATAATAATGAGCTATATACGGGATTAACAGTATCAGAAACATGGCAGCTACACCAAGAAGCTCAAGTTTATCGAAGGCAACCGAAATAAGTGTTGTCGTAAGGAAGAACAAACCGAAAAATAATGTAACCAGCAAATGAATCAGTCTTTCATGCTGAATAAATTCGATTTGCGTTTTATGATAGTCCAAAAGCCATTCCCATTGGGAATAAGACTCACTGGAGAGTATGTTTTTCACCAGTTCTTCCTGCTTTTTGATATACTTTACCATGCAATACACCTCCATAATTAATTATACAGCAGTAGAATCAACAAAGAATACTATAATTTATATCGGTGTAAATTATCGCAACGGTAAAGTGTCTAAGATTATTAGGGTTATAGAATAAGTAATAACATTATGCAAGAAAACGAAAGAAATCTTGCATGACAAAGAGTAAATCCGCATAATCCTCTGATAACCTGGATATATTATTGTAAACGGCAATACTTGTCGGTTTTTGGCTTTTGGAGGGACATATAGATTAATGTTAAAATGTTATCAATGTGTAAATTCTGAAGCCTAAACTGGCTTGAAATCAACTTTATAGATACAGCAGATTATTGTTATGTTAACTATTTTATGGATTTATTCCTAATATTATAAAATTTTGAATTTTAGAGAGGAAAGGATGTAAGTATGTTAAAAAGTAAATCTAAGGTTGCAATAATTGGGTCTGGTTTTGTGGGATCTTCCATAGCCTTCGCAATGGCTTTAAAGCAAACAGTAAATGAAATAGTTTTAATTGACGTAAACAAGGAAAAAGCTATGGGTGAAGCTATGGATATCAGCCATGGTCTTCCCTTCATGGGACAAATGTCAATATATTCGGGCGACTATTCCGACGTAAAGGACTGTGATGTTATTGTTGTAACAGCCGGTGCAAACAGAAAGCCGGGAGAAACACGTTTGGATCTGGCAAAAAAGAATGTTTCAATAGCAAAAAGCATAACCACCGAAGTTATGAAGTATTATAATCACGGGGTTATCCTTGTGGTTTCGAATCCTGTCGATATTATTACATATATGATTCAGAAATGGTCAGGTCTTCCGAACGGTAAGGTTATGGGTTCCGGTACTGTGCTTGACAGCATTAGATTCAGATATCTTTTAAGTGAAAAACTTAATGTGGATGTTAAAAACATACACGGCTATATTATAGGAGAACACGGTGATTCTCAGCTTCCTTTGTGGAGCGCTACCCATGTTGCCGGTAAAGATATAAACGAGTATTGCATATCTCCCAACAGCCCGTTTACTGAGGCAGATAAACCGATAATTGCCGAAGAAGTTAAGAAAGCGGGAGCAACCATTATTAAGAATAAAGGTGCAACATACTATGCAATAGCTGTTACCGTAGATTCAATTATCGAAACTCTTCTTAAGAACCAAAACACAATTAGAACAGTAGGAAGCGTAATCAACGGTCCTTACGGAATTCATGACGTTGCTATAAGCCTCCCGTCCATAGTAAATTCCGAAGGAGTTCAGGAGGTTCTTGAATTAAATCTTACTGATGAAGAAAGAGTCGCTTTAATGGCTTCCGTGGCTCAGGTTAAGAGTATCCTGGATGAAGTAAAAGATATGTAATAATGACTATATAACTCATTGACTTCTATTTTGAGTATTTAAGCTGAAAAAACGTACAAGACTTCTTAGAACTTAAGATGAAATATTAATACGACTCATTAATATTTGAATATAATAACTTTAGGAGGTTAATTTAATGGATTACAGAAAAGAATCGTTAAGGCTGCACGGAGAATGGAAGGGAAAAATTGAAGTAATCTGCAAAGTTCCGACAAGTAGCAAAGAAGATCTCTCCCTGGCATATACCCCGGGAGTAGCAGAGCCGTGTCTTGCTATACAAAAGGATGTAGACCTTTCATACACCCTTACAAGACGTTGGAACTTGGTAGCAGTAATAACCGACGGTACAGCTGTTCTCGGACTTGGTGATATAGGTCCTGAAGCAGGTATGCCTGTTATGGAAGGTAAATGCGTACTGTTTAAACAATTCGGTGACGTAGATGCATTTCCGTTATGCATAAAGTCAAAGGATGTCGATGAAATCGTCAACACTATAAAACTTATTTCAGGAAGCTTTGGGGGAATCAACCTGGAAGATATATCCGCCCCAAGGTGTTTTGAAATAGAGAGAAGACTTAAAGAAGTATGTGATATTCCGATTTTCCATGATGACCAACATGGAACAGCAGTAGTATCTCTTGCTGCAATGCTTAACGCACTCAAACTTACAGGAAAAAACATTAATGACATTGAGGTAGTAGTAAACGGATCCGGCGCTGCAGGTATAGCAGTTACAAGGCTTCTTATGAGCATGGGCTTAAAGAAGGTAATTCTCTGCGACAGAAAGGGTGCAATATACGAAGGAAGAGAAGACCTCAATGAAGAAAAGGCTCTTATGGCTAAAATATCAAATCTTGAGAAAAAGAAAGGAACCCTTGAAGAAGTAATCAAAGGTGCTGACGTATTCCTTGGTCTTTCCGCTCCTGGAATGGTTACTCAGGATATGGTAAGATCCATGGCAAAGGATCCGATAATATTTGCAATGGCAAATCCGACACCGGAAATTATGCCTGACGAAGCTATAGCAGCAGGTGCAAAAGTAGTAGGTACCGGAAGATCAGACTTCCCGAACCAGATTAACAACGTTCTGGCATTCCCGGGTATATTCAGAGGTGCATTAGACGTAAGAGCAAGAGATATCAATGATGAAATGAAGATAGCTGCAGCTAAAGCTATCGCTTCCTTGGTAAGCGATGAAGAGCTTTGTCCGGAGTTTATTCTGCCCGAACCTTTTGACCCAAGAGTTGGTTCTACAGTAGCAAAGGCTGTAGCTGAGGCAGCAAGAAAAACAGGAGTTGCAAGAATATAAGTTTTTTAGAATCTGTAAATACCCCGTAGGGTTTAGTAAAAGGAGAGAGGTTTTATGTTCCTCTCTCCTTTTTAGTTATTCAATCCGATTTTTCAAAGGACCCTTTTTTTATATTTCTATATTTTTATACCTGTTCTCTGCAACTTTAAATAAAACAATAATACAGGGCAAAAGCACTACAACCTCAAAAATGAATATTCCTAAAAATATCACCGTCTGCGGCATCCGAAATAAAACCATAGCCGAAGCAAAAACAGTCATAAAAAACATATATCCCATCGAAACAATAATCCCAAAAAGACCGTTAAGGTTGGTTTTTACAGCCTCGTGAGGATTTGTCCAATCCAGCTTCGGTCTGAAAATATCAATGATTAAATCAAGAATGGCAATTGTCATTGAAGCCAAGGACGAAAGAAAAATAAGTACCAGCAGCTTAAGTACAGAAACCCCGATAAGCCCGACCACAAAAGCCCCAATAACAAGGATTCCCATCGTGGATATAGCCATACCGTGCAAAAGCTTTGAAATTATCTGCTTCCGTGGCGAAACAGGAATCATTTTTGATATCCAGAAGGTATATCCTTCTCTTGAAACAGCTGTTGATGATACCATATTGAGACTTGCAGCAAGAACCATCAATCCAAAGCCCACCAGGGATACATATATATCGTTTCGAGGCTCCCGAGCCACCTTTATGAAATTTCCAATTGATTCTTGACTTTGCCCAAGAATTGAAATCAACGTCATCACAGGCATGATTATCATACCAGACAAACCGTTTATCATAAATACAGGGGTCCTCAAAAGGAGTTTCCACTCTTTCCAAAAAAGAGCGGTCAATGGGCTTGACACTTTAATATACTTGTCACTTGCTGTCTCAAAAGAAGCAAGTCTTTTCTTTCCGGATCTTTCATTTCCGGATAAAATTCCTTTATAAAATACCCTGTTGCCCACCCATAACAGGAAAGTAAAGAGCAGAACGGAAATAAGCACAAAAAGTAAAAAGTAACCCCATCCTTCCATGCCCGGTTTTGAAAGACCGTAAGTAACCCAAATACTGGGCGGAAATTTCGACCCTACATTTTTAATAACCCAGTCCTGTATTTGTCCCATGTCGTAATAATCTTCCATACCTCCGTTCATCATCTTCTGTACGTAAAAGTTTACGCCAATTCCTATTGCCATGGACAGAAAGCTGGCTACTACCACTATTAAATCCTTGGATTTTTTAATATTTACAAATCTCATAAGAACAATTACTATCAGGAACGATATAGCAAGAGGTATTACCGGCACAAGCAATATGCTTATAAGTGCTTTCAGCCAGTACATAATCCCCTCCCCCATACCGATACCGTACACAACAACAGACGGTAATACCATGGGAATCGACATGATATACTCATTAACAATTATCGTCACAAACTTGCTTCCCATGACCTGGTATGGCTTTACAGGCAATGAAATCAGAAAATCCATATCCTTCGAAAAATAAAAAGCTGACAATATATGAAATATTCCAAAAAACAAGAGGAAGAACTGCGATGCTAAAAAAGACACCGCCAGTAATGTTTCAACAGGTTGACCGCTTTTTTTAAATATGTAAAAGGATGATATTGCAAAGATGGAAAATAAGATCATCATGCTTCCTATACCTATTAATGCTCCCAATAATGTAAGTATAGGCTCCCATAGTTTTTTCCTCTCTTTTGTAAACCGATATTTTATAACCGATATGCCAAAGGCAACTCTAAGCTCCGTTCTTATTAGTCTTAAAAGCATTTTCATTTTTCGGTCAACTCCAAAAATATATTCTCCAAGGTTTCGGCATTTTCACCCTTTTTCAGTTCATCCACCGTGCCTATGGCTATAAGCTTACCCCTATTGATTATTCCAATCCGGTCACAAAGTCTTTCTGCAACCTCCAGAACATGAGTTGAAAAGAACACCGAGTTGCCCTTATCGCAATGCTTTCTCATAAGGTCTTTTAAAATATGTGCGGATTTTGGGTCAAGCCCCACAAGGGGTTCATCCAAAATCCAAAGCTCCGGGTCATGGACAAGTGCTCCCGTCAGGACTATTTTCTGTTTCATACCGTGGGAATAGCTTTTAATTATGTCCGTCGCTGCCTTCTTTAAGTCAAATATATCTAAATAATAATCTATCCTCTCTCTTCTTTCCTTCAAAGGAACTTCATATACATCTGCCATAAAGTTCAAATATTCCAATCCCGTTAACTTGTCGTAAATATCCGGATTATCGGGAACATAGCCAATTCTTTTTTTAGCCTCCAAGCTCTGCTTTCGGTTATCAAAGCCTTTAATGGTTATACTGCCGCTGTCCTGATTTAAAAGTCCCACAATCATTTTTATAGTAGTGGTTTTCCCTGCTCCGTTAGGTCCTAAAAATCCAAATATCTCGCCGTTTCTGACATGAAGGTTTAATCCGTCTACCGCTTTTACGGCGCCCTTGTTGTAGCTCTTTGACACATCCTTTATAATCAGCATACTTTTACCCCTTTTTACTGGAATTATAGGCAACGAATTAACATTTTAATATTAACATTTTTGCCCGGTTTTTAAAACCGTTCCGTAAGGAATTTATAAAAAATTTATATATAATTAAAATAATTGGAATTTATCTTTTTATCTTTTTAAAAAATAATAAATATATCATTAGCCCGTTAATAATAAAATCATGTATTCTTAATCTGTCAAACAGTACAATGCTTGATAAAATAGAAACAGCTACAATTCCTATGCTAATAATTTTAGGTAGTATTCCTTTTTCTTTCGTCATCCAAGTGAAGTATGCCAGGATTGGAGAAAAAAATGCAAAAACAGTCCAGCCAACTATAAAATCAATGCTGTAAACACCCTTTGTCAGTATTGCAACCGTGTAATATGTAATAAGCATACCTATGCAAAACGGCAAAATATTTGCCATTGCTTTCTTTTTGGAACTGCTGTAAATGGAAATAGCAACTCCAAAAAGAATCCATATTGCCATTTGAGAAAAAATATTCCCTAAATTTTTAGTATATATATCCAATAATCTTGATATTATCCCCAATAAAAGCCCAACACAAAACATACTTGCCGGATTCAATAATTTTCGTTTCATCACGTTAACCCCTTTAGTATTCAAATCCATCTTATCATTTCCTGCAACATTATTTGAATTTTTTGCCACTTTCATATGACAAAAAGATTTGCTCTCTACAATTGACTAAATCGTTTTTTTAGTTGAAGTCCTATTATTAATTTCTTTTCTTCCTTCTTCGATAAAATCCAGATTGTTATTTTTTATTCCATATACAATCATTTGAATCGGATAATATTCTTCGAATAAATCCTGATATTCTTTGGCTTTATTTATGTCTATATTTCCATAAAAGTTTAGAATATGTTCTCCAAACTCATGTCCTATCCATTATTTACCAAATATACAACACTATCATGTCCACTTCTCAATACTTTAATTGAGTCGATTTTTAAATCGTCAAAAGTATGCTCCAAAAGGTATTTAGCTGCTTTTACATTAGTTAAATTATCATCATATCTATATTCCATAATTAAGACAATAACTTCTTCTTCCGTCCGCAATATTCAATCACCCACTTTATTCAAATACTCTGTTTATACTACCCAATTCACTACGGTTTGTTTTCTGCTTTTTAAAATAAATAACCGAAACCAGCACAAAACCAATAAGCTGTGCAATCAATGCCCTTGCAACTTGCATCTCGTCAAATCCCGAAACAGTTTTTATATGCAACAGATTAATTTTCCTTCAAACCTCAAAAGAAGCCTAACTCCTCATATATAACATAACAAGCAGGACATTTAAAGCTTATAGAACCAATTCCAATCACCATGGTAAATCATCCTTTTACTCATGCCGCCATCTACAACAAAGGTTTCCCCTGTAATAAAATCCTGACTGCACAAAAACAGAACCATATTGGATATATCCTTTGGTGTTCCCACTTTACCGGCCGGTATTGCAGCACAATCTTCCCGGCTAAAATCCTGTGTGTCCTGTACATTAATCCAGCCTGGGGCAATACAATTAACAAGCACATTCGGTGCGAGCGATATCGCCAGAGCATGGGTCAGTGCAACAAGTCCGCCTTTCGTGCTGGCATATGCCTCTGAATCAGGCTCCGACTGAAATGCTCGTGTCGATGCAATGTTTATAATTCTGCCTTTGTTCTTAATTAATTCATCCTTACACAAACGACTTAATTCATAAGGAGCTTTTAATCCGACAGAAAGGGTATAATCAAATTCCTCATAAGTTAAGGAAGACAAAATTCCTTTATTGCTGCGGCAAGCGTTATTTACCAGTACATCAATTCGATGCAACCTTTCCATTGCAAATTCAACGAACCTTTTCAACGTTAACGGATCGGCAACATCGCCGTGAAAATAAAACAGATTCGGATGCTCTTTTGCAAAATCAGCAGATTGCTTTTCATCTATATCAATAAAGCATACCTTATCACCGTCTTGAATGAAGTCCAGGCAGATCTGCTTTCCTATACCGTGACCGCCTCCGGTAACAATAATACCTCTGTTCATTATTTCCTCCTTTTAATCTATAACATTATACAATACCGTTAATACCATTATTATATATTATATCTTTTTTAATAGATATAATATTTTTTAAGTTTACATAAAACACTTTTTTTCTTCTCTTTCATATAATATTTTAGGAACATTAATCCATTCAATAAGGAGGATTAGCTCTATGAAAAAGAAATTAACTTTGGCAAAGGAACCGGATGTTGGGACCATACAAGCCGGTAACACAATATATAGAGTATTTGTCCAAGATATACCCGGGGAAGCTGTTGGTGATTACACAGCAACCACCGGCCCGAATCACCCATTAGGTTCTGGAAGGAATTTACTTTTCGGTAGCGGTTCACCCGGCACATCCTTTAACACATTTCGTTCATATACGACAATGACAGACTACACCGTGGATGATTTTGCAACTTCTGCGCCACCGTTTACTAAAGTTAATATCAGGCAATTCGGTGCCACATTCCCTCTGGGTACTAGCGGTGCAAGGACAATTTATGTTTTTCCCGGTCCGCCTGCTACACCGGATGCATTGACTATAGTGCAGGATGTTAACGTTATCGGAACTGCTTTCGAAGATTCGTATATTGAAGTTAAGGTTAAAATTACAAACAACAGCAAGGCAGATACTAAAATCGGGATACGCTACCTTTGGGACACACTGATAGGCGAAGATGACGGGCCAACATTCCAAACGCTTAATCCCATTGGCCCGCTGAGAACGAAGGAAACTGAATATGATCAACCGGAATTTGAAGCTTTTCAAGTAGCAGATAATGATAGCAACCCAAATCCGCCAACATATATTGTTTTCGGAACGGTAAGAGGTCCGGAAAACATTGGCATAAACACTCCGCCTACCCGTATTCAATATGTTAGTTGGTCAAATAGCAGAGATACCACCTTTGACTATACCATCGACCCAAACAGGAACATTGCCGATGAGCCTATTAATGACAGTGCAGTGCTTTACTATTGGGGCCACAACGAAGAAACTGCACTTAGTCTTAAGGCAAAAGGAGGTTCGTTTACCAGTGTAGCTGCATTGTTTGCTACAAAACCGGGAATTGTTCCGCCTTTTATCAATAATAACATCTGCGTTAAAGTAAACAGAATATTTGACGTATGCAAACAAGAAGTATCTCATACTAAGGAACTATCTGTTTCATCATTGAAATGCGGTCTTTTACTGGGATGCGAAATTACAAAAGCGCATTGTTTTGTGACTCGGATAAATGAAAATACCGTGCAAGTATGTGTTGATCTTAGTATTGCTTACAAGACCAAAATAAACGGCAGAATAACGTATGAAATTAAGCCGTTGGCTTTTACTACGACAGCCCATTTAACAGTCCCTGAAAACGCTGCTGTTATCTGTGAAATACAGAATCCAACTTGTGAAAGCACACAACTTGAAGGCAGTTTAGTTGAAACTACAGTTCATGCATGTATCCGACTGCAATCAACGGGTGTCGAATCTGTTGTAATGCCATTCGTTGCCAGCTGCCCAGTACGACTTTGTACTCCCGACACAGTTGGAACCTTGGAGCAGCAAGATTAAAAAAATGATAAAATGCAGCCGGCGACAATATTTGATATCGTCAAAAGGCAGCAACGCGAGATGGTAACACTTACGCTGCATAAAAAACAGAACCTTGGTAATTTACCTAAGGTTCTGTTTTTTCGGTATAATTGCGTCTATTTATGTTTATCTGCATAACAACTTTTGTGTTACAATATCGGAATATATCTCCATACCTTCTGTATTTGAAACATGAATAACATCTTTAAATTGCACGCTTTCGGGCAAGAAAGATGTAAGCAGATTCTCCTTTTGCAAAATATGCTCAGGATTAAATATTACATCCTGATATCCGTCAAAAATAGCCACATAAAAGATCTCCGATTCAACAATATCCTGAAAGAAATGGCTGCCGTAGGATAGTTCCGGCATAAAACCTTCTTTTTTGGAAGAATACTCACAAAGAACCTTCATATTGCATAATTCCGTAAAGTGCACCGGAATTCCAAGGGACGGTGTAGTACTTCCCCACCTGCCCGGCCCCACCAGCATGGCATTTCTCCCTTTCATCTCTCTGTTAATTAAGCCAATTTGTCTGGCCACCTCGTATTTTGCATGTTCACTTAGTTTTAAGTAGGCATTGGCTCTAACAAATATAACATAATCGATGGACAGCCGCACACTTCCTCCCATGAAGTTGCCTTTACTTGAAAAGAAGCACTCCTTCACATCCTTTAATTCCGGTATCTTCACTGTCTTGCCCAAGCCTTTGGTTTGCAACGGACGGCATTGCAAGAGATTTATTTTAAAGGAATTATCCGTTTTAAAGTTAGCTGTAAATTCGATATCAACCGGGTAATCGTATGCTTTTGACAGTTGAGCCAGCATTTCTCTCATTATGGAAGCAAACTTTGTATCCGTAAAAAGTTTTTTAAAATCCAACAAACAAGGTATCTTCCTATCCGTATATCCCAGTTCACGCATTCGAACTTCGGCGGCATAATCCGGGCTTGCAAACAATTGCTTGTCGGCCTTTAAAGGAAGGGATAAAATTTCATCCAAATCTCTGCTTTCCAAAACATTATCTTTAAGTGAAAGTAAATCCAACCGGTGTTGAGAAAATTTCTTCTGGTCTTCATAATTCATCGGAGGAATTCTCAGTGGGTTGTCAAGGCATACCACCTTCACATAATCTCCATCGGTTCGGTCCACTGCTCTGGTACCCAATCCGAACACAAGGCGAAGCATTCCTGCATTCATATCAATACTTTCATCCCAAACATAGAGGTTGGAGGAATTACCCACACCTGCGATATGAGGGAAAAACCAGTCTCCATACCTGTCTCCCGATACACGCTGTACCAATATGGCCATTTGCTCATCCTGAAGTGCCAGTCCCCGATTCATTCTATAGTTTAGTGCGTCTTCGTTCATGGTACTTGCATAAACAGTGCGCACAGCCTGTTCAAAGGCCTCATAACGCTCTTGCGGTGTTCCCTGATTTACACAAAAGACACTCTCATATTTCCCTGCAAAGGCATTTCCGAAGTTGTCTTCCAGCAAGGAGCTGGAACGTACAATAATAGGAGATTGACCGAAATACTCCAGCATTTGCACAAACTGTTCTTGTATATCCTTGGGGAAGGTTCCGTGTAACAGCTTTTCTTTAAGCTCTGCCGCATATTTATAATAACCCTCAGGAGATTTTTGCTTGGTACGAAGTCTCCACCAGCCGTTTTGAACAATATACGTGTAAAAAACATCGGAGCCGATGTAAAACGAATCATGGGGCTCCATAAATGATGTAAAGCGCTCACCGCCTTCAATCTCCAATATTTTTCTTGCCAGAAGCATACCGACGCTTTTTCCGCCGATAAAACCGGTACCGATTTCCCTGGATGCAATGTCAAGAATATCTTTTAGCGTGAAATACCGGTCACATAACTGAAACATTCGGGAATCACTGCCGATAAGCATATACATGAGGCGCTTCTTTACCGCTTCCTGTTTCTCAACGGAAGAACTCAAAACTTTTTTCGCTTCTTTAAAAATAGTATTCCAATGATCGAGTTTTATTTCCCCTCGATTAATTCTATTAAAAAGTTCAGAAGCATCAGAACTGGATGTAATGCATACTGCCTCCTGGCCTTCTATGAAATGTGGAAAAAACATGGCGGGAGAATAGCGCTGCCATACCTTAAGGGGATGAATATAGGTTTTATCATTGATTTGATATAAATCCAGAAGGATCTGGGTCGTTTCACGAATACCGGCAATGGTATTATAGGTATGGAAATTCCGCTTAATAGCAAAATATGCAATCGTATCCAGTTCAAATAAATACGGACAGGTAGCTTTAAAAAAATTACCGGTCATCAAATCTGAATGCCAGTATTTTAATAAGTCGGTAAGGCAATCAAAAACATAAAATACCCTTTTGCCTTTCTCTTTAATAAGGTTGTGTATTTCGGTAGCAAAACTTTCAAAGCCTTTTCCTGCATCAATATGATAAGTCTCAATATCCCTGTCGTTATCCAATAAAGGTTCATGACTTGCAAAGCGAATATAAACCAGACTTACATTTTCCGTCTTTGCACTCTCTACAAAATAATTAACCATTCTCTTATAGTCTGAAACGGAATCCACTTGCCATACTACATTATCTCCGTAACGCAAGTGGTCAATTACCTCATCGAAACCTTTTAATCCCGTGCTGACTTTGTCGTATAAATTCATGGCACACCCCATTTCTGTTTAATGTATTTTCAAATTAACTTAACCGTTTGAAATCTTTTTATACCTTAGTTACACAAGTAAACTCCATCATTTTTAATCTTTTTAATAATTATACCATACTTTTTTTGGTACTGATTATACAAGTTGAAGCCGGAAAAGAAATATGCTACAATCAGACAGAAAAAATTAATTATGAAAGGTGACATAGATGAAACAGGAACGGCAGTATCCCAAAGTTATGATTTCCTCCAAAGCAGAACGCAGTGTCAAGAACGGGCATCCATGGATATACGGGGAAGAGATTCTCAAAACAGAGGGCGTACCGCAAAACGGCGGGCTGGTGGACGTGTTTGCCGGAAACGCCTATATGGGTACGGGTTTTTATAACAGTGCCAGTAAAATTACCGTTCGACTTATTTCACGCAACGCCAACGATGTATTTGACGCACGTTTTTGGCGCCGCCGTGTGGAATATGCCGTTCGTTACCGCAAAACCGTTATGCCCGGTGCAGATTTCGCCTGCTGCCGCTTGATTCACGGTGAGGCTGACCAAATGCCCGGGCTGACAGTGGACCGATACAGCAACATTCTGTCCGTGCAAATTACCTGCCTCGGCATGGAACTTATCAAGGATACGGTTTACCGCGCCCTTTGGGACGTGCTGAGTGAAATGGGTGAAACTATCACCGGCATTTATGAACGCAATGATATTGCCCTGCGCACACTGGAAAGTCTATCGGAGTATAAGGGCTGGTACCGGACCGATGGCATACCTGCTCCCGAATCCACCGTGACCGAAATATGCGAAAACGGCGTGAGATATCTGGTTGACGTGGAAAACGGACAGAAAACCGGCTTTTTTCTTGACCAGAAGTATAACCGCGCCGCTGTGGCCAGGATTGCCAAGGACAAGCGGGTGTTGGACTGTTTTACCCATACCGGATCCTTCGGCTTAAATGCAGCTCTGGGCGGAGCAGAGCATGTGACCTGCGTGGATATTTCCCAGTCGGCTATTGAAATGTCAAAAGAAAATGCCGTACGCAACGGTGTGGACGGAAAAATGGATTTTCTGTGCGAGGACGTATTTGACCTGCTGACAAAGCTGGCAGACCGGAAATGTAGAGATTATGACTATATCATTCTTGATCCTCCGGCCTTTACCAAATCCCGTAAAACAGTGCAATCTGCTGCCCGCGGATACAAAGAGATTAACTTAAAGGCTATGAAGCTGTTGCCTCGTGGTGGATATTTGGCTACTTGCAGCTGTAGCCATTTCATGACGGATAAATTGTTCCGCAAAATGCTGGCAAGTGCAGCAAAGGATGCCTCAGTATCTCTCAGGCAGATTGAAGCCCGACAACAAGCCCCGGACCATCCAATCCTGTGGAATGTTCCGGAGACCGATTACCTTAAGTTTTACATCTTTCAGGTAGTATGACCTGTTTTTCGGAGAGAATCATTTTTTACGGTCTAACAACACTTTTCTGGATTTTTTAATCAAACTCTTATCGGTTATATTAAACAAGGTCAGGTATTATACCTGACCTCATTCAGCATTTATTTAGTACTTTTTTATTTCAATTATTCTACCGGATAGTTTTCCCTCTTTACATAATGGGTATGCAAGAGCTCGTGTGCCTTATGACTGCCCGGTTCACCCAGGAACTCATCATAAAGCGCTTTAACCTTCGGATTCTCATGAGACTTTCTTATAGGAAGGGATTTATCCTCTTCATAAATGGCTTTTGCCCTCTCCTGCCTCAAGTCAATCCAGCTTCTTACCTCCGACGGTTGGATCGGCTGACCTCCACCGTTTACACAGCCACCGGGACATGCCATTATCTCAACAAAGTGATAGTCCGCTTCTCCTGCCTTTATCTTATCAAGAAGCTTTTTAGCATTTCCCAGACCGTGGGCAACAGCAGCCTTCAAGGTGATTCCTTCTAATTCTATAGTAGCTTCCTTTATACCCTCAACCCCTCTTACCTGGGTGTATTCAACATTGTCAATTGACTTTCCGCTCAAAATTTCGGCAACGGTTCTCAGAGCTGCTTCCATAACTCCTCCGGTAGCACCGAAGATGACACCGGCTCCGGAAGCTTCACCCATCGGATCGTCAAAGGTTCTTTCCGGTAAATCCTTAAAGTCAATTCCGGCTTCCCTTATCATCCTTGCAAGCTCCCTGGTAGTAAGAACCACGTCTACATCAGGATATCCGGTTGCAGACATTTCAGGTCTCTGTGCTTCAAACTTCTTAGCAGTACATGGCATTATCGATACAACAAATATCTTTGAAGGATCAATACCGTTCTTCTCTGCATAATAGGATTTAAGCACAGCACCAAACATCTCGTGCGGGGATTTGCATGTTGAGAGATTGTCTAAAAATTCCGGATAATTGTGCTCACAGAACTTAATCCATCCGGGGCTGCAGGATGTAATCAACGGTAGCTTTCCACCGTTTTTAATTCTGTTCAGAAGCTCAGTACCTTCTTCCATAATAGTGAGGTCTGCAGCGGTATCGGTGTCAAACACCTTATTAAAGCCCAAACGTCTCAACGCAGCTACCATGTTGCTTGTTACCCTTGAACCGATTGGCATCCCAAATTCTTCACCCAATGCAACCCTTACTGCAGGTGCTGTTTGAACTATTACATGCATATCGGGATCGTCAAGAGCTTTCCATACCTTGTCGGTATCATCCTTTTCTCTCAATGCACCGACAGGGCAGACTGTAATACACTGTCCGCAATTAACACACGGTACCTCGCTGAGGGATTTATTGAAGGCTGATGAAACAATGGTTCTAAATCCTCTCTCCATTGTATCTATCACTGCGACACTCTGAACATTTTTACACATGCTCACACAACGTCTGCACAAAATACACTTGTTCGGATCTCTTACGATGGACGGAGACAAATCGTCTACCGGGAAATTGCCCATCTCACCTTCAAAGCGTATATCCTTTATATTTAATTCTTCGGCCAGTTTCTGAAGCTCACAATTTCTGCTTCTTACACAGGTCAAACATTTCTTGTCATGGTTTGACAGTATCAATTCCAACGTTACTTTCCTTGCTTCTCTAACTGCAGGAGACTGTGTATATATTTCAAGTCCTTCCGATACAGGATATACACAAGCTGCTTGCAGGCTCCTTGCGCCCTTAACCTCCACAACGCACATACGGCATGCACCGATCTCATTTATGTCCTTAAGGAAGCAAAGGGTAGGTATATCTATGTTTGCAATTCTTGCAGCCTCCAACACTGTTATACCGGCCGGAACCTGAAGTTTACGGGTATCTATAGTAATATTAACCATTTCCATGTCTTTTCTCTCTCCTTTCCCTACGCATTCTTAAATATGGCCTTGAACGGACATTTCTCCATACAAACACCACATTTTATACATTTCTCTTGATTTATTACATAAGGCATCTTCTTTTCTCCGCTAATAGCACCAACAGGGCAGTTTTTCGCACATATTCCGCAGCTCTTACATGTATCCGCATTTATCACGTACTGCATCATGGATTTACATACTCCTGCCGGACATTTCTTATCATGGACATGGGCAATATATTCATCTTTGAAATACCTTAATGTGCTAAGTACCGGATTTGGAGCCGTCTGTCCCAAACCGCACAAAGCTGAAGCTTTTATATTCTTCGCAAGTACTTCCAGTTTTTCAATATCGCCTTCTTCGCCCTTTCCTTCGGTGATCCTATCGAGAATTTCAAGCATTCTCTTTGTTCCTATACGGCATGGAGGACATTTTCCGCAGGATTCTTCAACTGTGAACTCAAGGAAGAACTTTGCAATATCAACCATACAGGTGTCTTCATCCATAACGATAAGTCCGCCGGATCCCATCATTGAACCTAATTGAATCAATGAATCATAATCAATGGGAGTATCAATATGACTTGCAGGAATACATCCTCCTGACGGTCCTCCGGTCTGTGCAGCTTTAAACTTTTTATCCCCTGGAATTCCTCCGCCTATATCGTAAATAATTTCTCTTAAGGTTGTACCCATCGGAATTTCAACCAAACCTGTGTTATTAATCTTTCCGCCTACTGCAAACACCTTTGTTCCCTTGCTCTTTTCGGTACCTATGCTTGCAAACCAGTCAGCTCCCTTGAGTATAATCATCGGTATATTTGCATAGGTTTCAACGTTATTGAGCAAAGTAGGCTTTTCCCATAAACCTTTTACTGCAGGGAAAGGCGGTCTCGGTCTTGGTTCTCCCCTATGTCCCTCTATGGATGTCATAAGCGCGGTTTCCTCACCGCATACAAAAGCACCGGCACCAAGCCTGATATCAAGATCAAAGCTAAAGTCGGTTCCGAATATATTATTGCCTAAAAGTCCATAATTTCTTGCCTGTTCAATAGCAATTCTAAGTCTCTTAACCGCTATAGGATATTCAGCTCTGATATAAACATAACCCTGATTTGCACCGATAGCATATCCTGCAATCGCCATAGCTTCAATTACAGAGTGGGGGTCTCCTTCCAATACGCTTCTGTCCATAAATGCACCGGGGTCCCCTTCGTCTGCATTACAGCATACATATTTCTGATCTGCATTCTGCTTTGCAGCAAATTCCCATTTTAATCCTGTGGGGAAGCCTCCGCCCCCTCTTCCTCTTAAACCGGATTTTTTAATAGTCTCTATAACCTCCTGTGGAGTCATTTCTGTCAAAACTTTTCCCAATGCCTTGTATCCGTCAAAGGCAATATATTCTTCAATATTTTCAGGATTTATAACACCACAGTTTCTCAAAGCGACTCTCATCTGTCTCTTGAAGAAATCCACACTTTCAAGAGATTTAGTTACACCTTCGGCATTGTCACTCTGTAAAAGTCTTCTTACTATTCTACCCTTTACAAGGTGCTCCTCAACTATTTCTTTTACATCTTCAACTGTGACCATTGTATACATTGAACCTTCAGGATAAACAACTATGATAGGTCCCTTGGCACAAAGTCCGAAACAACCGGTCTTTACAACTTTCACTTCATTCTCGAGCCCATTTTTCTTAATCTCTGCTTCCAACTCATTTATTATTGCTTCAGAGTTTGACGAAGTACATCCGGTACCACCGCAAACCAGGACATGCGCTCTATATAATTGCATTTATAACCCTCCTTTACAAAAATAAAAACAGTTACTTTTTGTCTGCTTCTCCAATAGTTAAATCAACACACACTCTTCCGTTCACAATGTGCTCCGTAACAACACGGGTAACCTTTTCAGGAGTCATTTTAACATATGTTACCTTGTTTCCATCCTTATCTATTACTTCTACAATAGGCTCAAGCCTACAAACTCCAATACAACCTGTCATGGTAACGGGTACATCACTTATGTTTCTTTTCTTCAATTCCTCAACAAATGCATTCATTACCGTTCTTGCTCCGGCCGCAATTCCGCAAGTAGCCATACCAACAACGACTCTCATTTCATGCTTTTCAGTTCTTAAATTTATCTGTTCAAGAGTCTTCTTCCTTATTTCTTCTAATTCAGCCAAGGATTTCATCTAGCACCCCTCCAAATATATTTTTTACACCTTCATTAACATATTCACAAATCCATGTTAACACTTCAAATTCGGTAATCGGAATCTCTCCGAGCCTTTCTTTTACTTCTGACGAATTAAAAACAAAACTCTCATTATTGTTTTTTAGAATCAATTCAAATACAATATCGGGCCTTGCCGTTATAAGAGCCGTTAACGTATTAGCTATGTCACCTAAAGGAAGCCTGTCTATATGCGACATCCGAAAATCCGCCTTCACCGTTGTACCCACAAACCTTTTGGAAGTGATCGAAAGTTTACCGGAAGCCAATCTCGCAGAAGCTTCAAGCAGTGGAATACCCAGCCCTATGCGCCTGCTGTCCCTTGTAGTTACAAAGGGGTCGACAACCTCCTTCAGGAAGTCTTCATCCATGCCTATTCCATTATCCGTTAATTCCAGCTCCAACAAATCCCGTTCTTTATCTGCACAAATCAAAATACTAATCTTGCTCGCTCCAGCAGTGATAGAATTTTGTGCGATATCCAACAAATGTAATGATAAATCCTTCATTCTTTTTTATTCCGATATTTTTTTGTATTTCTCAATTATTCCTTCAATATCATCAGGTACAAGACGTCCGTATACATCATCATTAATCATAATTACAGGAGCCAAACCGCAGGCACCTATACATCTGCATGCTTCCAATGAAAACAAGCCATCATCGGTACATTCACCGACATTAAGTCCAAGCTTTTCTTTAAGCTTGTCTAAAATAGCCCCAGCACCCTTAACATAGCATGCAGTACCCATGCAAACTTGAATTTTGTATTTTCCTTTCGGATTCAGGGAAAATTGAGTATAGAAGGTTACAACACCGTAAACTTCCGCCAAAGGCACTTCAAGTCCTTCAGCAATTTTCTTCTGAACCTCCAACGGGAGATATCCGTACAGATCCTGTGCTTCATGCAATACAGGTATCAAGGCTCCCTTTGTGTTTTTGTACTTTCCAATGATTTCTTGCAGCTTCTGTTCCCTTTCGTCAACTCCGCCGCAGCAGCAACAATTATTTGTGCTCATTTTTTTAACAACCCCCTAACCAGGTATTTATTTTTGTCACTAATTAGTGTATGTTAACAATTTAACAAATTTCGTAACAATTATAACAAATTATATTGTAACATTCAATAGATTTTGAGAATATTTTATAGATTTAAATCATTCTCAAAGCTTTAATTCACAAGGATTTATGCAAGTTTGAAAAGTCAAAATTGCATGTGGGTATTGTATACAATATTCAATATTATCTAATCGTATTATTATATACTAATTTCATTATTATTTCCAAAACTAAGCTACGAGAGCAAAAGCTCTTATTTTACCTAAGAGTGCTTAAAAGGCATTCAATGCTCAGTTCTTCGAGCTCAATGGAGCTTTCCCTCTCAAGAATATTTCCCAACGTATGCGCATCCGATGACCTTATTAAATTAAATTCTTTAAGATATGGATTGCTCTCAAGGAATTTTTCCACATCACACCCTTTTGAAACCTCAAGATATTTCATCTTCGGTGTGCTCGGTATGATACCCAGATTTGAAATCATACTGTAAGAATCTCTGTCGATATGGGCAGGAATTACTACTCCCCCTAAAGAAGTAACATGCAAATATGCATCATCAATACTAAGGTTTGAGGCAGTCAAGAGAAGTCTTTTCAAATATCCCTTGATGTTATCCTCTTCATCCATCATAACCTGCTGTCCAAATATATCTTCACGGTTTTCAACGTCCGGAAGGGCATTATAAACAATCTCTTGCATTTTACAAGCCTCATCCACACCGGGAAAAAGGCAAACCATGTGAACCTCTTCCCTTGTCTCAAGCTCCATACCCGGAACTACAACAATTCCCCTTTTTTTTCCACAATCAACAACCGCTCTGCAATTCTCAGTTGAATTGTGGTCGGTGATAGCTATAATATCCAGTCCCTTTAAATAAGCCATATTAACTATATTATTGGGCGTCATATCATTATCGGAACAAGGAGACAACGCCGAATGAATATGCAAGTCAGCAAAAGCTTTCATAGCAATTTTCCTGCCTCACAGGCTATTTCATAAGCAGTTTTTTTTGTGCCAAGCACCGCAATACCCTCTTGTGCCGCTTTTTTCAGGGTTGCCTCTTCAACTTCAATTCCCTCAGGAATTACAATACACGAAATATCTGCCATAACAGCAACAGCGATAATATTTACATGGGTATGAACGGTAACCCATGCATCCCCTTTTTGGGCATGGGACATAGCCCAACTTAACAGGTCACAGATATACATCCCCTTGATATCCTTAGAAGAGCCGTTGCCTTCGGTCAATATTTCCAAATTGAGTTTTTCCGCAAACTCGCTAACCTTCATTTTTATCCCCTCTCTTCCGAGTTTTTTTCTTCACATTACCTTCCTTGTCCAGAACAGGAGGCATCTTTTCTTCCAGTTCCATCATCTGCATTGCAAGGCTTCGTACCTTTTCCCTGAGCTTGAATATACAATCGGTCTCATTTGCACTGCCCCGAACAATATCTTCTGCCAGTGCCCTGCAACTGGGTGCGCCACATGCGCCGCAATCCAATCCCGGTAATTCTTTGTTTATTGCGTGCAGAGTTTCCAGTTTCTTCATTGCAACCTCAAAATCTTTATCCAACTTCATTATCGGCCTGTATTCAACATTTCCGGTCCACACCATGTCATAATTATAATTTTTGTCCTGTGTCCCATCAATGCCCTTTTTCTTCGCCTCATCAATATACTTTTTAATCACAACCTTGGCAACAAACATGTTCTCAACAGTAAGAGGACCGCCAAGGCATCCTCCCTGACATGCCAAAGCTTCCAAAAAATCAACATCCTCAAGTTTTTCATTTTCAATTTCCTCAAGAATGGAAATTACATTGTGTATACCGTCAACCGCAAGGACTTTATCGGTGCCCAGGGCCGTACTCTCTCCGCCGGAATTTGCCCATCTTACTCCGACAAACCCCGCTTCCTGAATTTCTTCCACCTTTTCCACATCATTAAGAACACTAAGAATTTTCAAATATATATCGCTAATGGATATTGCACCGTCCACAAAAGACTTCTCCTTCTCATATGGTGCCTTTATACTTGTAACCTTTGCTGCACAGGGGGTAATAAAAAACACTCCTATATCCGATTGTGGAATATTTAAGCTCTTGGAAAACTCATTTTTTACAATCTTGGCCGCAAGCTCCATAGGAGACTCAAGCTTCAATATATTATCAATAAGACTGGGAAACCTCACCTGAATAAGTCTTACAACCGCAGGACAGGCAGATGAAATCAAGGGTTTTGGAAACTTGCCTTCCGTTAATATTTTTTTGGTTTCAGCGGTAATAATTTCAGCAGCTCTCGCCACCTCGAAAACATGATCAAAACCGGTCATCTTAAGAGCAGTAAGAATATGGTTCCTCGACGGAGCCGATTTAAACTGACCGTAAAGAGACGGGGCAGGAATAGCAACCTTAAATTTATAATTACGAATCATATCAAAGGAATCGGTAATTGCCTTCTTGGCATGGTAAGGACAAACTCTTATACATTCGCCGCAATCTATGCATCTTTCATTTATAATTCTTGCCTTGCTCTTTCTTACCCTTATTGCTTCTGTAGGACACCTTTTTATACAATTGGTACACCCTTTGCATTTAGCTTCATCAAGAGTAACGGAATGAAAGTATGGGCTCATTTTAACCCCCCCTTACCTTGTTATCTTTACTGCTTTTCATACTATTGAAGCCGGGAAAAATCCATAGTCTTCCTCAAATTACAGACCAACCCAATATTTCGGATTTTACGAGAGGTACACGGTAATCTCCACAGTAGTTCCCTTCCCCACTTCTGTTTTGATTTCAAGCAAATCTGCATACCTCTTCATGTTCGGAAGCCCCATTCCGGCACCAAATCCCATCTCCCGTATGGCGTCCGGTGCCGTTGTGTATCCTTCCTTCATAGCCAATTCCACATCAGGAATACCCGGCCCATGATCTTCTATCCTTATAAAAATTTTGTTCCTATCTATTTCAACACTGGCAATACCACCATTAGCATGAATAACAGCGTTTATCTCTGCCTCATACATGGAAATTGCCGTCTTCTTCACTTTTTGAGGATCCACACCAAGCTGTATAAGCATTTTTTTAACACTGCTAGATGCTTCACCGGCAGCAGTAAAATCATCTGCTGGTATAACAAAGTTTTGCCTTATTATACCATTTGTCAATCCCAAACACCTCTTTCTGTCAAACCGGCACTATATAGCTTGCCGCACGCTATGAACATAGGATCTTTTGTCGTCATAACGATTATTCCCTTTTCTTTTGCCATTTGAACAATCGAATCTTCCGGTCTTTTCCCTCTGATAAAAACGATCATTTTAATATCCATCATTTCCGCTGTTCTGACCACCTGAGGATTAACAAGCCCGGTTAGCAAAACAACATTATCCTTGACATAAGCCATAACATCACTCATAAGGTCAGATCCACAAGCTGCAAATACATCCATGTCCAAGTTCTCTTCACCGGTTAAAACATCAGCTTTTAAAATGTTTTTAATTTCACTTGCCTTCATATATGCACCTTACCCTTTACTTTAAATATGAAATATTGATTAGGTTATTGGCTTATATAAAACTTTCGTTTCATTCAAAGCTTCATATATATAATTATAACAGATTGTTAGAGTGTTAACAATCTGTTATAATCCCATTTAATATTTAACATTTTATTAAATTTATTTATTTACGGTTCACTTATAATTTACTTGTAGAAACAGCTTCCTCCAATAAACTCCCTTATTATAGAATTAATTGGAATTTCCTTTGTTTCTATAGGTAAAAAGTTTGTTAAAAACTCAATCAATCTTCTAGCCTCGGAGTATTCCGGCTGTGATATGTCTATATCGGCCAACAGCGGTTCTGCATAGGTCTTCAAAACACCTAACTCAAATATAAGTGCCGAATTGAACATTACATCAGCCTCTTCCTGGAAGGGGAATATGTTTTTCTCCTCACCCCTTCTGACTGAAGGCCACCTTTTTATAGTGTTTATGGCGCTGCATCCTCTAAACTGAAAATCCCTCACTATTCTTCTTATTATTCTTGTATCCGTGGTAGGTATTCTGTTGTGGTCATCAATATTCATTGATGTCAGTGCACTAACATATATTTTAAATTTGCTCTCCTTCGGTATTGAAGCGGTCAGCTTTTCATTAAGCCCATGTATTCCTTCTATTATAAGAATCTGATTTTCCGTTATTTTCAGTTTCCTGCAATAGTCCTCCCTACAGCCCTTATGAAAATTAAAAATCGGTATGTCAACCTCTTTTCCGGAGATTAAGTCGGAAAGATGTTGGTTAAAAAGCATCAAATCTATAGCCTCAAGAGCTTCAAAATCATAATCCCCGGTTTCGTCCCTCGGCGTAAGCTCCCTGTCGACAAAATAATCGTCAAGAGATATTGTAACTGGCTTCAAACCGTTTACTCTCAGCTGTATGGAAAGTCTATGGGCAAAAGTTGTTTTCCCCGAGGAAGACGGTCCGGCAATTAAAACAATTTTCTTTTTATTCTTGTTAAAGGCTATCATGTCTGCAATCTGTGCAATTTTTTTCTCATGCAGGGCTTCTGCAACTCTTATCATCTCATTTATTTTGCCCTCTTTAACAATATCATTCAATGCGCCCACATTGGCAACTCCAAGTATATTGCCCCAGTTTTTATACTCCTTGAAAATGCTGAAAAGTTTCTTTTGCTCTTTAAATTTCGGTATAACCTCAGGATTTGATTTGTCGGGGTACATCAATATTAAGCCCGGCGAATAGTATTTAACGTCAAAATACTTAAGATATCCGGTATCCGGTACCATATATCCGTAAAAATAATCCTCAAATTCCTCACATTTGTAAATGGTCACATAAGGCTTTTCCCTATGCTCTATTGCATGATACCTGTCCATCCTTCCAACCTTTCTGAAAACCTCTTTGGCTTCATCTATGGACATTATCTTCTTTACAAAAGGAATTTTTGATGCAACAATTTCCTGCATCCTGTTTTTAATCAAATCCACCTCTTCAACAGTAAGCAGTGTATCCCCTTTAACTTCACAGTATATTCCTTTACTTATGGAATGACCTATTATAACCTTTCTATCCGGAAAAAGGTCATTCACAGCCTTTATCAAAATAAAGCTAAGGCTCCTTCTGTATATTCTCATGCCGTCATCATAAGTCAGATCGATAAATTCTACTTTACAATTATCATACAAATGGTAGCTCAATTCCTTTATATCATTGTTAACCTTAGCCGCAACAATGGCAGATTTATAGTTCTTTTGATATTCAGCACTCAATTCCAGCAAGGATATTCCTTCAAATACTTCCCTTTCGCTTCCATCAGGGAACTTTACTTTGATTAAACTAAGATTATTCTCTCTCATATGAAACAAACTCCTTGTGACTTTTAGATAGTTACTACTCAATCATTCTACAATAAATATTAAAATTCCTCTTTTATCTGAAAAATTCCGGCAGTAAAGCTTTATAAAACAATTTCTTTATCACTTAAACATATTTTGATAAATAATTTATATAATTAGATTTCCTTTGATACAAACTATTATAACAAGGTATACAATACTTTTTGCTTAACGATGTTTTTATCTTGCTTTTATTTACACAAATAATTTGTTGCTATATATATTATGAATTGACAGATAACATTGCTATAATATACAATAAGAAAGGCTCACAGGACAATGGAATACATTGGTTTTTGTCCTGTTTACCTAATGGAATCAAAAATTTATTAAAAATATATTAACATTAAGAGGTTTGGCGTTATGCAGAATATAACAAATAGTAAAATATCCAATGAAGTTGAAAGAAGAAGAACTTTTGCAATTATATCCCACCCCGATGCCGGTAAAACGACCATTACCGAGAAGTTACTGCTTTATGGTGGAGCAATAAGGCTGGCGGGGTCTGTTAAAGCCAGAAAAGCAAATAAATATGCAGTATCCGATTGGATGGAAATTGAAAAGCAGAGAGGTATCTCGGTTACCTCAAGTGTAATGCAATTTGAATATAACAACTTTTGTATTAATATTTTGGACACACCGGGGCACCAGGACTTCAGTGAGGATACATACCGAACCCTTATGGCTGCCGATAGCGTAGTCATGCTTATTGACGGTGCCAAAGGAGTTGAGGCTCAAACCATTAAACTGTTTCACGTTTGTAAGATGAGAGGAATACCCATATTCACCTTTGTTAATAAAATGGACAGGGCAAGCAAGGATCCTTTCGAACTCATGGAGGAGATTGAAAATGTCTTGGGTATACGTTCATACCCAATGAACTGGCCTATAGGAACAGACGGTGATTTTAAAGGAGTATACAACAGAAAACTTGCCCAGATAGAATTATTTGAAGGTGGCAACCATGGTCAAAGTTTTGTTTCCTCCACCAAAGGCAGTGTTGATGATAAAATATTCGCAGATCTTTTAGGAGAGCATTATCATAAAAGACTTTGTGAAGAAATTGAGCTTCTTGATATGGCCGGAGACAGTTTTGATAAAGAAAAGGTTCTTAAAGGTGAGCTTACTCCCATGTTCTTTGGAAGTGCCATGACCAATTTCGGTGTTAAGCCCTTCCTCGAAGAATTCTTAAAGCTTGCTCCTAAACCGGGTTTTAAAAAATCCTCCATTGGCGACATAGACCCGGAATCGGATAAGTTTAGCGGATTTGTGTTCAAGATTCAAGCCAATATGAACCCTGCCCATAGGGACAGAATAGCTTTTATTCGTATCTGCTCAGGCCGTTTTTATCGCGGAATGTCAGTTTACCATGTCCAGGGGAAAAAGGAAATCCGGCTTTCCCAGCCACAACAGTTCATGGCTCAGGAACGCAACATTGTCGAGGAAGCCTATGCCGGAGATATAATCGGTGTGTTTGACCCTGGAATATTCCACATAGGCGACACATTAAGCGAGGGCAGCAATGAGCTTAAGTTTGAAGGTATGCCCATATTCCCGGCCGAAAATTTTGCCAGGGTTACACCGGCAGATACTATGAAGCGCAAGCAGTTTGTTAAGGGAATCAATCAGCTTTCTGAAGAAGGTGCCATACAGGTATTTAAGCAAATCGATATCGGAATTGAATCTCTGATCATCGGAGTTGTAGGGGTTCTCCAGTTTGAAGTTCTGGAATACAGGTTAAAGAACGAGTATGGAGTTGATTTGCGAATCCAGCATCTTCCTCATAAACATGCCCGCTGGATTATGAACGAGGGTTTGGATCCTCGAAAGCTTACTCTCACAAGCTCAACGATGTTAGTCCATGATGTAGATGAAAGATATGTTCTTTTATTTGAAAATGAATGGTCCATTAGATGGGCTGAAGAAAAGAACAGCTCTTTACAACTGGTTGATATAGCTAAAAAAGATTCTTATTAAGATATGTTTACTGTTTATAAAGCACCGGGAATTAACGCCTCGGTGCTTTGTTAGTTCATTTTTCCTATCACTCACTTCGGCATATCAATTTTGTAACAATTTATCGTCAAGTTCCACATTCAAAGCATTTTCTGTTATTATATCTTTCATCTTCTTATTCATATTAACCATAATTTATACTCCCAATATTTTTAGTTCTTCCTTTATTTGTGACAACTTTTTTTGGCAATTGTCTTTATTCCTACCTTGCTCTGTTTCAATCATGGTGTCTTCAGAAGGTATCCTTTACAAGCTGATTTTCTGATTTTTTTTGATGCCCTTAAATCATAATGGATTATCACATCTCCACTCCAAATCCAATCTGGAATAATCTTGTAAATACTTATCTAGCTCGTTTTCCAAATCTTCTATACTTTTAATATCAGTTATAAATTCCTCATTGACCAGTTCATCCTGAGTAACATCCCAATCATTTTCTATATACTCTTTTCTCACTTCATATTTTCTTAACCAAAAAAGACAGTTTTCTTTGTTTTTTGCATTTAAATACTTTGAAACCGCAGTTTTAGAACCATTTTCATTAATCATATAGGCGCCAATAACTACAAAACATCTCAAATCGCCGGAAGTCGGTAAAATCTCTGCCGCTAATGAATTGCCTACCATCAAATTATTCACCTGTTTTGTGTTTAATTTTCCCATATCTATTCACTCGCTTCAGCATACCAATTTCTTAAGAAAGTCCCAATGCTTCGGGCAAACAATGAATAGCATCAACTAATTCATATGCCCTATCTAAATTTTTTAGTCTTGTTGTCCACACATTTCTCAAACACCAAACCTCTTCATTAGTCCTCAATTCTATGGATTTAATATTACAGTAACTCTGTAGTCAAGAAATATTTTAATAATAGCCGTAAAAAGTTCACAATCTCCTTTCTCTTCAAATACCGGCTTATCAAGCAAAAATTCAGTTTCTTCTCTGACACTTTCTATTTCTTTTAACCATGCTTCTCTATCTAACATATTAGCAGACTTTTTTGAATCATTCCATATAATTGTAAAAGGCACTTGTGCCCCAAATCCACCGCACAGACAATCCCTTAAAGATGTCAAATCAAAACCGAAATAACCGCCTGGGCCATTTATTGCTTCTCCCAGTGCGCAAAAAAATGATGTGTAATCAGTTATTATTGAGCCGTCCAGATAATAAACTTCATCTGTTTTATCAATTATTTCTCCTTTTTAAATATGTTTGATACCATAGCAGTAAACTCTGCTCTGGTTACATAATTGTCGGGTCTGAACAGGCCATCATCGTAACCTGCAACCCATTTTTTACTTACAAATTTCTCTATAACATCTTTGCACCAATGATTTTTTATATCCGGAAAACTCAGTTTTTCATCATTACTATTGACATTAGATGACTTTTGAACATCACTGCTATAAGAGTTCTGTTCTAAAGTACTAATCTCATTGGATGAATTTAATCCTTCAGCAGCTTAAACAAGGCTTGTCATTATCATAGAAATAATAAGTATATAAGAATTAATTTTAGTTTTAATTCCCATATTTTATTATCCCCCAATAAAACATATCATTTTTAAATGATATTATAATATACAATAACTTACTATGGAAGAATAATTTTTAATTTAAACATTCTTTTTTATTTAAAAGGTACATTAGTTACTTACCATGTTCAGATTTGTCTACAAAACTATTTCACTTAATTGAATTTACATAATTTTTATTATATAATTATTTTTTAATAATAAATACTAAAGGAGTTGGTAATCATGAAAAAAAGAATTGGAGTAAACTCATCGTCTCAATCATTGCTGTTATTTTATGTACAGGTGTCGTTGCCTTTGCCTCTTCATTAACCACTGAGATTAAGGCAATACTAAGCCAAGAAGTAACAATCAGGTATGGTGGAGAAGTTCAGAACATGAAAGACGGTTCAGGTAATCCAGTATACCCTATTATTTATAACGGTACTACATATCTACCTGTTCGTGCAATCAGCAATATGCTGGATATCCCTGTAGATTGGGATGCAAGTACTAAAACTGTTATTTTAGGAACTGAGGAAAAACCACCCAAAAGTCTATTAAGCTTTGAAGGAAAAACTTCTGATTTTAGTAGCAGGGTAACCGACAAAGGTTCCCTTACTGTAAAAGGAGCCGACGGAGCAGATATCGTGTATAATGACGGAATATGCTTTAGAATTTGGAACGGAACTGCTTCTGCAAATGTTGACAGAGCATATCAAGCAAAAATAGGAGGAAGTTATACTAAATTATCCTTTGATGCATATATTTCTGCTTCCAGTAATGACATCGAGGATAAAACACCATATGAAATCTATGTTTATAACGTGGATACTAAAGAAAATCTGGCAACTATAACTATCACAGCAGGTGAAATAAAAAAAGTTGAAGGCATTGACATTACAGGAGTAAAAACTATTGGTTTTGCTGCAAATTGCATTAAAATTCTCAAAGGTTCTGATTCTGACCGCGCATATTTCTTTAATCCTGTTGTTGAATAATAATTTTATAATCTACCTCACGAACCACCAAAAAAGGGCTTCCAAAACCGGAAGCCCCTTTGATTTTTTATTAACATATTATTCATTTTCCTTCACTACTATTGTCTCACTTTCATCTTCATTTCTTGTGAAGTAGTGGTCAATTGAACACTCTGCAATATGTCCAAAAGCCCAGTAATCTTCTGCAACATCGTTAAACGGTACTTTTGCTCCGAATAAGGGGCCTCTGAACAACATCTTATTGATTATCGTAACCGCTTCACTGCGGGTTATATAGGAATCAGGCTTGAACAATCTCTGACCGTTTTCAATATAACCCTCTATAAGTTTTATTCTGAAGATTTCTTCGATGTAGTTTCTAGCCCAATGGCCATTAATATCAGAGAAATTTAACTTATCATGTTCAACATCCTTCAGTTGAAGATATTTAGCAAGAACTGTAGCAAATTCTGCCCTGGTTATATAACTGTCGGGATGGAATGAACCGTCCAGATAGCCTGTGAACAAACCTTTCTCCGTAACAGCCATTATGTTTTTATATGCCCAATGGTTATCGGACAAGTCTGTATATGTCCTACTGCTGGTGATATCTCCCTTAATATCTAATACATTAGCCATTATTGTCGCTACTTCAGCTCTTGTGATGTTATTTAAAGGACGGAATGTGTTGTCTTCATATCCCGCTATATACTTTTTATGGAAATTATCCTTAAACCTATCCGAGTACAAAAGGAATATAGTTTTTGATTCATCATCATCAGGGTTGAGCGGTGTTCCGTCAGAAGTTATAGAAGCAACAACGGAAGAATTCACTTCTGCTTTATCCAGTTGACCAACCTTGAGGGTATATTGTATTTTGCCTGTAGAGTTGGCATTAAGGCTGTCAATCTTCCATTCTATATAATTATCATTTACCTTACCGTTTGCAGTCTCCACAGGTGTTGTATAAGGCGGTATTTCTGCTTTAACAACAACATTGCTTGCAGGATTGCCTGATTTATTTTTATAGTTAAGTTCCAAGGTTATAATATCATCTTCTGCATACTTTGATTTATCGGCGCTTATGAAAATCGACAAATCTACAGGAGCTGCACCGGGCTTTTTGTCATCAGGCTCTGTAATTTCTTTATCCTTATTTTGATCTTTATCATTTCTGTTGTTATTGTTGCCATCATCTTTTTTATTATCATTGTTTTGATTACCCGGATTATTATTCCCGGAATCTCCAGGATTAGAAGATTCTGACTTAATTTTAACAGTTTTCTTTGCAATATCCGACACGTTTCCTGCATTATCAATTGATCTTGCCCAAATCTCCGTCTCGCCTTTTGAAGTAATAGTTATAACATAGTCATTATTGTATGTACTCCATTCTGTATTCGTTGCGCCCTTTAAGCAATACTCAGTTGTTTTAATTCCCGATCCTTCATCGTTTCCCGGCTCAATTGTTGCGGTAATTGAAGATCCTGTAGTCTCAGTAGCACTGGTTTTAATTGTCGGTGCTTCCGGCGGTGTTTTGTCAATATTGCCTATAATCAGTGTGGTTACAGGAGATACATTACCTGCTTCATCAGTACATCTTGCTTCAATAATTGTATTATCCTCAATTAATATTTGGTATCCATCGACTATACTACCTATCGGTGCCCAATCATTATCACCTATTTTTATTTCTTTAGTATATGCATCTGAAGGATAGTATACAGACACAGTAACACTCGTATTAGTGGGTTCTGTTGTGTCCGGAGTAAGTATCGGTGCTTCGGGTGGTGTTTTGTCAATATTGTCTATAACCAATGTGGATACAGGAGATACATTGCCTGCTTCATCAGTACATCTTGCTTCAATAATTGTATTATCCTCAATTAATATTTCGTAACCATCAGTTACACTACCTATCGGCGCCCAATCATTATCACCAATTTTTACTTCTTTAGTATATGCATCCGGGGGATAATATACAGACACAATAACACTCGTGTTAGTAGGTTCTGTTTTATCCGGAGTAAGTATCGGTGCTTCCGGCGGTGTTCTGTCAACGGTAAAAGTAACTATGTAAGAATTAGACTTTAAACCTTTTTTATCAATTACCCAGAAAAAGATGTTATGATTACCTTCACTAAGATTGAACGGAGAAATATCTATAACATCACTTACTTCCTGTCTGTTTCCGGTCGAAATTATCGGATCTAAGAAAGTTGCTCCAATTTCATTATTATCATCGATTGAATAATAGATTTGTAAAGAATCACCGATGTTTTCGTCAATAACATATCCTATAACATCAAGTTTACTGTTTACTGTATAGCCATATAGACCCATATGAATTACAGGAGCAACATTTAAAACATAGTCTATTGTAATCTCATAACTATAAAAATTACAATCTTGTTTGGTTATTTCCCCTTCGTATTGCGCCCAATACTTCTTTTTTTCTTCGTTGTAACCGCTGTTGACTTTCGGCAAACTGCCGGTATATCCATCTCGTGAATACTCGAATATACCCGGGAAATTATCATGATCGTATGATTCTGTTACGGATATATGCCTCGTATCAGGTCCTACTCTTTTCGGTTGACCACCAGTAACACTGATAGTCACCTTATCACCATTGATACTGTAATTAGTAACCTGCCCTGTGTCCACAGTAATACCTGAAACATCGAAAATACCGGGAATCTCCACTGTAATTTCGGCATCTTGCTTATCTACCTGTTCAGGTGTTACTTTCACTTTCTGTCCAACGGGAGGCTCTGCTGATACAAAAACTGCATTTTGACAAACAATTGTCAGAATAATACAAAGACTTACTGCAATTAAGGAAATTTTCTTACATGGTGCTTTCTTCATTATTACACTCCCTCTCTATATAATTTTATTGTGGTGAAAAATAAGGTTTTCCTATATTTGCCCCTAAATATAATATACATTAAAGTTATTTTTTTCAACTATATAATATGTAATATATGTCGATATATGGATCTATTTAAAAATCAAATCCGATATTCTCTGTGACTATACCGGTTCTTCTTCTCTTGATTCAATAATCCTTAGAAAAGGATTAAATTTCTCTATTGGTTTGTATTAATAATGGAGTGTATTGGATTTAATTTTTTATTTTGCATTCCGTATAATTAAGGTAACTCTTTCTGTCTTTCATATGATGCATATCCCAATTTATCACTTTTATATCCGCATAGTTAAAGCAATACTTAAGTTTGTTGAGATGTGTAGTTATGAATGAATTCTTTACATCCCACATAGTTAAGGCAATACTTTAATGACCCATGAATTTACAATGCGACAGGTTATCTTTACATCCCGCATAGTTAAGGCAATACACCCTGCCTTCCTGCAAAAATATATATACCTTTAAGCTTTACATCCCGCATAGTTAAGGCAATACGTTCATCCTGCACTAAATAGACAAAACCTTTATCTTGCTTTACATCCCGCATAGTTAAGGCAATACCTCCATACTTACCAACAGTTACATCGTATACTGAAAACTTTACATCCCGCATAGTTAAGGCAATACAATCAATATCAGACCAACGCAAAGCTAACAGCTCTCCACTTTACATCCCGCATAGTTAAGGCAATACGCTCCGTATGAACTACTTGCTGATTTTTCGTCAAATGACTTTACATCCCGCATAGTTAAGGCAATACTGTATAATTTTGAGTTCTCATATTCGATTCTTGAACTTTACATCCCGCATAGTTAAGGCAATACAAAGTCAAAAACATCATCAATGAATGCTCTTACGTCCCTTTACATCCCGCATAGTTAAGGCAATACTCTGGTTCGTGACTGCTATCAATCCACCTACCGCAGCTTTACATCCCGCATAGTTAAGGCAATACTCGGTCGTTATATCGGCTACTTTTATAAAACGAAACTTTACATCCCGCATAGTTAAGGCAATACCTGAATAATATTAATCAGATTGAAGCAAAAGAGTTTGACTTTACATCCCGCATAGTTAAGGCAATACGTATATAACTTTGAGTTTTCGTATTCGATACTTGAACTTTACATCCCGCATAGTTAAGGCAATACTATTGTGCATTACAATAAAAATGAATTTCCTTTAAACTTTACATCCCGCATAGTTAAGGCAATACAAGCTCGCTACTTGTTCAGAGAGTCCGCTATTCGCCCTTTACATCCCGCATAGTTAAGGCAATACATATTTATCGATAGGAATGTTTTCCTTGGTTGCTTCTTTACATCCCGCATAGTTAAGGCAATACATTTTCGTTACACATAAAAAATAGACTTTTTCAAGACTTTACATCCCGCATAGTTAAGGCAATACCAAACACTGCAAGCCATTTAATTCATCATATGGTATCTTTACATCCCGCATAGTTAAGGCAATACTTCGAACTGTTAAGCTGGGGGTTAATATTTATAGATCTTTACATCCCGCATAGTTAAGGCAATACCTTCCGGCGCTTGATAGCCGGGTTATCATCTCGAAGCTTTACATCCCGCATAGTTAAGGCAATACCTTCCTGTGGGCATTACGATCATGGCCGTGATGATCTTTACATCCCGCATAGTTAAGGCAATACTCCACCCGAAAAACGCAAGCCATCAGGTTTCCATATCTTTACATCCCGCATAGTTAAGGCAATACATTTTGAGACGGCGAAAGAGATAGATTTAGAATCGTCTTTACATCCCGCATAGTTAAGGCAATACTTCATCGGAGGGAATGAGCCTTTTTCTTTGCAAGCCTTTACATCCCGCATAGTTAAGGCAATACAGGGACGGTACCAACTGGCATATGCACGGTTTGGTAACTTTACATCCCGCATAGTTAAGGCAATACTTTCAACATAACTAAATGCTTTGCAATCTTCATTTTTCTTTACATCCCGCATAGTTAAGGCAATACAATCACCGTCATAAATTTCAACTGTTAGATCTGTTTCTTTACATCCCGCATAGTTAAGGCAATACCTTGCTTTCTTGCCCAGGCAGTTTAATTCTAAGTTCTTTACATCCCGCATAGTTAAGGCAATACTTAATTATATAATTTCTGCAAGTCTTTTTCAAGGTGTCTTTACATCCCGCATAGTTAAGGCAATACTATCAACCCCGTCCTTTTCGAGTTCAGCTTTTATAGCTTTACATCCCGCATAGTTAAGGCAATACCATTCTTCCCCAATCGTCAAAACCCGTTATAAACCACTTTACATCCCGCATAGTTAAGGCAATACGTCCCGCAGTGTAGGAATTGGCTCGAAAGAATCCTCTTTACATCCCGCATAGTTAAGGCAATACGCTCGGGATTGGAAGTCGCGGGCACGTCTTATAACTTCTTTACATCCCGCATAGTTAAGGCAATACTGCATAATCGAGTTGATTCTGTTCTATGAACATGAAGCTTTACATCCCGCATAGTTAAGGCAATACCGCGTTGGCGCCGTGAGAATTACATTTCGATTGGCACTTTACATCCCGCATAGTTAAGGCAATACTGCGTCCGATGCCGAGACACTTTGCGACATCGTTCACTTTACATCCCGCATAGTTAAGGCAATACTAGGAGGTAAACAATGACAAGAGAAGATTATTTGAACTTTACATCCCGCATAGTTAAGGCAATACTTCGCTTATTTCAGTCTCTTCTATAGCTATACCAAACTTTACATCCCGCATAGTTAAGGCAATACGGTATAGTTAAGTCTGGGATTGAAGCTCGCAAAGAACTTTACATCCCGCATAGTTAAGGCAATACTATACAGACATTATCACCCCTCCTTATGCTTTTGCGACTTTACATCCCGCATAGTTAAGGCAATACTCACTTTCAAGCGCTTTTTTGCTTAGTTGCTGATATCTTTACATCCCGCATAGTTAAGGCAATACCCGATGATGAAACGTCTATTTGGCTCATACAGAATCCTTTACATCCCGCATAGTTAAGGCAATACTGTATTAATTCTTTGCAGGCCAGAATTCTTCCAGACCTTTACATCCCGCATAGTTAAGGCAATACTGAAAAAACATGTAGAAATTTACTTGGCACTGTAAACTTTACATCCCGCATAGTTAAGGCAATACATATCAGTTTCTTGCAAAGTAACTATATTTCTATGCTTTACATCCCGCATAGTTAAGGCAATACCTTGCTCAGCACTTCAATAGCTTCCTTCAGTTTTCGCTTTACATCCCGCATAGTTAAGGCAATACCAGCCATGAGTTTTTCCCTGCATATCTCAAGTGCGGCTTTACATCCCGCATAGTTAAGGCAATACCGGAATTGGAAGTCGCGGGCACGTTTTATAACTTTCTTTACATCCCGCATAGTTAAGGCAATACAGCCCCGGTCTATGTACTCCTGATAAGGCGTATTGTCTTTACATCCCGCATAGTTAAGGCAATACTTGAGCGGAATGGCAAACGTAAACTCAAGTCCTTGACCTTTACATCCCGCATAGTTAAGGCAATACTTATTCTGATGCTTCACTCATCTTGATGAATGCATCCTTTACATCCCGCATAGTTAAGGCAATACTTATTATACAATTATTTCACCCCTTTCAGCTTTGTTCTTTACATCCCGCATAGTTAAGGCAATACAACCGTATGCTCATATGTATCATCTTATATTTTTAACTTTACATCCCGCATAGTTAAGGCAATACGAAAAATGTATGATACTGACGAAGTTGTAAAGACTTCTTTACATCCCGCATAGTTAAGGCAATACACATTACCAGAAGATATTGATTATACTTTTTATAGCTTTACATCCCGCATAGTTAAGGCAATACGATTCGTCATCAGGCATCTTATCAATCATTTCCTGACTTTACATCCCGCATAGTTAAGGCAATACGTGTAAATTCCCCTCCTAAATCCGTTGCTATCATTCCTTTACATCCCGCATAGTTAAGGCAATACTCACAAAGTATATATCGAAAAACATTGATAATGACACTTTACATCCCGCATAGTTAAGGCAATACCAACAATATTTGAGAGGGCATATGATAATATTATCGCTTTACATCCCGCATAGTTAAGGCAATACCTGTTTTTTCTACTTTTAGAATGTTAACGAAAGCATTCTTTACATCCCGCATAGTTAAGGCAATACTAATTGATTATGTGAAAGACCTTAGAACCGGTAAAGCTTTACATCCCGCATAGTTAAGGCAATACCATTCCAGGAACCGACAAGCCAACCTTGCTTAAACCCTTTACATCCCGCATAGTTAAGGCAATACCACTTCAGCTTTGATTGACTTCTCTCATTTAATTAACTTTACATCCCGCATAGTTAAGGCAATACTGTTCAAGTATCACCAGACAAGCAACTTGCATCCAGCTTTACATCCCGCATAGTTAAGGCAATACCTAACTCTCTTACAGCACCTTTCTTTTCCCAACTACCCTTTACATCCCGCATAGTTAAGGCAATACGGATTTTTGCTATATCCATGACGGATTCTTTGCGACTTTACATCCCGCATAGTTAAGGCAATACTCAAACTTTTCAGGCTTACAAGCCTTTCATATGCCCCTTTACATCCCGCATAGTTAAGGCAATACTATTGCGTTGATAATAGCAGCATTAAAGAAAGCCCCTTTACATCCCGCATAGTTAAGGCAATACACATAGTTGAGAAAAGCAAAGAGCTTCCATTCTAAACTTTACATCCCGCATAGTTAAGGCAATACTTGGACACGACGAAAGCACTACTACATTAGATATATACTTTACATCCCGCATAGTTAAGGCAATACCTTGTTCGCCAGTTGTTCGCTTTCCAGTCTTCAGGTCTTTACATCCCGCATAGTTAAGGCAATACGCGAAGGCGACAATCAACTAACTATTGAGTCAGTAAACTTTACATCCCGCATAGTTAAGGCAATACACGAAAGGTTACAAGGTCAAAAGTCATATTTTAATTCACTTTACATCCCGCATAGTTAAGGCAATACCTTGCTTTCAAAGTTTTTTTTGATAAAATTTTGTATCTTTACATCCCGCATAGTTAAGGCAATACAGACGGAGAGAACTGGCATATGCACGGATTGTTAAACTTTACATCCCGCATAGTTAAGGCAATACTAAGTTTGATTACGAAAACGATTATAGTAAAATAAAACTTTACATCCCGCATAGTTAAGGCAATACTGGTTTTTTTGACGTTGAAGAGTGCACAGATACAGACTTTACATCCCGCATAGTTAAGGCAATACCATATCATCCCTAATGATAATAGTTCGCGTAAAAGTCTTTACATCCCGCATAGTTAAGGCAATACTTGGTACTGCCTTGAATCAATGTAAAACTCACCCATCTTTACATCCCGCATAGTTAAGGCAATACTCCCGCACGAACCCGGCAGTAGTTATCATGTCAAGGATCTTTACATCCCGCATAGTTAAGGCAATACGCAGCAGTGCAATCATATCCATTATGTTGTCATAAGACTTTACATCCCGCATAGTTAAGGCAATACTCCTAGTATACATTATAGCACATCCAAAACGGACATCTTTACATCCCGCATAGTTAAGGCAATACAACAAAAATACTACCATCCTCACCTATGTATTTTCCCTTTACATCCCGCATAGTTAAGGCAATACTATTGTCGGCTAGTGAATCATGTATGAATCGATACCCCTTTACATCCCGCATAGTTAAGGCAATACTGCTTTTTCAGTTGACTTACCATTTTTCCTGGCCACACTTTACATCCCGCATAGTTAAGGCAATACAAGTAGCTGAAAACATTGTTTTTGATATGCTCAACCCTTTACATCCCGCATAGTTAAGGCAATACCCAATTTCAGAAAAGAATAAAAAACCCTGTTAAAGCCTATTACAGAGTTTTGATAAATCTGAAAATACAACTAAACTGCAGTAAACCACTAATAGTGTTTACCAATCTGCTTTATATGTCCTCCTAATGCCTCATATTTATAGCATTATAGCACTTACAGATAATAACCAGTTTACTGCAACTATCATAAAATCAATTCATCAAGAGCTTTTTCCTTTCCAAGTTTATTCTTCACAATATTTTTAGGATTTTCTACAATATAGATATATATTGAATCTTCATTCTTGTCAATTATCTTACCAACCTGACTTAGACATTTTTGTAGTTTTCCTTCTGTGATTTCTCCTTCAAATACAGAATTTTGTGTCCACACTAAATATTTTTTTAGTAACTTCCTTACCTTATTGACTTTTTTTACTTCGACATCATATGTTAATACGACAAATATATTTACCACCACGCTTTCAAGGGTTTATATATTTCATCATCAATAAAATACTTAATAAGTTTATAGCATTCGAGCCTAATAAAACTTTTATAAGAAACATTTCTATTAAGCTTCCTATGCCGGACAGTTACTGCAAGCTTTTTTTCGTATTCGGTAATAAACTTCCGTCTACCGGAGTCATTCAACATACATATGCCATCTATTGTATTAAAATCACCTTTATTAATAATTCTGTTGTTTATAATGTTAAATATTACCGGATCAACAATTAATGGCTTAAAAATCTCGGCTATATCCAAGCTAAGAGAGAATCTTTTAGTTGATGGTTCATGCAAATAACTTATAGCTGGATCTAACTGCGTATGATATATTTGCCCTAAGACAGTTGTATACATTAGACTGTTGCCAAAAGATATTAATGCATTTATTGGGTCGGTAGGAGGGCGTTTTTCTCTTTTACTCATTTCAAAACCATGCTTTAAAAATAAATTAAATGCTTTATAGTAAGTATTCCTTATTCTTCCTTCCATTCCCATTAGTTCATCGATTTCTTCCGCATTGTCAACAATCTCTTTTTCCAATTCCTGATATATGTCGTCAGTGACTTCTTTATAATTTCTAAGGTTTCTTTTCATATGGTATTTTGCACTTTGAACAAAACATTTAGCCAAATAAAGCCTCCTTTCTTTGTCAAGATAATGTTGAGACTGTTTTACTGTTAATAGCCCTGAAATATTCTTTTTTCTGGGATAAAATGAACCAGTATAAAAACCGTAATAATTGTAGAAATGCAATATTATTGAATATTCCGATATATAGTTTAAGAATTTAGTATTGAGGTCTATTTCACCAAAAATGTGAATACAATCAATTTGCTCAATTGGAAGCGCTCTGTTTGATTCAGTACTATCAACAAAATAAATAGTATTTTCTTTTCTTTTAAACCTGCCATTATTCAAAACATAGTATTCTCTATTCATCTAAGTCAACATCTACCTCCTTTACAAAGCAGAACTCATAATATGAGCATTTTTTACATATTAGCTTCTTTTCCACAGGCGGAGGCTTTTCCATGTCACAAATGCTTTTTATTTCAACAAGCGCTTTTTCAAGCTCTATTTTATCAGCATCACACAACTCAACAAATTCCTGCCTTTTTTCTTTAACATAGTTTATAATACCCTTCTTTTCAATGCCTCTCATATGTAAATAATAAAGGTAATACAGAAGCTGCATTCTGTGAGAATCTGACATCCTGCTGCTTAACTTTATTTCTCTCACAAATTCGCCGTCTACAATATCTAGTTTGATTAAGTCATCAATCTCAACATCTCTGCTTTTTTTCCTGGAGTAGGCTGTCTCATGGAGCACTTTTCCGCTCAGTACCCTGTCGCTTAAGTGCTCCATGGTTATGCCTTTGGAAAAAAGCCAGAGCTTTCTTTTGCATACATAGTAATAATTCACTTTTACACCTTGAGTTTTGTAATTTTCAAAATCAAAGCTCATGGCTATCACCTTGCTATTTCTATAATAGGCAACTTATACAATTCTATCTTCAATGCTTATATCTTCTAATTTTTGTTTACTATTTAATCTTAATCCTACGTCCCTGTCATATTGGCAAAAGCCCTGCTTTATGATTAAAAAACCGTCCTCTATGTAAAATGCATTGAATTTCTGTAATTTAAAAAACATTCCTTTTCCAATCTGTATGCTGCACATATTATATTCTTTAAACTTATTAGGTTTGTCTTTTGCATTATAGTAGTCTTCTTCCAACAACACCTTTGCATTTTGTTCAATTTTTCTAAACAGTTTACTTGCTTCAATTTTGGAATCAACGATATTAAGATATGGGTCAAACTTGAACATTATATTTTCACCATTAAGCTCTGATTTGTTTATTAAGCCGTATATCTCCTTTATTTCTTCTTCTGCTTCTTTGAATTCATCATAATAAAATTTTTCAACTGTTTCGTCATTATAGTAATTTTCAAGCATTTGCTTCCTGTCTCTCATTGACAGTATTTTGTCTTTATATTGACGCAAAAATTTTTTAGTAGCTTTTTTTAGTTTTTCTTCGTATACATCATCTTTTCCCTGGTCAATTATATAAAACTCTCCATATTCTCTGCGATCGTGCCTATTACATCTTCCCATACGTTGAATAATTGCATCCATAGGAGCAAGGTCACTTATAATAACTTCAAAATCAAGATCAAGAGAGATTTCAACCATTTGTGTAGCTATCCACACATCACCTTGCTGATCTAAAATTTTCTTATACTTATCCCTTTTATGCTTAAATTTAAACCTACTGTGTAAAACATTAATCTCAAAACCTTTTTCACGTAAAGGACGCAATTGTTCATATGCTTTTATCGCTTCGTCAATAGTATTCTTTACAATTAAAACTTTTTTACCGCTTTCTAAACTTAAAGACACCATTTTAACCCAGTCTTTTTCCTTACAAAACATAAGCTTGATTTTTTTGTTTTCTTCAATTACTTCATTTTCATTGCTTTTTTCAAAAGTTACAGGAACGCTGTTAAGTTTTTCTAGATAAATGCGGGGCATAGTTGCAGTCATCAAATGAAACTTTGCATTCATATGTTTTGCTGTAAACTCAATAAAATACATTAATATCAGAAACATCCTTGGAGTCAGCAAATGAACTTCATCCACTGTTATATAACTTTTATAAATACTGGCAAATATCTTTTCATATCCAGGATATTTAAAAATTGCAAGAAGTATTTGGTCAACAGTAGATATTATGTATGGTTTAGCAAAATTTTTTGCAAGTGTTTTATCACGGGATGTAAAGAATATATCTTCTCCTTTAATACTCCGGCGGAATCTTTCAACATAAAGGGAAATATCTCCGTGAAGTAATCCTACAAAATCTTCACTTCCAAATATCTCAACAGCATCAAAATAGAAACTCTCTCCGGATATTTTATTTGGTACCAGAAATATTTTTCTCTTACCAAACCATCTATAATCAGCAATGGTTTTTCCAGCACCGGTAAATGCTATGGTAACTACATTTCTGTTTTTCAAATCTTTCATCCGTTTTTGCAATTGGTTAAATTCAATTTTATCAACCTTTTTCCCGCTTCTTTCAAGTTTTGAACATAAGAACGAAATTATCAAATTGTCCATTTCCTCTGAAGTTATAGGTAAATAGTATTCTATGTTCTTTTCTTGACTTGAAGCCAGATGATCAATTAAATTGAGAAATCCCTTTAACAGAATATAAAGTTTCCTTTTATCATTATTTTCTTCAAAGTTTTCATTTAAATACTTCAAAAACCCATAATCCATAATATTATCTTTTAATTGGACATCAAAACCTAATTTACCGGAAAGATATTCTTCTAATTCTGCCTTATCAAATTCATCAGATAACAATACTCCTTTTTCTATATCTTCAAATACGGATTTCTCAATTGCGGCAAAAGATTTTCCTAAATATCTTTCATAGCTTCCGTGATGATAGAAAACGGATTTATATAAAACACTTTTCAAATCATCCTGAATCGATATATTATCAAAAAAGTACTTTAGAAATGCTCCGGAAAGTAAGTTATGCCGCTCATCTTTAATGGAATTATACATATTCCATAACGTTCTAACTTCCGGGTTATCTTTTGAATTTTCAGGATCCTTACTCTTTTCCTCATCAATTATATTTGCTATTTCAATTTTTTTCTGAAACTTTACATTAATCTTACCTAAATCATGCAATATGCATAAAAATTTTAAATAATCTGAAAACCCGGGCATAATATTTTCAAAGTTTGCTTCTGTTTTAATTTTATCGTAAATTTCAAGTAAATCAGATATATGCTCTGTCAATTTTTGTTTACTTATTCCTTCAAGAAAATTACTCGACTTTGCCATAATACTAACATTCTTCATGCGTTTTCCCCCCTTCCCAAAGCCAAAAAAATGCCGTTGTTTCTTTTGTCTCTTCATCCCTGTAGACTTGCACCTTTCCTTTGGAAGGATAAAAGCCGTTATTATCAATATAAACATAGTGCCCGTATACCATTTGTCTATCCTTCTTTTCAGCAGTTAAGTCTTTGTAAGTTCTTGGTAATGCATACAATACTCCGCTTCTAAGTCTGTTCAGAGTTTCTTCATCATTGCTGTCCAAAGACACCGGAACGTATGTGTTTTTAATACATAAATCCTGCATAATAGCCTGTTTCTTGTTTTCTACTTGCATTTCTTCCACCCGTACTTCCCGGACAATGCATCCCTTCTTCTGTGGTACAAAGAAATCTTCTTTTCTGCCAAGGGACAAGTATTTTGTAGGACTTTCCAATGCTTTCTTTATCATTTCATATTCCGTTTTGTCTTCGGTGTGTATAAAAATTGTCAAATAAACATCCTGAAGTACTTCAAAATTCATTATTCTATTGCCGGCACGTCTTTCTTTATAAAAAACAGCATATTCACTATAAGGAACTTGTATTTTTTCCATCCTTTTTTGATACGTCCTCATCTTGCTCCAATAATCACCGTTTTCACCACGCACAAAATGAATCTCCTTATTTCTATAAGTTCCTACAATGCCGATTTTAAAAATTGATTTAGCCTTCCTGTCAACTAAATACGAAATAAGACCTGCAACAGTGGTAGCAGTCGGTAAATGCAAAGTTGGTACAAAATCATCCTCCATTACTTTGGGCTCCCTATAATGTGCAAAGGGTTGATATATATCCATTTTGAGCACATTGTTTACCATTTTTTACTCCTCCGTATTCAAATACCAATAGTTATCATCACCAACATCCAACCTATTAATAAGTCTCTTTACTGCTTCCTGAGGAATCTCTTTTATAACTATACTGTCTTTATAATTGCTGTTTTTGTATGCCACGGGAAGGCGTGATGATACAGCTATAATATAATTTTTACTGTCAAGGTTATATCCTCTAACAGTTTCACAAACATAGTCCATTACCAGGTTTCTTTTTGAATCAAAACAAACATCATTCCAAAAATAAGGTATCGGGCTTTCAAAAGCACCTCCGAAAACAGCCAATGGTTTTAAATGTATTTTCTGATGTTTTATATCGCGGGTAAAATTCAGTATTGCATCAATTAAATCTTCGATTATTTTTTTCCTAAGTTCTTTTTGCATATATTTTCTTTTTCCTGGCTCAAGATATTCATCACCATCAACTTCAACTACTCCTATTCTGTCCAACTCAATTGTTACAGTATAGTAATAATAGTCGCCAAATACTTCCTCAAAAGCTAATGCTTGTGTAGTTGGAACATTGTCTATACTAATGGTATTTCCTTTATCATCAAAATATTTACGCCCCAAATCGGGGTTCAAAAATCCTCTATTAGTTACCGTTTGAGTATCAGACTTAAAAGTGTTTACTGAAATAAAAGGAATTACTCTTAACGGAGATGTTTTATTAATCTGCTTATCAGGAACCAAAAATCCAAATACATCATTTTCAATTCCGTTTAAATCTGCAGATTCAATATTTTCTTTTTTTGGATGCAAGTTTTTATCCTTTATAACAATACTGCTGGCAGTCCACCTATGCTCCTTTATTAATTTTTTTCTTAATTCGTATGTAACTGTGCCTACACTTGTCATAGAATGAATTCCATCTTTGTAGAAATATTTTTTAATTGGTGTATAATTGCCTGTTCCCTGATCATTTGAAAGTGCAACCGGACTTTCTGTCAAAATTGTTAATGTTATTCCACTTACCCTATTCTTATTCATTTTCTTTCCTCCTCTTTACTAATTAAATAATCCTTCTAAAAAAACGCCAACATTGTATGTCAATTCTGTAGTATCTTCCACATCCAATATTCCTTTACTAAAATATACAGGAATAGGAATATTGTTTGTTATAAAATGGTGATACAATAATTTTACAATACCGTCCCTATTGTCACCCTTTAGCATTTGAATGAGTTTAAAACCCAGTGTATTCTTTGCCTCATTTGGAATTTTACTTCCTAATTTTTTACCTGCTTCAAAAAATGTTTTATAATCTTTAGACATATTTTTTCCCTCCTTCTCGCCATATTCTATTTTTAATACTTCCAATAAAAGTCTGATGTTGGATATTGTTCTTTGAACATTCAATGCACGTTTTCCTTCTTTCCTGTTAAAATATAGTACTACTGAAATTAAAATGTCTTTTAAACTCTTATAATTTCTGCTGATAACCAGTCTTTTTAATTCTTTAATATTTACAGATGCATCTGAAGAAATATGTAAATGGTCTATTATATGAAGTAGTTCTATCTGTTTTATAAACTCTTCATACTTCAATACTTGCTCCATTTGCAATATAAGACCTTTATTTGAATCCGGTTTAATTGAATACAAGCGAATGTTTTTTTCATTATACTGACTTAACTTTTTATAAAATCCCTGGTCATTATACAACTTCATCAAATTATTAATTTTTAAATTAAAGAAATAAATGTTTTTTAATGAGTCAAAATAAGATATAGTTCTTGGCTGCACTAGGCTAAAATATAATAAAAACATCAAATTAAAGAACTCACAAGCAAAACACACTGAAGTCTGATCACTGCCATAGTTATTGAAAGTGCTGTTTTCAGCTCCCATAAACATATAATTGTATTTAGAAACCTTTCTGGAAATCTGTTCAGGTTTATGCGAAATATCAAATTCTGTAGAGTAAACGCTATGACATACACAGCAAATATTCTTACTTGTTTTATACTTGTCAAGTATTTGAGGTTGATCTTTTAATTTTTTACCATTTAATGCAAAAACTAATCTCATAAGTTCTTTGAAGTTTTTATGAAAGTTTTCTTCACCTTGAGAATTCATACCATATTTTGGGCTATTTCTTATATAGGGCATATACTTTGTATAAAAACTTTTTTTGAGTTTTCCTTTTTCTTCACTTTTAAGATTATCTATTGAATCAACTATTGCTATAAAATTATCAGCATTAATATTCTGAAGTACATTCTCATCTATATTCTTTTCTTCAAATACGGTCCTAACACCCTTCATAAAGTTTTCAAAAACCTTTACATCAATTATGTAACGGTAAACCTCTGTATAGTCATCGCATATAAACTCGAAATAATTATCAAACAATTCTGCCTTATATTCTTTATTGTAATATTCCTCCATTTCCTTAAGTATGGTGTAAAAATAAACAATGCCAATATCTCTTACAACCTCCCCAGATCGGTAAAATCTTAACCTACTTATCATAATCACCCCCCTT
>Ga0134096_1000156_pt1 | contig 85741 bp, 76 predicted proteins | sample 7_2taG_FD_94448 | JGI IMG/M metagenome (GOLD analysis project Ga0134096, IMG submission 94448) | Switchgrass degrading microbial communities from high solid loading bioreactors in New Hampshire, USA - 7_21_20_110_A3 metaG | ecosystem: Engineered > Bioreactor > Semi-continuous > Anaerobic >... | reverse complement strand
CTGCTTCCACAACTTTCTGTTTAAATTCTGCCGTGTATCGTTTGTTCGGCACTCCTTTTGGCATAAAAACACCCCAATCGTTATTCAGTATACCATACTGTCTAACAATTGGGGTGCAGTTCACTTTGCACCTGCGGTTTTAGTTTACAATTATTCCTCGTCTATATTCTTCTCCTGCTGCTCTGCATTGGAAGAGGCGGATTTAGAAATTGCATTGCGGAAGTTTATTCGAGACTGGCGAACCTCGTTCAAGGCCTCGCTGATGGCCTCCTCGGTGCGTCTGAGAGCATCCTCGACATAGTCGTTTGCAAGCTTGCGCAGCTCCCTCGAACGCTCCTCGGCCTTCGCGATTATTTCGTTGGCCTTCGTCCTTGCGGTGCGCACAATCACCTGCTCGTCCACCAGGCGTTTGGCCTGTTCCTCGGCGGCGCGCCTTATCGACTCGGCCTCCTGCTTGGCGTTGGCGATATAGTCCGCCCTCGCGCTGACAAGACGCTTTGCCTCTCCTATTTCTACCGGAAGCTGTGCCTTTATCTCATCAAGCAGGTCAAGTACCTGATCTCTCTTTATAACACACTTTTCAGCCCCGAGCGGAAGTCCCCACGCGTCAGAAATTATGTTATAAAGCATATCCACAAGTTCAAGAACGCTATTTGGCATATGATTTACCTCCACTGCCAATCTTTTCGATTATCTCCTGTATAATCTCGCGAGGCACATATTCGCTCAAATCGGCGCCATACCGAGCCATTTCCCTCACTGCCGTTGAGCTCAAATACGTGTACTTGCTGTCCGCAACAAGGAAAAAGGTGTCAAGATCAGGATTCATCTTCCTGTTAATGGTCGCCATCTGGCACTCGTTGTCAAAATCAGAGACGGCGCGAAGGCCCCTTATCAGGATTTTGGCACCCTTGTCCCTGCAATACTCGGCTACCAGCTTGTCCGAGAAATCCACCTCGACATTCGGAAAGCGCTCGCATACTCTTCTGACCTGTGAAACCCGCTCTTCAATCGTAAAGGCGGGTTTTTTGCTCGAATTGATGCTGATTAAGACTATAACCTTATCGAAAACCCTCGCCGCTCTCTTAATCACGTTCAAATGCCCCAGGGTGATGGGGTCGAAGGTGCCGGGATAAACAGCCAAACCGTTAGTCATTAAATATACCATTCCTTTCGCAATGCCGATCACACAGAACGGCCACAAAAGGGATGGCCACAATGTGCTTTCATCGGCCTGCTCCTAGAGCGAGCAATCAGCTTGCGTAAACTTTTATTCGTCTTATCCGTCCGTCCCGCTCTGTCCTTCGGACATTCTGGACAACCTGATATAGACGGTGACCTTTACCTTGCCGTATCTGTACTCCCGCAGCATTTTGTACGGGTGCGGGGGCTCCGGCATTTCAAGGTCCTTTTTACTTTCGCAGATTATTATACCATTTTCATTCAATTTGTCAAACTCGAATATCTTTTGTAACGATTTGTTCATAAGGTCCGAGTCGTAAGGCGGGTCAATGAATATTAGGTCGAATTTCCCTGGCCGCTTAAGAAACTCAAGCGCGTCGCCGAGCACGGTCTTCCCGCCGGGCAGGCCCGTACGCTTGAGATTCTCCTTGACAAGCCTTATCGCCGAGGCGCTCTCGTCGACGAAGGTTACCGAGGCGGCCCCGCGGCTTAAAGCCTCTATTCCAAGCTGCCCCGTCCCCGCGAAGAGGTCAAGCGCGTTTCTGCCCTCGACATCGTACTGGATTATGTTGAATATAGACTCCTTTACCTTGTCCGAAGTGGGGCGTATTTCCATCCCCTCGGGCTCCTTCAGTTTCCTGCCCCTAGCTATTCCCGTTATTACTCTCATTTTCTTCTACCTCGTCCCTGTGATAATAGTCGTATACCGACGCTGCGACGTTCTTCGGCACAACTTCGCAAAGTTCCTCGAGCGAAGCCGAGCGTATCGCCTTTATGCTCTTGAAATGCTTAAGAAGCTGCGCCTTGCGCTTTTCGCCCACGCCGGGAATCCTGTCAAGCTCGGAGCCGCGCAGAGCGCTAGAGCGAAGCTGCCTGTGATAGCTTATTGCAAAGCGGTGCGTCTCCTCCTGAATCCGGCCGATAAAGGAAAACACGGCCGGGAAAGCGGAGATTCCGATTTCCTTCCCGTCCTGCGTGACAAGCGCCCTTGTCCTGTGGCGCTCGTCCTTAACCATTCCGAAGACGGGGATGTCTATTCCCTTTTCCTCAAGCACTTTTTTCGCCGTATTCGCGTGCGCCGCCCCGCCGTCGATTAAGATTATGTCCGGGAGAGTGTCAAATTTTTCATCGCCCTTGAGATAGCGCTCAAAACGCCTTGAGAGAGTCTCGGACATGCTGTAGTAGTCGTCCGCCGTCTCGGTTCCCTTTATTTTGAACTTCCTGTAGGCCTTTTTAAGAGGCTTTAGGCCTTCAAACACGGTCATCGAGGAGACGATTTCGGACGAGCCGGTGTTTGATATGTCGTAGGCCTCGATGCGCTCCGGGTAGTTTTCAAGGCCGAGCGCCTCCTTGAGCCACTTGAGGGTCTTGAGGACCTTTTCTTCCTTGCTTGTAATGCGGTTGAGCTCCTCCCGGGCGTTGAGGTTTGCCGTTTCGACAAGACGCTTTTTTTCACCCTTCTGCGGCGTCGATACATGCACGCTCCTGCCCGCCTCCTCGGAGAAAAGCTGCTCCAGCAGCGAATTGTCCTCGGTTTCGCAGGGCAGATAGATATTCTTCGGATAGACGCCGCGGATGCTGTAATACTGTCTCAGGAGGGAAGAGACGGCCTCGCCGTCCTCCTCCATCGGGTTTTCGATAATCTCTACGTCCTTGTCGAGAAGGCTGCCGCCGATGTAATGCAGGACCACAAAGCAGCTCTTGGTCTCGCCCCTGACAAAGCCGACTACGTCGCTGTCGGCGGAGCGGGCCGATACAACCCTCTGCTTTGTCTCAAGCCTCTGTATTGCCTTGAGCTTGTCGCGCTTTTCGGCGGCAAGCTCGAATTTAAGCTCTTCGGCGGCCTGCACCATCTCCTGCTCCAGCCTCTCGCAGAGCTCGGCGGTCTTGCCCTCAAGGACCATTACCGCCTCGTTGATATTCCGCCTGTACTCCTCGGCTCCGGGCTCTCCCCTGCAGTAGGCGTCGCAGGCGCCCATGTGGAAGTTTAGGCAGGGCCGGCCCTTGCCTATGTCCCTCGGGAACTTCCTCGAGCAGGTCGGAAGCTTGAAGGTCTTGCACAGGGCCGATATCACCTCGCGGGTCAGGTTCCTGCCGCCGAAGGGGCCGAAATACCTCGCCCCGTCGTTTTCAAGCTTGTTGACCATCGAAAAAGCGGGGTACTCCTCGTTCAAATCGAGCCGCACGAAGGGATAGCCCTTGTCGTCCTTAAGCAGTATATTATAATAAGGCTTGTGCCTCTTAATAAGGGAGTTTTCGAGCACAAGCGCCTCGAACTCCGAATTTGCAATGATTACGTCGAAATCGGCCACCTTGGAAACCATCGCGGTCGTCTTCGCGTCATGGCTGCCCCTGAAGTAGCTACTCACGCGGTTTTTCAGCTTCTTGGCCTTGCCGACGTAGATTACCTCGCGGTTTTCGTCCAGCATTATATAAACCCCCGGCTTCAACGGGAGCCTTAAAGCCTTTTCTCTGAGAGCCTCCAGCATTTTTCCTCCTCTGCGCAATCCTAAGACATATTCCTTCTCAGATTCAATATCCTGAAATCGGGCGGATATTAATAAGGCAATCTTGATTGTCTGAGACATTGTTGTCACGACTGAAACGACAGCAGTATTATAGCTTTGTTTCTTCCTCAATACAATTACTTTTATCTGATACCCGATACCAGATATCAAAATTATAAACACTTTATATTTCAGTTTGACATCCTCTGTCATCTAATGTATAATTCTCACATTATTTTAAGGGAGGATTATCTTGGAACAGCTAAAGAACCTGATTAATCAGATTCTCACAGAGCGTCCGGTGGCCTGGAACGGCCTTCCCGACATAGACCTCTACATGGACCAGCTAATCAGCTACATGCCAAGGCAGCAGATTGCAGGCCGGGATGAGGACAAGCTCACGCCCGCGATGGTCAACAACTATATCAAGGCGGGTCTGCTCGAGCGGGCCAAGGGGAAAAGGTACTCGAGGGAGCACCTCGCGGAGCTCACGATGATTTGCCATTTAAAGCAAATCATATCTGTTAAGGACGTTGCTCTGCTCCTTTCCAAATTCAAAGACAGGGACGTGCGCTCTGTTTACGAGGACTACCTTGATGACCTCGACAAAGCCCTGGCGGGAGTTGCAAACGAGCTTGACGAGAATCTCGACGAGCTGGAATTACCCGGGGCGATCATGCGCCTTGCTGTGGAAAGCTACGCCTACAAGCTCGCATGCCTAAGGCTTATCGATATCCTCCGAGAAAACGAGGATGAGAAAAAGCGCTGATTTTTGACAAGAGAAAAATAAGCAACCATGCTATAGCCGGGCCCCCAATGCCCGCCGGCGAACATGATGTTAAATTCCCTCTCGGTAATTTAAAAGAAAAACGCGAAACTGTCCGAGCAGGGCCGGGTCAAAGCACCGCAACACAGGCCCGAAACATGCACCTTGTGTGTCCGCTGGTACCGCGGCGCCGAAAGGGGCGGTATAGTTCCTCCGCCTGGCGGAGCGTAAGATTTTTTCGGACAAGTCACCTTCCCGCGACCTTCGACATAGAGTATTTGTAGGAACAGGAAAGGTGGGAATCGCTTGTTTACCAACAATTTTGACGAAGCAAAAGAGACCGGACTTACCCCTGAAGCAGGAGCTCAACAGGCCGAACTTCTGCCGCCGCCATTCAACCCTTGCCAGGACAAAATAACCGTCAACCAGAAATTCACAGTCGAAACAAAGATTGAGGTCGAGGATATAGACGCAGTTTGTTTCGGCGAAGCGGTTGTCAAACCCTATATTCCATTTCCTCCTCAACCTTCTACATGCAAGCTTGTCATAGCCCAGGATGTAAAGGTTAAAATCCCGATTAAGTTCACCGTTTCCCTCGATGCAAATAAGAGGGACGTAAGATGCGATAAATTTCCCTGCGACGGCCAGCAGCCCTGCCAATAAATGTGCCAATCACGGCTTGTGCTGCTTCATCAAGAGAATTCTTCGGCGACTTTTCGGATGATTATAAAAACGGGTGTCTCATGAAGCATGAGGCACCCGTTTTACTCACCTTGAGACTATTACGGAGCAGGAGGCCGAGAACCTTCCGTCCTTCGTCGAAACCGTAACGGTCGCGACGCCAACCGCCCTTGCTTTAAGCTCGCCGCTCGGCGTAACCGTGACTATGGATTCGTCGGAGGACTCCCAAACCAAGGGCGGCATCTGGGCCCCCTCGGGATAGGCTCTGGCCGTCAGCTTGGTGGTTCCACCCACCTTCAGATACTGGGACTTGGTGTTAAGCTCTATGCCCTCTAATTCAATCTCGGCAGGCGTAACCTCAATCTCACATACGGCCGTGATGTTTCCGTCCGAGGTGGAGGCTAAAACCTTCGCGGTGCCGACTCCGACCGCCCTGACCTCGCCGGCGGCGTTAACCGTGACCACGCGCTCGTCGCTCGACGACCAGTTGACCTGCTTGTTCGTGGCGTTATCGGGCCGCACCGTCGCGGTCAGCGCGAGGAAGTCGCCGACCTTCAAAATCGCCGAGTCCATGTTCAGGGTAATTCCGGTGACGGGCACCGAGAGGTCCCTTACGTCAACCGTACAGCTTGCCGTAACCGAGCCGTCGGCGGTCTTAACGCTTATAACGGCTTTCCCGACGCCGACCGCGGAAACGACGCCGTCCTTCGAGACCATTGCAACATGCGGCGCGCTCGACGACCAGACAAGGTCCTTCGCCGAGGCGTTGCCCGGGTAAAGCGTTACCACAAGCCTGAGCGTAGAGCCGATTGTGAGTATCGGGTCAGAGGGCTCAATCGCTATCTTTTCAATCGGTATCTCGGGCTCGGGACTCGTCACCGTCACAATGCAGGCCGCCATCTTGCCTCCGTCCTCGGAAACTGCCGTTATGAGGACGGTTCCTTCGGACTTGCCTGTTATCTTCGCGGAGCTGTCGCTCTCCTCGGAAATCTCGGCTATGAGGCTGTTGCCCGAGGACCATGTGACGCTTTTGCGCGTCGCATCCTCCGGCTCGACCGAAACGGTCAGGGTGGCGCTGTCGCCGATATGTAGGTTCAGTATCTCATCGCTGATTGAAAGCCCCTTAACCCTCTTTGTCTCCACCGGCGCCGAAGGGATGACCACCCCCGGCTCGACCGGAGTTAAGGTCGGGCTGGGACCGGCCGTCTGGACAGGCGTCTGCGCCGGCCCCGGGGTCTGCGTAGGGGCAGGCGTCCCCTTCTTTGAACAGCCGGAGACGGCGGCTAAAAGAATTAGCACTGCTAAGGCAAGGCATATAACAAATCTGAGGCGAATATTTCTATATTTAAGACTGCTCATAAGCGTCTCCTTTCGGGGGCCATATTACACCAAACATATATTAACACAGCAAGTGTTCCTATTTCAATCTAATTTGACTCCAAGCTTGAAATGAAAGTTCCAATATGTTAGTATTGTCACATAATTGTTTTAATGCTTTAAGAGGTATTCAGACATGCGCAGAAATAGATCATCCCGCAGATACGGCGGGAGAAAGCCCATAATTTCATATGTTATCGGCGCGGCGTTCCTGCTTGTGGCCGTTATTTTTTCGATAAAAGGTTTGTCAAACAGCTCCGCGGAACCCTCGCCCACTCCTTCGCAGGACGTAATTCAGCCGCTGCCGTCGGAGACCCCGGGCAAAGCATCTCCCTTTCCCTCGGGCGGCGAAACCCCGGTCCCTACGCCGACTTCGGACCCGATTCCCACGGCTCCGCCGACTTCTGCTCCCTCTCCGACGGTTCCCGCAACGAGCCCCGCACCAGTCGGCAACGTCAGATTTGAAATCAGAACCATGAAGCAGGACGACATCTACCGGGGTAAGCTGATTCTGATTAATGCTAATCACCCGTACAGGTTTATAGATTTCGAGAACTTTGTCCCTCTTTACAACTACAAGACCGACAGCTACAAGGTCGGCGACTACGAGCTGCTGTTTGCCGAGGACGCCATCGCTCCTCTGAACAGCATGCTTAACGATTTTTACTACTACACCGGCGTGAACGCTGTACTTGCCGCAAGCGGCCACCGCACATACGAGTACCAGCAGTACCTCTTCGACAAGGAAGTCGCCCTTGTCGGCCCCGAGGAGGCGGCGATATGGGTGGCGAAGCCCGGCGCGAGCGAGCACCATTCCGGCCTTGCGATTGACTTCGCCGTATATTACGACAGCGGCGAGTATTACGAGTACGACGGCACCGGCGAGTTTGCCTGGATTAACGAAAACTGCCACAAGTACGGCTTTATAGTGCGCTATAAGTCGGAAAAGAAGGACATAACCGGCATTGCCTATGAGCCCTGGCACTTCCGCTACCTTGGTATCCCGCACGCAAGCAAGGTGACCGAGCTTGGGCTGTGCTACGAGGAATATGTGGATTACCTGCGCGACTACTCATACGACAGCCCCCTTACCATCGAGACGGACGGCGGAGAGGTCTACAAGACATATTACTGCGAGGGGCTCAATGTTTATGTCCCGAAAAATGTCGATTACGAAATCTCCGGAAACAATATCGACGGCTTCATTGTTACTTACAAGGCATCATAGTACGGCAAAGCAAAAGCCGGGCATGTGTCGGAGATTATTTTGTCACAACGTTTTTACATCGCGTCTTAATGCAGAACAAATCGGTGGTGTCATATGACACCACCGATATTGCTTATCTGGCTAATTAGATTTTACGGCCTTGTATCCCGCCTTGAAGGCAGCGACGTTGATGTCGACCGTTTTGGGCGGGACCGAGGAGGCCACGAGCTTTTCCCAGTCGACGCCCTCCAAATTCAGCGCGGCTATGAGCGCGCCGAGCAGGCAGATATTCTGCGCGCGTATGGTGCCGAGCTCCTCCGCTATCTTGCTGGCCGGCACTATCACCACGTCGCCGACCGTCTCTTTGAGCACCTTATCCGCCTCGTGCGGGTATTCCTGCTGGCCTATGAGGACGGGCATCGAGTAGATTTCGCGCTCGTCCATGACGATTTTGCCGCCCCTTTTCAGATAGGGCAGGGCTCTCAGCGCCTCGACCTTTTCAAAAGCGACGATTATATCCGCCTCTCCCCTGCCGATGTTCGGGGCGTAGACCTTTTCTCCGAATTTAAGCTGCGTGTTGACGGTTCCACCGCGCTGGCTCATCCCGTGGATTTCGCTCATCTTCACGTCGTAGCCGAGGGAGACGAGCCCCTCGGAGAGTATCTTCGTCGTCAGAATCGTGCCCTGTCCGCCGACACCGGTCAACAATATGCTCGTAGTCATTTTTGCTTCCCCTCCACCCTTAATATGGCGTTGAATCTGCACATCTGCTGGCAGAGACCGCAGGCGTTGCAGTTGGCCGTATCCGCAACGTATGCTTTCTTGTTTTCAAAGGCGAGCGAGGGGCAGGCTACCTGCATGCAGGACTTGCATCCGACGCATTTGTCGGGGTCAACGACGCAGTGCGCTCCCGCGTTTGCCTTAATCACTTCCTTGAGCAGCGCGCAGGGGCGCTTTGTGACTATGACAAAGGTGCCTTCTGTTGCGATTGCGTCCCTGATTGCCGCGTCCATGGCCTTCAGGTCGATGGGGTCTACAACCCGCAGGTTCTTTTCGTCGAGGCCGGCCGCGAGAATCAGCTTCACAGCGTCGATAGCCGGAGCCTCGTTGCCCATCAAATCTATGCTTGTTCCAGCGTTCTGCTGGTGTCCCGTCATGGCGGTGATGCTGTTGTCCAACAGGCAGAGGCAGACGTTCGCCTTTGCGTGTATTGCGTCGATGATGCTCGTAATCCCGGAGTGGAAGAAGGTCGAGTCTCCGAGTATGCCGAAGACCTTGCGCTTGTCGCCCTGCAGCTCCAGCGCCTTGGCCATTCCGATTGTCATGGAGAAGCCCCCGCCCATGCAGATGCAGGTGTCAAAGCCGTTGAAAGGCGGGTTTACTCCGAGGGAATAGCAGCCTATATCGCCGAGCGGGACAATCTTATCCCTGTGCTTTTTCATAGCGAAATAGAAGCCGCGGTGCGGGCAGCCCGCGCAGAGCACCGGCGGGCGCGCGGGAGCCTGAATGCCGACCTCGTACACCTCGGGCTCTGCGCCTATGCCGAAGGCGCGGCGCACTATCTGCGCGTCGAGCTCGCCCTGCCTTGTGACGACCTCCTTGCCGAGGCAGTCTATCCCCATCGCGCGGACCGCGTTCTCAAGATAGGGCTCGCCTTCCTCGACTATGTAAACCTTGTCAACCTGAGCGCAGAACTCTTTGACAAGCTTTTTCGAGATTGGGTGGGTTATGCCGAGCTTGAGATACGAAGCCGAGTCGCCGAAGGCCTCCCTCGCGTGCTGATAGCATATCCCGCTCGTTATTATGCCGACCGAGCGGTCGCCCATTTCAATCCTGTTAAGCGGGCTTGAGTATGCGTATTCCTCGGCCTCGATGAGGTTTTGCTCCACCGCCACATGGCGTAGCCTTGCGTAAGCCGGCAGCATCGCGTATTTGGAGGGCTTGCTCTCATACTTTTTGACTACCGAGCTCTTGCGCTCGCCGAGCTCGACGAGGGTTTTTGAGTGGCAGACGCGGGTGGTCATGCGAATCAGTACCGGAATGTCAAACTTCTCGCTGAGCTCAAAGGCGGCCACGGTGAAGTCCTTGCACTCCTGAGAGTCGGAGGGCTCCAGGCACAGCAGCTTTGCGTGCGGAGCGTACAGGCGGTTGTCCTGCTCGTTCTGGGAACTGTGGCAGCCGGGGTCGTCGGCGCTTACAAAGACAAGGCCGGCGTTAACTCCCGTATACCCTACCGTGAAAATCGGGTCGGCTGCTACGTTCATGCCGACGTGCTTGAACGCGCAGAGCGCCCGCGCCCCGCCAATGGAGGCGCCTATCGCTATTTCGGCAGCCACCTTCTCGTTGTTCGCCCACTGGCAGTAGATGTCGTTCTTATACAGGGAGATGTTTTCCAGAATCTCAGTGCTGGGGGTGCCGGGATAGGCCGCGGCGACGGTCACTCCCGCCTCCCATGCGCCTCTGGCGATGGCCTCATCGCCGCTCATTATTACTCGCTTCATTAAGTTTTCCTCCGTTTTGGCCCGCGGCGCAGCGGTCATATTTCCATTTAACGTAAGCTCCTTAAATATACCTCTACCCTCGCGTCAAATGGTCCACCAAGCTCGCACCGTAGCCTTGAAGTAATTATAAAAAGACCTAAACGCGCCTGCCCCCCGAAGCGGGCGGCGTTTCCTAAAAACTTAAACGTAATTTTACCATATAGATATCGGTTTCTCAATATGTTTCGACCATAACTATATATAATATAAAACGGAAGGCGTCCGCCTTCCGTTTTTTATAAGAAACTGCGATATCAGATCCTGTAAAGCGAGAGAAGTACGCCCGCGGCAACGGCGGAACCGATAACACCCGCGACGTTCGGGCCCATGGCGTGCATGAGCAGGAAGTTTTTCGGGTTTTCCTTCTGGCCGACCATCTGCGAAACGCGGGCCGCCATCGGAACCGCGGAAACGCCGGCGGAACCGATAAGCGGATTTATCTTCTCCTTGAGGAAGAGGTTCATAAACTTTGCGAGCAGTACGCCGCCGGCCGTGCCTCCGGCAAAGGCGATGACGCCGAGAACGATAATCTCGATGGTCTGAATAGTCAAAAACTTTTCAGCAGTAGCGGAAGCGCCGACGGACATGCCGAGCAGAATCGTGACAATGTTAATCAAGGCATTCTGCGCAGTGTCGGAAAGGCGGTCGGTAAGCCCGCTCTCGCGGAAGAGGTTGCCGACCATGAGCATGCCGATAAGCGGAGTCGCATCCGGAACAATGATGCTGACGACTATTGTGGAGACAATCGGGAACAGGATTTTTTCCTTTTTGGAAACAGGGCGAAGCTGCTTCATCTCAATCATGCGCTCTTCCTTGGTTGTGAGAGCCTTCATGATAGGCGGCTGAATAACAGGTACCAGCGCCATGTAAGAATAGGCAGCTATCGCTATCGCGCCGAGAAGCTCCGGCGCCATAAGAACGGTTACAAGTATCGCGGTCGGGCCGTCGGCGCCGCCGATGATGCCGATTGAGCCGGCCTGCTGGGCGTTAAAGCCGAGCAGTATGGCACCTATAAAGGTGATGAATATGCCGAGCTGGGCGGCCGCGCCGAGCAGCAGGGATTTCGGATTCGCTATCAGCGGTCCGAAGTCGGTCATCGCTCCGACGCCCATGAAAATCAGGGGCGGGAATATACCCATCCGGCAGAGCTTGTATGTATAGTAAAATAAGCCGCCGTCTTTGTCGCCCACAGGCTCAAGGAACATCTGAGAACCGAAGATATTCGAAAGCAGCATACCCATCGCGATGGGTATGAGCAGCAAGGGCTCAAAGCGTTTAACAAGAGCCAGATAGAGCAGAACGCAGGCTATAATAACCATAACCAGGTTGCGCCAGTCAAACTGGCCAATGCCTGAGCTCTGCACAAATTTTACTATTGCTTCAATCATTAAGTTTCTCCTCTCTTTGCGGTATGATCCTTTCAGGCTTTGAGCACAACGAGAGTGTCGCCGGTGTCAACAGTCGTACCGGCGCTGACGCAGACCTGAGTAATCACACCGTTTATGGGAGCGAGTATCTCGTTTTCCATCTTCATAGCCTCAAGGATGAGCATGATATCGCCCTCTTTAACGGTGTCGCCCGGTTTTACGTTCACAGAGAGAATTGTGCCGGGCATCGGGCAGGTGACGACTTCCTCACCCGCCCCAACAGGCGCCGCTGCAGGCGCGGCGGGCGCGGCAGCCGGAGCAGCAGGCGCAGCGGCAGGAGCAGGAGCAGGAGCAGGAGCGGGAGCCGCAGCGGGAGCCGCAGGTGCGGCTGCGGAAGCCGGAGCGGAGGCCGCAACAGGTGCGGAACCGGGGGTAACTTCCTCAACAGCTACTGAATATACCTTACCATTGACTGTGATATTGTAGTATTTCATAACCTTACTTCTCCTTTACTTCTTTACTGTTTTACGGCTGTTGAAGGCCTCGAACCTTCCTGTGGTGACCCAGTTGGAAAGCAGAGGGGGTCTCTTCTTCTCGGTAATATTCCTTATTACGAAATTGCTGCTTCCGCTGATTGCGGCAATCGCGGCGGTAATAACCGCGACAAGTTCTGAGTTATCCTCTAGTGTAATCGCCGAAGCGGTAGGACCGCTTTTGGGCGTGGAAACGGGTGCAGAGGAAGCGGGGGATGATTTTCCTCCCTTATCCTTTTTTCCGCCGAAAAATACGGACATGATTTTTATGCAAATTATCAATATCGTCAGGGCTATCAGGCAGGTGGCCATGCCGAGAACCATTGTAATTACGGCACCGAGCAGTCTTTCGCCGGTCGACAGCGCGCCGATATTGTATTTCATCATCTCCATTAGATTCATAAATGAACACCTCTTTTACATATGCCCGGCTTACAGCGGTATATTGCCGTGCTTCTTCGCCGGGAGCGTCTGTCTCTTGCCCTCGCAGACCGCAAGAGCGTTTATGATTCGGACTCTGGACTCGTTGGGCTCAATTACGTCGTCCACATAGCCCATGCCTGCGGCCACGTAGGGGTTGTTGAACATCTCTTTATACTCGTTTATCTTCTCCTGGCGCTTGGCATCGGGATTCTCGGCTGCCGCAATCTCCTTCTTGAAGACAATGTTTGCAGCGCCTTCGGCGCCCATAACCGCTATCTCCGCGGTCGGCCAGGCATATACCATGTCGGCTCCGAGCTCTCTGCAGCACATGCCTATGTAGGCGCCGCCGTAGGCCTTCCTGATGATAAGCGTAATCTTCGGAACCGTCGCCTCGCTGTAGGCGTAGAGCATCTTCGCGCCGTGGCGGATGATACCGTCGTACTCCTGGCCGGTGCCGGGAAGGAATCCGGGGACATCAACGAGTGTGAGCAAAGGAATGTTGAACGCGTCGCAGCGGCGGATAAAGCGGGCCGCCTTATCTGAGGCGTTGACGTCCAGGCAACCTGCCATGAGCTTCGGCTGGTTGGCTATAATACCCACCGTCTTGCCGCCCATGCGGGCAAAGCAGGTGATTATATTCTTCGCATAGAGAGGCTGTACATCGAGTATCTCGCCGTCATCCACTAGGCTGCGGATGACATCGTACATATCGTAGGCCTTGTTCGGATTGTCGGGCACAATTGTGTCAAGTTCGGGGCAAAGACGGTTTATATCGTCGTTGCAGAAATACTCGGGCGGATTCTCCGCGTTGTTCGAAGGCAGGTATGAGAGAAGGTTTCTAATCTGGGCTATGCAGTCGGCGTCATTATTAGCTATGAAGTGGGCGTTGCCGCTTCTGCTGTTATGTACCTTCGCTCCGCCGAGCTGGTCGTGCGTGACTGTTTCTCCGGTGACCGCCTTGATAACGTCGGGACCCGTTATGTACATATAGGAGGTCTTGTCGACCATGAATATAAAGTCGGTAATCGCCGGCGAATAGACGGCGCCGCCCGCACAGGGCCCCATGATTGCGGAAATCTGGGGGATGACGCCCGAAGAAATGGTGTTGCGGTAGAAAATCTTGCCGAAACCGGAGAGGGAGTTCACTCCCTCCTGTATCCTAGCTCCGCCGGAGTCGAACAGACCGATAATCGGGCAGCCGTTGCGCAGAGCCGCGTCCTGCACCTTGACTATCTTTTCTGCATGGTACTCACCGAGCGAACCGCCGAGAACGGTGAAGTCCTGAGCAAAGGCGTAGACCATGCGGCCGTCTATCCTGCCGTAACCGGTTACAACGCCGTCGCCGGGGGCCTCGACCTTGTCCATGCCGAAGTAGGTGCATCTGTGCCTGACGAAAGTATCCAGTTCAACGAAGGTACCCTCGTCAAACAGGAGGTTTAGGCGCTCCCTGGCGGTCAGCTTGCCCTTGCTGTGCTGGTTGTCAATGCCCTTCTGGCCGCCTCCCGCCTGAATGAGAGCCTTCTTTTGCCTAAGCTTCTCTAACTCGTTCATCAATTCACACTCCTCAACTTTTCATAACAGCATCCATGGATTCCTTTTCTGCTGTCGCAGTTTATAACTTTCTTACTCTTTTTGCCCTATTTTTTGTATATTCTTTTCGTTATTATAATCTGTTCAGTTAATTTCGTAAAGTCTTTTTTTTGTATTATTTTTAGATTTTTGTTTTTATATTAATGTTGGAAATTAAATAATAACAGCGCTCCGGAATAACCCAGAGCGCTTAAAAGCTTGCCAAACAGGCCTGAATCTACAATATTTCAGCGCCGCTCATTGTTTCAATTCCGTCAAAAATTAAATTTGCAGTGCTGCGGCCTTGTGGAAAAATTTTAAAAGTATACTATCTGTATGCTGTCGCCGTCCGCCGAGAGGTTTATGTTTCTGAGAGCGGTGGCGTAATTCTCTATGATGACGCCGGCAATCTTATCCTCAATCTCCTTTTGGATAACCCTTCTGAGATTTCTAGCGCCGTAGGTAATCGAATAGGACTTCTTTATGAGGTAATCAAGCAGGCTGTCATCATAGGAGAGGGTTATGCCTTTCTCCTTCAGGCTATCCTGCAGCTCTTTGAGCATAATCTTGGAGATATCCCTGAAGTTCTCCTCGGTCAGTCTGTTGAAGTAGACAATTTCGTCGACACGGTTTAAAAACTCGGGACGCAGGAAATCGTTGAGGGCCTTGAGCACCTTTTCCTTGCCCTGCTCGTTGACCGTGCGGTTGAAGCCGACGGTTCCGCCCTTCTTGTCGCTGCCCGCGTTCGTTGTCATGATAATGACCGTGTTTTCAAAGTTGACCGTCTTGCCGTGTGCGTCGGTTATGTGGCCGTCGTCGAGAATCTGCAGCAGGATGTTCAGCACGTCGGGATGCGCCTTTTCAATCTCGTCGAACAATATCACCGAGTAGGGCTTGCGCCTTACCTTCTCGGTGAGCTGCCCGGCCTCGTCGTATCCGACATAGCCCGGAGGCGAGCCTATGAGGCGCGATACGGTATGCTTCTCCATAAACTCCGACATGTCGAGGCGGATAAGAGAATCCGGCGTGTCGAAGAGGTCGGCGGCAAGACGCTTTACAAGCTCTGTCTTGCCGACGCCCGTGGAGCCGACGAATATGAAGGACACGGGCTTGCGCTTTGCCGAAATGCCCACCCTGTTGCGCCTGATTGCGGCGCAGACTGCGTCGATGGCCTCGTCCTGGCCGACGACATGCTGCTTGAGCCTCTTGTCGAGCTTTGAGAGCTTTTCGTACTCGTCTTCGCGGATACTGGCCGCGGGAATCTTCGTCCACAGCTCTATTATGCGGGCGAGGTTCTCGATGGTCAGCTCGGGGGTGCTCTTCTTCTTCAGTTCCAGGGCCTCGTTTTCAAGCTGTATGTCCCGCCTTCTGATTTCAGCAAGGCGGCGGTAGCTGTCCTCGTTCGCCTCGGTAAGAAGAAGCTCGCGCTCCTTTGCAAGGTCCGCCCTCTCCTTGGCTATCTCGGCAAGCCTTGCGTAGGCGGTGTTTTTGAGGTTGAGGTCAGAGCAGGCCTCGTCGAGCAGGTCGATGGCCTTGTCGGGAAGGTAGCGGTCGGTTATATAGCGCTCCGAGAGAAGGACCGCCTGGCGGCACATCTCCTCCGGAATTTTCACGCCGTGGAAGCTCTCATAGTATTTTGCAATCCCTTTGAGAATCTCGATTGACTCCTCGATGGACGGCTCGTTTACAATCACGGGCTGGAATCTGCGCTCGAGAGCGGAATCCTTTTCGATATGCTTGCGGTATTCCGCGAAGGTGGTCGCGCCGATGACCTGAATTTCGCCTCTGGAGAGCGCGGGCTTTAGGATATTTGCCGCGTTCATGGAGCCTTCGGCGTCTCCGGCCCCGACGATGTTGTGTACCTCGTCTATGACGAGGATTATATTCCCATGCTTTTTGACCTCGTCTAAAAGGCCCTTCATACGGCTCTCAAACTGGCCGCGGAACTGCGTTCCCGCGACTAGCGCGGTGAGGTCGAGTAGCAATACCTCCTTGTCCCGCAGCTTGTAGGGAACGTTGCCGTCGACTATGCGCTGGGCAAGCCCCTCGGCTATTGCCGTCTTGCCGACTCCGGGCTCTCCTATCAGGCAGGGGTTGTTCTTCTGGCGGCGGTTCAGAATCTGCATCACGCGCTCAATTTCCTCTTCCCTGCCTATGATTCTGTCGATTTTCCCCTCAAGCGCCTTTTGCGTCAGGGAAATGCAGTAGTTGTCGAGGTACTTGCGCTTCTGGTTGCGCCCCGTGGCAGTCTCGCGCTCCTTGCTGCCCGTGTTGGAACCTCCGGGCATCTGGGAGTCGTTTCCGGGACCGGCGTTGAAAAGCCGGTTGAGGAAGGGGAATGTCGCCGTCTTGCCCATGTCGAAGTCATCGGAATTGTCCGTTTCGGCCAGTCCGTCGGCTCCGCCGAAGGCTTCCAGCATCTCGTTCGTGATTCCCTCGATGTCCTCGTCCGAGATTCCCATCTTTTTCATAATATCGTCAACGGGCTTTATATTGAGCTCCTTGGCGCACTTAAGGCAAAGTCCCTCGTTGCTGGACCTTCCGTTTTCCAGCTTTGTTATAAATATTACCGCCACATTCTTTCTGCATCTGGCGCATAATGTTGGTTGCATAGAAGTTCTCCTTATCCTTTTTACCTAAGCTGTTTTAATGATTGCATCAATTTTATATATCTAACGAGGTAACTTACAAACGCAGCTAGCATAACAATTATCGCTACCGAAATCATAGCTCTCGCATAGACTCTGGGAATGTCCCGAATCAGCATCAGCAGCGCGCAAACTACGATAAATACAACGGTAGCGCTTTTGCCGATGATGTTCGCAGGGGGCATATCGCAGTACTTTTTATAAATTATGAATCCGCCGACTGCCATCAGTCCCTCTTTAACGAAGAAAACTACTACGGCCCAGGGAGGCACGAGCTTATCTATAGTTATGCAGAGAAGCACGGCGAAAGTCATAATTTTATCACCCAGGGGGTCGAGTATTCTTCCCAGCTTCGAAACCAGGTTGTACTTTCTCGCTATCCTCCCGTCGAGAAAGTCCGTAAACGCCGCAAGTATATATACCCCCGTGGCATAGACATGGGAGTTTTCCGAACCGTTGAAATATACAGTTACAAAGACCGGCACCAGCGCCAGCCTGAACGTTGACAGGATATTCGGAATATTCACCGCCATCTCTCCTACTCGGTCAAACTCCCAGGAATGCCGTAAGTAAGTTATTGCTCATCAAGAATCTCAGAAAATAGGTGTTGTTAAGCGTGTTTTCAGGGAACACCCTGCCTAAATACCGCATCGCCCAGGCCACCGCGAAAAGCACCAGCAGCCCTTTGACAGCGCCGAGCAGCATGCCTCCCGCGCTGTTTATCGCGTCAAGGCCCGGCAGCCTGAAGGCAAGGTTTATCAGATTTGCCAATATCGTAAAGAAAATTATAATCAGCAGGAATACAACTATAAAAGTCAGAATATAGGTCACAGATTCGGTTAATTTATTGGCGACGGCCGTTTTAAAACTCTGTCCTGCGTGAGTGACGTTCTCCTTTAAATCCTCGATAATTTTGGCCGCCGTCCCCTTAAATATGCCGAGGTTGAGGAGGCTTCCCATCCCTATTGTGTCAAGCTCGTCTTCCTCGTCCGGCAGCTGGCCGGTTTCTTCAATATATTCTTCTCTTGTCTCGTTTACCGATTTGTCGACAATCCCGCTTATGAAGGGCTCGAGCATCGGGGTAAATTTGTGGGAGTACCTTGCCGCGACAAAGCCGGCGCCGTAAAAGGCTAATACCAGAGCGATTATGCCGCTGACGCTTTTTATAAATCCCCTTCTGTAGCCGCTTATTATGAACAGGGCCAGGATGACAAGCAAAACCAGGTCTATGATAATCGACAGTAGCATAGCCTCCCGCCTCCCTATGCTGAAAATACAACCGCGCCCGAGTTCGTGAGCAGCACGGCGGAACCGTCCGGGCGAGCGAGAACCTGCCTTGCGTTTGCGACATCCGAGGCCCTGGCATGCTCGCTCAAATCGCTTTTATATATGGCCAGTTCGTCATCGTAGAGAACTGCGAGATACTTCCCGCAGGCGGATATAGACAGGACTTCCTTCTTGATATCTATGCTGCCCAGGACCCCTCCGTCCGCCGACAACGTTACTATGGAGGCTGCGCTGCCTGTTTTGTACTTTCCTATCACGAGGGTCAAAAACCCCGAGCCGTCCATCGAATAGTCCTTGAGATAGCCGTCGGAAAAGCTGTATGAGGATATAAGTTCGCCCCTGTCGCTCAGAAAGACGGCTGAATTTTCTCCAAGCGCGCATATGCGGTTGGGGCCGAGAAACGCAAGGTCAAACAACAGGGCGTTTTCCGATATGTAGCTGCCTCTCTCTTCCTGCCCGCTCAGGGCAAAGCAGGTAACCTTGCTGCCCGAGCCTGTAATCGTCAGCGCCGCCATTTTGTCGCTTATGTCGGATAGCGCGGCGTCTATGAGGTAGCCCTCTCCCGAGTACCATTTATACACCGACTTGAGCTTATTGTTGTAGACGGTTACGGCTCCTTTGTACCCCTCTTCCTCAGCGGAGAGCGCTATCCAGTCCTCCTTGTTGATTGAGACATTTATTACATTCTCGTCAGTTTTGTGCTTTTCAATACCTTCCTTTAACCCAAGTACATAAAAACCTTTGCTTCCGGTGCTCCAGACAACCGCTCTATTTGTTCCGCCCGACACCGCCGGGTCCTGAAGAATCACGGATTCGCTGTCGACCGTCTCTCCGCCTATGTCGACAAGCTGCATACCCGAGCCTGAAGCAACCGCAAGGCCGCCGTCGAGACAGGCAATGACGCTGTCGGAGTAGACATCAAACTTAAGCTCCTCGGCGGCCTCCCTTTCTCTTTTGAACAGTAAGTTTCCTACTATTGTATCGGTAAGGCGCTGGCTAAGAGCGTCGTAATTAAGCGTGAGATAAACCGCGCCTAATACGAGAACAAGCAGGGCCAAAAATGAAACAGCCCTTTTTAAAGGGCTTCTCCTGCCTTTTCTGCCCTTATTTTTGCTCGGAGGGTCTCCTAAAAGCATTATAGCACTCCTACACAAAAAAATATACTATAATTTTTTGTCCATCATGCGCCCGACCACGCCGTCGTACCATAATTTTGTGAGGTACAGGCCCTGCGGCGGAACCGTCGGGCCGGCAAGGCGCCTGTCGGCGCTCTCGAGTATCCTTCCAATGTCGGCGGGCCTTATCTTCCCGAGCCCGGCGTAAATCACGGTGCCCGTTATCGCCCTTGCCATATTGTATAGAAAGCCGTCGGCGCAGACTCTAAGCTCTATCAGATTCCCCTCTTTGGAAACCTCGCAGTAATACACGGTTCTGACCGTGGTTTTCACGTTTGTGCCGACCGACCTCACCGCCGCGAAGTCGTGCTTCCCGCAGAAGGCGGCGGCCGCTTCCTGCATGGCCTTAAGGTCAAGGGGCACCGGGCAGAAGTAGGCCCTGTTTACGTACATCGGGTTCCGTATACGGGCGTTATATATTTTGTAGGTGTATTCTTTCTTTTTGCAGGACAGTATCGCGTTGAAGTCCTCCGGCGCCTCCACGGCGTCCAGAACCGCAATATCGGGCGGTATGAGGGCGTTGACCGCGAGCGGTATCCTGTCCGTCGGAATCGTGGCGTCGGTTTTGAAGTTTGCGCAGTAGTTAAGAGCGTGAACCCCTGCGTCAGTTCGCCCGCAGCCTACAAGCTTTACGGGCGCCCCGCAGATTTTGGAAAGAGCCTTCTCCAGCGTCTCTGCCACGGTGATTTCGTTTTTCTGCACCTGCCAGCCGTGGTAGCTTGTCCCGTCGTACATAAGTCGCAAGGCAACATTTCGCACCGGCGGCACCTCCGTCACAGCCCGAAGCTGGCGAGCGTGATTACGCAGGCGAGCAGAAGCGCACCGGTGGTAAGGCTCAGAAAGTCGCTCCTTTTCATCCTCAGCTGCTTCATCTTCGTCCTGCCCTCGCCGCCGTGGTAGCAGCGGCTCTCCATCGCCACCGCAAGCTCGTCCGCACGCCTGAAGGCGCTGACGAAGAGAGGCACAAGAAGGGGCAGCATTGCCCTTGCCCGCTCAAATATGTTGCCGGTTTCAAAGTCCGCGCCCCTGGCCTTCTGTGCGCTCATTATCTTGTCCGTTTCCTCAATGAGCGTCGGTATGAATCTGAGCGCTATGCTCATCATCATTGCAAGCTCGTGCACGGGGATCTTAATCTTTTTCAGCGGGCCGAGGAGCTTTTCCAGACCGTCCGTGAGGTCTATGGGCGAGGTCGTGTATGTCAGAAGGAAGGTGCCCATTATCAGCATCGCTATGCGCAGCGCCATAAACACCGCGCTCTTTATACCCGCGTCGGTTATCTTGAGCTTCCAGAACCGCACGAGGACATTGCCGTCGGTGTAAAAGAGGTTCAAAATCGCGGTGATTATGATGATTACCATAATCGGCTTTAGACCCTTGAACAGGGCCCGCGGCCTTACCCTCGAGATAAGCACGCTTACTGCGAGGAAGGCGAGCATCAGCGCGTAAGATATATAGTTTTTGGCCACAAAGAGCGCGACTATATACACAAGCGTCAAAATCAGCTTCGTGCGCGGGTCGAGGCGGTGCAGCAGGGTGTTGCCCGGGAAATACTGGCCCAGCGTTATGTCCTTAAGCATGCCTTCGACCTCCCCTCAGCCTGATAAGGTCGGCCTTGAGCTGCTCTATCGTGTACACGGAGGGGTCGACCGGCAGCCCGAGCTCGTAAAGCCTCCTGGCTATGCTCGTCACCTGCGGGACGGTAAGGCCAATCTTAACAAGCTCGTCGCCGCGGGAGAATATCTCCCTCGGCGTTCCGCTCATCTCGATATGTCCGCTGTTGAAGACGACTATGCGCTCAACGGTGTTCGCTATCTCTTCCATGCTGTGCGTCACCATGATTACTGTGGCGCCGGTGGCCTTGTGATAGCGCTTTATGTTTTCGATTATGCTCTCGCGGCCGCGCGGGTCGAGCCCCGCTCCGGGCTCGTCGAGAATCAGCACGTTGGGACGCATCGCGATGACGCCCGCGATTGCGACCCTGCGCTTCTGGCCGCCCGAGAGCTCGAAGGGCGACTTCTCGAGAAGCTCTTCGCCTATCCCGACAAAGTCGGCGGCCTCCCTCACGCGCCTGTCGATTTCCTCCTCGGGCAGCTTCATGTTCCTGGGGCCGAACGCTATGTCCTTGTACACGGTCTCCTCGAAAAGCTGGTACTCCGGATACTGGAACACAAGCCCGACCTTGAAGCGGATGTCGCGCACGGTCGCCTTGTCCTTCCAGATATCCGTGCCCTCGTAGTAGACCTTGCCCGCGGTGGGCTTGAGAAGCCCGTTTAAATGCTGGATAAAGGTCGATTTCCCCGACCCCGTGTGGCCTATTATTCCTATAAACTCGCCTCTTCCGGCTTCGAAATCTATGTTCTCAATGGCCACCCGCTCGAACGGCGTTCCTATGCTGTAACGGTGGCACAGACCTTCCGTTTTTATTATATAAGACAAATCCCTTCAATCCTTTTTCAGCGGTGGATGCCTGAAACGGTCATCCCCAATGTGAGAAAACCGCATAGATTGCCTGGGCGCACTCCTCGACGGAGAGCGCCTCGAGAGGGAGGTTGAATCCCTCTTTGTTGAGCTCGTAAATCAGCTCCGTCGTGTCGGGCACGTCCAGCCCGTAGGACTTAATCTCCTCGACGCGGGAAAACACCTCGCTGGGCCTGCCGTCAGCCACGATATTGCCGTCCTGCATTATAATCACCCTGTCCGCGTCCACGGTCTCCGACATATGGTGCGTTATCAGCACCACGGTTATGCCCTGATTGCGGTTCAAATCGTGTATGGTTTTTATGACTTCCTCGCGCCCGACGGGGTCGAGCATCGCGGTCGGCTCGTCCAGCACTATGCAGCGCGGGCGCATGGCTATTATGCCCGCTATCGCGACCCTCTGCTTCTGCCCGCCGGAGAGCAGGTGCGGCGCGTGATTGCGAAACTCGTACATTCCGACGAGCTTCAGAGCCTCGTCAACACGCCTGCGTATCTCCGAGGGCTCTATGCCGAGGTTCTCCGGCCCGAAGGCCACGTCCTCCTCGACCACGTTCGCGACAAGCTGATTGTCCGGGTTCTGGAACACCATTCCGACCTGCCTGCGTATCTCCAGGGTCAGCCTCTCGTCCGAGGTGTCCATGCCAGCGACATAGACCTTGCCCCCCTCGGGCAGGAGGATTGCGTTCATATGCTTTGCAAGCGTGGATTTGCCCGAGCCGTTGTGTCCGAGTATCGCGACAAAGCTGCCCTCTTTTATCTTTAGACTAATTCCGTCCAGGGCCAGTTCCCTCTTGTTTACGTCGGTCACATAGGAATAGCTCAGATTCTCCGTTACTATTATGTCGTTATCCTTCATGCTATCTCTCCCAGCGGCAGGTCGCCCCGCAGGGCAGGCTGAGCCCGCTCATGGTCACAGGCAAGCCCAGCTCCTCGCTCCTGCTCTTTCCGCCGAAGCGTTTTGAAAAAATGGATTCGCTCAGATACGTGAGCGTCGAGGGCGAAACCCCCGTCGTGTAGGAGTTGAGTATCACAAACAGCGGGTCGTCGCTCAGAACCTCGCGGCAGAGCTCCATAAAGCGGTAGATATGGTCCTCGAACTTCCATACCTCGCCCGACGGGCCTCTGCCGTAGGAGGGCGGGTCCATGATTATAGCGTCGTAGCGCCTTCCGCGCCTTATCTCCCGCTCCACAAACTTAGTACAGTCATCGACTATCCAGCGTATGGGCTTGTCCGAAAGCCCCGAGACCTTCGCGTTATCCTTCGCCCAGGCGACCATTCCCTTGGCGGCGTCGACATGGCACACCGAGGCTCCGGCCGAGGCCGCCGCCAAAGTAGCGGCCCCCGTGTAGGCAAAGAGATTGAGGACGCTTATCGGCCTTCCCGCCGTGCTGATTTTCTCCCTGATATAATCCCAGTTTACGCTCTGCTCCGGGAACAGGCCCGTGTGCTTGAAATTCATCGGCCTGATATTGAAGGTCAAATCCTTGTATCTAATCTTCCAGCTCTCGGGCAGCTTTCTTATCTCCCAGGAACCGCCCCCGCTGGAAGAGCGGATATATCTGGCTGAGGGACTCTTCCAGCCCCTGTGCTCGCGCGGGGTGTCCCAGATTGCCTGAGGGTCGGGGCGAACCAGTATCTCCTCGCCCCAGCGCTCAAGCTTTTCGCCCCTTGAGCAGTCTATCAGTTCAAAGTCCTCCCAATTATCTGCAAGCCACATCTCGGTCTCCTTGTGCTGTGAATACGACTTAGCTTCGCTTTTTTTGGGGATATAATGATACAGCGATTATATGCAACCCTGCTCCTGCATCATATGATGAGAAAGAAAGGGTATTGTTCGTGCATATATGCCCTAAATGCTTACAAACATATGTTCCGGAAAGGTCTTCTTGTTATTATAGCACCGGCGTATATGGCAGTCAAATAATAAAATGTTAACATATTCTAATTTTTTGGAATTTTTTTGATGTTTTTTATGGTTTGCAAATTCGACAATATTATGTGAACTATTTTTTTAAATTCTCTGGACACCCTCTGCATATTTTGGTAAAATGCTTTCTGAGATTTCTGTTCTATTTAGAGAGAGTGAGTCGAGTGGGAATAAGGAAGCTTTTTTCAATATTGTCGATTTTTGCCCTTTCCGTGCTGATTATGGCAGCTGCCGCCGCCTGCGAATATGCGGCGTCAAAGACGCCGGAGCCTACAGCCACTCCCCTTTCGACACCGACGCCCACACCGACGCCTACGCCAACGCCAACTCCGACACCGAAGCCGACTCCGACGCCTGCGCAGGAGACGTACAGCTACACCTCGGCGGAGGGCACCCCTCTTTACAACTACGAATGCGGGATGCCTGTGCCCGAATCGGAAGAGGTCTCGGACGATTACTTCTACGACGCGGCCTTTCTGGGCGACTCCAGAACCGACGGGTTTAAGCTCTGGAGCGGAATACGCGGGGCCGATATCTTCTCCGCCAAGAGCATATCGGTTTACAACATATTTACCTCAAAGGAGGTAAAGCTCCAGGACGGGACATACGGCACCCTCCTGCAGGCCCTGGACCAGAAAGACTATAAAAAAGTATACATCATGCTCGGCATAAACGAAATCGGCTACACGGCGAGCAGTTTCTATACCAGCTACAGCAAGCTTGTGGACACTGTCATGGAGTCCCAGCCCGACGCCATCATCTATGTGCAGGCGATTATTCCCGTCACAAAATCTCTCTCGGACTCAAGCAACACTTATAACAACGAACGCGTCAAGGCCTTCAACGAGATGCTTGCCCAGCTTTGCGCGGAAAAGGAAGTGCATTACATAGACACTTTCTCCGCCTTCGCAAACGAGGACTCGGCTCTTCCCGAAGAAGCCGCCTTCGACGGGGTCCATCTCGTAAAAGGCTACTGCGAAACCTGGCTGTCCTACCTAAAAAGGCACACGGTGGCACCCGTCGAGAAAATGGTTAAGCTCGACACGCCGAAAATTGAAAGTACGACCAAGGCAACTATCAGCTAAAAGGAAGTGTTTATATTTTGAAAAGACTGCTTGTTGCGGCGCTTGCAATTCTGATGCTGCTTAGTCTGTTCGGTTGCTCGGGAAAAAAAGAGCTCGATATGGACAAGCTCTCTGAGGAGCTTTTGAACGGCGGAGTCTTCGCCGAAACGCTTGAGCCCGTCGAGCTCGACATCCTCAGCTATATCTACGAGGTATCGGAAGAAGACTACGCCGAGGCTGCGGTCTACTGCTCCTCCGGCGCTACCGCGGACGAGCTTGCGATATTCAAGGCGAAGGATGCGGACGCCGCCAAGAGGATAGACGAAGCCGTCCGGCAGCGGGTCGAAGAGCAGATAAAGGGCTTTAAAAACTATGTCCCCGCCGAGGTCCCCAAGCTCGAAAAGGCGTATAAAACCACCTACGGAGACTATGTCATACTCTGCGTGGCAACGGACTCCGAGGCGGCCAACAAGATTATAGCCAAATACGTCAAATAACATATGGGCATATCCAGTCACGGATATGCCCATATTTATATAATATTGCATTTTTCTGCGCAGCGGAAAAGCGCTCCACGCTAGGGTCAGAGCCTCAGCGTCTCGCCCAGGTAATCCTCATAATAGCTGATAATCTGGCAGGTAAGCAGGAAGTCCTGCTGGAGCCTTCCGTCCTCCAAATCCATGCCGATGAGCTCCTTTATCTGGTTTATCTTGTAGAAAACCGTGTTGCGGTGCATGTGCATGGCCTCAGCGGTCTTGACAAGGTTCCTGTCGTTCATGAGATAGGCGTAGAGCACATCCCGCAGATTGTTGTTGTGCTGGCGGTCGTATCTTGTAATCTTGACCACGGCCGGGTGACCGAGATAGAGAATGTCGTTGTTCCCGTGTATCTCCTGAAAACGGTGGGCAAACATATCTATCAGCACATAGGTGGCATACTGGCCGAAGCGGAAAAGCCTTGTGCCCGAATCCTGCTTGTGGCGCAGTTTCTTCGCGACGACCAGGGCGTGGCGCGTCAGAAGGTACTGGGTGCGGATTTTAGTAAGGTCGCTTGTCGCGTGGCCGATGCACATAAAGCCGTTATAGGGCGCCAGAATCTCGTTAATCCGCTTCTCGTCAAGCTCGACGTTGAAAATCCTTTCATCCTCGCATATTAGTATGACAATTTCCCCTCTGAAAAAGGCCATGTTGTAGTCGGGAAACACATCTCTAAGCTGCGCGAGGATAAAATCGTAGGGAATCAGGTTTTTGTTGTCCTCAAACATTATAACGGCGAATCTCCGCCTCTGCCTCGGCGGATACGGCAGCGCCTCGAGCCTTTCGAGTATCTCGGGGGCGCTTATTATTTTCTGCTCGACAATGTCGTGCAGGAACAGCGCAAAATCCGAGGTCGGGCCCGTATCGTACTGCCTGATTATGGTAATTAAAAAGCTTATATTCTCCGCGGCCCGGCTCAGTATGTATTCAAAATCCACCGCCCTGCCGTTTTCGTCAATAATGAGCAGGTAAGCAAGAGGGTTTTCCTCACGCATAATCGAATAAATATGGAAAGAGCGCCCCTGCCTGTCTTTAAAATGATGGTAATTGTTTCCTCCATTTGCAGACAGTTTGCCCTCGATGTCCTCGTTTGAGAGAATATCGGCCTTGATAAGCTTCTCGGGCCACTTTTCGCAGTCTCCCGCGCATTTTAATACGTGAAACGAGGGGCTGAGCAGAAACACGGGGCAGCCGGACAGCTCCGCCGCAATCGAAACGAAATTCTGCAAATCGCGGCGGCTGCTGCTTGCCTCAAGAAAGCTCTGCGCCATCTTCTGATATTTAAACAGGATATTGCTTATTACATTGCCAAGAGCGTACAGGGATAGCTTCGTGCATATCAGCGCAAGTCCGCGCTCTTTGCATATCTCCCTGAGCTCCTCCAATACGGAAGTATCAGCGCCGCCGCCCGTAATCAGGACGGCGTTTTTTTCTATTTTCCGAATGCCGGGAACAATCTCCCTCGCCTCCCCGGGCCTTGCCAGATAGACCCGGCCGCTTATGAGCTCGGACTGCGCTTCGAGAAACTCCATACTTTCGACATCGTTTTCTATAAGGGATAGGTCCGTGCTGAACAGCATGTTTTCTCCTAACTGATTAATAATAAATGCCAATTTGGATATAATCATCGCCCCCCGGTAAATGATTTCTTTCCATCCCTGTCCCTATTTTAACCCAAATCCGCTGCTCTTACAATTAAAAATAAGAGACAAGCGCATTGTGAACGAGTGCACAAAATAAACGTGTTCCTTGTATTCCTTGTACAAAAAAATTGCCAGTTCTCTGTAGATATTGTAAAGATGTTAGAAAACTGCTATCATACAGATACAAACAATATGCAAACTGCGTGATTTCTTCTGGCCCTCTCCAGACAAACCCAGTGATAAGCGCGGTTCTTCTTGACATTGAAAATAACCTATTAAAAAGGAGGCTGCTTAATGACAGAAAGAGTAAAACGGATGATTGAGAGCCTGCGGATAAACAAGTACCCTCTCTGCATTGAGAAATTCCGTCTGGCCAACGAATCACTGGACCAAACAGCCGGCGAGCCTATGATTACCCGCCGTGCAAAGCTGCACGCCCATATTCTGGACAACATCACCATTTTTATCGAGGAGGATGACCCGATAGCGGGCGTGGGCGCAAGCAAGCCCTTCGGCCTCGAAATGGACTATGAGTACGGAGTATGGACTCCCGAAGAGGTCGAGTCTCTCAAGAGCGAGATTTACACCATCGACCCCGAAGACGAAAAAGAGCTGTACGAGCTCAACAAGAGATTCGCAGGAAACAGCCTGAACAGCAACCTAGTCGACGCGCTTGCCGAGTCGCTTGCCTACAACGACCGTCTGTGGCCCTTCATGAAATCGGGCGTAATACTGCCCCCCTGGAAGAGCAAGAAGGAAGGCTCCGGCGGCGGATTTGCAATGTCCGGAATGGGCCTCGGCCCCGGCTTCTTCCTCGTCTGCATAGACTACGCCAGAATCCTCAACGAGGGCGCAAAGTCGGTTATCGAGGAAGCCAAGCAGTGCCTCAGGGACCTGAGATACTATTCCGGCGACAGCATTAAGAAGCGCCAGTACTGGGAAGCCGTCATAATGGTATTCGAGGCCTGGGTGCGCTGGGCTAACCGCTATGCGGACCTCGCCGAGAAGATGGCCGCGACCGAGACAAGGCCCGAGCGCAAGGCTGAGCTCCTCGAGATGGCCCGCGTCTGCCGCAAGGTTCCCTACGAGCCCGCGGAGACCTTCAAGGAGGCCATGCAGTCCTTCTGGTTCACCTTCCTGCTCGCCTGCCCCTCCCCGACCACAAGCGCAGGCCGCTTCGACCAGTACATGTATCCCTTCTACAAAAAGGATATAGAGAGCGGCAGGCTGACGAGGGAGGAAGCGCTCGAGTGGCTTGAAATCCTGCGCTGCAAGGTTATGAAAATCAACCGCGTGTCCGGCAAGGCCAACCGCGCCAAGAACGCCGGCATGGCCAAGTGGTACAACTGGACCATCGGCGGCGTCGACAAGGACGGCAACGACGCGACCAACGAGCTTTCCTACCTGCTCCTTGACGCCGCGCTCGAAACCCGGCTGCCTCACCACACGCTTACCGTACGCGTACACGAAAATACTCCTCCCGAGTTCATGAAGAAGGCCCTCGAGGTAGTCAGAACCGGTATCGGAATGCCCGCCTTCCTCAGCGACAAGAGCTACATCAGATTCTTCACCATGAACGGCGTGCCGCTTGAGGACGCAAGAGACTATTGCGCGACCGGCTGCGTCGACGGCAACATCCCCGCCGTCACCCGTTCGCAGGTTGTCGTGTTCTTCATTATTCCTCAGGCGCTCGACATCTTCATGCACAACGGCTACTGCCGCTATACGAAGGAAAAGGTCGGCATTGAGACCGGCGACGTGACAAAGTTCGAGACCTTCGATGAGTTCAAGGCCGCCTTCTACAAGCAGTTTGACTATCTCATGCACATGGCCTGCGAGAGAAACAACGTCGAGCTTATAGCCGAGCGCGAGCTCTTCCCCGACCCCTTCCGCAGCGCGCTTATGCGCGACGGCGTCAAGGAAGGAAAGGACCTGCTCGACCGCAGGTTTGACTTTGAAAACTGCAGCCTGCTCGGCGCCGTCGGCGGCGTAAACGTCGGCGACTCCCTTGCCGCCATCAAGAAGCTCATTTACGAAGAGAAGAAATACACGATGCAGGAGCTTCTGGACGCCATCGACGCGAACTGGGAAGGCTACGAGGAGATGCGTCAGGACTTCCTGAACGCTCCGAAGTACGGCAACAACGACGACTATGTTGACTCGCTTGTCGCCGAGATTTACAAGGTATTCTCCGACACCTGCTACAGCATGCCGAACGCCTACGGCGGAACCGTCATCCCGAACGCAATCTCGATTTCGGCTCACCAGCCGGGCGGCGCCGTAGTCGGAGCCACCCCCGACGGCCGCAAGGGCGGAGAGATACTCGCCGACGCCTCCCTCTCGCCCGAGCAGGGCAAGGACAAAAACGGGCCGCTCGCCGTCCTGCAGAGCGCAATGAAGGTCGACGCCGACCCGTATCAGGGAATGCTCCACAACATGAAGTTCCATCCCTCCGCTCTTAAGACGGACGAGGACCTTGAAAAGCTCGGCGCTATGATAAAGACCTATCTGACAAACGGCGGCAAGCACATTCAGTTCAACGTTGTCAGAAAAGAGGACCTGCTCGATGCCAAGGAGCATCCCGAGCAGCATCAGGACCTCGTCGTCCGAGTGGCGGGCTACAGCGCCTACTTCGTAAGACTTACCCCGGGCGTACAGGACGAGGTTATTAACAGGACCGCATTTGAAAACGTTTAATGAACACCCGTTGGACTCGTGGATAAGCGTGCATCATTCTGTTGTTTCGTGACATTTAATTGGCAACAGGTCATAATTGATGAACGGGGCGGGCAATCCACCTGCCCCGTTTATATTTGACGGAAGGGATGCCCTTATCCGCGTTTCAATAAATAAAAATCAAAAAATAATAAACAATAATATCAAAATCTGATTTCCATAATAGAAAGGTAACTTCAGACAATGGCACTTTGGATAAGCATAATCGCAATTATTATTGCAATCTTGATTGGTTGGAAATTTAAGTTCAACACAGGTATTATTGCTTTGGCCTTTGCCTTCATAATCGGAAACCTTGTTATGGGACTTAAGGTCACTGAAATAATCGGTTTCTGGCCGACGACAATAGTATTTTATCTGCTCTCAATTGCTCTGTTCTTTACCTATGGCACTGAAAACGGCACGATGGACGTGCTCGGCAAGAAGCTGCTCTACGCGCTCGGCGGCAACGCAAAGCTCATCCCCTTTGCCATTGCCATCGTCTGCGCGATAGTCGGCGGCCTCGGAGCCGGCGCTTCCACCCCGGCTATCATCGGCCCCTTTGCCTTCGCCATGGGCATCTCTGCAGGCGTAAACCCTGTAATTACGGCTATAGCGATTGCGTTTGGTAACCTTATAGGCTCCAACAACCCCTTCAACGGTTACGGCGGCGTTATATCCAAGAACCTCATTCTCGCCAACGGCGTGGACGAGCTCACAACCATGGACTGGTCCTACAAGCTCTGGGCCAACTGCTCAATCATTTCTATTATCATTATCGTAATCTTCTACTTCCTCTACAGGGGTTTCAAGGCCGATAAGGTCAAGGTTGAAAAGCCCGAACCCTTTACCCCGGTACAGAGAAAGACCTTTACCATCATACTCATTGCTTTCTTCTTCATGGTTGTTCCGGCCATCCTCGCCACATGGATTCCGGGCTCCAAGTTCCTCAAGACGCTCTCCGCATTCTGCCAGCCGCAGGTCATAATGATTCTCGGCTCCGTTGTGTGCGCATTCATGCGGCTTGCTCCTGAGAAAGACATAATTAGGAAGATTCCAATCAGTACGATTGTTATGATTGTCGGCGTTTACACCCTGATTCAGGTTGCCGCCAAAGCGGGTCTTGTAGACGCTATCTCCCACGCTCTGTCCAACAGCATCCCGAAGTTCCTGGTCCCGGCAGCGGTCGTCTTCTTCGCGGCGTTCCTCAGCTTCTTCTCAAGCTCCACTTCAACGGTTATGCCGCTTATGTACCCGCTGGTACCCGGACTTGCAGAGACTCTCGGGCTCAATCCCATCATGCTCTACACCTGCATCTTCTTCGGCGGACTTTCGACCGCTTGCTCCCCCTTCTCCACGGGCGGCGCGCTTACCATAGCTTCCTGCGCCGACAACGAGGTCAGGGAGGCTCTCCCGAACAAGATGATAGTTGCGGCTCTTATCGCTCCGGCAATAACGATTGTCCTTGCAACACTCGGATTGTTCAATATATTCTCCGCTTAATATCCGGAATACGGCCTGTTGCCAGCAAGCCAACAAAAAAGACGGTGCGAGTTTACGCACCGTCTTTTTTCTGCAAATTTCGGGCAGGGTTTTATCTTCCCTGCCCGATTGTTATATGCTGTTTTCCGCTTCTTCCAGAGAGCCGTATCCCACGAGAAGGACGGTCTCTCTGATAACGTCCTTATATAGGTTATCGCCCTGCGCGGCCTTTTCCCTGTAAAGCCGGTCAAGCAGCTTTAAGGTCCTTTCGCTGTAGGTCAGAAGCTCTCCCCTGTGATAGGTCTCGGCGGACGTGACCCAGGGGCTGTCGCAGCTCCTATGTATCGGCCTGCCGCGCGAGGCGAGCTTGGGATATTCCCTCTGAAACTCCTCCGCCCATTCGACTGTCTGGCGGACAAGGAAGGCCACAAGCGCTTCCTTCTCTGCTGAGACCGGCGGGAGCAGATGCCTGATTCTTTCGTATTCCCCGGGGGCCGTGGACTCCATCATATAGGCGTACTTCTCCGCCATAAGATTTCTCCCCGCGGCCCGCGCGGATTTCAGGTCGTCAAGATAGCTCTCGAGGGAATCTTCGTCCCAGACGGAAAACTGCGCGGCGCGCATAAGGCAAAACTGTTCCCAGTTCTCCTGGCAGGCCGCCTTCCCGCCCTCGTTTTGTGTGGTGCTGAACATCTCCCACTCGATTGCGAGTATGTCCTCGAGCGTATTTGTCATCTTCTGCGCCTCCTCAAAGGCCTTCTACCTGCCCAGAAGCTTCTTCCTTACCTCCAGGCAGCTCTGATACAGAGGACTCTGCTCTCCCATCTCACGGCGGTAAATATCAAGTGCCCTGTCCAGACATTCCGAGACCCTGTCCGTCTCGCCGAGCCCGTGCATGGCGAAGGCAAGATTGCTTAGCGTCGTTGCCAGAACGTAGCCGTTGTTGGGAAGCTTTTCTACTAGCCCAAGGGCCTTTTCAAAACAGGCCCTGGCCTCGGCATAGCGCTTCATGTCCTGATACACAAGGCCCTTATTGTTGAAGCAGCTCGCGTAGACCTCGGGCGGAGCCGGGTTTTCGCTGCTTTCGTAGATTCTCTGCGCCTCGTTGAACAGCTCGAGAGCCTTGTCAAACTCGCCGGTCAGCCTGTAGAGCCCGGCGAGATTGTTCAGAGTCGTGGCGTAGTCGAGGCTTTCGTAATCATGTATGGACTCGAGCAAGCCCTTGGCTAGCAGAAATGCCTGCTCGCCCTTGTCGTAGATACCGCGGCTACGGTAGAAGCCTCCGAGCTCGTTTAAAATCGCGCTCTGGCCGATAAAATCCTCGGGGTGCTCCCGCTGGAACGCGCCGAGCGTCTCGTTTAGCCAGGCTTCAAGCTCCTGGTCGTTCATCAACGCGGCGTTCCTGTCGTACTCGGCAAATACTTCCCAGATATCCATGTTTGCTCCCTTGCCGGCTTACCGGCCTGATTAGCCTCCGATTACGGCATTGAGGCCGTAAGAGGCAATTATGCTCCTCAGCTCCTCCATATGCTCGTCAGTGGGCACGTCGGTGCTGAACTTGACTTCCTGCTCCATGCGCTCGGTCTTCGACTCGCCGAGATGGTGGTATGGCAGCAGGTGTACCTTGACGTCCTTGCCGAGCTTTTCGACTATGAACTCGGCCAGGGCCCTCATGTTCTCCTCGCTGTCGTTGTAGCCAGGGATTGTCGGCACCCTTGCGGCCATGGGCTTTTTGGCCTCGTGGTAGACTTTTATCGCGTTTTCGAGTATCAGCTCGTTGCCGACGCCCGTGCCCTCCTTGTGCTTTGCGCTGTCCATGTGCTTAAAGTCGTAGAGCACAAGGTCGGTGTATTCCAGAATCCTGGAGAATACCTCCCACTTGGCAAAGCCGCAGGTCTCAATGGCGGTGTGCAGCCCCGCCTCCTTGCAGAGCCGGAGAATTGCGTAGGCAAACTCGGGCTGCAGGAGTATCTCGCCGCCGCTTAAGGTTACTCCGCCCCCGGAGGTCTTATAGAAGAGCTCGTCCTGGCGGACCCTCTTTACGACCTCTCCCGCCGTCTTAGTCTCTCCGACAATCTCCCTTGCGTTTACCGGGCAAACCTTTACGCACTCGCCGCAGACGGTGCACTTGCTGCGGTCCGTTCGGGCCTTGCCGTCCGCGACCGTAATGGCGCCGTTTGGGCATGCCGGCACGCACTTGCCGCAGCCCACGCATTTTTCCGCAAGGAAGAAAAGCTTGGGCTCCAGGGTGTCAGACTCGGGGTTCTGGCACCACAGGCAGCGAAGCGGGCAGCCCAGGAAAAATACCGTCGTGCGGATTCCCGGGCCGTCGTGTATCGAATATCCCTGAATATTAAAAATCTTGCCTTTTACATTTGCCAAATCTTCCATATCATTACCTCGCGTGTTTATTTTTCTTTCCGCTGCTTAAATTATATCTCATTACAAACACGCGCGCAATTCGACCCGGAATTCTTGTACTTAACGCACATTGTAATAAGAGTTTATTGTATTAATCATCTATCCCACTTGTCAATCAGGGCCTTTATCTCCCTGGCAAACTGCTTAAGGTCCTTGTTTGCCCCGCCCTTATTGCGGAGAATAACCTCAAGCAGCATCTCTCCCATACGCCTGAGCTCTGCAAAAACCGGGGACTCCGGCTCGGCCGGCTTCTTCCGCACGGGAGTATAGCCGGGGCTGAGAACAGTGTTTGTCCTTAAGTCGTAGACCTCGCAGTACTCCGGCGCGTGGGCGTCGATGCCCATATTCCTCAGCGTATCGACGTAGTTGTCTATTGCAGCCGGGTCGCCGTGCACAACGAACACATGCTTCGGCTTCGGCTCATAGGCGGATATCCAGCTTTTAAGCCCGTCGAGGTCTGCGTGCGAAGACATACCCTTGAAATTGACTATCCTCGCCTTCACCGCAATCTCCTCGCCGAAGAGCTTGACCTTCTTAGCTCCTTCAAGGAGCATTCTGCCGAGGCTGCCCTCCGCCTGGAAACCGACGAAAACTATCGCGCACTCGGGCCGCCACAGGTTGTGCTTCAGGTGATGCCTGATTCGGCCTGCATCGCACATTCCGCTTGCGGAGATAATGACTTTCGGAGTCATGTCGTCGTTGAGCGCGCGCGACTCTTCCGTCGTCTGAGTGAGCTTTAAGTTCGGGAAGCAGAGCATGCACTCGCCGTCGAGCACAAGCGCCTTGGCCTCGTCGTCGAGATATCCGGTCAGGTCGCCGCTGAAGACCTCGGTCGCCTGCTTTGCCAGCGGGCTGTCGACATAGACCTCGAAATCAGGCTTGCTTTTTACAAGGCCGCGCTTTTTGATTGCACGGAAAAAGTAGAGGAGCTCCTGCGTCCTGCCGACCGCAAAGGCGGGAATAATCACGTTGCCGCCCTTTGCGAAGGTTTCGTCGAGTATCTGTGCGAGCCCTTCGATATACTCGCCCTCGCCCTCGTGGTATCTGTTGCCGTAGGTGCTCTCGCTGACCACATAGTCGGCTTCCTTAATACAGGCAGGGTCGCGGATAATCGGCTGGTTGACGTTCCCAATGTCCCCTGAAAATACTATTTTCTTTGTGACGTCTCCCTCGCTTATCCATAGCTCAACGAAGGCCGAGCCCAGCAGGTGGCCTGCATCCTGGAAACGGCACTTTAAACCTTCGAATATTTCAAACTCCTGGTTGTAATCGAAGGTCCTGACAAGCTTCATACAGTTTTGCACGTCTTCCGCGGTATAGAGCGGCTCCTTCGGCTCGCGCCCGGCGCGCTTGCCCTTCTGGTTTTCCCACTGGGCCTCCATCTCATGGATGTGGGCGCTGTCAAGGAGCATTATGTACAAAAGCTCCGCGGTCAGCCGCGTCGTTATTATCTCGCCCCGAAAGCCCTTCTTTACGAGCAGCGGAAGGCGCCCGGAATGGTCGATGTGCGCGTGAGTGACCAGCACATAGTCAATCTCCGCCGCATTGAAGGGAAATTGCTCGTTGTCAATCTCATCCCTTCCCTGTTGAAGTCCGCAGTCTATAAGCAGGCTCTTTCCGCCCGTGTCAAGGCGAAAACAGCTCCCCGTAACCGCTCTGGCGGCTCCGTAAAAAGTAAGATTCATACCCTTAACCCCTAAGTATGCAGTTTTTGCAGTATTATGTAAAGAATTGTCTATTTATTCTCCGGCTGCTCCGTTCTGGGCTTTACCGAATCGTCGTTGAAAATCCAGTCGCGGACGCTTGTCACCGTGTAGTCGTCCTCGCTGATGCGGCAGATGACACGGTGTATCCCCGCGTTTATAATCAGGCGCCTGCACATGGTGCAGGGCGTGGTGTCGCTCAGAATCTCGTTCGTTTTCGCGTCTCTTCCCGCGAGGTAAAGCGTGCTCCCTATCATCTGCGAGCGAGCCGCCGAGATTATCGCGTTTGCCTCGGCATGGACGCTGCGGCAGAGCTCGTAGCGCTGCCCGCTGGGAATCTGGAGCGTCTCCCGCGCGCAGAACTGGGTGTCGATGCAGTTTATCCGCCCCCTGGGCGCGCCGTTATAGCCCGTGGCTATGATTTCGTCGTTTGCAACAATGATGGCGCCGTAGCGGCGGCGCAGGCAGGTAGACCTCTTGAGAACGGCGTCGGCGATGTCGAGGTAGTAGTTTATTTTGTCCTTGCGTTCCATCTCATTTCCTCCGTAATACTGCGTTCTTTTATTGTAAATTTGAATCTCGCTTTGCCTTCGTCGTTTAAATTGACGCGAAGCTAAAACAGGTATCCTTAATAAAGCCGCGCCACGGCAAGCGGCTCATACGCGAAGACCGCATTTTCGCCGCAATACATGGCGCGGCAAAATTCCCAGATTACAGCCGCAAAACAAAGAATCAGACCTTGAGCGCCTCGTCCTCGCCCTCGAGCGCCTCGGGGTAGCGCTCCAGAATCGGCTTTACGTAGTCGCGTATGAGCTCCGTCACCTGCGAGGGGGCGCGGCCGATGTAGGCCTCCGGCCTTAGCTCCGCCATTATTTCCTCTTTCGTCATCCCGAACATGGGGTCCGCGGCTATCCTGTCAATCAGGTCGTTGGGCCGGCCCTCTTCCTTTACCACTCTGCCCGCCGCCATCGAGTGGACTCTTATCCTCTCGTGGAGCTGCTGGCGGTCCCCGCCGCGCTTGACCGCGCTCATCATGATGTTCTCTGTAGCCATAAAGGGCAGCTCTTCCTCAATGTGCTTTGCTATGACCTTCTCGTAAACCTTTATATTGCTTACGACATTGAGATAAATGTTCAATATGGAGTCCACCGCGAGGAAGGCCTCGGGGATTGATATCCTGCGGTTCGCCGAGTCGTCAAGCGTGCGCTCAAGCCACTGGTTGTACTGGGTCATCGCCGGGTTGAGCGTGTCGGCTATGACGTAGCGGGCAAGAGCGCAGATGCGCTCGCAGCGCATGGGGTTTCTCTTGTAGGGCATGGCCGACGAGCCTATCTGCTTGCCCTCGAAGGGCTCCTCAAGCTCCTTTAGGTGGGCAAGCAGCCTCATGTCGGTTGCAAACTTGGCGGCGCTCTGCGCAATCCCGGACAGGACGGAGAGCACGAAATAGTCAATCTTTCTGGTATAGGTCTGCCCCGACACCGGCACGGAGGAGCTAAAGCCCATCTCCTCGCAGATAAGCTGGTCAAGGCGCTTAACCTTCTCCTCGTCGCCGTCGAAGAGCTCCATAAAGCTCGCCTGAGTGCCGGTCGTGCCCTTCGAGCCGAGCAGCCGCAGCGAATCTATCCTGTGCTCAAGCTCGTTAAAATCAAGAATAAGGTCGTAAAGCCAAAGCGAGGCCCTCTTTCCGACCGTCGTGAGCTGGGCGGGCTGGAAGTGCGTAAAGCCGAGCGTCGGCAGGCTCTTGTACTTGTCGGCGAACTGGGCGAGCCTCGACATCAGCTTTACGAGCTTGTTGCGTAGGAGTATTAGCCCCTCGCGCATAATGATTATGTCGGTATTGTCCGTGACGTAGCAGCTTGTTGCGCCGAGATGTATTATCGGCATCGCCTTCGGGCAGACCTTGCCGAAGGTATGCACGTGAGCCATAACGTCGTGCCTGAGCTCCTTCTCCATCTTGGCGGCGTATTCGTAGTCTATATCGTAAATATGGGCCTCCATCTCTTCTATCTGCTCGTCGCTGATTGGAAGGCCGAGCTTCTTCTCGGCTCTTGCCAGAGCGACCCAGAGCTTGCGCCATGTCGAAAACTTCTTGTCCGGCGAAAACAGATAGAGCATGTCCCTGCTTGCGTATCTCGAGGCAAGCGGAGTTTCGTATATATCCTTGCTAATTGGGACCCTCTCCTTATGCAAAAAATTAGCGCAGGGCTTAATCGCCCTACGCTAATTATAGCTTATTTCTTATTACATTTCTATATTTTTTAGAAAATTCTCAAGCCTGTCTAAACCCTTGTCGATGTCCTCAAGGGATGCGGCGTAGGTCCAGCGCACGTAGTTCGGCGCGCCGAATCCGCTGCAGGGCACCACCGCGACTCCGGCCTTCTCCAGCAGAGCCATTGCAAAGTCGTCTCCGTCCTTGATGTAGGTACCCGCTATCGTCTTTCCGACCAGCTTTTCGACGTTCATCATGATGTAGAAGGCGCCGTCGGGGTTTAAGCAGCTCACATACTCTATCGAATTTACGCGCTTTACAATGTGGTTGCGGCGCTGCTCGAACACCTTGCGCATCTCCTCGACGCTGCTCTGGTCTCCGAGCAGGGCCTCCTCGGCCGCATACTGCGAAATCGTGCTCGGGGCGCTCGTCGAATGGCTGAGGAAATTCGCCATTATCTTCGCTATCTGCTTGTTGGCGACGGCATATCCGATACGCCAGCCGGTCATCGCGTAGGATTTCGAAACGCCGTTTATAAGTATTGTGCGCTCCTTTGCGTCCTCGCTTAAGGCGGCGAAGCTGACGAATTCCTTTCCGTCGTAAATAAGCTTATAGTAAATCTCGTCGGAGATTACATAGATGTCGTGCTTCTTGCACACCTCGGCGATTGCGGCAAGCTCCTCGCGGGAATAGAGCATGCCGGTGGGGTTCGAGGGGTTGTTGAGGATAAGGGCCTTCGTCTTATCCGTAATCGCGCTATCAAGCTGCGAGGCTGTTATTTTGAATCTTGTGCTCTCGTCGGTGTCCAGAATAACTGGCACCCCGCCCGTCATCTTAATAACCTCGTAATATGTAACCCAGTAAGGCGCCGGGAGTATTATCTCATCGCCGGGGTTTGTAATCGCCGCTAAAGCGACATAAATATTGTGCTTGGCGCCGCTTGCAACGACCACCTGTGTAAAATCGTAGTCGAGGTCAAAGTCCTCTTTGAAACGCTTGCATACTGCGCGGCGAAGCGACTCGGTGCCCGCGGCGGGGGTATACTTCGTAAGCCCTTTCTCTATCGCCCTGATGCCTGCTGCCCTTATATTGTCCGGGGTCTGGAAATCCGGCTCGCCTGCGCCGAAACCGACGATGTCGGCTCCTTCGCTTTTAAGCTTCTTAGCCAGGCTATCTATCGCCAGGGTCGTCGAGGCCCGGACCGCAGATGCCGTGTTTGACAGTGGTTTCATGAGATTTTCCTCCAAACTAAGGCTTAAATTTTACAATATTATATTAGCATTCCTGCAAAAAAGCAACAGCCGTAACAGAACAATTTATAAAAAATGAAATATTCATCACTTTGTAATGCAGATTTGCCATTTTCACCATAAAAATCGTTATTTATATCAAGATAAAATATCATTTAACAATTGACAGGATAAAACTTCCGTGGTAGACTGTGAAAAACCAGTTTTTCGGAGGTATGCGGGTACATATGTTTAACCTTGTCGCCGGCATAATTATAATAATCAGCATTATCATTATTATTATCAATGATAATGCCGATTTGCGTTGTGCTGGAAACGAGGTTAACAACACCTAAATTAAGAAGGGTTTGTTAAGCGAGTCTTGCAGCAGACGCTGCAAGACTTTTTTATTTACCATGTTTTTGCAAATTAAATCTAGTTTTGGGAGGAGCCATATGTCCAACGAAGTCAAGATGATAGCCAAGAGAATCAGGGAGCTTCGCTCCATCCTTGACATCTCCCCCGCCGAGATGGCTAAGGTCACCGGCCTTAGCGAGGCGGAGTATCTGGAGATGGAAAGCGGCACAAGGGATTTGTCCTTCACTTTCCTACATAAGTGCGCCCAGAGGTTCAACATCGACATCTCCGAACTTGTCACGGGCGACATGCCGAAGCTCTCGAAGTACACCCTCTCCCGCGCCGGCGAGGGCATGCCGATTAAGCGCCGCGAGGGCTTCGATTACCAGCACATAGCCCCGCTGCTGCGCAACCGCCTTGCCGACCCCTTCGTGGTCACGGCAAAGTACAGCCGCAAGCTCGAGGAAGAGCCGATAGCCCTCTCCACGCACGGCGGCCAGGAGCTCAACTACGTGCTCTCGGGCAGGCTCAAAATCCAGATTGACGACCACATCGAAACTCTCGGAGCCGGCGACAGCGTTTACTACAACGCTAGCATCCCGCACGGCATGGTCGCAATCGACGGCGAGGACTGCGTCTTTATCTCGGTGGTAATAAAGGGCGAGAGCGCCGAGGACGACTACAAATACAAGCCCGTCATCCTCCCTGCAAAAACGACTCCTGCAGAGGAGGCCCTAATCTACAAGAGATTTGTTACCGAGACCTTCGACGAAAACGGCCAGCTTAAGGACATCTCCTTCAATCCCCCTTCCAACTTCAACTTCGCCTTCGACGTTCTCGACGAGCTTGCAAAGAAGTGCCCGGACAAGACGGCGATGGTCTGGCTGTCCAAAGAGAAGGAAAAGCGCGTCTTCACCTACGCCGATATTTCGAGGAATTCCTCCAAGGCGGCAAACTACCTAAAATCCCTCGGCATCGGCAAGGGCGACAAGGTCATCCTGGTCCTAAAGCGCCATTACCAGTTCTGGTTCATCCTAAACGCCCTGCACAAGCTGGGCGCCGTCGCGATTCCGGCAAGCCATCTTCTAACGGCGCTCGACTTCGATTACCGCTTGAACGCCGCGGGCATCAAGGCCGCAATCTGTACGGTAGACAACGATATCCCGAAGCACCTTGAAGAGGGCAGCGTGAACGCCCCGTCGCTCCAGATTAAGATATCCGTAAACGGCAGGGTCGAAGGCTGGCACCACTTCGATTCGGAGTTCGAGGCCTTCCCCGACACCTTCGAGCGCCCCGAGGACCAGTCGATTGACGACCCGATGCTTATGTACTTTACCTCCGGCACCACCGGCTACCCGAAAATCGCAGTCCACACCTTCGCCTACCCGCTCGGGCACATTGTGACCGCAAGGTACTGGCAAAACGTCGACCCGGACGGACTGCACCTCACCGTTTCCGACACCGGCTGGGGCAAGGCGGCCTGGGGCAAGATATACGGCCAGTGGCTGTGCGAGGCCGCTGTGTTTACCTACGACTTCGACAAGTTCGAGGCGAGCGACCTGCTGTCCCTCTTTAAGGAGCACAACATAACCACCTTCTGCGCTCCCCCGACGATATACAGGTTCTTTATCAAGGAGGACTTGAAGAAATACGACCTAAGCTCGCTGAAGTATGTGACCACCGCCGGAGAGGCGCTCAATCCCGAGGTCTGGCAGCAGTTCAAGGCCGCGACCGGTCTGAAGATAATGGAGGGCTTCGGCCAGACCGAGACCACGCTGACCATCGCCAACCTCGTCGGCACCGAGCCGAAGCCCGGCTCGATGGGCCGTCCCTCGCCGATGTACGAGGTCGACATCATCAACGCCGAAGGCAAGCCCGCGAAGGTCGGCGAGGTCGGCGAAATCGTCATCCGCACCGACAAGCGCACACCCTGCGGCATGTTCGCGGGCTACTACAAGGCCCCCGACAAGACCAAGGCAGTCTGGGACAACGGCGTCTACCACACCTGCGACATGGCCTGGCGCGACGAGGACGGTGTCTACTGGTATGTCGGCAGAACGGACGATGTCATCAAGTCCTCCGGCTACCGCATCGGCCCCTTCGAGATTGAAAGCGTCATTATGGAGCTCCCCTACGTTCTGGAATGCGCGGTGACCGGCGTGCCGGACGAGACCCGCGGGCAGGTTGTGAAGGCTTCGATTGTGCTTGTAAAGGGCAAGGAAGGCACCGAGGAGCTTAAAAAAGAGATTCAGAACTACGTCAAGGAGCGCACGGCCCCCTACAAGTACCCGCGCATTGTCGAGTTCGTCTCCGAGCTGCCCAAAACGATAAGCGGCAAAATCCGCCGCGTCGAAATCAGGGAAAAGCACGGCAGGAAATAAGTAAACTAAGTTTCGGGTGCGGCCCAGGCCCGCCGCACCCGAAATTCCCTTTATATTTTCATTTTATCTGCTTTTCGTAAAACATCCTTGGAATAGTAATAATCTCTTTAACACCGCTTTTCCATAATTTTGCGATAAAATTTACCAATAAACGGGATTTTTTATCATTTTCGTGTTGACTTTGAAGGCTGGCCATGCTATCATATTTGCAAATACCAATATCCGGTATAAAGGCAAAACAGGCGAAAGCCTGCGACGCAAAGCTATAGGGCCCTCGATTCCTTCAGGGCAGCCAGCTGCTACTGCTATCTGTTTGCAGTAGCTTTTTTATTATCATTAATCTTTCATACTTTAAGCAGAACAGGGGCAAAGCAAGCGAAAGCTTGCGACGCAAAGCTATAGGGCCCTCGATTCCTTCAGGGCAGCCAGCTGCTGCTGCAGATTGTTAAATCCGCAGTAACAAATCAAAAAGCCATTAAAGGAAGGAGTTTTACCATGAAAAAGACTATCGCTTTGTTTGCTCTCGTTCTCTGTATTCTCTCGGGCCTCGTTTCGGGAAGCCTTGCCCTCTATACAAAAGAGGTGGACATTGCCGACACCGGTTCGATAATTGCAAAAAGATTTGTCCTTACGGCTGCGAAGTCCGACGGCTACCAGATGAATGTAAAAATTGCCCCGGGGGAAACCGTCAAGGCCGCCTTTACCGTTTCCAATTCCAACGGCAGCTATGTAAGCGAGGTTGACATGGACCTCGAAATAGAAGTAACCATCGGAGCCGCAGAGGGCAAGACCGCCATTCCCTACATAAGCGCCAAGCTTCTCGACGCCGGAAACAGGGAAATCGAGGCGGCGGACGTCAGGATAAGCGAGGGGGAAGGCACGATTAGGCTGTTTGTAGACAGGGCCTTCATCGCCAACGCTGAGTCGACGCTCACATACAGGATCGCCCTCACCTGGGCGCCCCACGACAACGATATAGACTACGAGGGCCCGGGTTACGGCAACATGTTCAGCGTCAAGGTCACCGGCACGCAGTCAGTGTAACACGTAAATCCTTTACATAAAGCACACTTTGGAATATAATAACCCCGATCTTGCTAAGATTGGGGTTATTTTTACAAACGGATTTTTTGGGCAAAATTATACTAAAATATTGCCGATTTGCTGGTTAAAAATCGCGTCAGCCTTTGAAAACCCGGATTCCTGCGCGCCAGATTTACACTTATACTTTGGGTGAATTGAAAGGATTGGTCGTAGTAATGGAGCAAAGCAGGAAGGGGCTCACTACGCCGGAGCAGATTGCGGAAATGAAAAGGGAGCTCATGGAGGCCCTGAACCCCCGGCAGCCCTCGGTCCGCAAAAAGACAAGAAAATATCTAAAGTATATATTCAACTTTTTATTTTTCCTAGTCATCCTCGCCCTGCTCTTTGCCCTGTATCAGATAATAACTGCCAAGCGCATGGGCAAGGCGCCAAATCTTTTCGGGTATTATCTGTACAGCATGGAGACCGACAGCATGTCCCCCACCCTTCCCAGGGGGAGCGTAATCCTCTCCCGCAAAGTCGAAGACCCCTCGGCGCTCATGACGGGAGACATCGTAACCTTCATCAATCTTGAAGGCAAGCGGGTTACCCACAGGATAGTGCAGGTTTCAAAGGATATCGACGGCAACCCGCTCTTTCGCACCAAGGGGGACAACCCTGAAAACGATATGGACAGGGATTTTCTGACACCCGACAGAATAGAAGCGGTTTTTGTACTTAAAATACCTCTGTTTTGAGTTCCGATAAGTCAGGCTGAAAGGAGGCGCTGAATTGACCGACAAACCCGAAAACGGCAAGTCCGAGTACCCGGATATGGCGGCGGATAAGGCGCCTCCTTCCTCTTTTGAAAACGAGCCGGACAACACCGAAGGCATAAAGGAATTCGCGCCTGAAGAACCGGATACCGGCAAAGAACCGGGCATCAGCGGAGAACCGGGCGCCGAACAGGAAACCGGCGCCGACGAAGAAACGGATTCCATCCAAGAGCCGGGCAGTAACTCAGAACCGGACGCCGGCGAAACGGAGCTGAACAGCAACGTTGCGGTATATATAAGCGGGCTCTGCTCCGAGGAACAGGAAAAGGACGAGCAGAGCGGCCTTTTAAGGCCGCTTTTTAGCGGCGTCAACCTGACGATTCTGGCAGGCGAAATCTGGGGCATAAGCTCGAAAAACATAATGTCCGCCCGCGTGCTGTGCCAGGTGATAGGCAATATGCGCAGCTACGCCTCGGGGCTTTGCCGCCTCGGACCGCTCGGCACGCTGAGAACAAAGCGGCAGATACTCCCCCATCTTTTCTATATCGACACGCACGAGATGCTTTACGACAGCAAGGTCGTCCTCGAGCAGTTCATGTTCTCGACCAAGCAGGTACTAAGCGGGCTCAGCGACGCCGAGCGCCAACTGAGGCTGCTGGAGCTTCTGGAAGACATGGGCATGGGCTATATTGCGCTCACAAAGATATCCGACCTCTACGAAACGGAAAAGCTGCTGCTCGAGCTCCTCATAGCCTCAGAATCGGACTCCGGCCTCATCGTCTGCGACTGGACCGCCTACACCTTCTCCCACTCCGAGATTGAGATTCTCGCAAAAATCACAGAGCGCCTGCGCTATCTCGGCAAGGCGGTCGTCATAGGGACGATGCAGCCGAAACTCATCGGCATGACCTGCGACAACACCCTGTTCATCTATAAAGGCGAGAGCGGGTACTGCGGCAGCGTCGAGGAGCTTTACGCCTACGCCGACAAGGTCGCCTTCGTGCTGCGTGACAAGGACGCAAAATCGCTCGGAAAGGCTCTGGCCTACCTTCTCCCCGGCTGGCAGGTCAGGGTTTCGGGGGAGTATCTGTACCTGTACAATTACACGGACAAGCCCATGAGCCCGGAGGCCTTCTACAGGCTGCTTGCGGACAACGGGCTTTCGCCCGATTATGTCAAGATAAACAGGGGCAGGGTTGAAAACTCTTTCGAAGAACTGGTGGAGCGATATGATTTACAAAAGTAGCGCTTTCAACAAGGAACTGCGCCAGTCCTATTATGACAGCCTCTCGGGGAGAAACAAGCTGTTCATGATAAGCCTTTTTCTGGCGCTGATTACCGTCGCTTTGCACCTTCTCTTTCAGATAACCGAGGAGAACGTCATGGTGGAGCTCTTCCCCGAGCTCCTTTTGCCGAGCTATTTTACCATGACCTACACATACAATCTCGTTGCGCTTGTATTCTTCGCGATTTACTTTATAAACAAGTACAGCAACATAACCCTCTTCGAAATCGGGGAAAACAAGTGGTACCTTCTCTCGAAGATGGGCTACAAGGTGACCAGCATCATACTAAGCAAAATGTTTATGACCATGGTCACCGTGCTCTTCCTCTACGCCTGCGGCTTTGCGTTTACCGTATTGCTTACCACCCTGCTTAAATATGTCTTTGTTATCGATTACCTCCTGCCCGCCTTCGTCGCAGGGGCGCTGAACGTCCTTTTTATCGTGGAGGCGGCGCTCGTCACCTCTCTTTATTCAAGCTCAAAGGTCAACGCGAAAAACACACTTCTGATAGTGCTAATCGTAAACGAAATACTCAAAATCGCCCTCGGCTATTACAAGCTCATTACCAACAGGGTTTTGATGAGCGATGTTTCGAATCTATTAAACCCAGGCCGCTCCGTGTATGGGCTTGTCCTGCTTGCGGTGCTGGTTTTAATGATACTTTTCGCCTATATAGGGGCCAGGAAGAGAGCAAACTACTACACACTTAAGGGAGAGGTAAGCGGGGTTTCAATCGTCCGCAACAACGAGGTAAAGACAATCGGCTCTCAGGGACTCAGAAAGCGTCCGGTCCTGTCACTTCCGGCAATATTGTTCAGGATACTGCTTGCGGCGATCCTGGCCTCTTCGATTGCATTCAACATACTTGTCCTGGTCGCCTCCCTCAGCTCGAACACAAGAGAGTTCTCCGTTTTCGGCTATATACCCTATCTCATAAGGTCGCAAACCATGGAGGACGCGATATGCAAAAACGACCTTGCCGTTTTCAAGCGGATTGACGCAAACTATCCGCTTAAAGTCGGCGACATAGTCCTCTTTGGCAGCGAAGCGGGCGACAGCGAGGTCTTCATAATGGAGATTACAAGGATTGAGGGCGACAAGGTGCTGACCGACATGAAGAAATACCCCCCTCTTTACGAGGTCGGCTCGCTCCAGCAGATAGTCAACCGTAAGGCAATCTACGGGATTTTCTACAAGAACTTCAGGATTCTCGGCGCGATTGTGCTCTTCATAAACTCCTTCCCGGGCAGGATTCTCACGCTGTTCCTGCCGGTCATCGTGCTTTTCTTCTATCCGCAGGTGACAGGTTTTATAAGGCGCTTCAGGGCAGCGGTCCAAGATTAAAGCCGTCGAAACGACGGCTTTGACTTATTTTTAGGGGCTTGTTATAATTAAGCATACAATTTCAGGGAATTATTTTCCTGTGCAATGATTTTAAGCGAGGGGTTACGGATGGAACTTAAGATGCAGCGCAACGCGATTAAGCTCATACGCCAGATTGTAGACTACAGGAGCATAACAACTCCCATTATACCCTACAGGGCTCAGAAGGCCGGGTTCAATCCGCAGCTTCCTCTCTCCCAGCCCTTCCCCCGCTCGACTCCCGAAGCCCAGGGCATATCCTCGGAGAGGATTCTTGATTTTATAACCGCCCTTCAGAACGATAAGACTCTCGACATGCACAATCTGATGATACTGCGAAACGGCCATGTGATAGCCGAGTGCTCCTTCGGGGCGTACAGGCTGGATGTCTGGCGCGCCACCCACTCGCTCTGCAAGAGCATCACGGGGCTCGCGATTGGCATTCTCATAGACGAGGGCATGCTTTCGCTCGAGGACAGGATTGTAAAGATATTCGAGGGCAGGGGCAACCCGCTCACCCCGATTACCAAGAAAGGCATCACGGTGGGCAACCTTCTCACCATGACAAGCGGGATAAGCTTCAACGAAGCGGGCTCAGTGACCGACGAGGACTGGGTCGATTCGATTTTGACCTCCTCCATGAAATTCGAGCCCGGCACGGAGTTCCACTACAACAGCATGAACTCATATCTGCTCTCGGCAATCGTAAAGCAGGTCACGGGAAAGGGCCTTGTGGGGTACCTGCAGCCGCGGCTCTTCGAACCGCTCGGAATCGCGGGCATCCACTGGGAAACCTGTCCCAAGGGCATTGAAAAAGGCGGCTGGGGCCTCTATATCCGCCCCGAGGACGCCGCGAAAATCGGCCAGCTCTATCTGCAGGGCGGCAGATGGAAGGGCAGACAGATTGTCTCTGAAAACTGGATTAAAAGCTCCACTACCCCAAAGGTGCAGACGCCAAGAGAGATTGGCGACTTTAACTACGGCTACCATATATGGGTCGGCAGAAGACAGCGCTCCTTCCTCCTGAACGGCATGTTCGGGCAAAACATCATAGGTTACCCGGATACGGGCATACTGATAGTCTCAAACGGGGGCAACAGCGAGCTTTTCCAGCAGAGCTCATACTTTTCCCACCTGAAAAAATACTTTGGGGAAGATTACTCGCCCCCCGCCAAACTGCCCGAAAACTGGGCCGCACACAGAAGGCTTGTAAAAAAGATTAGAGAGCTGAGCTTAAATACCGTACCCACCAGCATATTTTCAATCGGCCACACCCTGCCCAGGCGATGCCTGCAACTCTCGGGCAGAAGCTACGCAATCGACAGCGAAAGCTGCAAGGCGGGCCTCTTCCCGCTTATCCTGCAGGCGCTGCAGAACAACTACTCCGCCGCGATAAACCGCATATCCTTTTCGGTCGACAAGGGAGTGTTTCTTATAACAATCGAGGAGGAAGACGCCCGCCATATCCTTCCCGTCGGCTTCACAAGGCCCGAATACACGACGCTCGACATGCACGGCGAGCCGTATATTGCCGGCATACACGGGATCCTTTCCAGCAACGAGGACGGAAACACGGTGCTTAAAATCCGCATCTCCTTCATCGAGACTTCAAGCTCCAGGCTATTGAAATTCATCTTTTCCGGCGACGAGCTCGTCGTCAAATGCTCCGAAATACCGGGCAGGCGCTTTGTCAGAAGCTACCTCGACACGCTTGAGAAAGAGCTTGCCTCAAACAGGCTTTTCGAGACCATCCTCTCAATCGTCGACAACGATTATCTGGACTACAAAATCGAGAGGGCGCTTGAGCCGGTCCTGCACGGAAAACTGGAGGTAAAGGGCACGTAAGGCGGGTATTTTCGCGCGAGGTTGACATATTTCATGCTTATGATAAAATATTCATGCGCGTCCTTTGGACGCAAACCTACACTACTGAGAGGCTCATGATGAAAACAGACGTTGTAATAGTGGGCGCAGGCCCGGCAGGCATTTTCACCGCAATTGAAATGCTAAGGCGCGGCAGCAAAAAGAAAATCGTAATAGTCGAAAAGGGACAGGCCATTGAAAACAGGCGCTGCCCGAAAAGCGTAACCAAGCAGTGCGTCAATTGCAAGCCGTATTGCCACATAACTACGGGCTTTTCCGGCGCGGGCGCTTTCTCCGACGGAAAGCTCTCGCTCAGCTGCGAGGTCGGAGGAGACCTCCCCATGCTCATCGGAGAGGAGCTTGCGCAGGAAACGATTGATTATACCGACAAAATCTATCTTGAGTTCGGCGCCGACGAGCGCATAGAGGGCATACACAACACCGAGGAGATTAAGGAAATAAGAAAGCGCGCGATTCAGGCGGGCCTTAAGCTCGTGGACTGCCCTATCCGCCATCTCGGCACCGAGAAGGCGCAGAATCTTTACCTTGCAATTGAAAAGCACCTGCAAAACAGCGGGGTCGAGATTCTCTTTGGCCACGAATGCACGGACCTAATCCTCAGGGACGAGCGATGCCTCGGCATAAGGGTCCGCAACGCCCAGACCGAATTTGAGATTTATGCAGACCACACCGTGGTCGCCACGGGGCGCCGGGGCGCAGACTGGCTTGAGAAAATCTGCGCTGAGTACAACATCGCGCACCAGCCCGGCACCGTCGACATCGGCGTGCGCGTCGAGGTGCGCAACGAAATCATCGAGTGGGTAAACAACGTGCTTTACGAGTCCAAGCTCATAGGCTATCCCAAGCCCTTCAAAAACAAGGTGCGCACCTTCTGCCAGAACCCCGGCGGCTTTGTAAGCCAGGAGAAGTACGACAACGACCTTGCGGTCGTCAACGGCCACTCGTACAAGGACATCAAGTCGAACAATACGAATCTGGCCATACTCGTTTCGCACAACTTCTCAGTGCCCTTCAACCAGCCCATAGCCTATGCGCAGAAGGTCGGCGAACTCACCAATATGCTCGCCGACGGCCGGATACTGGTGCAGCGCTTCGGAGACATCCTCGACGGAAAGCGCACCTGGCCGAAAGAGCTTTCGCAGTCGAACGTAAGGCCCACCCTTCCCGACGCCGTTGCGGGCGATATTACGGCCGCGATGCCATACCGTGCGATGATAAACATAATCAACTTCATCCAGGCGGTCGACCACGTCGTGCCGGGCTTCGCTTCAAACGAAACCCTTCTGTATTCGCCCGAGCTTAAGTTCTACAGCAACCGCGTTAAGATGGACGAGAACTTCAACACGAACATAGCCGGGCTCCACTGCCTCGGCGATTCGAGCGGCTGGACGAGGGGCCTTATGATGGCCTCCGCTATGGGCGTTCTGATGGGAAGAAAACTGGTTTAACCGAATACAAAAGGACACGGTTCGTATCGGCCGGGCGGAAGCCTGGCCGATATTTTTTGCGCCCTGCAACACAGCACTTCGCGCAATTAACTTACCGCCACGTTACGGCATATTATGATAGTGACCATGTGCCGTTAAGGCGGCGGTGTCTGCAATAGCTCTCCGGGCCGGAAACAGACCCGGTGCCGACTTCGCCCCTTACCCGGCATCAATCTAAATATAAAAGGGAAATGGTCCTATGAATTGTAACAACAATAAGTGCTGTAATTTCAACACCTGGGGCTGCCTTGCCATTGCCGCCGCCCTGCTTCTCGGTGCGGCGGTCGGTGCGCTCTTCTATTTCGGATTCCTTCCGGGCATCGTACCGGACGTGGCGCGCATAGCACTCAGGCTGGGAGTCTTGGCGATAGCCTATGTCCTTATCGCTCAGCTGTTCAGCTCCCTCTACCTGCCCAATCCGCTTAGGGACTGCCTCTGCTGCGGCATAGCCCCCCTGCTGGTAGGCGCTTTCGGCACGGTTGTCCTTGCAATTGCACTCCTGTCCGTCGCACTCGTTCCCGGCAACCTCATCTTCGCAGTGCTCGTCGGGCTGGGCGCGGCCTTCTTCACGCTTCTGATAATTGCATTGATAGCCTTCATAAACTGCGTCCTCTGCAGGCTGTGCATGCGCGACTGATCCGATAAAGCTACTATAAAAGCAGCTAAGCGCCGGTTTCATACGAAACCGGCGCTTATTTAGCGCAGTCAGCTTATTTGGAATTGAAAATCTTGAAGATGTCGCCGAAGGGGTCGTCGTCCTCTTTCGACGCGCCTTCCTCGGCGCTGGGCGTGATAATCCCGCCCGTGAAAATGCCCGGCTTTTTGACTTCCTTCTGGTTCTTCTTGTCGTCAAAGCCGGTGGCGATGACCGTCACGCGGATTTCATCGTCCATCGTGTCGTCAAAGGCCGCGCCGAAGATGATGTTCGCCTCGGGGTGAGCAGCCTGCTGAACAAGGCTTGCCGCTGTTTCGACTTCCTCAAGTCCGATGTCCATGGAGCCCGTAATGTTGACAAGGACGCCTCTGGCGCCGTCGATTGAAGTCTCCATGAGAGGACTCGAGATGGCCGCCTTGGCGGCTTCCTCCGCCTTGCCCTTTCCGGAGGCATGTCCGACACCCATATGGGCAAGACCCGCGTTTTTCATTATCGTCGTCACGTCGGCAAAGTCAAGGTTGATGAAGCCGGCGTTCTTAATCAGGTCGGATATGCTTGTCACAGCCTGCTTGAGAACGTCGTCGGCGATTTCGAAGGCGTTGGCAAAGGTCACCTTCTGGTCGGTGGCATGCTTCAGACGGTCGTTCGGAATTATCAGGAGGGAATCAACACGTGTGAGAAGCTCTTTAATGCCGGCCTCAGCCTGCATCATCCTGCGGCGGCCTTCGAAGCTGAAGGGCTTCGTTACCACCGCGACAGTAAGTATACCGGCCTCCTTGGCTATCTCGGCGACAACGGGAGCGGCACCCGTGCCCGTTCCGCCGCCCATGCCTGCGGTGATGAAAATCATGTCCGCGTCCTCAAAAGCCTTCGCCAGATTGTTCCTGTTCTCCTCGGCAGATTTGCGCCCTATCTCGGGGTCCGAACCCGCGCCCTGGCCATGGGTGAGTTTCTCTCCAATCTGAATTTTCTGCGTGGCGCAGGACAGAGCCAATGCCTGCTTGTCCGTATTAACAGCTATATATTCAACACCTTTTGTTCCTGATAGCACCATTCTGTTAACGACGTTGTTTCCGGCTCCTCCCACACCCACAACTTTAATAGTTACTACATTATCCGGGCCGGTCTCGAGTGCAAAGGACATGTTCAACCCTCCTGTTTATATTTACAGTGTATAGGAAATGCACAAAGCATTATTAGTATCAAAGTAAGTTGCGTATATCTTTACATATTTTATATCTATTTAAACCGTAGGTCAATAGTGTATTGTTCATTAATTTAAGTTTTATAAAAAGTTCATTTAATCGGATATAAAGCGCCCTTCCTTGTTTTCCGTCAAATCAATCGTCCCGGTAGCGACCGGATTTAAGTACTCAATCGACTTATTTAAAAGGCTCAATTTGTCGGAAATATTCTCATTCTTGCCCATTTTTACCTTAAAGCGGCCCTTATAGTCGAAGATAAGATCTCCGGCATTGCTTACGTCTATATAAGTGACGTCGGAGAGCATGTCCTTGTTTATAAGCTCCTTGAGCAAGGCTTCGACGTACGCCACCTTGGGTTTCTGCGCCTCACCCGGCTCAATTTTCTGCCCCGCGACCGGCTGTATAGGAGAAAGACCGATTATTTCCACCCCGCTTATCCCGTCGGTAGACACCTTTTCCAGCAGCTTGCAGGACTGGTCAATCAGCCAGAAACTCCCCCCGCTTTTCACATATGCGACGGGGGCAGCCTCCACAACCTCGATGATTAGTATGTTCGGAAGTTCCTTTCTGATTTTCGCCTCGTCAATATATGGCAATGATTTAAATATTTTACTAATTGCATCGAATTTATTCACAAAGAACAGATTATCCCCAATCTTTAATCCAGAGGCGGAGATTATCTGCTCTTGTGAATACCTTGTGTTACCCTCTGTCTTTATAACCGATATTTTAAAGAAGACAGAGACACCCAGTAGCAGAGCGCCGCAGATAAGAAGCGCCGACAATATGCTGATTATCGGGTTGCGTCTTTTCCCCCTGCGGCGTTGCGCTTGGCTGCCCTCCCGCGGCATGGCATTTCCTCCTTAGTTACGCCTCATTCTTCTATTCTTACTACGTCCGCCCCCAGATTCGACAGCGCGACTTCAAGCCGCTCGTAACCCCTGTCTATGTGTTTGAGGCCCGAGATGCGGCTCTCTCCTATCGCTCCGAGCGCCGCGACCGCAAGGGCGGCTCCGCCTCTTAAGTCAGTAGCCTCGACCGAGGCCCCGTGCAGCTCCTTCCTGCCGCATATCAGGGCCACCCTTCCCTCTGTTCTTATATCGGCCCCCATGCGGCGCAGTTCGCTTATATGGCGGTATCGGTTTTCGAATATGTTCTCAACAAACACGGTCGTGCCCTCAAACTTAAGGCTCGCCGCCATGAGCGGAGGCTGCGCGTCGGTCGGGAAGCCCGGATATGGGGCCGTCACAATCGGCCGCACCGCCCTGAGCGGGCGCTCGCAGATTATCTTCAGCGAGTCCGGGCCGATTTCCAAATCGCAGCCCGCCTCTTTGAGCACGTCGGTGACCGTGGAAAAATGCCTTGGCTCTATGTTCAATATCTCAGCCCTGCCGCCTGCCGAGGCCACGGCCAGGGCGTATGTGGCTGCAACAATCCTGTCTGGGATTATCTTGTGCTCGACGCTCTTTTTGCATGGCTGGCCCTCAATCGTGATTATCGATGTGCCGGCACCGTGTATGTTCACGCCGAGACGCCTGAGATAGGCCTGCAAATCCTCTATCTCGGGCTCGCGCGCGGCGTTTGTTATTACCGTCTGCCCTCTGCAGCGGCTTGCCATGAGCATAGCGTTCTCAGTAGCGCCGACGCTCGGTATGGGCAGGTCAATCCTCCCTGCTCTGAATTCCTTAACCTTGCATATGATATTGCCGCCTTTTTCCTCAATATCCGCCCCGAGCGTGCGCAGGGCTTTCAGATGCAGGTCTATCGGCCTCGGGCCAAGCTCGCAGCCGCCCGGGTAGCTGAGCACCGCTTCTCCGGTCCTCGCCAGAATCGCGCCGAGGAAAATCACCGAGGACCTCATTTCGCGCATGAGGGCGTCAGGAATATCCGAGTGGTTCATCGTCGAGGAATCTATCGTAACCGTGCTGCCGCTTCGGCTTACCCGGCAGCCGAGATGGTTCAGAATCTTGATTGAAACGTCCACATCCCGAAGGTCTGGGCAATTATGTATAACACTCTCGCCCTCGGCGAGAATTGAGGCGGCCATTATAGGTAATATGCTATTTTTAGCGCCGTGTACTTTCACGCTTCCGCAGAGCTTAACGCCCCCGTTTATCCGAAGTATCATCTCCACACCCCCACACAAAAGCCGGCAGAACTCTGCCGGGCATATGGTTCTTTACAAAACCATACTATGCAGTACGTGGTCGGTGCGTTAATTTCGATAAATACGGATTAAACGGCGGCAAATCGATAGGCAGGCTGTTTTTTCTTAACCCGAGGGCTTAATTCGCGGCAAAGAAGCCGAGCCCGTTTAAGCGGCCGCGCCTGTGTTTCCTGTCAGCGCTTTCCATATTTTTCTGCAAGCTCGAGTATGGTTTCAGTTATTTTATCGGTCGCGTCAGGTTTTGAGAGCTCTTTCATCCTGGCCGACATGGTCTCAAGCCGCCCGGGGCTGTTTAGAATCTCGCAGACGGTCTCAAAGAGGAGCTCGCCCGAGCATTCGGGTTCCCTTATCAGCACCGCCCCGCCCCTTTTTGCGAGCACCATCGCGTTTTTCTCCTGATGGTTGTTCGTCACGTAGGGCGAGGGGACGAGTATGGCGGGCTTCCCCATGAGCGTGAGCTCCCCGATTGTCGAGGCGCCGGCGCGGCAGATTATCAAATCTGCAGCCGCCATGACCTTCGGCATGTCGAAGATATACGGCCTTATGTCTATGCCGCTGTCTTTTTCATTGACTACGCCCCGCTCGGCGAGCATCGCGTACATTCTCTTGAGCCCTTCCTCGCCGTTTCCGGTGGCGTGAATGTGCGTGAAAAAGCCCTTTTCCCAGTTGAGCTTTATTAAATCCGCGGTTATCTCGTTCATGTACTTGGCTCCGAGCGAACCCCAGAACGAGACGACCAGCGGCCTGTCTATTCCAAGCGACTTCTTTGCCGACTCCTTGTCCCAGCGCAGGAAATCGCCCCTGACGGGCGTACCGGTTACGGTGACCTTGCCGGGGTTCTTGTAATACCTTCTGCTCTCCTCGAAGCCGACCATTATGACGTCGGCGATGCCCTCGAGCCTTCTGGTCGTAAGCCCCGGGAAGGCGTTCGACTCGTGTATCAGGGTCGGAATTCCCATCCTGTGCGCCATGCGTATGACGGGATAGCACACGTATCCGCCCGTGCCTATGACGACGTCGGGCTTGAAGCTCTCGATTATCTCCCTGGATTGCCTTGCCGAGACCTGCAGCATATACGCGGCCTTGATGTTATGGACTATATCCTTCGGCGCAAGGCTCCTGTGAAGGCTGTAAACCGAAACGAGCTTTATCTCATAGCCCTCTCTGGGCACCAGCTCCTGCTCCATGTTGCCCTCGGCGCCCACAAAGAGGAAGCTTGAGTCCGGGAGCAGCTCCCTGAGCCTTCCCGCCACGGCAATCGCGGGATTGATATGGCCCGCTGTTCCTCCGCAGGTGAAAAGAAACCTCATTTTTCAGCCCGCCTTTTTTATCTTTATATCCCTTGAGACGCTAAGTATTATCCCCATCTCCGCAAGCTGAATCAGAAGCGCCGTGCCGCCGTAGCTGAAAAAGGGCAGCGATATTCCTGTGCAGGGGATAAGGTTCGTCACGACCGCGACGTTCAGAAAGACCTGCAGAAACAAAAGCGAGGTAATTCCGGCGGTTATCATCGTGGAATAGCGGTCTTTCGCGTGCATCGCAATCCAGTAGCCGCGGATTATGAGCATCGCGAAGAGTATGAGGATTAGCATGGCGCCTATATATCCGAGTTCTTCGCAGACAACCGAGAATATGTAGTCGTTGTGCTCCTCGGGCAGATAGAGGTACTTCTGGCGGCTCTGTCCGAGCCCCACTCCCAGAAGTCCGCCCGAGCCGATGGCGTAGAGCGACTGTATGATTTGGAAGCCGTCGCCCTGCGGGTCCGAAAACGGGTCGCGCCATATTGTTATGCGGTCGACGGCATAATCGAATTTCGTGAGCACGAGAAAGCCCGCGGCTGCGACGACTATTGCGCCGAGCGCAAACCACTGCAGCTTCGTGCCCCCGATGAACATCATAATCGCGCCTATGGCGATTATAATGATGGCCGCCGAAATATGAGGCTCGAGCATCAGGAGGGCGACGGTTACGAGGAGAATCGCCGCGAAGGGCAAAACCCCGTATCTGAAGGTTTTCATCCTGCCCTTGTACTTGCAGGCCATCGCGGCGAAGGAGAGAATTATCGTGAGTTTGACTATCTCCGAGGGCTGGAAGGTGGTGAATCCAAGGTCTATCCAGCGCCTGGCACCGCCGCTGTCGGCGCCTATGAAGGGCACCGCCGCGAGCAGCAGCAGCGATACGAGGAGCAGGGGGATTGAAAAGCGGCGTATAAGGTTGATGTTGAAGCGGGAAATCAGCAGCATGCAGGCCACGCCGAGCACCGAGAAGAGGGCCTGCCTTACGAATATCCTGGTCGGATCCCCAGTCTCGAAATAGGCCCTGGCAAAACTCGCTGAGAGGACCATTATTAAGCCTATTCCGAGCAAAAGCAGAGTGAGCAGAAGAAAAGGCATATCCATGGAGCCGTGGCCGGCTTCCCTTTCGCGCGCGCTCTCTTCGGCTCTTTCCTTCGCTGCTTCCTCAGCAAGCACTTTCTCATAGAAATCCTCGTAACGTGCCATGGCCCCACCACCTTTTCAGGTATTTCTGCTCTGAACTTCTGATATTCACATGCTGTATCTCCCGGACACCGCCAGGAAGGAGATTGCGGAAAAAACAAGCGATACCATGGAAAACACGAAGAAGACTTTCTCCTCGCTCCAGCCGCACATCTCGAAGTGGTGGTGGAGCGGCGCCATTTTGAATACGCGCTTACCATGGGTCATCTTAAAATAGGCAACCTGTATTATATCGGAGAGCGTCTCGATGATATAGACTATGCCCACCGGAATGAGTATCAGCGGCATGTCGAGCGCAAAGGCCAGGGCGCAGACGGCTCCGCCCAGAAACAGAGAGCCTGTGTCGCCCATAAAGACCTTCGCGGGATGGAAGTTGAAAGACAGAAACACAATGAGGCCCGCCAGGAGCGCCGAGGCGAATATGCCAAGCGAAATGCTGCCCCAGGCTAAGGCCGCGGCCGTGAAGAAGGCGGCGACGGGAATAGTAACTCCCGTGGCCAGACCGTCCACGCCGTCCGTGATGTTCACCGCGTTGACGGTGCCGACGATGACAAAGGCCGCAAAGGCGAGATAAACCGGCTCGGACAATGGTATGCTGACCCCTACGAATGGTATGTAGAGGTTCGGGGTCAGGAAGCCGAAATAGCGCAGCAGCAGGACGAAGGCAACCGAAACCGCAAGCTGGAGAAGAAACTTCTGCAGCGCGGTTAGCCCGAGGTTCTGCTTTTTCTTCAGCTTCTCGTAGTCGTCCAAAAAGCCCACTCCGGCAAACACCAGCGAAAAGGCAAGCACGAAGAGATGGCCGCACTCGCCCTCGAGCATTCTCGACATTCCCACAAAAAGCGTCGCGACCGTGACGCCCGCTATGAACAAAATGCCTCCCATGGTGGGCGTGCCCTCCTTGGACATATGCCAAACGGGGCCGTCCCGCCTTATGCTCTGACCGGCCTTTATTCTCCTGAGATAGGGTACGAGTATAAGTCCCGTTATCGCACTGACGACGGCGGAAACTGCAAACGACAGAAGTAAAGCTATCATTGGTTTTGCTCCCAGATTCAAGGTCGCGGGCGCCAAAGCCCGCGCCGTTTTTTAGCAAACGGGTTTGCGTCCGAAAAAAGTTTTGCGGAAACCCAAGTCCTCCCCCGCGCGGCCTGCCCGCCTCGGAAAGAGCTTAACGCAATGTCTGAATGTAATTTACATGTCCTCTTCGCGCAGCGACGCGGAAAGAGAGGAACGCGGCTGGGGGAAGCGCAAAGTTTATGAAACCTGTTTATTTCTTCCTGCTTGCGAGGAATTCGGCCACAATCTCGCGCTCGTCCTGGTGAATTTTCTGATTCCCGATGATTTCGTAGTTCTCATGGCCCTTTCCTGCGAGGACGATTATATCGTCGGGCTTTGCGTGTGCGAGCGCGTAGCGGACCGCTTCGGCCCTGTTGGGTATCTTTCTGAACGGCGTCTTGTAGCCCTTCATGCCCTCGACTACCTCTTCGATGATTTGCACCGGGTCCTCGCTGCGCGGATTGTCGGAGCTGACTATCACAAAGTCCGCAAGCTCCGCGGCTATGCGCCCCATCTTGGGCCTCTTGCCCTTGTCGCGCTCTCCGCCGCAGCCGAAGACGACGACCACTCTGCCCTTGGCAAAGTCCCTGACGGTCTTGAGGATGTTTTCCAGCGCGTCGGGGGTGTGGGCGTAATCTATTATCACTGTGTAGTCGGTGCCGGTCGGCACGACCTCCACCCTGCCCTTTACGCCGCGGCATTCCTTGAGCGCCGCCGCTATATCCGGCAGCGATATCCCAAGGACCTCGCAGCAGGCAATCGCCGCCAGTGCATTATATACCGAAAACATCCCGGGTATGTGGAGTTCTATGCGCTGAATCTTGCCGACCTCGACGGCGCAGAAGTCGACGCGGGACTGCCTGAGCTTAATGTCCTTCGCGACAAGGTCGGCCTCGTCGTTTTTGGCCGAATATGTCACAACCGGACACTTCGCGTACTCCTTCATATATGGCCCCGCGGGGTCGTCGAGGTTTATCACGGCATTGTTTGAGATATCGAACAGCCTTGCCTTCGCGTCGCGGTACTCCTCCATTGTCTTGTGGAAGTCGAGGTGGTCCTGCGTGAGATTCGTAAAGACGCCGACCTCGAAGCGCACCCCCTCCACCCTTCCGGTGACGAGGGCGTGGGAGGAGACCTCCATGACCGCGTACTTGCAGCCGCTGTCAACCATTTCCTTAAACAGCCTGTGCAAATCGTATGACTCGGGGGTTGTGCGCTCGGCCACGTAAACCTTGTCGCCGACAATGTTCTCGTTTGTGCCGATAAGCCCCGCTTTTTCCCCCGTGGCTTTTTCTATGATGTCCTTGACAAGGTGGGTTATTGTCGTCTTTCCGTTCGTGCCTGTCACGCCGATTATCTTAAGCTGCCTGGAAGGGTGCCCGAAAAAGGTGGAGGAAAGCTTCGCAAGGGCCAGCCTCGAGTCTTTTACCAGGACATAGGGCACTTCTTCCTCGGGCTTTTTCTGGCAGATTACGACGGCGGCGCCGTTTTTGACTGCGGAGCCTATATATTTGTGCCCGTCGGTCACATAGCCCTCGACGGCCACAAAGGCCGTTCCGGGCCTGACCTTCCTTGAGTCGTACGAAATATCGCCTATCTCCATATCACCGTCGGCGGTGCATTCCAAAACTTCTATATCGCTAAGCAACTGACTGAGTTTCACTGGTGCTCCCCCTTCTTTTGTGCTGGAATTTGGCTTATCCTCTGGTCTCCATAAGGGAGGTGTCGCTTTCAAACAGCGTGACCTCTACCACCGTACCGAAGGGAACCTCGGCGCCGGCGGCTATGGACTGCGCCGACACGACGATGGTGTCAGATGTGGTGGACGCAGCGACGCCTGTCGTGCGGATGTAAAGGCCGGCGGCCTCCAATGCGCTCTTTGCCTGGACGTAAGTTTTGCCGTAGAGGCTCGGTACCGTCACCGTGACGTTCGGCTTGGATTCGCCGGCGTATATTATAACCTCGGTCCCCTTCGTGACCGTCGCGTTGGCCGCGGGCACCTGGTCGGTCACGGTGTCGCCGTTTCCGACGACCCTGACGGTGAAGTTCTTATCCTTCTGAAGCTCGGCCTTCGCTTCCTCCACGCCCATATTCTTCACATTGGGCACGGTAACATTTATTGTTGCGAGTTCTTTGTCCTTATATACGGTTTTTACTCCCCAGTACGGCAGCACGTCCGCAAACACCCTGCCTACCGCAGGCGCGGCCATGATTCCGCCGCTTATGTATATGCCCGTGGAGGGGTCCGGGGAATCGAGCAGGATAAGAACCGCAATCTCGGGGTCGTCCGTCGGCGCGATTCCGACAAAGGATACGATATAGTCGTCGTCGTTGCCCTGTCCGACTTTTTCGGAGGTTGCGGTCTTGCCGCCTATGCGGTAGCCCGCGACATAGGCGTTTCGCCCTGTGCTCTCGCCGCCGTCGACGACGGTTTCGAGGATTGCGCACACCTTCCTCGAAGTTTCCTCGCTGATGACCTGGCGCACGACCTTCGGCTCGTTCGCCTTAATCACGTTGCCGTCGTTGTCCACGACCTTCGACACGACATAGGGCTTCATGAGCTTTCCATCGTTTGCAACCGCGCTCACCGCGGTTATGAGCTGCAGCGGCGTTATATTAAATGTCTGCCCGAAGGAGGCCGCCGCAAGCTGCGATAGGTTCTTGGGGTTCGTGAATATCGCTCTGTCCCACCAGAGGCTCTTTCCCTCTCCAATCAGGTCGATTCCGGTCTTGTCAAAAAAGCCGAGCGCCTCCATGTACTCGTAGAAGGTCTCAGCGCCTATCTTGAGGCCTATGTTGACGAAGGCCACGTTGCAGGAGTGCTGGACCGCCTCGGCAAGGTTCTGCGAGCCGTGGCCGCCGAGCTTCCAGCAGTGAATCGGGGTGTCGCGCCCGATTACGTCCACGGCGCCTCCGCAGTAGAAGGAGCTGTTCTCGTTCACAAGCCCTTCTTCCAGCGCAATCGCCAGGGTAAAAATTTTAAATGTGGAGCCCGGCTCGTAGGTGTCGCTTATGGCCCTGTTGCGCCACTGGTTTATCTGGGCCTGGGCGAGTCCCTTCAAATACTCGTCTCCCGTCAGGCCCTTGAGCTTCTCCTTGGCCTCGTCGCTTATCTCCTGATAGTTGTTGAGGTCGAAGTTGCCGAGCGTGGCCATAGCGAGTATCTCGCCGGTCTTGATATTCATGACGATACCCATTCCGCCGTTCCTGATGGCGTAGTCGTCTATGGCCTGCTGAAGATGCTTCTCCAAATAATACTGTATGTTCGCATCTATAGTCAAGATTACATTGTTTCCATTTTTTGCGTCTATGTAGTCCTCAAATTTCGTGTAGAGCATATCCGTGCCGTTCGAGGTCGTGGCGCGGATTATTCTGCCGTTAGTGCCCTTGAGGTAGTCCTCGTACCCCGCCTCTATCCCGTACAGGCCGATGTTGTCCGTTCCGACAAAGCCTATGACGTGGGCGGCAAGGCTGCTGTAGGGATAGTATCTTTTCGTGTCGACCTCTAGGTGTATGCTCTTTATATTGTTCTCGTTTTTGAAAGCGCGGACCTTGTCGGCAAGTTCCTTTTCTATTTTAACGGCCACGGTCTTGTACCAGGAATGGGTGTCCTCCCACTTTTTCATCAGCGAGTCGTAGTCGACGCCCAGAATCTCGGAGAGCCCCCGCGAGATGAACTCCGGGTCCTCGTTGTACATTCTGAGCTCGGCGGGGCTGATAAACACTGTCTCGGCGCTTGCGCTCATCGCAAGAATCTTCATGTTCCTGTCGTATATCGTGCCGCGCGAGGCGTTTATCGTAGTCTCCCTGAGCTGCTGCTCTATCGCCTTCTGCTCGTAATAGTCGTGGTCGCGTATCTGTATTTTATAAAGGTGAACTCCCAGAACTATAAAAGCAAGTATGCCGCACACTATCATTAAGCTTAGTGTACGGCGCAAGATCTCCGTATTGGCCTTTTGAACCGCTGTGCCCTTCTTCGACGGCATGCTTTCCTCTCCCCGTTATCCGGCTCTGTGTTCTTTCTCTTAGGAATTTATATTACACAGCCTACTTGAAATATTCCACAACGCGGGACAAAAAGGCCGTCAGATTCTCAAATATACCTCCGCTCTCGGTGTTGCCCCGGAGTATTTCCGCCTTGTCTGGAGCCGAGCTGTTGATATAGTAGACCTGGCTGTTTGCAGCCGGCACCATTCCGAGCTCGTTGACAGCAAACTGCTCTATCTTGTCAAGGTCGAAGGTGCTCTCGTATTTTATTCTGAGCCTTGCCTCCTCCTCGTTCAGCTCCGCAAGCTCCTGCTGGAGCTGCGCCGACTCGTAGGAAATCGCCGCCATCTGCACGTAGCCCATGACCACGAGAAAGAGCAGCACGGCTGCGACGGCAAAGCCCACGGCGGTAAAGGGAGAAACCGCGACTCTCGCCGACCTTGCCCGTGTTCTGGGCAGGGCGTCGAGCTTTATTTTTTCCTCTCTTTTTACTTCCCTTTTTGTTTTCGGCCGCGGTACGGCAACAGGAGGCGCCTGTGGAACTTCGCGAGGTGCGGCTGTTCCAAGGTCATACGCAAGACTTCCGAAAGTCGCGCTGGCGTATTTCATTGTTCTGGCTTCTCCTGCGTACATCATTTAACCCCCTGTGATTCCTATATCCTCTCGGCTATCCGAAGCTTTGCGCTTCTGGCCCGCGGATTTTCCCTGATTTCCTCTTCGCTTGCCGTTATGGGCTTTCTGGTTATGACCTTCAGCTTCGGCTTAAAGCCGCAGACGCACACCGGAAAGTCCTTCGGGCAGGTGCAGCCCTTTTCACCGGACTGCATCGCGTTTTTAACAAGTCTGTCCTCGAGCGAGTGGAAGCTGATTACCGCAAGCCTTCCGCCGGCTCTGAGCCTGTCCACCGCGTCTGAGAGCATGTCGGATATCGAGCCGAGCTCGTCGTTGACCGCGATGCGTATGGCCTGGAAGCTCCTTTTCGCCGGGTGCTGCTTTTCGCGCAGCGCCGCTGCCGGCATCGCGGATTTTATTATCTCGACAAGCTCCAGCGTAGTCTCTATCGGCTTGCGCTGCCGCCTTTTTACGATGGCCTCCGCTATGCGCGCGGCGTAGCGCTCCTCGCCGTACTCAAAGAGTATTTTTCTGAGCCGCTGCTCGTCCCAGCCGTTGACGACCTCGTAGGCGCTTAAGGTTTCGCCCTTGTCCATCCTCATATCCAGAGGAGCGTCCGCCATATACGAAAAGCCGCGCTCCTTGTCGTCGAGCTGGGGGGAGGACACTCCCAAATCAAAGAGCATCCCGTCCACCCTGTCTATGTTCAAACCGTCGAGAATCGACTTCAGGTCCCGGAAGTTTCCGTGCACCAGCGTGACTCTGTCCATGAAGGGCTCAAGTGTTTTTCTGGATTCCTCAATCGCGGTCATATCCCTGTCTATGGCTATGAGCCTTCCGGAGCTGAGCCTTTTCACAATCTCCAGGGAATGTCCCGCTCTTCCCAGAGTCCCGTCGAGGTATATCCCTTCCGGCTTTATATTCAGGCCCTCGATGCATTCTTTCAGAAGCACCGGCTTGTGAAGCTGTTCCAACTAAAGCGTCCTCCGACTATCAGAATCCAAGTTCCTCGATGGCAGCCGCGATGTTTTCCTTCGTAAGCTCCACGGCCTGCTGCGCCGCCCACTTCTCGGAGTCCCATATCTCAGCATGGTTGGAGACGCCGACTATCGTTACGTTTTTCTTCAGTCCCACGAAATCGCGCAGCTTCTGCGGGATAAGTATTCTTCCCTGCGCGTCGACCTCGCAGCAGGCGGCGTTGACGAAAATCTGGCGCATTCTTCGGGCCTGAGCGCTCGGCAGGGCGTCGAACTTAGCCTTTATCGCGTTCCAGTGGTCAAGCGAGTAGGCATTGAGGCAGTCGTCTATCGAAATGGTGATGTAAAAAGGGTTTCCGAGTTTTTCGCGGAGCTTGGCAGGAATAAACAGCCTGCCCTTGGCATCCAGCGTGTGCTGATATTCGCCTGTCATGCCGCAGCTCCACCTCTCTCCCTATCGTGGGATTTTTAAACACTTTACACCACTTTGCCCCACCAGTGCCTTTAATTATAGAGGGACTTATCCGAAAAAGCAAGAGTTAATTTGAGATTTTCGTGCGCTAAAAAAGTGGGTTTTACTGCCTGAATTACGGATTTTCGCAACATCGAACATATGTTCTGTTTATTATAATGAAGCGAATGGGGGCTTGGATTTGCATTTATTCTCATCAGGTGGTAGGCACAAAAAAACAGACCACAACATATAGTCGTGGTCTGTCGCTAAACCTATTCGACTTTATTCCTGGTCCAATTCGATTATAAGCGATATTGTGAGAAACAGCCAAAAAAATTCTATGTTTTACACAAAAACATAAAATTCCTTATTTTCCTTCCATTTTCTCCACCGCGGCCTCGATAAAGCCCGAAAACAGGGGGTGAGCCCTGTTCGGACGGCTCTTGAACTCGGGGTGGAACTGGACGCCGACAAAGAACCTGTTGTTTGGCAGCTCTATCGTCTCGACTATGGTGCCGTCCGGCGAGGTGCCGCTTATGACGAGGCCGGCCTTCTGCATTGCCTCCCTGTAATCGTTGTTGAACTCGTATCTGTGCCTGTGGCGCTCCCTGATAAGCGAGGTCTTGTAGCACCTCTCCATCATCGTGCCGCTTACAATCTTGCAGGGATAGCTGCCGAGCCTCATCGTTCCTCCCTTGTCAATCTCGTCGTACTGGTCCGGCATGAAGTCGATGACCTTATTATTTGAATCCGGGTCGAACTCGTGGGAGTTTGCGTCCTCAATGCCCATGACGTTGCGCGCAAACTCGATTACCGCTATCTGCATGCCGAGGCAGATTCCGAGGTAGGGGACGTTGTTCTCCCTCGCGTACTTCGCGGCGAGTATCTTGCCCTCCACCCCGCGGTTTCCGAAGCCGCCGGGTATAAGAATGCCGTGGCTGTCGCCGAGTATGGAGTCCACCGTGTCCTCGGTCAGCGATTCCGAATCCACCCAGTTTATGTCTATCTTGGCGCTGTGCTCGTAGCCGGCATGGCGAAGGGCCTCGACGACCGAGAGGTAGGCGTCGTGCAGCTTTACGTACTTGCCAACCAGCGCAATTTTGACGGTCTTCGTGCGGTTCTTGATGCGCTCGAGCATGGCCAGCCAGTCGGACAGGTCGGGCTTCGGCGCCTTGATTCCGAGCTCGCGGCAGACGATGTCGGAGAAATTGTTCTTCTCAAGCATTATCGGCGCCTCGTAGAGCACCGGCAGGGTGATGTTCTCTATGACGCAGTCGGGCTTTACGTTGCAGAAAAGCGAAATCTTCTCCCGTATCTCCTCGTCAATCGGCTCGTCGCTGCGCATTACAATTATGTCGGGCGAGATACCCATCGAGCGCAGCTCCTTGACGGAGTGCTGGGTCGGCTTCGACTTGTGCTCGCCCGAGCTCTTGATATACGGGACCAGGGTGACATGGATGAAGAGGCAGTTTTCCTTGCCTCTTTCGAGCGAGACCTGCCTTATCGCCTCAAGGAAGGGCTGGCTCTCTATATCGCCGGTGGTTCCGCCGATTTCGGTGATGACCACATCGGCGTTGTTCTTCTCGCCGACGTGATAAATAAACTCCTTTATCTCATTTGTTATGTGGGGAATGACCTGCACAGTCTTGCCAAGGTATTCGCCGCGTCTTTCTTTGTTGAGAACATTCCAGTAAACCTTGCCCGTGGTAAGGTTTGAAAACTGATTCAAGTCCTCGTCTATAAATCTCTCGTAGTGGCCGAGGTCTAGGTCGGTCTCGGCGCCGTCCTCGGTCACGAAGACCTCGCCGTGCTGATACGGGCTCATCGTGCCCGGGTCGACATTTATATACGGGTCGAGCTTCTGAGCCGCAACCTTCAGTCCTCTGGCCTTTAAAAGCCTTCCTAGAGAGGCAGCCGTAATTCCCTTTCCAAGACCTGAAACGACTCCTCCCGTAACGAAAATAAATTTAGTCATACAGTCTCCCCCACAGTTCAATCCTCATATGTTTGTATTATTTCTTCGGCAACTCTGTACTTTGTCATACGCGTATCCATTGCCTTCTTTTCTATGTACCTGTGCGCCTCAGGCTCGTTCATCCCGAGCTTTTCGACCAGCAGGCACTTGGCCTTGCCGACAATCCTCATCTCGTCGACTTTCAGCCTGAGTTCAATATTCTCCTTTTCTATCCGTTTCAGCCTTTCGCGCACGGAATTTAAGAGCGAAAGACTCTGCTGAAAAACACCGACCGAAAGGGGCTTTGATAAAGTCAATACCCCGAATTTCTCCATTTTATTGCTTATTTCATCAAAAATCTGATTTTTGACAATTAAAATTGTGCCGTACGAGTCGTCTGCGGTGTTCATGGCCAGCTCGTGGCCGAATTCATCCGAAAGCGGAGTGTTTATTATGACTATGTCGAAGCTGCTGCCGATAAGCCTGCGCCTGGCTTCGCCCGCGTTTTTCATCACCACAACGGGCGCGTATTTCGCCGGGTCCAAAAGCCTTAAAATAAACTCCGCTCCCTGCTCCGAACTGGAAACCACCAGCACACTGCAATGCGGCTCCGCAAGCGTCATATAATCTCCGCCCCCTCCCCGGATTTCCGCAATTCCTTAATGCCTATATCCTATATTTATATGCGTCTATTATCCTCCGATTGAGAATTCCCCTTACAAACTCGCTTTTTTCGGCCAAAGCCATCGCCTCGGCAAGGCTGTCCGGAAGCTTCCTGAGCTCCGACAGCAGGCTTTCCGGCGCGGTGTAAAGATTAATCTGAAGCGGCTCCGGCGGAGTGAGGCCGCGCTTTATTCCGTCGAGTCCCGCCTCGAGCAGGAGGGTATAGGCGATATAGGGGTTTGCCATGCAGTCCGGAGAGCGGACCTCGATGCGGGAGTATTCTCCCTCTGCGGCGGGAATCCTCACAAGCTGCGAGCGGTTTTCAGGGGACCAGGTGATGTATTTCGGGGCTTTGAAAACGCCAAGGCGCTCGTAAGACTCGTGTGTCGGGTTCAGGAAAGCGGTTATCTCCTCTATGTGCTCAAGAATCCCGGCCACAAAGCTGCCTTCGAGCTCCTTATCCATGCCGCTGCCGCCGATTTTGCTCAGCGACATATTGATATGCATGCCGCTTCCCGCGCAGTTTTTCAGCGGCTTCGGGTGGAAGGAGGCATGCAGCCCGTTTCGCTCCGCTATTGTCCTGACGACGAACTTGTACGTTATGACGTTGTCCGCGGACGACAAAGGGTCGCTGTACTTGATGTCTATCTCGTTCTGACCGGGCCCCTGCTCGTGATGGGAGCTTTCGACCGAAATTCCCATCTCCTCAAGGGTAAGGCATATCTCCCGCCGGACGTTTTCGCCCTTGTCTATGGGGGCAGTGTCCATATAACTGCCGCTGTCGAGCGGCTCGTTTGTCGGCTCGCCTTTCTCGCCCGTCTTGAAGAGATAAAACTCGCATTCCGACCCTACACGGCAGCTATAGCCTTCTTTCTTCACCTTGGCCGCGGTCTTTTTCAGAAGGTTGCGGCAGTCAAGCTCAAAAGCGCTCCCGTCGGGGTAGCGAATGTCGCAGAAGAACCTGATTACGCGCCCGTGCGCAGGCCTCCACGGCAGTATTGAAAGCGTGGAAGTGTCCGGAAACAAAAACAGGTCGGACTTCTCCGCCGAACCGAAGCCTTCAATTGCGGAAGCGTCGAAGGATATGCCCGTTTCCAGCGCACGCTCGAGTTCTGACGCCATTATCGAAATATTCTTCTGTACTCCGAATACGTCACAGAAGGCCAGACGGACGAACTTCACGTCGTTTTCCCTGACAAAATCGAGAACCTCGCTCATTGTGCGGTGCATGACACTACCTCGCTTTCTTATTGAATATTCGCTGCCGCCTGACTTACGGCATCAGGCTGATTAAGGAAGGCTAAGGCTTTTAAACGGATAACAACCGCTTCGCGGCGTTAGTTCTCCACTCTGCGGTTATTATTTCCTGAAATATAATCTTCAATATTATATACTATTAAGCGTGCGCCCTCAAGAGGGCGCACGCAAATATTTACAGCTTTGCGCACAAAATTTGCCTGTTTTATGCCGTATGACCGCTTTGCCGTATTATAACACAGCTCAGTTGCTGCAGTAAAGCTGTTTGTAGGGATTTTTTGTGTTGGGGGTAAGTACATAGAAGCCCTTTGACATGATTGCCTCTTTATCGGTCCCGAAATGGCTGCAATAGGCTTCAATATACGGCGCTATCTCCTCAAGATCCTCCGGCCTTGCCCTGTTCACCACGACCTGCGGCGGCAAATCCTCCGGCAAAACCTCGGTCCTTATAAAAATCTTGCCGCCGTGCATGCCCGTGCCGCAGAAATCGCCCACCGGAGACTCTCCCTCGACGCCGAGGCCGAGCACTATGAGAATTCCGCCCGCCTGGTACTCGCCGAGGAAGCTGCCGCAGCGCCCGCCTATGACGAGCACCGGGAACTTATCCGCCGTGGCCTTCATGTGTATGCCGGCGCGGCAGCCTGCGTTGTCGCGCACATAGATGGCGCCGCCGCGCATCGAATAGCCCACGGCGTCGCCCGTGCTGCCGTGTATCACAATAAGTCCCTCGTTCATCGTATCCCCGGTCTGGTCCTGGGCGTTGCCGTAGACGTATATGTTCGCCCCGTTCAGATAGGCGCCCATCGCGTTGCCCGGCGTCCCTTCAAGAATTAGGTCTGGGCCGCTGTAGCCGCAGCCGATGTAGCGCTCTCCCAGACATTTAATCGTTTTTATAGCGTTAATCGTGTTTATCATCTCAATTCCCCCAATAGCGCCCTGCGCGTGCTTCTGGCAAAGGCCATTAGCTGAGGACGCTCTTTGATAAGTTCAAAATCGAGGCTGTCGAGCGGAGTTTTCTCGCGTATGAGCGAGGTGTAGATTCCGGCCCGCGCGACGTCCCCTATCAGAATGAAACCCTTCAGAAGATTGTCCTTGTAGAACAGCGCCTTGTAGTTCTCTCCGTCCCGCCTTACAAAGCTCTCGCCATCGTAGACGCCGGCGGTGATTACATGCAGCCCGCAAAGGCCGATGGCGTTCATCGGAATCGCTTTTTCATGCAGGGCAGCTCCGCCCGCCATATTTACTCCCGCGACATAGCCCTGCATGTACGCGTTCGGGAGTATCGCGAGAATCCTCGCCTCGCCCAGAGCCGAGTCGAAGCCCTCGCTGCAGTCGCCGGCGGAGTAGACATCGGGTATGCTGGTCTCGCATCTTTCGTTTATGATTATCCCCCTGCCTACCCTGCCGCCGCAGTCCGAAACCAGAGATATGTTCGGGCGCACGCCGACGGCAATTACGAGCACGTCGAAATCAACGGTCCTTCCGCTCTTGAGCTTTGCGCTGTCTTCCGTAAACTCGGCGGCGCTGTCGCTGAGTATAAACCCCATGCCCTTGCTCTCAAGGTGCCTCTGGACTATTCCGGCGCCCTCGGTATCGAGGATACTCGGGAGTATACGCGGCGCCATGTCGACGACCGTAATTTTGCCGACCTTGCCAGCAAGGCACTCCGCGCATTTAAGTCCAATCAGCCCCGCGCCGAGTATCATCACCCTTGATTCGGGTCCTATCATTGATTGCAGTCTCTCAGCGTCGTCGAGGTACATGAAGCTCGTGCTGTTTTTGACCTTCTCTATGCCGGGAACGGGCGGCACAATCGGCCTTGAGCCCGTCGCAACAAGGAGCTTATCATAGTGGACTAAAGTCCCGTCCTCTAGCGCGACAGTCTTTTCGTCGGGGGATATCTTAGTCGCCCTCCTGCCCAGCATTACCTCGCAGCCCTTGTCGGCGTAGAAGCTGTCCGGGCGGTACTTCATGCGCTGCAAATCGGTCTTTCCCATCAGAAGATAGGAGATAAGCGGCCTTGAATAGGTGTGGTGCCTTTCGTCCGAGATAATGAGTATCTCTCCGTCCCTGTCTACTTCCCTTATCCCCTCGACGCAGCCTATCGCCGCGGCCGAGTTTCCTATTATCACGTATTTCATCGCCTATCCCCTCTCCTCAAAGACTATCGCCCGGTTCGGGCAGCCCTTTACGCAGGCGGGAGTTCCGCCGTTCTCCACGCAGAGCTCGCACTTCTGGACCGCCCCTTCCTCCGAGGGCAAAACCGCGCCGTAGGGGCAGACAAGCACGCAGGTGTAGCATCCGACGCACTTGTTCCTGTCGATTCTGACAACGCCGTCCCTGATGCTCAGCGCGCCCGTTATGCAGCTTCTCACGCACAGAGGCTCGCGGCAGTGGCGGCAGGAGACGGCGAAGCTCACATTGTCCTTTTCCTCAATCTGAATGTTCGGGCGGATTTCCCTTCCCTTTAAGGCCTTTACCATGTCGTCCATGCGGGAGTTTGCAAAGGCGCAGTAATATTCGCACAGATGGCAGCCGAGGCACCACTGTTCGTTCACGTAAACTCGTTTCATCGTCCGTCCTCCTATTCGCCCGCGTGCTTGATTCCGAGAATCGCAAGTTCCTTCTCGTTCAGCCCGACTCCGCGGAGCATCAGCCTGTTGCCTCTGAGCGCCTCAATTGAATTAATGCCCATGCCGCCCATCATTTCCTCTATCTCGTGCTTCCAGGCCGTCACGAGATTTACAAGCCTCTCGGTGCCGACGTCGGGGTTCAGGCGCTTGACAAGGTCGGGCCGCTGCGTGGCTATGCCCCAGTTGCACTTTCCGGCGTGGCAGGACCTGCAGAGGTGGCAGCCTAAGGCTATCAGCGCGGCTGTGCCTATGTACACCGCGTCTGCGCCCAGGGCTATCGCCTTTACGACGTCCGCGCTGTTTCTTACCGAGCCGCCGACGACAAGCGAGACTCTGTTGCGAATCCCCTCGTCGCGCAGGCGCTGGTCGACGCTCGCCAGGGCAAGCTCGATTGGGATTCCCACGTTGTCCCTGATTCGCGTCGGGGCTGCGCCCGTGCCGCCGCGGAAACCGTCGATGGCTATGATGTCGGCCCCGCTCCGCGCTATGCCGGAGGCGATGGCCGCGACGTTGTGGACGGCGGCTATCTTTACTATCACGGGTTTTCTGTAGTCGGTTGCCGTTTTGAGCGAGAGGACAAGCTGCCTTAGGTCCTCAATCGAATATATATCGTGGTGCGGCGCCGGCGAGATTGCGTCGGTTCCGACGGGAATCATCCTCGCCCTTGCGACGTCCTCGGTAATCTTCTCGCCGGGCAGATGGCCGCCGATACCCGGCTTTGCGCCCTGCCCCATCTTAATCTCAATCGCGGCGCCCGCCTCGAGGTAGTCCTTGTGCACGCCGAAGCGCCCCGAGGCGACCTGCACTATCGTGTTCTTTCCGTATTTATAGAAGTCCTCGTGGAGCCCGCCCTCGCCGGTGTTGTAGAGTATGCCGAGCTTCGTCGCGGCCCGGGCCAGGCTCTCGTGAGCGTTGTAGCTTATCGAGCCGTAGGACATCGCCGAGAACATGATCGGGACGGAAAGCTCGAGCTGGGGCGTTATCCCGGTGATGATTTTGTCTCTCTCATCCCTCTTTATCTTCTCGGGCTTCTGTCCGAGGAAGGTCTTCGTCTCCATCGGCTCGCGCAGCGGGTCGATGGAAGGGTTTGTGACCTGCGAGGCGTTAATCAGTATCCTGTCCCAGTAAATAGGCTGCGGGTTCGGGTTTCCCATCGAGGAGAGAAGCACGCCGCCCGTCTCCGCCTGCCTGTAAATCTCGGTTATCGCCCTGCCGGACCAGTTGGCGTTCTCTTTAAATGTATGGTCGCTCTTTACGATTTTCAGCGCCCTGGTCGGGCAGAGAGACACGCAGCGGTGGCAGTTTACGCATTTTGAGTCGTCGGCGAGCATCATCTTCAGGTCCGGGTCGTACCTGTGAACCTCGTTTGCGCACTGCCTCTCGCAGACGCGGCAGGCAATGCACCTGTCTGTATTCCTGAGGACTTCGTATTCCGGGTAAATATATTCTATTGGCATCAGCTTACTCCTCCGTTCAGGGTGAAAATGACAGGCTCTCCGCCTGCGGGCGCCCAGACGCGGTCGGGCTCAGGCTCTATCACGCGTATCGCGCTCTCCTCGCTGGCGACATATCCCATGTCGCCCTTCTCGGCGGCCACCATTGAACGGAGCTTGAGCCTATCGTTCAGCGCCATCATTCCGCCGGTAAAGCCCAGAATGATGGAGAAGGGTCCGGTTACCAGAAGTCCCGAGAATACATTGCGAAGATAGGTCAGCTCTTCCCTCTTTTCCTTTTCCATTCTCGAAATGGTCGACCAGAAAGGCGCGGCAACCACGCTCGCCGCCTCCTGGAGCGTAAGCCCCTGGCGCCTCAGAAGGTAGTCCATAATATATGTCATTACCTCGGTGTCGGTGAGAAGAGTGCATTTGTAGCCGTACATCTCTATGAACCTGCGGTTTGCGTCGTACGAGGATATCTCGCCGTTGTGGACGACGGAGAAATCGAGCAGCGCGAAGGGGTGAGCTCCTCCCCACCAGCCGGGAGTGTTTGTGGGATAGCGCCCGTGCGCGGTCCACGAGTAGGCCTCGTACTCCTCAAGCCTGTAGAACAAACCGACGTCCTCGGGGAAGCCCACGGCTTTGAAGGCTCCCATGTTCTTGCCGCTCGAGAATATGTACGCCCCGTCTATCAACGCGTTCACGTGCATGACCGCGCGCACCGTGAACTCATCCTCGTCGAGCCCGCTCTCCTTGAGCTTCGAAAACCTGGGCTTTACAAAGTAGCGCCAGATAAGGGGCGCGTCCTTTATCGCAGGCACCTTCCTCGTGGGGATTGTCTCGGCCTTCTCGACCAGGAAGTTTGAATGGATGTACTCCTCGCACTCGAACTTCGACCTGTCGCCGTCGTAGAATACGTGAAAAGCGTAAAGCTCCTTATATTCAGGATAAATGCCATATGCAGCGAAGCCTCCTCCGAGGCCGTTTGAACGCTCGCGCATAATGGCGATTGATTTAATGATTTTTTCTCCCGAAAATCTCTCGCCGCTTTTCGAAAAAATTCCGGAAATTGCGCAGCCGGAGGGTATCCTCAAGCCTTGATTGCCTTCCTTGTACACTCACAACAACTCCTTAAACGAAAAAAGACGCCTTGGGAGCTTATTCAAAAGCTCCCTAAGACGTCTTTGTCTTGTATCATTATAGATTGGCGAAGGCCTTTTGTCAACCAGTTTTATGTCGCTTCTGCAAGTTTATTTCGGCAGAAAATCATTTCAGAGCTTGTTTTGTTTGTATTCACTAGATTTCCGGGCAGTCGCGAATGTAATTTTGCATTTTTTGTGCATGGCAGTTGCAAATTTTTTTCTGAAAAAGCTCTTGACAATTCTTTTCCGCGGGGTTATAATCCCTTCATAGAACAGCAAAGGCGCTGGGGTACTCCCTCAGCGCCTTTGTCGTATGGGAAGCCTGCTTGGATCATTTAAAGGAGGAATATTTGTGCAGAGCGTACCAGAAATATTTGGCAGCATGGTTTTCAACGAAGTGGTAATGAAAGAGAGGCTGCCAAAAGAGATATACAGATCACTCAAGAAAACCATTGAAGAAGGCAGCGAGCTTGACCTCACAGTAGCCAACGCCGTGGCCAATGCAATGAAGGATTGGGCTATAGAGAAAGGCGTCACCCATTACTCGCACTGGTTCCAGCCGATGACGGGGATAACGGCCGAGAAGCACGACAGCTTCATCTCCCCCCAGAGCGACGGCCGTGTCATAATGGAGTTCTCGGGCAAAGAGCTGATTCGCGGCGAGCCCGACGCCTCTAGCTTTCCCTCCGGCGGCCTGCGCTCGACATTCGAGGCCAGGGGCTACACGGCGTGGGACCCGACCTCCTACGCTTTCATAAAGGAAAACACCCTGTGCATACCCACCGCTTTCTGTTCCTACACCGGTGATGTGCTGGACAAAAAGACCCCCTTACTGCGCTCGATGGACATTCTCAGCCGTGAAGCTCTGCGTATATTAAGACTCTTTGGAGACACCAAGACAACCCGCGTGGTCTCCACTGTGGGTCCGGAGCAGGAATACTTCCTTATCGACAAAGAGCTTTACAAAAAGCGCAAGGACTTGATATTCACCGGCAGGACGCTTTTCGGAGCCAAGCCTCCGAAGGGCCAGGAACTCGAGGACCACTACTTCGGCGCCATCAAGCCGCGCGTTCTGGCCTTCATGAGGGAGCTTAACGAGGAGCTTTGGAAGCTCGGAGTCTTCGCCAAGACGGAGCACAACGAGGTCGCCCCGGCCCAGCATGAGATTGCGCCGATTTTCACAACCGCAAATATCGCAACCGACCACAACCAGCTCACGATGGAGCTGCTCAAGAAGGTCGCCGACAGGCACGGCCTTGCCTGCCTGCTCCACGAAAAGCCCTTCGCGGGCGTAAACGGAAGCGGCAAGCACAACAACTGGTCGATTTCCACCAACACCGGACAGAACCTCTTCGATCCGGGCAAGAATCCGCACGAGAACAAGCTGTTCCTGCTCCTGCTCTGCGCGGTAATCAAGGCCGTTGACACGCACCAGGACCTCCTGCGCATTTCCGTGGCGAGCCCCGGCAACGACCACAGGCTCGGCGCGAACGAGGCTCCTCCCGCAATCGTCTCCATCTTCCTCGGCAGCGAGCTTACCAGCATTCTCGAATGCATTGAGGAGGGCAAACCCTACAACTGCACGGACGTCCGCAAGATGGAGACCGGCGTCAACGCTCTGCCCGACTTTATAAAGGATACAACCGACAGAAACCGCACCTCACCCTTCGCCTTCACGGGCAACAAGTTCGAGTTCCGCATGCTCGGCTCCTCCTTATCGATAGCCGGACCGAACCTTGTGCTCAACACGATAGTCGCCGACGCGTTGAAGGAGTTTGCCGACAGGCTCGAGGCCGCTTCCGACTTTGAAAGCGAGCTCGACGCCCTGATGCGCGAGACAATCAAGAAGCACAAGCGCATCATATTCAACGGCAACAACTACGCCAAGGAGTGGGCGGAGGAGGCCGAGAAGCGCGGCCTGCTCAACCTGAGAACAACCGTCGACGCTCTGCCGCTTTTCAAGAGCGAGAAGAACGTCGAGCTGTTCACCAGACACAGGGTGCTCTCGAAGTCCGAAATCCTTGCTAGATACGAAATCATAATGGAGAACTACTGCAAGACCATAAACATCGAGGCGCTTACGATGTCCGACATGGCAAAGAAGGATATCCTGCCCGCAGTGTTCGCCTACAGCAAGGATATAACGGATATGCTGGCCGCTAAGAAGGCCATCGGACTTGACATCAGCAAAGACCCCGGAGTGCGGCTCGTTGAAACCCTGACTGAGCTTTCAAGCAGCCTCAGCGAGCGCGTCGAGGCCCTCGACAAGGCCATAGCCACAGCAAACGGCATATCCGAGCTGCTCGACAAGGCGGTATACTATAAGGACACGGTCATTAAATGCATGGGAGAGGTCCGTGCCGTGGCCGACGAGCTTGAGACAATAGTCGGAACCGAATACTGGCCCTTCCCTACATACGGGGACCTGCTCTTCCGTGTCTAATTAGTACTCGAACCAAAGGCGCGTATGCTACCAAAGGCAGCCTGCGCGCCTTGTGTTTTTACGCCGAACCGCCCTTCCAGAAATTTAATAAGCACAAACAAAGCGCCGGGCATGGTGAAATAACTTTCGCCGCGCCCGGCGCCGTTTTTCTGCTGCCATGCGGTATGGAGCGTTTGTTAATCCGGGCACAAGCGGCGGCCTCTCTAAATTACCACAATTTGGAGTGACAAAAAAGCGACAATCTATGTTACACTGTGCCAAGAGTGATTTTTCGGGTCGCTCTGAATACAAAATATGGAAGGAGGATTCCCATGAAGAGGAAACTTTCAATTATCATTACTGCTGTTTTGGTTTTCATGCTAATATTGAGTTTAGTTCCCGCGGGAGCCTCTGCCGCAGGCACGGGCTCGTCGGCAGGCGTAGTTTCGGTCTCCTGGGGTTCGCTCAATGTCAGAAGCACGCCTTCTACTTCAGGAACCATCCTTACAAGCCTCCCGAAAGGAACCTATGTCACCCTGCTTTCCAAGAGCGGCAACTGGTGGTATGTTGAATACGCGAAAGGCCTCTACGGATACTGCTCCGGCGACTACATAGCCGAAGTATCATCCTATAGCGCAAGCGCTACGGCTAGTCTGAACGTCAGAACCGGCCCCGGCACCGAATACAGCGTGATTAACTGGCTGACAAACGGTCAGAATGTCGTCGTGCTGTCTTCTTCGGGCGACTGGAGAAAGGTTCTTTTCAACGGCACCAGCATCGGCTATGTAAGCGGAAAGTATCTGACGACCGGCGCAGCGAGCGCCGCAACCTACTCGCCCCTGTCGCTCTCCGTTCCGCTTTATAAGCAGACCGATTCCAGATGGGCCTATGTAGAAGTCGGCTCGTCCGGCAAAACCATCGGGGCTATAGGCTGCGCGACGACGGCTCTGGCGATGACCGAGTCCTACCGCACGGGGACCACGATAACCCCGAGCATGATGGAGGCAAGGCTGAAGTACACTGCCGGCGGCTCCGTCTACTGGCCGAGCAACTATCGGGCCAACACGAGCAGCGGATACCTTCAGACTCTTTATGAGCTTCTGAAGGCCGGAAAGCCCGCAATCATAGGCTTTACCAACTCCTACGGCAGCCAGCACTGGGTAGTGGTCACCGGCTTTACCGGCGGCTCCTCCCTGTCGGCATCCGCGTTTAAGATAAACGACCCCGGAAACAACAGGACTACGCTGCAGGAGCTTATAAACTCTTATCCAAACTTCTATAAGATAATGCACTATTAATTCAAAATTAGCGTTGGAAAACCACGCCGCACCTCCGGCCGACTCCGGCCTGGGGTGCGGCTTTTTACTGTCCTGCGTTTTGCGCACGCGAAACATAGTAAATATATGCTATGCCGTCTCCTGCGGCTGTAACCCCTACGCTTTGCAAAACCTTAATGCAAAAACGCCCGCCGTAGCACAGGCGGGCGTCTTATACTTTCTACCTAGCGATTTGCTGGGCGACAAGCTCAAGCGCGCCGTACTTTTCGCGCAGCTTTGGCTTTTCGATTTTGCCAGTGGGGTTGCGCGGGACCTGGTCGAATATTATCTCGTGCGGCCGCTTGTAGCGCGGGAGGGCCCTGCAGAATTCGGCTATGTCCTCCTCGGTGCAGTCTGCGCCCTCTTTAAGCTCTATCACCGCGCAGACTATTTCGCCGAGCCGCTTGTGCGGGCGGCCGATGACCGCGGCGTCCTTGACCCACTCGCAGCTCCTGAGGAAGTCCTCTATCTGCACCGGGTATATGTTCTCGCCGCCGGTTATTATAACGTCCTTCTTGCGGTCGACGAGGTAGATAAAGCCGTCCTCGTCCTCCATCGCCATATCGCCCGTATAGAGCCAGCCGTCTTTCAGGACTGCCATGGTAGCCTCTTCGTCGCGGTAATAGCAGGTCATAACGCCGGGCCCTTTTACTATAAGCTCGCCGACCTCGCCCCTTTTGACGTCGTTGCCGTCAAAGTCCACTATGCGCGCCTGCCAGCCGTAGCCCGGCTTGCCAATCGCGCCGACCTTATGTATGTTCTCGACCCCGAGGTGTACGCAGCCCGGGCCTATCGCCTCGCTCAGGCCGTAGTTCGTGTCGTACTGGTGGTGCGGGAAATACTGCTTCCAGCGCTTTATTAGGCTCGGCGGCACGGGCTGGGCGCCTATGTGCATGAGCCTCCACTGGTCGAGCTTGTAGTCATTCAGGTTTATCTCCCCGCGCTCTATCGCGTCTAGTATGTCCTGAGCCCAGGGCACAAGCAGCCAGACTATAGTTACGTTTTCGTCCGAGACGGCCTCCATTATCCATTTCGGCTTTACGCCGCGGAGCAGAACCGCAGGGGTCCCCGAGACCAGGCTGCCGAACCAGTGCATCTTGGCGCCGGTGTGGTAGAGCGGCGGTATGCAGAGGAAGCAGTCTCCCCTCCTCTGTCCGTGGTGGGCCTGCTCGACCATGGCCGCGTGCATAAGGCTGCGGTGCTTGTGCAAAATCGCCTTCGGGAAACCGGTGGTTCCGGAGGAGAAGTATATCGCCGCGAAATCCTCGTCTGTCAGGGGAATACTCGGGTTGCGGCTCGAGCAGTACAGGATGAATTTAAAATAGCTCATCGCATAGTCGGGGCACTTGGTGCCGACATAGAACATCAGCCTGATATTGGTGAGCTCATCCCGGACGCTCTCTATGCGCTCTACAAACTCCGGCCCGAATACCAGCACCGAAGCCTCGGAGAGCTCAAGGCAGTATTTTATTTCTTCGGCTGTATATCGATAATTGAGAGGAACGGCCAAGGCGCCCGCCCTGAGTATGCCGAAGTAGATGGGAAGCCATTCAAGGCAGTTCATAAGGAGTATCGCGACCTTATCTCCCTTTTTCACGCCATGAGCCAGCAGAAGATTTGCAAAGCGGTTGGCGCGGCAGTCAAAATCGGCCCAGCTAATCTCCCTTCTGTACGCCTTGTCGGGATCGGTCTCGACAAGGCTGAATTCCGTCCATTTCTCGGTCCTGGGCCCGTTCTCCGGATTTATTTCCACAAGTGCCGTCTCGTCCGGATACAGCCTTGCGTTTTGCGCGAGAAAATCCATTATCGGCATTATGTACGTCCCCCTCAAAATGTTGCTTCATTGCCGCCAAAGCGAAAAAATAGCGCCCCAGCATCGCGTGAGGCAGAAGGAATTTCCTTATAAAACCTTTCTGTTAGTTCCACAATTATTTAAATCTTTAGCGTTTTAAATTACTGTATATTATAGTCAGACGCTCCGGTGTTGTCAAGGGCATTTTTTTGCTCTGATACAGGCTCGTACATAGAGTTTGCGTTCAGCGAGGCGCTTTCCTAACTTTGGAGCCCGCCTTTGGGACAAAACAAGCGCAATTTGCGGATATTATTAAATTTGTCAGCGTAATACACGCCATCATGTCTGCATATAGTAATCATGTAAAGGCGGCACGCTCAGAATATTGCCGCACCATCAGGTTGGGAGTGTTGTTTTTGAAAACGAATATTGAAGAACGGGCTTGCGATTTGGCAGTGTACATCATAGAAAACAAGGCGACGGTGCGCTCAGCTGCCAAACAGTTTGGAATTTCAAAATCAACCGTACATAAAGACCTGTCTGAACGTCTGCAGCATATCAATCGTGCTCTTTACGTTCAGGTCAAGGAGATTCTTGAAAAGAACAAGGCGGAGCGGCATATTCGGGGCGGTAACGCTACAAGGAGAAAATATAAGGGTGAATAGATAAACGGGAGGGCTGCCCCTCCCGTTTATCTGTCGAAGAATCGCTACATCGACATAGCCTGCTGAGCCTGAGTGAACTTCTGCTTTGCCTGCTGAATCTTCTGCTGGTCGGCGGGCTCTGTCTTGTACCAACCTTTCGACTGCATGTTTGAGAAAATACAAGCCTGAATGGCATGCTCGTCGTCGAGTATATTCAGAAATGCGTTTCTGAGCTGCTCGTTTACGCACTCGCCTGCGAAGGTGTTGTAGCTTGAGCTGATAAGCTTCTGGCTGATGAGGAAATCGCTGAGAATCTCTTTTTCGCTCAGCATTTGTCCGGCCTGCATGGGATTATTCATCTGTAAATCCTCCTACTGCAAAAATGACATCAGAGTATTGGCGTGCTGCTGATGTTTTGATGCGATGTTCTCCAGGTCGCTCTTAATCTTGGCGTCGTTGCAAAGCTGAGCCATCGCACGATATTTCGTAACCAGCACCTGTTCATAGTTTATCTGGTCTTCAAGCGCCGTAAGCTCTTTTGACGTGAGATTGGCCATAATTTTACCTCCTGTTAGTTGTTATGGTATTATTATGGCAAATTCGACATTTTCTATGCAAAAATCTCCCCGTCCTTAATGTTGAAGACAAGATAGTCGTTCCCGTTGATTTTCACAGGCTTTCCCAGGCAGAAGGCCGGCATCAGGGCAAAGGGCGCATCGCTCCGGATTGGAAACGCCGCCTTTGTTACCTCGCCCTCCTTCAGCGCCATAACTCCCTTCGAGCCCTTGCAGGCGGCCTTGAGGTCGCTGTCAGAAAACAGCGCGGAAGGGTCAGTGACCGGCTTCCACTCCGGCTCCCGTGAGTGCGTCTGCGAAAAAAGCTGCGCGGCTTCAATATCCGAAATATTGAGCTCCGCGAGCATGTTCTTTGTGAAGCTCTTTTTAAGAGAAAGGCCCCGCTGAGACGGGGTCAGCACGCCTATCGGAACGGTCTTTCCGCCGGATACGACCGCGAGGCGCCAAACGCCCGCGAGCGGCAGCGTCTCCGCGGAGAATACGGTCATCAGGCCTTCATTATAGACCCTGAGGGTGCCGACCTCCCTGCCCTCGTACTTTACGGCATAGGTTCCGTTCATAAACTATCCTCCATTTCCCGAGGCGAAATCGGACTTTTCTGCGTTTTTACGCGGGCAAACGGGACGCCCCGAATAGCCGTTTGATGTCAAAAAGTGCAAAACATTAAACAACCAAAAGCCCGCGCATAAATCTATGCGCGGGCTGAGCAAAATATGTACGTATGTATTCAGTTTATCTTATAGGTTCCGCGGATAAGCACTGTCGCATCGCTCTTTGCTGTTATGCCGCCTTCGGAAAGCGCAACATACATATGATTCCTGACAAGCTCGCCCGATGCCGGGAGGCTCTCACCGCTTGTGAGGTCGGACAGGCCGGCGGTGGCCTCGGCCGTTCCGCTTCTTAGCATGATTTCGGCCCCTTCCTCGCAGGTGATCGACTGGCCGCTGAGCAGGTTTACCGTGACAAAGACATCTCCGCCCGAATAGCCGGAGAGCTTGTCCTCAAGCTCCTTAATCTTTTTTTCAAATTCGGTGGTCAGCTCCGCCACCTTCTTGTCCATCTCGGACTTAAACTCGTTCATTATCTGGGGCATGAGCGTTTCGTTCAGGTAGCTCAGCGTGATAAGCGGATCGGAGGATGTTCCGAAGTTTGAGCTCGCTATAGCCCAGGTGCCGATACCCACACCCGCCATGAGCAATATTACAACAGCAACGGTCAGAATTCTCTTTTTTGTCATATGTACCTCTCCGTCTTTACTCGGGGCGGCCTTAGGCCGCCCCGAGATTAATCAGTGCAGGCCAAAGCTGACTGCAATAGCGTTGTCAACCTTACTCATCATCTCTTCGTCAAGTCGGCCCATGTGTTCTTTCAGTCTGCGTTTGTCGATAGTGCGGATCTGTTCCAGCAGAATTACCGAATCCTTGGAAAGTCCGTAGGTATTAGCTTGCAACTCGATATGTGTCGGTAGTCTGGCTTTGTTGATTTGCGACGTTATAGCCGCCGCAATAACTGTTGGACTGTGTTTGTTTCCGGTGTCATTCTGCACGATCAGCACTGGACGCATACCACCCTGCTCACTGCCCACAACAGGGCTTAAGTCAGCATAGTAGATGTCTCCTCGTCTAACACCGTTTGTCACGCTTTTCACTCTCCGACGGAAGATTTGCCGACTACATACTAATAATTTATTCAATTATTAATTATGTAATCGGACTATATCAATTCTTCCACAAAGCGAAACAAAATATACCCTGCCCGGGGAAGGAAATTATTCTCCCCCTATCATTATACTCCGTCGGATGAGCTGATGTATACCCGTGGTACGCGCTCGGTAAGAGCGCAGGTGATTTCATATGAGATTGTACCCGCTTTTTTGGCGACCTCGTCTAAGGAGATAAACTCATCCCCGTCCCTTCCGAATATAGTCGCGACATCGCCGACGGCGCAGGGAACGCCGGTTACGTCAACCATGCAGAAATCCATGCAGATAATTCCCACCTGGCGCACCCTTCTGCCGTTGATTAATACATCGATTTTCCCGGACAAAACGCGGTGCAGGCCGTCGCCGTAGCCTATCGACAAGACCGCTATCTTCGTCGGCTTATCCGCGACAAAGGTGCAGCCGTAGCTCACGCAGTCGCCGGGGCGAAGCTCCTTTACGGCGACTACCCTCGTTCTAAGCGCCATCGCCTGGCGAAGCTCTATGTCGCCCCTGTCGCGGCCGGGATAAAGGCCGTAGAGCATAATCCCGGGTCTGACCATGTCGAAGCATGCAGTTTTCCTGTAGTTTATCACAGCTCCGCTGTTGGCGCAATGCTTCAGTTTAAATCTGAACCCGGCTTTTTCCTCCAGATTCTTCACGGTCGTGCTGAACGCCTCTATCTGCATATTAGTATACTCATCGTCGTGCGCATCGGAAACGGCCAGATGCGTGAATATCCCCTCGATATCGAGGCCGGGCAGACTCAGGGTCTCGAGCAGCTCCTGCTCCGAATTCCTGTCGCCGTGGCAGACAAAGCCGAGCCTGCCCATGCCCGTGTCAATCTTGAGATGGACCTTCAGCTTCTGCCCTATCCTCGAGGCGATGTTCGAATACTCCCGGGCGGTTTCGAGGCAGTCCACCGTCTGGGTCAGGCGTTTTCTAATCAGGATTTCCGTATATTCCGGAGGAGTATAGCCAAAAATTAGTATGGGCGCCTTGATTCCCCAGGAGCGCATCTGCGTGGCATCGTCGATGCTCGTCGCGGCGAGGTAATCGGCGCCGAGATTTTCACAGAGCTCGGCCACGCGCCTTGCCCCGTGACCGTATGCGTTTGTCTTTACAACGGCAAGAAAGCGGCAGCCTTCAGGCAGCCGCTCCCTGATGGCATTATAGTTATGGGCAATGTTGTCCAAAGAAACCTCCGCCCAGGCCCTCTTCTGTAAGGATTCCATTAAATTCACTCCAATATTACGTTTCCGAAAACACAGTCGATAACTCTGTATCCGCCGTACATCAGCTCGGCCTTAACCGGCAGGTGGCTTTCCTTGTCGAACCAGACGGTATGCGTAAGCTCCGTATCGCTGCCGGCCGGCTTTAAATCAAATGTGACGGCGAGAGTTTCGGTTTTATTTATTTTCTCGCTTCTTGTCTCGGTTATGTAACCGCTTTTCCAAGCATTCAGCATAAGCGGGATTGCCTCGAGCGGCGAGAGCCCCCTGCCGAACAGCTCGCCCGTGTCAAGGGTCGTCCCCTCGTACTCAAGGCCGATTCCCTCTTCCGAAACATGAGCCTTCAAGCCCTTTATGCCCTCGGGCTCAACTACCTCGATGTCCATTTCATCGTCTTCCACTACGCAGCGGAGCTTGTAGTCGTAAACCCTGCTCCCGTAGTCCGCCCTGACCGAGATGATAAGGGTCATATTCTCGGTTTCGGCATATTCCTTTTTGATTTCCTCCGCCAGGCTGTCCGTGCCGCCCTTTCCGCAGGCGAAAAGAGAAAGGCACAGCGCTATCGTTAGTGCCAAAATTGCCGCTTTGCGCACTAGACTTTCAGCCCCTCTTTTACACCGCCGAAAGCTCCTTGAAGGCCCTCGGCAGCGCGTATACTAGATCGGTCGGAGTCATCGAATATTCCCCAAGCTCCTCTCGAAGGATGTCTCCTGCCCGCCCGTGCAGCCACACGGCGGCCGAAACGGCCGTTTTGAGCGGGATTCTCTGAGCCAGAAGCGCCGTTATCATCCCGGCGAGCACATCGCCGCTGCCGCCCTTCGCCATACCGGGGTTCCCCGTGGTGTTTCGAACAGCGGTACCGTCGCTAAAGGCGATAACAGTCCCGCTGCCCTTTAATACGAGCGTGCAGCTGTGCTCCCTGATGAAAGCAAGCGCTCCCTCTTCCCTGCCCTTTGACAGGTCGCCGCCCAGTCTTTTGAACTCTCCTTCGTGAGGGGTGAGGATTATCGGACACGCCGCCTCGTCCAGTATATTTATATTCGCCGAGAGCGCGTTTATTCCGTCGGCGTCTATGACCAGAGGGACGCGAGATTTACTGATTATCTCAAACACTACCTCCGATACGCCCTGCGACCTGCCGAGCCCGGGGCCAACGAGGCAGACGTCGCATTTTTCGAGCCTGCGCAGTATTTCCTCGATTGAGCGCGAGGAAAGCCTGCCGTCTTCGGAGGGGAGCGGAAAAGGCATGGCCTCGTTCAGCTTCACCGCGACAATCTCATAAATATCGCGCGGAACGCCGAGAAAAACAAGCCCCGCGCCGCTTCTGACCGCGGCTTCCGCCGCCAGGAAGGGCGCGCCGGTATAGCCCACGCTTCCGCAGATTAGGAGCGCGCGGCCGTAGTCTCCCTTGCTGCTTTCACGCCTCCTCACCGGAAGCGCGCCTTTAAGGCTCTCCCTTGTGAGTGCTTGTATCTCCATAAACCTGTGCCTTTCGCGCCTTTTTGATAAGACAGTATTATATGCCAAAACTCAAAATTAGTCAAATTATATCTTGTTTTATAAAATATGTTATGTTACAATTACAAAAAGTAAAAATTAACCGCAATGATCGGGAAAATAGCGCATGTGAAGGGTCAAAGAGAGGGAACGCCGGCGGCTGAAAGCGTCCCACCTGGAAAGCGCTTGGTTCGCCCGTGAGCTCCGGCCAATCCCCGGCGGCTTGCCCCGTTATAGGCTCAAAAGTGCGGCTTAGGCCGAATATGGGTGGTACCACGGAGTCTTTCGTCCCTGCTGGATGGAAGATTTTTTATTTTCCCGGGCTATAATCCAGTTAAGCTTCTATTGGAGAAAGGATTGTCGGAAGATGAAGAAACTGCTTGAGGAAATAAAATCCTCTTCCCTCTCCGCTATCGAAAAAGCGGTCGATTTGAACGCTTTGGAGGCGGTGAGGGTGGCTTTTCTCGGCAAGAAGGGCTCTCTTACCTCCGTCTTAAAGCAGATGGGAAGTCTGCCGGCGGAGGAGCGCCCGGTTATTGGGCAGCTGGCCAACCAGGTGCGCGCCGCCATTGAGGAGGCGATAGAGGCAAAGACCGCCGAGCTGTCCGAAAAGCTTCTTGAGCAGAGACTGAGGAGCGAAAAGCTCGACGTAACCATACCCGGAAAGCCTGTCAAGATAGGCAAAAAGCACCCGATGTCCATCATACTCGACGAGGTTGTGGACATCTTCACGGGTATGGGCTTCTCCGTGGCCGAGGGGCCCGAGGTCGAGCTGTCGGATTATAACTTTACGAAACTCAACCATCCCGCGGACCACCCGGCCAGGGAGTGGCAGGACACCTTCTACTTCACCGAGGACAGCTCCGTGCTCCTGCGCACCCAGACTTCGCCGGTTCAGATACACGTAATGGAAAATCAGAAGCCGCCCATCCGCGTCATATCGCCCGGCAGGGTCTACCGCAAGGATGAGGTGGACGCGACCCACTCCCCGATGTTCCACCAGGTCGAGGGACTGGTCGTCGACAAGGGCATAACGATGGGCGATTTAAAGGGCACGCTCAACACCCTGGTCAAGCGCCTCTACGGCCCCGAAGCCAAGACGCGCTTCAGGCCCCACCACTTCCCCTTCACGGAGCCCTCCTGCGAAGTGGACGTCCAGTGCTTCGAGTGCCGCGGCGCGGGCTGCCGCGTCTGCAAGGGCGAGGGCTGGATTGAGATTCTCGGCGCGGGCATGGTTCACCCGAAGGTTCTGGAAGGCTGCGGAATCGATACGAATATTTACTCCGGCTTTGCCTTCGGCGTCGGGCTCGAGCGCCTGACGATGCGCCGTTTCAATATAAGCGACATGCGCCTGCTGTTTGAAAACGACATGCGCTTCCTGAGCCAGTTTTAGGAGGATTATCCAGTATGAAGCTGTCAAGAAAATGGCTGTCCGAATTCACGGACATTAAGGCAACAGACAAGGAATACGCGGATGCAATGACGCTCTCGGGCTCCAAGGTGGAGAACATCGAGCGGCTCGGGGCTGAGATTTCGAACGTGGTTGTCGGCAGGGTTCTGACGATTGAGCGTCACCCCGATTCAGACCACCTCTGGACGTGTTCCGTGGACGTCGGCCAGGAGGCGCCGCTTCAGATAGTCACAGGCGCACAGAACGTCAGGGCGGGCGACCTAGTTCCGGTCGCGCTCCACGGCTCCACCCTCCCCGGCGGCGTCAAAATCAAAAAGGGCAAGATTCGCGGCGTTGCGTCCGAGGGCATGCTCTGCTCGCTTAAGGAGCTCGGCCTCGACAAGAACGACTTCCCCTACGCCGACGAGGACGGGATATTCATTCTGCAGGAGGACTGCAAGCCCGGCGACGACATAAAGGGCGTCATCGGCTTCGACGACACGGTTTTCGAGTTTGAGATAACCAACAACCGCCCCGACTGCCTCAGCATTATCGGGCTTGCGCGCGAGAGCGCCGTCACTTTCGGCACGGAGCTTAAGCTCAAAACGCCCGAGGTGAAGGGCAGCGGCGGAAACATCTCGGACTATCTCGACATCGAGATAGAGGACAGCGACCTATGCCCCCGCTACACCGCGAGGGTGGTAAGAAATATAAAAATCGGGCCCTCACCGAAGTGGATGCGCCAGAGGCTGCGCGCCTGCGGGGTAAGGCCGATAAACAACATCGTCGATATAACAAACTACGTCATGCTCGAGTACGGCCAGCCCATGCACGCCTTCGACTACTCCTGCATAGAGGGCAATAAGATAATAGTCAGAACAGCCCGCGTGGGCGAGACGCTTGAGACGCTCGACGGCAACCAGCGAAAGCTCAACACAAATATGCTTGTGATTGCGGACGAGTACCGCCCCATCGGCATCGCTGGCGTCATGGGCGGCGCCAACTCCGAGATAACCGACAAGACCACGACCGTCGTGTTCGAGTCGGCCAACTTCAACGGTCCGAGCGTCCGCAGGACTTCAACGGCCCTTGGAATGGGAACCGACGCATCCTCGCGCTGTGAGAAAGGGCTCGGCCCCCTGGGCACCCTGCCCGGGGTCGAGCGCGCCTGCGAGCTTGTCGAAATGCGCGGCGCGGGCGAGGTCGTGGACGGAATCATCGACGTCGTCGCGGCTGACATAAAAACCGT
>Ga0134096_1000150_pt1 | contig 87611 bp, 86 predicted proteins | sample 7_2taG_FD_94448 | JGI IMG/M metagenome (GOLD analysis project Ga0134096, IMG submission 94448) | Switchgrass degrading microbial communities from high solid loading bioreactors in New Hampshire, USA - 7_21_20_110_A3 metaG | ecosystem: Engineered > Bioreactor > Semi-continuous > Anaerobic >... | reverse complement strand
CGTTTACGCTCACCGCTACGTCGGCAAACGTCAAAATGATTTTTGCTGAAAACGTTTATCAGGAAGAAAGCGGCGGCACAATTTACAGCGGCGATGCTTTTGACATCACCAAAGGCGCCTTTGTCGTTTACGATTACGCATCTGCCGACGGCGTTTCGTTCAGCAGATTCGTAGCGCATTATACCCGTAAAGACAAAGCAACCGCCAACACGCTTGCAGACCTTTACCTGAACAGTATGGAAAGCGATTCAACATACGCAAAACATCGTAAAGTCAGCGGAGAAGGCTTCGGTGTTTGGGATTTAGGTACATACGTTACTGTTGATAAAGGCTCCTCATGTGTATTTGACAATCATATGCATCGCTTCTGCGACCTTGATTTCGATATGGTCGGCAAAGTCGGCGGCAAACTTACGATTTACAAGTTCTACGTAAGCTCAACTGCAGACGTGAAGGATCTCGGCAAAGTCAGACCCGAGCCTACTAAGTTCGAGTCGAGCGCCGCATCCTCTGCAGCTTCTTCCGTAGCAACTTCTTCTGCCGCTTCCTCCGCTGCAAGCAGCGATACGTCTTCCGCTAAGAGTGAAGCTTCTTCTACTTCCAGCGAAGCGAAATCCGACGTAACCAGCTCGAAGAGCGACAGCTCCGCAAGCAGCGTATCCACCGAAACCGAAGATAGCAGCAACTGGTGGATTTATGTTGTCATCGCAGCCGTTGTAGTCGCTGTCGTTGCGGTTGTCATCTATTTCGTAAGCAAAAACAAGAAAAAAGAATAAGCAAGCAACTTGAATAAAAGGAACCGCAAAAAAGCGGTTCCTTTTATTTTTTGCTCAACTCTCTCCCGCATATGCCCTGATTCTTTCGTCGCGGCCGCGTTATATTATAAAATATCTTTCTCAAAAAGACCCCGTAAGACGGAATCTTCTTTACGGGGATTTCATATTCATTTCACGTCCGCGTTCCGCATCGCCGGGTTGTCGATCAGGTTGCCCTTTTCGTCATACCGCGAGCCGTGGCAGGGACATTCCCAGGTGTGCTCGACCTCGTTCCACTTCAGCGAGCAGCCGAGGTGCGTGCAGCGCTTGGTGGAGGGCGTCAGCAGGCTGACGACCGTATCGCTCAGATTGACAAACAGCTGCTTTGTAAAAATCGAACGGTCGGGCGCAAAAACGTCCGCAAACTGGTTCTTTTGCTCCAGAACCATATCGCGCAGAATCCTTGCGCTGACCATCGACGAGGTCATGCCCCATTTGTTGAATCCGGTCGCGACGAACAGATTGGGCGTGTTGGGCGAATACCTGCCGATATACGGAATGCCGTCCAGGCTCATGCAGTCCTGCGTCGCCCAGGAATACTGCTCCACCGCGCCGCGGTAGCGCGTCCTTGCGAAATTGCGCAGTTCCTGATACCTGCCGCCCGGCTTGCCGGTTCTGTGGTCGCCGCCGCCGATGAGCAGAAGGTTCTGGTAGTTGCGGAACGACATGCCGTTTTCCGCTTCGTCCACGTACATGCCGCCGACATCCGGCGCGTTCTCCAAAGCGATGGTGTACGAGCGGCTCTGATACAGCTTGATAAAATACAGCCCGCGCCGATTGATAAACGGAAAATGCGTGGCGATAATGATTTTTTCCGCTTTGATATTGCCGGTATCCGTATAAGCGACATTGCCCTTTACTTTTTGAATAAAAGTGCGCTCGCGGATGTTCAGACCGCCCGCGATGCCGGCGGCAAACTTGAGCGGATTGAACTGCGCCTGATTCGGGAACCGAACCGCCGCTTTTACGTCCAGCGGAAGCGGCACTTTTTCGACCAGTTCCGCGCCGAAACCCAGCCTGTTGACTGCGCTGACCTCGTCTTCTATTTTCTTTCTATCGGTCAGCGTGTAAACATAAGCGTTCTTTTCTTCAAAATCGCATTGGAACACTTCGCTCAGTTCGCGGTACTTCCCGACCGCCCAGAGGTTAGCCGAAAGGTACTGCTTCGCTTTTTGGACGCCGAAGTTTTGAATCAGCTTTGCGTAAATCAGCCCGTGCTGGGCGGTAATCTTCGCGGTGGTGTTTTTGGTCACGCCGCTGCAGATGGTCTCGCCCTCTACGAGCAGGCAGTCCACGCCCGCTTCTATCAAAAAGTAGGCGCACAGAATTCCCGCAAGCCCGCCGCCGATGACTAAGACGTCGCAGGACTTATCCCCTTCCAGTTTCGGAAACTTTGGCAAATCAACGCTTTCGCTCCAAACAGATTTCATATCCTTAATATCCTTTTTTTATTTATTATTTGTTGTTCGAACCTTTCTATTCCACAACTTGCATTTCTTGTGCGTATATGCTATTTTTATATAAGTAAGAAGGTGATTTTTTATGAAAATAATCCGCGTCCATCTGTACGAACAGTACGCGCAGCTCAAAACGCCGTTTAAAACGGCGCTGCGGACTGTGGACAGCCTGTCCTCTGTCATTGTGGAGTTCGCGACGGACGAAGGTTTAACGGGGTACGGCGCGGCTTCCCCGACCGCCGCGATTACGGGCGAGACCATGCCCTCGATTATCTGCGCGCTGAAGGACTATATCAAATCCGCCGTTCTCTACCAGGACCTTGATCTTTCTCTGACCGAAAAAATTGCAAACGCGATCGCGTGCAACGCTTCGGCAAAAGCCGCGGCTGAAATGGCTTTGTTTGATCTTTTGGCGCAGGAAAAAGGCGTTCCGCTTTACAAATATCTCGGCGGCAGGCAGGCGAAAACGCTCGAAAACGACATCACAATCAGCCTAAACCCGCCGGACGTGATGGCGGAAGACGCGGCAAAAGCGGTTCGGAAAGGCATACGCATCTTAAAAGTAAAGTTAGGCGGCGCTGCGGAACAGGATATCCGGCGCATCGACGCGGTCGCGGCCGTCGGCGGGTGCGTCATCCGCATCGACGCGAATCAGGCGTGGGACTTTGATACGGCGGTCAGCGTCGTCAACCACTGCGTCGAGAAAAACTACGACATCCAGCTGATCGAGCAGCCGTTCGGGCGGTATGAACTCGAGCTGATGAAAAAGCTGAAAGCGGCAAGCAGAATTCCGATTCTTGCGGACGAGAGCGTTTTCACCGCTCGCGACGCGAAGGCGGTCGCTTCGTCCCAGTGCGCCGATTTTATCAACATCAAGCTCGCAAAATCCGGCGGCATCGCCGAAGCCGTAAGAATTAACCGTATCGCCGAAAAAGCCGGCATAAAGTGTCTGATGGGCTGCATGCTCGAAAACCCCATCGGCGTGATTGCCGCGGCGCATTTCGCTTCCGCGTTCGACAACGTCACGATGGCGGATTTGGACGCGGTCGAACTGCTTCAAAACAACCCGATTGATTCCTCGACGATTTTTAAGCCCGACAAAATCATTATAACCAACGAAAAACCCGGACTGGGCATCACCGATATCTGGAACGTCAAGAGGATCGACTGAATGAATATCAAAGAAAAAATCAACGCCATTCTGCAAAAAAACCCGTCCTGCGGCGTTCTGATCGCCGCAGACGACGGGAGCGTGAAGTTTGAACACAACAGCGAAACGGCTTTTCCGAGCGCCAGCGTCATTAAACTTTACATAATGTCATACTATTTGGACCGGAAAATGCCGCTGGACACGGTTATTCCGTACGACAAAAGCTGTTATGTCGATTACAGCGTCATCAAAGAGTTAGACCTTTGCGGTCTGACCCTTTCCGAACTGCTGACGCTGATGATCGCTTCCAGCGACAACACGGCGACCAATATTCTAATCGACCACGCCGGCATGGAAGCGATAAACGATTACATTCAGTCCGCGCTGAACGCGAAAAACACCGCCCTGCGGCGGCGCATGCTGGATTACGAAGCGATCAAGCGCGGGCTGGACAACTACACCTGCGCGTACGATACGGTAATGCTTTTAAAAAGACTGTCGCAGAACCCGGCGGCGATGGATATACTGGGCAGGCAGAAATGCGCGGACCGGCTGATGCGGTATATCTATTCCGGCGTGGCATTTTACGGCAAAGCCGGCGAAATCCCCCATGTATTCAACGACGCCGGTATTTTGAAAACCAAAAAAGAAACAGCCTTCGCGGCTGTTTTGACGAACCATGTCAACTTTAATACGGCGGCCGTTCTGTGCGGTCTGTGCGGGCTCTTGGCTGTCGGTTCGGAGAATGCGGTTTATTAAACGGCGTCCTGCTCGTTTTGCGCGGATAGGCCGTACTGAAGAATTATTTTTGCGCCTCTCCGCATCACGGGCAATAATATAAGCAGGAAACTTATCGCTGCGCTTTCTGCCAAATGCCATTCCTTACTCGGCAGATAAGCGATTAGAATCATCAGCGGATAACATATAAAAAAGTTTAATAGAAATCGAAACAGGTACTTCCTGCCGTTTGCGTTGAACTCGTCTATAAACGTAACGGCGCCAACAAACAAAAAGTACAAAGCAATAATGCCGGAGAGTATTTTGACGATAAAGAATATCTTCCCGGCGATTCTATACAGCATATCGCTTTCACTTTTGCTAACCCATATCATGATGAGCGCAAGGATCAGTAAAATCAAATCCGCGAGCATAAAGTGAGCTGTAAATTTTAAAAACCTTTTTCGAGCTTTCTCGGGGAATCTGTTCATAATAGATAAAAGCATAAAAAAGCCGCCCCCTAATCTGCAACTGTTAAATTTATTATACAATATTTCAAGATAAAATCAATATAAAAATAAAACCTCCTTTGACGGAGGTTTTTATTATGCTTTTTTTGCCCGCTTATACATTGACTTCCAATGTCTTTACATACTGCCCGGCGGTATAAACATGCGTCGCGCAGGAGATGCAGGGGTCAAAAGAGCGGATGACCCTGCCGATTTCCACCGGGTCTTTTACATCCTGAACCGGCGTGCCGATAAGCGCCCGCTCGGCGACGCCGGGATGCTCATCGTCCCGCGCGCAAAAATTCCATGCGGACGGCGTGATGATCTGATAGGTTAAAATCTGCCTGTTTTCCACCGAAACCCAATGACCGAGCGCGCCTCTGGTCGTATCAATCAATCCGCTGCCCTTCCCGCCGACCGACACTTCGTAAACCTGCTGGAAGTTGATGCCGGGACGCAGGTTCTCTAAAAGCGTTTTCAAAACAGCGCAGATTTTCTTCGCCTCCAGCACGCGGGCAATGGTTCTGTCCATCGCGGAAATGCCGTTTCGGTACTCGCCGCTGAGCCACTGGCGGGCAAGCGGTCCGACCTCGAACGGCTTGTTCTCGTAGCGCGGCGCTTTGACCCAGGTGTATGCCTTTAAATCTTTCGTATCCTCGATCGGCTGATGATACAAATCCTGCGGCTCAAGGTTTTTACACCACGAGTAATCGCTGACCTCGGCGATGCGGTCCGGGTTGAACGGAGTTATATCGCCGTTGGTGTAGACCAGCGGATCGACATACAAAGTCCCCAGCTCTTTATAATGGTCGAATATGCCGTAGCTTAACAGATTGCCGTAACCACCGCCGATTTGGTAGTATTCGGGGTAATATTTCGCGATGTCGTAAACGTCCGGAAGCATTTTCTCCTCGATAAAGGTCTGGATGGAATCTAAAATCGAGAGCATGCTGATAACCTTGTCGGACGTCGCCTGCATGGTCGCACCGCCGATAAAAATACCGTGATTATGCGGCGCTTTGCCGCCGAAAATCGCGACCATCTGATGCGCCGAGCGGCTCAGCTCCAGCGAGTCGAAATAGTTTTTCACAATTCGGTCGTTGATTTCTTTGGGCAGCCTGTAATCGTTATGCCGCGCATTTAAAAGCGGGAAGTTTTGGGGCATTTTCACATAATCGGGGATGGTCATCTGGAAAAAGTGCCGCAAATGGTTCTGCAAAAACTCGCTTCCGTGAATAATGTCGCGCAGATACCTTCCCTGTTCGGTCACCTCAATGCCCATCACGCTTTCGAGCGCGAGCGTCGAAGCCATTGAGTGCGCGGTCGAGCAGATTCCGCAAATCCGCTCGGTAAAATATACCGCGTCAAAAGGGTTTCTTCCGACCAGCATCTGCTCAAAGCCGCGGAACATCAGCCCTTTTGTTTTTGCGTTTACGACAGCGCCATTGTCCACATCGGCGTTGATTTCCATAAATCCGCTGATTCGCGTTACCGGATTGATTGTAATTTTCTGCGGCATGGCAAACCCTCTTTAGCGCGTAGTGTTGTAGGTTATAAACGGCTCCATCGCGTCGGGGAAACCGAACTGCGCGCAGCCGATGCAGGGCGTATCGCATTTGACCGGCCAGTTGACGTGGTTGTTCCACATCCGCACCGGGCAGTCAATCGGTGTGATCGGCCCGCGGCAGCCGAGCTTGAACATGCATGTTTGATCGCCCAGCTTTTCCGCGAAAATGTTGTTATCGAAATAGGACCTGCGCGGGCAGCGGTCGTGAATCGTAATGCTGTAAAACATCTGCGGGCGGTTCCTGCTGTCCAAAGGCGGCTCGCCGTACAGCAGAATATACGCCAGCGTGCCGAGAAACCAGTCCGGATTGCAGGGACAGCCCGGGCAGTTGATTACCCGGCGTTTCAACACCTTCTGCACGCCCACGCATTCAGACGGATTGGGTTTTGCGCCCGAGACCCCGCCGTGCGACGCGCAGGCGCCCACCGCGATGACATATTCGGCGGCTTCCCCGAGCCGGGTGACGGCGCTCAGCCCCGTGACCGCTGTGCCGTTCACGCGCCCGATGATGTTGTAAAGACCGTTTTCCCGTTTGGAAACCGCGCCTTCCACCGCCAGTATAAAGTCGCTGCCGATCACGCTGAAAAGCTGTTCCATCGCGGCGCTTCCTTCTTTTGCGACCAGACTGTTGCAATAGATAAAGTCGGTCATCGCCGTCATCATGTATTCCAGATTCGGCTCGAACCCGTCAAGAAGCGAAATAATATTGCCGGAGCATCCGTTCAGCTCCAGCCAGACCAGTTTTTTCTTTTTGCCGGTCGTTTCGGCCTGATTGATCGCCGCGTTGACCAGTTCCGATATGTATTTTCTGCGGTCGGAGTATCCCGGGCAGTTTTGCTGCATAAAAAAGTCTCCTTTACGCCAGTTTGCCGACAAGCTTGAGCTGTTTAAACCTGTCGTCCCCGTGCATCCGCACGAAGGTTTCGGTGACGTCTTTGCCGCAGCTGACGCCGAAATGGGTTCCGGCGGCGAACGCGGGATGATCGGACACGTCGTAAACCAGTCCGTTGATGGCGACCAGCGCCGGTTTTCCGTCTTTGCCCGTGCACTGCGCGAGTTCTTCCTTAGAAAACACTTTCAGCGGCTCCGATGCGGCTTCTTTTGCGGCGGGCGCGCGCTCGGCGGAACCTGTCGTTTGCGCGCGCGTTTCCTGCGCTTCCGGCGCGTTTTTTTCACCTTTCGGAACCGCCTGCACCTGCAAATCGTATTCGCGGTTTATGACCTCGACCGCGCTTTCAAGCGTAGATACCCTGTCCCGCAGCTGCCGGAGCACTTCCCATTTGCTCTTGCAGGCGTTCGAGCCGAGCAGTTCGACGTCCGATTTGATTTCCTTTACCATATTCACAAGAAAATCCCCGAATGAATACCGCATACCATCATCCTGCTTTCTTCCTGAAGTGAATGGACCGTACTATGCGTCGGTTTTCCAGATGTCCGGGTCCTGGTCGCCGAAGATATGCTCGATTTTTACCTTGAACTTCTCGGTTTCCTTTTTCTCAACCGCAATCTGCGTCCAGTCGCCGACGATGTTGCTGTTTCTGGACACAAACTGCTCCAAAATGCTCTCTTTTGTGATTTGGCTGTCTTGATGGACGGAAACCACCAGTTCGGTCAGCTTTACGATGGAATACTGCCGGCAAAGGTCCAGCACTGCGTCGTAAATATCCATTACCAAAAATGAATCGTGCATGGAAAAAACCCTTTCATTACTCCACCTTAATCAGCGAATTGAATTTTGCGAGCAAATCCTCAACGGCGGAGCATATGTTCTCAAACTTCTGCGACAAAACCGGGCTTATTTCCTCGCCGTAGCAGACGTCGGCAACCTCAATGCCGATTAAGTACCCTTTATAATTGCGGCCATACAGCTTCATCAGCTCAATCAGGCTCAACTCGTGCTGGCTTCCGCAGCAGGAAGGCGCCGACAGCACTTCCGAAAGCTCGTATGTCTTGATGCTTCCCGGCGTGTCGTTCGTATAAAGCGCGTCTAAAATGACGATAAAATCATCTTCGTTGAGGGAGAAAAAACAGCTTTTGTCATCGGTTTCGCATATCGTCACGTCATATCCGAGTTCCTCCATCGTGTCCCGCATGTGCTCGGTTACGGCGATCGCGATTCCGTCGTCGGTCATAAACCGGTTGCCGACCGCAATCAGCTTCTTCATTCGGACCCGCTCCTTTCCGATTTCGATTCTCTGCCTTATATAATGTTATATTGAAATCAGCCGTGAAATATGACAGAAAAACTCATATCGGACAAAATTGTTCGGCCTTGACAAATCTTTCTGCCAAGACTAAAATGACTTGCGGAAGGAAGTGGTGTTTTGCGCATCCAGATAAGAAAAGCGAGCGAGAAGGATATTCCGCGCCTGATAACCCTTCTTGAGCAGGTCGCGGCGATTCACAACAACGCGCGCCCGGACCTTTTTAAAGCGAACTCAAAGAAGTACAACGAAAACGACCTGAAAGACTTATTATGCGACCCCAAGGTTACCATCTTCGTCGCCGCGGACAAGGACGACGTCGCGGTCGGCTACATATTCTGCATGCTGAGCGAGTATAAAGATCACGCCATCATGCTAGACGGCAAAACGCTGTATATCGACGATTTGTGCGTGGACGAATCGCAGCGCGGTAAAGGCATCGGCAAAATGCTGTTCGAGCGCGCCCGCGCTTACGCCCGCGAACAGGGATGCCGCAACATCACGCTGAACGTCTGGGCGGGCAACGACGGCGCGCGGCGCTTCTACGAAAATCTCGGCATGAAGGAACAGAAGCGAATGCTGGAAATGCTATTGTAATATTAACAAAAAAACACACCCTGAACGTATCGCAACGCGAACACAGTTCAGGGTGTATCTATTTTATGGAAAGTCCTTGGCCAAAAATTTTCGTCAGCCCGCGGCTTCGGGCGGCTTCTTTAGGATTTATTTTTAGGGAAACTCGGCGTCTTACCTATAAAACGGCGTATATGCAAGCTCTGTGATTACGGTTTCGGATGCGAAGTCATCTCCGTTGTGAATATAAATTTTTCCTCTTACTTCGATGAGCGTGCTGGTTTCGTCATTCTCATCTAACTGCATCTCTTCCGCCTGATTGGTGTCGAATACGTCCTCTCTCGTGAAGGATTCGCCGGGCTGCAGTTCGCCAAAGAAGATTTCATCCAGTTTTGCCACCTCTTCCACAACAAGCCCGAAATTGCAGGCTTTACCATTGCGGTAAGCGGATAAACTTACGCATCCCTGAACGCCGTCGATGATCGAGGGCGCCCACAGCGATACAGGCTCGCTGCCGATATTCTTCACCGTTGTCTTAACGGTAACGACATCTCCCTTCACAACGCGATACTTATACTCCATTGTAATCTGAAGATTGCCTACCGTCTGGGTGGCAATTGCCGTATGATCCGCCAGGTTTTCTTTTACCGCCATAAATTTGCGGTAGTCGTCATACTTGCCGCCCGCGTCCGCAACGGTTTTTACGTTCAGGTCTTCGTCGATCTTTACTTCAGTAAACTTAAAGCTTTCAATTACTTCCCCGGCTTCGTTTCTCCACTCGTAGTTCAATACCAAGCCGGTCAGAATATCTACGTAGTAATACTCGGTCGTGGTTTGATACGGCGTTTCTTCAAGCGTGTTCGCATCTGGCAGCTTCCATTGAAACGACCTTGTTAAAACCGCGCAATCTCTGTCTAAATACTTCGTGATCGTTAAATCATATTTTATATAACTATAACTAAAATCAGTTATCGGTAAAGTTTCATATGCTTTCAGCCGGAACAATCCCGAAAAATTCACGCCGAGGAGTACGATCTCTTTGTTAAAAATATCAATTTCATTTATCGGACAGTCAATGACTTTGAAGTTCTTCCTTTCATTGTTATAAAATAGTGTTTTTGTGCCGTCGCAATATGTTTCGAGATCTTGTGTGATGACCGGACCGGTACCATCGGCGCCGCCGTAATGAGTGCTGTGATAATGCTCATAATACTCCGAGGTTTGGCTGTTATATTGAACATCTATCGTAGCGGATAATTTCGAATAAACGTCTTCCTTTACCCCTTTGCCCGAAAATGTCGTGTAATAGCTGCTGCTGTTCATCATTTTGTTGACGATATACGCAAAGGTGATCTCATCCGGTATTTCCGGCCGGGACGCTTCTGTTTCAACGGAAACAGCTTCTGTTTCCATGGAAACAGCTTCGCTTTCTCCGGCAAGCGCCGCGTTATTGCCGCCCTGAGCAGGTCTTAATACCATCGATGCAGCAACCACCATTGCGCACAGCACGACCAGCAGGCAAACCTGCAGCGCCTGCTTCCAGGCAACATGCCGTACTTTTTTGGCGGTCCTGATTTCCCTGTTCTCTAAAATGCTGTTGGTGATCAGATTCTTCTGTTCTGTTGATAATGTTATTTTGTCAAAGGCTCTTTTAATGTCGTCTCCGCGCATTCCAAGTCCACTCCTTCCAAAATCATTCCTAATTTCTTGCGCGCTCGCTTCAAGCGGGAGGACGCCGTATTCACGCTGACCCCTGTGATGGACGCGATTTCGCCGATGCTGTACCCTTCGTAATAATACAGGTAAATCACATCTCTGTACGCGGGGGACAGCTTTCGGATTTCGGACAAAACTGACCTGTCCGTCTCGTCAAGGGTGTACGTAATAGATTCGTTCAGGGGCTCGGTGCGGAGGAACCAGAAAGACCTTCTTAAATCGACGCATTTGTTTATGGTCGTTCTGATCAGCCACGCCTTGAGATGTTCGTCGCTTTCGAAGTCCTTGCCGCATTGATACAAGGCTAAAAAAACCTCCTGCGCAACATCCTCGGCATCGGCGTAATTGCGCAGGCGGTTAAACGCGACTCTCAAGACCGTATCACCGAACCGCTGCACCCGCTGCCTGAAAAGCTCGTTTACTCGCGAGTAGTTTTTTTCTTCCATCGGCTATCCCCTTTCACTAACTAATTCGATTGAAAGAAGCGTTTTGGTGCAACGTTCGGAAAAATTTTTTTATTTATTTTTTATCGGCAGACGCGCCAGTATATCTTTGATATGCGTATCCCAGTAGTCCCAGTTGTGAACGCCCTCGAACACTTCATAGGTATGGTCTATGCCCAGTTCGGTCAGGTGTTTGTGCATTTTCTCGTTCCCGTCAAAGGTGAGTTCGTCGTCCTTTCCGGTGCTGAAATAGAAGCAGGGCGTTTCCTTGCCGCTGTTCTTCAGCTGTTCCGCAAGATAGAACAGGTCGTTTTCGCTGCCCGGTATTTTATCCGCGCCGCCGAAAGCGAGGTTCCACACGTTTTCGTGGATGACTCGGTTCGCGATATCGAACGCGCCCGACAAAGAACCGGCAAAAGCGTAATTCTCCGGCCGGCGCATGGCGAGCTTGAACGCGCCGTAGCCGCCCATCGACAGCCCCGCGACAAAGGTATCCTCTCTTCTGCCGCTGATTTGCGGGAAAAACCCTCTGCAAATCTTCGGCAGCTCGTCCGCGAAGAAGGTAAAGAATTTCCCGCCGTAAACCATATCGGAATAATACGAAAGCTGCGCGGACGCCATGACGACCGCGATGCCGAGCGGCGCGACATACCGCTCGATCGACGTACGGCGGCACCATATCGTGCAGTCGTCACTCATGCCGTGCAAAAGGTACAAAACCGGGATGCGTTCGCCGCCTTCGCTGCTCTCAATCCCGATTTGCGTATAGGACTTCTGGGGCAATATGACCTCCATATTCGTGCATACGCCGAGAACGTCCGAAAAGAAATTCACATGCAGTAAAGCCATTGTTTTCACCTGTTTTTTATAAAATTATACGCCCGCAAGATCAAACGGGGGCGTGTACTCCGCCTTCGCGCTGCTCCGCTCCTGCATAAAGCCCGCCGTCAAGCCCAGCCGAACCGCTTCCCGTACGACGGCGTTATACTCAAAGCTGGTCACCCGGCGGCGAAGCTCTTTATGCTTTAAGCCCTCGAACGCCGGCGTGTACTGGCTCATCAGGCTGAGCAGGTACTCTCCCGCCGGCAGGTTTTCCTTTATCCAGCGCAGAATGCGGATCGAGTCCTCTCTGCAGCCCGGAAGCACCATATGGCGGATCAGGACCCCTCTCCGCAGGATGCCGTCCTGATCCAGGACCGGTCCGCCGGTCTGGGTAATCATCTGCCGGACAGCCGCGGAAGCGACCGCAAAATAATCCGCCGCGCCGGAGAATTCCCGCGACAGCGCGCTGTCGTAATACTTAATATCGGGCAGAAATATATCGACGTAGTCTTTAAGCAGTTTTACGGTTTCGACTTTTTCATACCCGCCGCAGTTGTAAACGACCGGGATGCGCAGCTTTCCCTTTACGGCGTCCAAAGCCGTCAGTATGCCCGGCAGGTACTGTGTGGGCGTTACCAGATTGATGTTGTGCGCGCCTTGGTTCTGCAGTTCGAGGAAGATTTGCGCGAGCCGGTCCGCGCTTATCTCTTTTCCAAAACAGCCGCTGCTGATTTGGTAATTCTGGCAGTAGCGGCACCTGAGCGTGCAGCCGCTGAAAAAAACCGTGCCGCTGCCGTTCTTTCCGCTGACGCAGGGTTCCTCCCAGAAATGCAGGGCGGCGCGGGCAACCTTTATCTGGTCGCCGCAGCGGCAGAATCCAAAGCGGGTCCGCCTGTCCGCTCCGCATTCCCGCGGACATAGGCTGCAGGAAGCATACTCAAACATGGACCGCTCCGTTTGCGCCGTAAACACGGTCGCCGCCTTCCTTTTTGGCGTTGTACAGGCAATTGTCAACGGCGGCGATCAGCTTGTCCAGCGTGGCGAAGGCGGGCAGCGGAAATTCGGGCGTGAACACGCCGACGCTGACCGAAACCGCGATGGTTTCTTCCTCGTACAAAATCTTCTGCTCGCGGATGCCGCGGCATATCCGCTCGGCGGTCTCCGTCGCCTGGTCGAAATCAGCGCCGCGCAGCAGCATGATAAACTCCTCCCCGCCGAAACGCGCCGCCATGTCCGCGCTGGTGATGTGCTCCTGCATCACGGCGCAAACCTTTTTCAGCACGAAATCGCCGCATACATGCCCGAACGTGTCGTTGACGCTTTTGAACCGGTCGATATCAAGCATAATCAGCGAAAACTCGGATTCGCCTTTTTTCGCGTCTTCGATCGCCTGACTGGCTTTTTCAAAGAAGTACCTGCGGTTGTAAACCTCCGTCAGCGGGTCGATAAAAGCCGCGTTCTCGAGCATGAGGACTTTGTTGACATGCTCGGTTTCGTTCGCGAAGGTCAAAAGATAGCCATATTCATTGGTGTATTCCTTAATCTTTTTATCCAGCTTTATCAGTTTCGTGGAAAAATACATCTGCCTGCCGTCCACTGTCCGGTTGATAATACAGCTTTGATTGTTGTCGAGAGCGTTCAGCAGTTCCGTATCGTCTGCAAACGCTTCGGATAATTTCCTGAACTTTCTCAGACTGTTTCCGAACACATTTACCGCCGCGGCATTGTATTCGATAATGGTTTTCGCGTCATCCAAAATTAGAATCGGCGTGTCGATCGATTGAAACACCTTCATATACGCGGCCGGAAGCAGGTCAAACAGCCGGTATTTGAACAACGTCAGCAGCAGAATAAAAGCAGAAGCTCCCACAAAAAGCGTCGCGCTGTCAAAATTGCTCGTAAAGTACGAGAAATGGCAGCTTGCGACCGTCAGGAAGCCGAGTATGCTCAGCCCCAGCAAAACGGCGGCCTGCTTTCGACGCATACCCGAGGCCGTTTTATACACGTTGTAATAGTTCAGCGCGGAAAGCGCCGCCAAAACGGACTGGTACGCGTTGTGGACGAAATACAGGACCCCTTTTTCGTACAGGATGACGTGTAAGCCGCTGTTGGTGATGGAATAGATATGCGATTGATAGAAGTACTGATTGGAAGTATGGGTGAAATTCCCGATTAACGCGATTACCGGAATGACGAAGAGAAGCGGTTTTAGCTTTTGCCATTTGCCTTCCAGGTGCGAAAAGCGTACGGAAATCAAATACCAGATCGGAGCGATCATAACCAATCCGATATATTGAAAATGGTTGTAAAAGATCTTCTGCGACTCGACGTTTGCCGTCAGTTCGAGAACGTATCCGAAAATATAAATCAACGCCGATATCAGCAGCAGTTCCAGCAAACGCTTGCTGCGAATGATGTGTTTTGTATTGTGAAAGAAAAGCAGCAAAAAGAGTATAAGCAAAGAAAGAGCCATTAAAGCTCCGGTCAACAGAACAGATAAATTCATATTTTGCCTACTTCCCGAGTGTTTTTATGTTATGATGCGTTCATCGCAAAGAATTTATAATTTTCTGACTGCGCGGGTTGCACTTTGCCTGCGTCAGAATCAGCCGAAAAACTAAAAAAAACGACGCACAACACCCATTTTATGCACTAACTGTACTATATAAACAACCGTTTTGTCAAGTGCGCGGCCGGCAAAAAGAAATCATCGGCCGGGCGGACTGCGCCTGCCGATGTTTTTTTTATAAATTAATTTAAATGCTTAAACTGCGGCAGATAGTCTTTGTTCTGCGCGAACATCTCGTCAACCATCTGCCTGATTTCGTCCAGCGACAGTTTCGCGGAAGTGAGCGGGTCGAACGCGATCGCGTAGAATACCTTCTGCGGGTCGCCTTCGAGCGCGCCGGCGACCGCGAGCTCCTCGCAGCGCGCGTTGATGTTGTTGAGCAACGCAAGCTGGTCCGGCAGCGGGCCGACGTGAACCGCTTCCAGCTTGTTTTTGGACGCGATCATCGGGACTTCGACGCAGCAGCCATAAGGCAGGTTGTCGATCAGGTTGAAGTTGCGGACGTTGCCGTTAAAGCGGAACATGGTGTTGTCGCCGAACACCGCGTTGAAAATATAGGCGGCATACTCGTTTCCGCGTTTTAGGCTGATTTCATCCTGTTGAATCCAGTCCTCGATGGTCTGCTTCCAGGTTTCCTTGGTTTTCATATAATAGTTCAAAATATAAGCGTGCTCGCCCGGGTTCCAGTTTGTGCCGTGCGTGCAGTATTTCTCTATCAAATCGGGCCGCTTTCTGTACCACGCGACATACTCGCTGTTGTGTCCGCTCGATTCGGTAACATAATAGCCGAGGTGCAAAAACATATTGTTGCGCACCGGCTCGGCGTTTAAAATCTCCGGCTTTTTCATCGCTTCGCGGATGAGCGGATATGCGTCCCTGCCGTTCCATTCGTACTTGAGGTAAAACGCCTGATGGTTGATGCCGGCGCATAAATAGGTAATCTCCTCAATCGGCGCGCCGATCCAGTCGGCGAGCATCTTCGCGGTTCCCTGAACGCTGTGGCAAAGCCCGGTGATTTTCAAATGCGGGAAACGCTCCTGCATCGCGCGGCAGAGCATCGCCATGGGGTTGGTGTAGTTGAGGAAAACCGCGTCCGGACAGTACCGTTCGATGTCTTTGCAGATGTCCAGCATTACGGGAATGGTGCGCAAGGCGCGGAATATGCCCGCCGGTCCGCGGGTATCCCCGACGTTAATGTCGATCCCGTATTTTTCCGGAATCAGGATGTCGTACTTCCAGACGTCGACATCGCCCGCCAAAATCGTGCAGAGAACGCCGTCCGCGCCTTTGAGCGCTTCCGCTCTGTCGGTCGTGGCGGTGACGGTCGCCGGATAATTGCCGGCGGCGATAATCTTCTTGACCGCTCTGTAAATGGCGTCAAGCCGCTCGGGATTGATGTCCATCAAAGCGATGTGTGCGTCGGCGAAAGCCGGAAATGTCAGCAGGTCGGTTACCAGCGAACGCGTGAAACCGAAACTTCCTCCGCCGATAAATGCGAACTTCTTCATAGTCTTGCTGCCTTTCTAAAAACCTTATAAATTAAATTCTTGGTAAGGTATCATTTTGCAATTCGGTATTTACGAACTACAAAATGAATGTCGATACAAAGAATTTATTCCTTTACTTGAATTTCATTCTGTGATCAAAATACTTTTCCCATATTTTGTAGTATTCTTCGTAGCTTATTTTGCCCAGGAAAAAATCACGAGATGCTTCATCTTTCAAGTCTTTATAAGACTTAAAAAATTTCTTGGAAACATAATAAATGATAGCAATTACTATTAAAGTAATAAAATCCGTCATATAATCATCTCCTATTTTTTTAATAGTATATAGTCGAATATTGTCGAGTTTTAAGTATAGTTCGGGTTTTATATAAACTGTTGATAGTCAAGCCAGTTCTTTCTTAACAGTTCCGGTGTGTCCAGCCCGTAAGGACAATGCTCCTTGCAGTGATTGCAGCGAATGCAGTTGTCGATTTTTTTCATTTTCGCAATCCATTCTTCGTTGATATACACCGAAACCGGAGCGCGCCGGATCATCAGCGACATCCGCGCGGCGGTCGGAATCTCGATTTCCGCCGGGCAGGGCAGGCAGTAGCCGCAGCCCCTGCAGAACTCGCCCATCAGTTCGGCGCGGTCTTTTTCGATGACGGCTTTCAGTTTTTCGTCCAAAACCGGCGGGTTCTGCATGAACGATAAAAATTCGTCGAGTTCTTTTTCCCGCTGTATGCCCCAAATCGGCAGCACGTTGTCAAACTGCGCAAGGTAGGCAAAAGCCGCCGCCGAATTGGTAATCAGACCGCCGGACAACGCCTTCATCGCGATAAAGCCGACGTTTTTTTCCGCGCACAGCCGAACCAGATCCCGCTCTTCTTCGGTCGAAAGGTAACTGAACGGGAACTGTACGGTTTCGTATAAGCCGGATTCGACCGCTTCGACCGCTATTTTCAAGCGGTGATTGGTGATGCCGATATGCCGAATCATGCCTTTTTCCTTCGCTTCGAGCATGACCTCGTACAGCCCGGTTCCGTCGCCGGGTTTGGGACAAAACTTGGGGTTATGGAACTGATAGACGTCGATATAGTCGGTCTTTAGGTTTTCAAGCGAAGTTTTCAGCTCTTTCCAAAGCTCGTCCGGCTTTGCCGCCATTGATTTGGTCGCGATGAATATCCTGTCCCGCACGCCGCTGAGCGCGAACCCGATTTTTTCCTCGCTGTCGGTATAAAACCGCGCGGTATCGAAAAAATTGACGCCGCAGTCGTACGCTTTTTTCAGCAGATAGTCCGCTTCGTCACGGCTTATTCGTTGAATCGGCAGTGCGCCGAAGCCGTTCTTATTTGCCTGAATGCCGGTTCTGCCCAAAACTACTGTGTTCAATTTGCGTTTTACCTCTTTTAGTTTAATACATCGGATACTGATGAATCATGCCGTCCGATAAATACAGCACGACGTTGTGAAGCGGCTCCGTAATCGTGATGGCGGCCGGTCCGATTTTTATCACCGTGCCCGGGTAAATCGTACGCGCGCATTTAATTCTTCCGTATCCTTTTACCCGAATCTTTTCATGGATTTGTTCCAGTTCCCTGCTTTCGCTTTCATACAGGGACTCCACCATACTGTAATTATACAGCGCGTTTTCCAGCCGCTCCCTTTTTTCATCGTCAAGACGGCCCGCTTCCTGATACTGCATGAGCAGCGAAATCAGCAGTCTCAGGCTCTGCAGCTGCTTTTGCAGTTTCGGCAGATTATTCTCAATCTCCTGCTGTCTTTCCAAAATGGACGAGTCGGTTCCGACTTCGATGATCGTCTTTATGCCGGACGGCGAACCGATGATGGGGCAGGTAAAATCTCCGCCCACCACCAGACTGCCGCCGTAAAACCTGGCGTAGCTTCCCACGATTTCCAGATTTTTTCCGCAGCGGACGTCGCTGTCCATGATATACTCGGTTCTTGCCGAACCCTTTATGATTACGTTGGAATTCTCGATAAACCGGCCGTTAAAGTTGCCGCCGCAGAACACTTCGCTGCCGTTGGTTCCCCTGCGGAGCGTGATGTTGCCGCCGGCTTTCAGTTTTGCGTTTTCAACCGTGCCTAAAACTTCGATGTTGCCTTTCGCTTCGACGGAAAAACCGGTCTTCACGTTCCCCCGGACGATGATGTTCCCGTTCACGTTAAGGTTACCGGTGGAATGGTCCACGTTGTTTTTGACATAAAAAGTGTCGCTTACGGTGATCCTGCCGTTGATAAATTCGACATGACCGTCGATGAGGGAACGTATCTCGGTGTTGTCCTTATTGAAATATGTATTGTTGCCCAAAAGAATCGGCGCGGGTTTTCCCCGCTTCGGATACAGCTTGACTCCGGTCACCGTCATGCCCTCCGTACCCGGCGTTTCAGGCGTTATCGTGCACAACAGCTGGTCTTTGACAACATTCTCGACAATATCCAGGCATTGGTAATCAATGGTTCCGTCCTCGCGCACTTTCGGCTTTAAGTCTTTGATCGGATTAAACTTCAGCTCATACGCGGCGTCCACGCCGTTTACTTCCGCAACGCCGCGCGCGATTTCGATTCTTTGATTATAAACAGGGTTTTTGACCAGGTCCAGCAGCTTTTTTTCATTGATGCCGTAAACAATCCGCTTGCCGGCCAGCGCTTTCCGCAACGCTTCCAGCGTAGGCGGCGCGCCGCCGTTCACAGGCGGTTCGATTATAAGCCAGGCTGTCAGAAAGTCGTCGGACACTTCGGCTTTAATGACTGCGTCAATCGGAAAAATATTCTTTTTTTCCGGCGGTTCATATACGGAAGCTTTGTGATCCGAGTTTATCAAATCCCTCACCCGTTCAATTAATATATTATTATATATCGGCAAATTGCTGACTTCTTATAACATATACCATATCGCGCCCGCCGCGCCTGCAAGCAGCGTTAAGAGAATCGGATTGATGTTGAATTTTATATTGCACACCGCAGTGACGGCAAAAACGGCGACAAGAAATACGGACACAGTGCCGAAGAAATCGGAAAACAGCGTTGCAAGCTGCGCTCCCGGCTGCAAAAGAACGCCGGAAGCGATGGTGAGCGACGCGGCGGCGATGAGCCCGACCGCGGCCGGCTTTACGCCCGACAAAAAGCTGTTCATAAACTTGTTTTCCTTATATTTTTCAATAAACCGCATTACGAGCGTGATAATGATAATCGACGGCAGAGAAACGCCGACCGTAGCCGCCAAAGCGCCCCAAAAGCCGGCATACAAATACCCGACATAGGTGGCGGCGTTTATCGCAATCGGGCCGGGAACGATCATGTCCAGCGCGTTCAAATCCGCGAACTGCTGCGCGGTGATCGAGAACTTCTCGGACTCGGTAATTATCATGGAGAGCATCGAGTAGCCGCCGCCGAAACCCATCAGCCCGATTTTAAAGAAAGAATACAGCAGCTCGGCGCACTTTACAATCATTTTGCGACTTCACCTTTGCTTTTTATTCTCTGATAAACATAACCCGCCGCGCCTGCCGCCAGCACCACCAGCGGCGCGCTGACCTTCGCAAAAAGCACCAGCGCGAAAGCCGCAAGCATCACGACGACGGCGAACCTGCTTTTCAGGTTGTGCCTGCTGAGCGAAAACGCCGCCGAAAGCACCAGCGCCGCCGACGCCGCGCGAATGCCCATGAAAGCGCCAGCAACCGGCCCTTCCTGCGGAACGAACTGCAGCAGCACCGTCGCCGCGATCATCAGCGCGAACGCGGAAAAGGTAGCGCCGAACCCCGCGACCAGCATGCCGAGAAACCCGCCGGCGCGCCTGCCCACAAAGCACGCGCAGTTGAGCGCGATGACGCCCGGAAGCGTCTGCGCGAGCGTCGCGTATTCCATAAAGTCCTCTTTGGGCATCAGCTTGTATTTTTCGACCACGTCTTTTTCGATTACCGGGAGCATCGCGAGGCCGCCGGCGAAGGTAAACGTGCCCGCCTTGAAGAAAATCACAAACAACGCCCACAGTATTTTAAATTTATTCTTTTTCAAACGTAACTCTCCTGAATCCTTTGCATTGATCGCTTTTTTATGCCTGCCGCTGTTTTTATCATGCGCCGAAACCTTCGCGTTTATGTTCGGCGTCTTGCGGCGAAGAAAATCTCAAAAAAATATCGGCATGCCGCGAAAACAGTAAAATGCCGATACCAGATGACGATCCATGTTGACAGCTTGTCTTTTATGCTTTTATTGTAACATAACTGGCGAATTTTTCAAGAATTTTATTCACTTTTATTCAGCCATTCGAGCACAGGCGCGAGATTTTCTTCCTTGACGCCGTTATAACCATTTTGGATATGCTCGATTGCTTCCTTCGTTTCTTCGTCCGGGTCTTTCCGGCTCTTTAACACCCTGACGAACATAGACAGCATCACCCTGTCCCAAAACGGCATTTCTTTTAGCGGCAGGCATCCGCCGCGCAGATAAAAGAAGGGGATATCTTCGATTTTGTTCCGGGTTTTGACCGCTTCTTCGCTCGGTTCGGCGGTCCGCGCGGTGCCCGTAGCGCAGACGGCTTTAAGTTTGAGATTGCGGACTTTGTTCAGCCCCTGAATCTTCCCTACTTTTATCCAGCCCAGAAAAACAATCTCCTCGTCAGGACTTATACCTGTCAGCTCGTTTACGCTGTAAGCCTTCATTCCGGTTTTCGCCGACAGCATCTCGGCGTACTTTTTGGTAAATCCCGTTTTGGACGCATACACAATGACCATTTTAAATTCTCCTTTATGATGAAGTAAAACCCCTGCAAATGACAGGGGCTTATACGATTAACGCGAATATCCCGGGTGAATGGTGACGACTTCGCCGCCCAAGTTCCGGTCAACGCCTTCGTAGGTGACCGTAAACTTCGTCGGGTCGGGCGCGCTTGTCACGCCGCGGCGGTTATCTCCCATCGGGACGCGGTAAACAGTACCGTTGATCTCGCGGTACAGATAGGTTTCCTGCCAAATGGCGTTCTTAATTTCAGTCTGTGTAGCAATCGCGGTTTTTCCTTCGTTTCCGGACTGGTCAATCGCGTTGACGCGCTTGAACTCCGCGTTCATGCCGGTGCCGTGTCCGGGCGACGTGAAAACGGGGCTGACAAAGTTCGCCGGGTCTTTCCAGCCGTACTTCTTGCGCATCTCGACCGAGCTGGGAAGCGTGGATTTTTCCAGCACTTCAATCTGAAGCTGCATCTTGTTCGGCGCCGGGATATAAATAATCATGCGCAGCTTGTCGCCGGGCAGATAGTAATACTCGGTGTAGCGCCAGTGGTAGTTGGCAATGCAGTTGTTGCCGTTTGCGGTTACGGCGTATTCGCCGTCGTGCGCGTCGTAGCCGCCCTCATCCTTGTCCTCGGACGTAATATAGCGCCAGAACGGTCTGAAGCAGATGCTGCCCGTGCTTAATTTCTGGTTCTCGACATCAATTAACGCTTTCGAGAAGGACAGCCCTACGTCCGACTCGCTCAATGCATGTCCGCCCATATATACCGACGGGTTGTCGAGGTTTTTCGCGTACGGGTCAAAGTCCAGCTCGGTGTTGTAGCTGCCGTCATAACGGGTGATTTTTACTTCGGGCAGGGTGACGACGCCCTCGATGCCGATCCATTTATCTTTGGAAGAAACCACTTTATGATACCAGGCGCCGCCGAACACGGCAGGATTTTCGGGGTTCAAAACTTCTCCCTCGATCGTACCCGTATAGACGGGCGGCGCAGCCAGCACGGTCGCGTTCCGAACGATGATTTTTCTTTGAACCGGGTTTGCCTGATTGCCTGCGGAATCCGATAAGGTATAAGTAATCATATATTCACCGGGTACAGCCGGGTCAAAACCTCCTTTGTCAACCTGAATCTGATCTGTAATATCGCCGTCTTTATTGTCCGAGCCCGTAACCCCGGCCATCAAATCATATTCTTCCCCTTGAAGAATACTGACTTTCGTCTCCGACAATTTGATTTTGATAACAGGCTTGGTCGTATCGTTCGATACGGCGTCTTCTGAAACGCCCGCCGAAACCTCCGAATCGGCGGAGGACGAAGCCGCGCAGCCTGTGTTCAGCAATATGATTGCAGCGGTTAGAAGTAAAAAGATAAACTTTCGCATAGTTTTTCCCCATTAATGATTCTTTAAAACACAATACCTGTGCTTCGGCGTTTGATGTCCGCTTACGCAAACCAGTTTTATTATAGAATTCTTAAGTTTCAATGTCAAGGAAAATAAAAGAAAATTGAATGTTCCGCAGCAACTCACTCGTAAGCTGTATGGAAATTCTTTCATCGTTCCCGCGCTTTCACCGAACGGCCGCCGCATAGCCGGCAAACGCCGCATGCGCTTTATACGCTTCCTTGGCAAAGTATTTGCATAATAGCGCATAAAACCAAAACAGCTTTCCAGGGCGACGCCTTAAAAAGCCGTTTTTTGCGTATAGAATTAGTTTTTTGCTTTTCTTTGCAAGTACGTTCGAATCTCCGCTTCCGAGCCGTCGATCATCTTTCGGTCGGCGGGGCAAAGCAGCAGTTTTTTTGCCTCATCCAGCAAAAACCAATCGATCCGGTTGTGTTCCCTGCAAACAGGCTCGCCGGCCGCGAGGGCGCAGATATAAAAATGAATACGGACGGTAATGTCCGCATATTCGTACACGACTTGATTTACCAAATGCTCCGTTTTGATTGCGATTCCCAGCTCTTCGCGGCATTCGCGGGCAAGACAGGCTTCGGGGGTCTCGCCGTCTTCTACCTTTCCGCCCGGGAACTCCCACAACAGTTCGCAGCGCTTTCCCTTTGCCCGCTGGCAGAGAAGCAGTTTGCCGTCCCGAATTATGATTGCTGCGGTTACTTCAGTCAAATTTTGCACCTCTGTTTATAACTGATAAGCCACTAAAAAATTAACCTGCTTTTTTATAGGTTCAAAACCATTCTCCATATAAATCTTTGCGGCGATTGGATTGTCCGTATCCAGATAAAATAAATTACCCCGCGTCGCATCATAGTTTTCAAGAAGATATCGCAAAAGCGCGCGGCAATACCCTCTGTTGCGGAAATTCAAATCCGTGTATATATCATTCAACCTGCAGACATTATCTATATATTCGACCGCGCCGATAACAACCGGTTCATTTTTGTCATTATAACCCGCAAAAAAGTCGCAACAGCCGGACTTCATTATAAGCGCTCTTTTTCTATATCCCTCGTCATCGCCTTTATGCTTTTGCTTGTATAAACGAAGAATCCCTTCATCCAAATGCTGTAGCCGTTTGAATGTCAGACTGTTATATGACGAGTGAGCACCTGTTTTCTTTTCTTTCAAAACGTAATATTGACTATCGTTATACAAAATAAGGGTATAGCCGCATTTACTTAGCAATGCTTCAAAACGCGCATATGCCGGAGTTTTTGGCGCAACAAACTGATAAATGCGCGGGCTGATGTTTTTTTCTTTATAAAATGATGTGATAGTAGCCAATTTTGCTTCGTCTATTTCTGAATAATCGAAAAAACGCGTATGGTTCGCATCGTATAGGTCAGGATTTTCTTCATTATAATACATGGACGCAAACTCGGTTGTGTAACACTTGCTGAACAATATCGGAAACTTACATTCAAACCGTATTATTTCCGAAAACAACTGCTCGTCATCCATCGTTTTAACTCCTTGTTGTAAAAAATTCTTTATACGCACCAAAAACACAAAATAAGTATAACACAAATGCGTTTTAAAAGCAATATTGTATAGACTTTTTCCGATAATATAAAACAACCCGCATTTTACGCAGCAGTATAATGCGGGTTGTTTTATGTAGCAGTTGTAACACACTTACACAGCTTTTGATTTACTCATATACTCTTCTAAACTGGAAGGATGATATTTCTCGGAATTATTGAGAAACCATATATAAGGAGTAAAAATACCCTTTTTCTTCCATCAGTTCATCAAACGTGCCCTGTTCGATCAGGCATCCGTTCTGCAGAACGAAAATCTTGTCGTATTTCTTCAAGATTTCCTCTTCCAGCCGATGCGTTACGATGATACGGGTCAGGTTTTCAATATTCAGAATCGAGTTCGTAATGGCGACGGCCGTTTTTGCGTCCAGCGCGGCGGTCGCTTCGTCCACAAGCATGACCGAACTGCCTTTTAAAAGGCATCTCGCGATGGAAATGCGCTGCCGCTCGCCGCCGGACAAGCCGTTTCCGTTTTCGCCGCAGCCGTACTCCATGCCTTTCTGCGCGATCAGCTCGGTCAAACCCGCCTGTTCCGCAACATGTTTGATTCTTTCCTCGTCAAACTCCTTAAACATGGTGATGTTGTTCTTGATGCTGCTGTCGAACACGAACACGTTCTGCTGTATGATCGACACCAGATCGTACAGGGAATCGAGGTTGATCTCTCTCAACTCCTGACCGTCATAGCGGATCTCGCCCTGATAGGTAAAATAACTGCCCATCAAAAGGTTGAGCAACGTGGATTTTCCGCTGCCCGAACCGCCGACCAGCGCGTAGCTTTTTCCGGCCTCGAACCGCATCGAGACATCTTTGAGTATCGGATGGTTTTCCTCATAGCCGAAGGTGACGCGCTTTAGCTCGATCGCATCCCGCAGCGTTTGCCCGATCGGATTGCCGGTCTGTTCCGCTTGTTCCGACAAGGCTAACGCGAGCTTGTCTACGAGCGCCAGCGCCGCTTTGCGGTTCGCCAGAATCTGCGGAACCTCTCCGATGGGGCTGATGACAAAGTTCATCAGCTGCACAAAGATAATGACCACGCCCGGGGTGATCGCTTTGTTCTGCAGCGCGAGATACGCGCCGAACAGAAACACGCCGAACTGCGCGATAACGCCGGTTACTACGCCGATCATGTTAATCAGAATCTCTACCTGTTTTCTTCTCCGCTTGGAAAGCTCGGTTTCTTCGTTGCTCGCGCGGAAGAGCTTCATCATTTCTCTTTCCGCTTTAAAGCTCTTTATCACAGAGAACCCGGTCAGCATATCCTTGACCGAACCGAGAAAACTTTCGTTCTTTTCCGAAACCGTTTTTTCCATTACGGCAAGCCTGTTTCCGGTCAAAATCGAGCCTATGACGGGGAACAGCGACAAAAGCACCGCCGCAAACGTCAGCAGGGGGCTGTAATAGAGCATAACCGCAAACGCGCCGACGAACGTGACAACCTGCTGAATCAGCGGGAATATTGTCATTAAGTAGTTTTTCTCGATGCTGTTCGCGTCGTTGGACAGCGCCGAGAGGTAGGTCGCGGTGTTTTCGGTCGCGAAAGAGCTGATGCTTTTTTTGGAAATCTCAGAAAACGCCATATTCTTATACTGCGCCATCGCCTTTTCTACAAAACGAGGGTTGGTTTTCCCGTTCAGCATCAAAATCGCGACCAACAGAATGGCGGTCCCGCTGCTGATAAACAGGAGCTGGAGCAAATCAAAGGTTTGATTTTTTCCGGTTGATGCGTCGATGATCTGCTGAAGCAGCCACGACAGCACAAGGTTTATGACCGCAGCCATCAAAGTCGCCGCCACCGCGCCGGCGAAGTTCAGGCGGTTGTTGCGCATAAACTGCGCTCGCAGTTTTTTGCTCAACTGCGCCGCCGCCGGATTTTGAGAAGTGATTGATTCTGCTTTTTTCTTTCGCTTCATGGTTGATTCTCCCTGTTGTCCGTATGATTTATGATATTGTTCCAGATTTGCGTAAGGAAAGGAGCGGTTTTTTCATCGGCGGCGACGATTTTTTCTATGCTCTCCATCGCCGTCTCGCCGGCGTCGTCGCCGAAAATCAGCTTTTTGCCTTTGTAGAACTTGACGTTCTGCGCGTTGTAATCCGGCGCAGCGTCAAACTTCTGCGCCAGCGCGTACGCTTTCTGCAGGCATTTCCGGGCTTCGCCGAACTGTTTTAGGTTCGCGTAGTTCTGCGCCATGCAGGCAAGAAGAATAACCTGAATTTTATCAATGTACGAAACCTGGCCGTCTTTCCGCAGATGCTCCGATACGTCATACCCCATGTTCAGCGCGTCGCAGGCGGTCCTGTAATCCTTCATATCCGCGTAAACAATCGAAAATCCGATACAGCAGCGCATAAGATTCGTAACGCAGTCCAGCAGGCCTTCCGACAAGTACGGAACCGCTTCCTTCGGATTCTTCCCCTGCGCCAAAAATATGCCAAGAATGCCGTTGTTAATGCCGCAGTAGTTGTATTTTTTTAAATGCTCGTAGGCTTCTTCGTTTTTGCCCAAATAAGCTAAAAGCTCGCCGATGGATATCTGAATGGACAGCTCGCTGACGCTTTTATCCCGGCTCTGCCCGACCAGCGGACAGCAGCGGCGGTACAGTTCCAGCGCTTTTTCCAACGCGTCCTTTTTCCGTTTCTCCACCCCCTGCAGCGTAAGCAACAGCGCGCTTTGGTATAGAATATCGAAATGGTTTGGGTATCTGCGGATGGCGTTGAGCGCGGCTTCCGCGCCCTTATCGTACTGTTTTTCATAGCGGTAGGTTTTGATTTCCTCCGCGAGGTCGTCCGCCGAGCGGTCGGTTAGTTCGATCGAGAACAATACGTCCAAAGAAACGCCGAACAATTTTGCCAGCTTGGGCAGCAGCATGATGTCCGGGTTGGACTGCCCCGACTCCCACTTTGAAACGGCGCCGACGGTGACGCCCATGATTTCCGCGAGCTGTTCCTGCGTCAGATTCATTTCTTTCCGCAAGGTTTTTATTTTTTCGCGCAGCATTTATTTTCCTTCTTTCGGCTTATTGTATCACGCTGATTTTCGACAGTACATATACTGTTTTTACTATTGGTAATAAAATAATTATACCATTGGTAAAATTCTTTGTAAAGCGTCGCCCTGATTTTTTATATAAAAAACCCCCGCGTCTGCGGGAGCTTGTTTTTAATATGCGTATATCCGTTACGGTTTCCGCGCTGCAAAAAGCCGAAGTAAAGAAGGAATATCGAAATCAGCGCCGCGCGTCTTTGCATGTCGTTCTCCTATAATTTTCAGATATATCCCCCTGTTTCGTTTTCGTGCGTCTCGTCCTTATCCTGGAAACGCCATCTGTCATTCTGTTATAAAATCAATTCTGCGAGTTCAGCAAAACTGTTGGCGATTACGCCTTCGTACGGTACGTTTCTGCTGTTGAACAGAATCGGACGCATGCCGAGTTCGCCCGCGGCTTTCAGATTTCTCTCCCGGTCGTCTACAAAGACGCAGTCTTCCGCCCTGCAGCCCAGCTTTTCCAACGTTATCTGAAAAATGCGTTCGTCCGGCTTTCTGATTTTTAAATCCCCGCTGACGCTGACGACGTCAAAATACCGGTTTATGTCGAACTTTTCGCGCAAGTGTCTGCTCCAGCTGCCCGCGTCGTTCGAGATAATCGCCATTTTATACTTCTTTCTGGCGGCGGCGGCAAAATCATAAAAACCGTCGTTGATTTCCGCGGATTTCAGAAATTCTTTTTCGATTTTCTCCAAATCGCCCTGATACCCAATCCGCTTCCAAATCTCGATCGAGGGGATTTCGCCCACTTCCGCTTTCAGCCAGTGCGCGTAGATTTCCTCCGGCGTTAAATCCGGGAAGGTTCTTTGTACGTACGGAACAAATTCGTCTCCCGTCTGCTTGATGATTACGCCGTACATGTCTAAAACAACGGCTTTCAAAACGTTTCCGAATCTTTTCATAACGCTCCATCAATTCCGGCAAATTTTATTTTTATTATAAAGAATATTGAACAAAAATTCAAGCAAAAAAGAAAATCCGGTTCGGGTGTTTTCGCCCTGCCGGATTTATGTTCGCGCGTTCGAACCCTGAGTAAACCTTGACGCCGGCGGCCGCGCGCCCGTCGCCGCGGTTTTGTCGGACAGTCTCGTTTTTACGGCCATATCGCCATCGCTAAGGTTCCCGCAGTCATGAGCACAAGCCCGACAGCGGATCTTTTTTTCAGTTTCTCCTTAAACACAATGCGTGAAAACGCGATTGAAAACAGAATATTCAGCTTTTCTACAGGCCCGACCACGCTGACATGCCCTTTTTGGATCGCATAATAATAGCAAATCCACGACGCGCCGGTCGCCAATCCGGAAAGGCAGATAAAAAGAAGCTCTTTTTTATCAATGGTTTTGATTCGTTTCTGCTTTCTCTTGCCGAAAACAATCAGCCACGCGAAGACAAGCACAACCCATGTGCGGATTGCTGTTCCAAGATTGGATTCCACACCGGAAATGCCGGCTTTCGCGAGAATGGCGGTCAGAGCGGCAAACACGGCGGCAAACACCGCGTAAATAAACCATCCTTTTTCCTTGCGCGACTGCACATCCTGTTTTTCAATCATCAGGTATATGCCGACGGCGATCAGCGTCACGCCGATGATCTTTGCGGCAATATTGCTGGTTTCATGAAAAAGGATTATCGCCAAAATCACCGTCAGCACCGTGCTGGATTTGTCAACCGGCACCACTTTGTTGACATCCGCCATGGAAAGTGCCTTGAAATAGCAAATCCATGAGCCGCCGGTGGCTATGCCGGACAAAAGCAGAAAAATGACGGATTTCGCCTCAATCTGCGAAATGCTTGAGGCAGAACCTACGATAAACACCATCACCCACGAGAAAATCAGAATTACAACCGTTCTGATTGCCGTAGCCAAATCCGAATCGGTATTCCGAATGCCGCATTTGGCAAGGATGGCCGTCAGACCTGCGAAGAAGGCGGACAGCGCCGCCATAATCAGCCACAGCATTTATTTTCTCCTTAAAAAACTGTTTTCGCATAATCTGCATATCAATTACATATAGTCTGCCCATATTCGCGCATTTTTTGAGCCGATTTTTTATGAGATTGATTTTAATTGTACATTAAACCCACTCTCCCCGTGCGGGGAGAGACCTGATTATGCCCAACACGGCGTAACAATGGGTCGTATTTCAATCCACTCTCCCCGTGCGGGGAGAGACGTTAGAGCCGCAGGTCCTTGACGTGGCAAAACAGATTTCAATCCACTCTCCCCGTGCGGGGAGAGACCGATATCTGCAGGCGGAGTGATGGCAAACTCCTCATTTCAATCCACTCTCCCCGTGCGGGGAGAGACCTGATTATGCCCAACACGGCGTAACAATGGGTCGTATTTCAATCCACTCTCCCCGTGCGGGGAGAGACCGTCCTGGTCGCAGAATTGCGCTCCCCACCAGCCATTTCAATCCACTCTCCCCGTGCGGGGAGAGACCTGCGATTTTTAGCATATGTTACACCCCCTGCGGTTATTTCAATCCACTCTCCCCGTGCGGGGAGAGACGTTAAGGGCAAGGACTATCATGTGATTAGGCAGATTTCAATCCACTCTCCCCGTGCGGGGAGAGACATTATGACATTGTGCATCGATACAATGAGCAAGCCATTTCAATCCACTCTCCCCGTGCGGGGAGAGACCTGATTATGCCCAACACGGCGTAACAATGGGTCGTATTTCAATCCACTCTCCCCGTGCGGGGAGAGACAGAAGCCAGAGTAAAAAACGATAAGAACGAGTTAGTAATTTCAATCCACTCTCCCCGTGCGGGGAGAGACATAAAAAAGGTTGCGGAAGAGACCGGATATCCTTACATTTCAATCCACTCTCCCCGTGCGGGGAGAGACATTCTTTGACGTTTATTATCCGTTTCCCAGTTACATTTCAATCCACTCTCCCCGTGCGGGGAGAGACCTAATTAAGTCGCTTAATTTGTCAATGCTAATGTCATTTCAATCCACTCTCCCCGTGCGGGGAGAGACCCGCGCTTGTAACTGCGCTTCCGGAAATCATTCAATTTCAATCCACTCTCCCCGTGCGGGGAGAGACTTGTGTTTTTACTCGCCAAATTATCCACCCCCCACAATTTCAATCCACTCTCCCCGTGCGGGGAGAGACGCAGATAGTAAACTCGATTGTTGACGCGCTTATCAATTTCAATCCACTCTCCCCGTGCGGGGAGAGACTTATTAAACCAGCAGGAAGTAAAAAACAAGGTGAATTTCAATCCACTCTCCCCGTGCGGGGAGAGACTTAAGGCACTGAATTAACGATTGCAATAAAATAATTTCAATCCACTCTCCCCGTGCGGGGAGAGACGTATTCGGCAAATAAGCGCGAAATCATATTCGGCATATTTCAATCCACTCTCCCCGTGCGGGGAGAGACTGATACCTTCCCAAGCCTTTTCCCAATCGCCTGTATTTCAATCCACTCTCCCCGTGCGGGGAGAGACATAATTGTGTAATTCTACAAAATCACAAAAATTAGATTTCAATCCACTCTCCCCGTGCGGGGAGAGACTTACACTTGCGCGCATTGTCAAGGCAGGGCCGCAATTTCAATCCACTCTCCCCGTGCGGGTAGAGACTGGCTGCGAACACAGGCAACTATTCCGCGGCTATATTTCAATCCACTCTCCCCGTGCGGGGAGAGACGGATGGGCATTGTGTGATGGGAAACGACATATGATTTCAATCCACTCTCCCCGTGCGGGGAGAGACTGCAACAGCCTCAATCACCGGCGGGCTATTGTAATTTCAATCCACTCTCCCCGTGCGGGGAGAGACACAGATGGAAGGCAAGGATGGCTGATACCGAAATTATTTCAATCCACTCTCCCCGTGCGGGGAGAGACATCTCCCACAAAAAATTCAGATTTTCAGAGTTTTATTTCAATCCACTCTCCCCGTGCGGGGAGAGACTTCCGGTAGACGCGATCATTTGCGGACAGGGCGCAGATTTCAATCCACTCTCCCCGTGCGGGGAGAGACTCCGTTGTTGTTGGCGTTCTTTGCACTGCCGAGCATTTCAATCCACTCTCCCCGTGCGGGGAGAGACAATCATAACCGGACTGATGTACCTTAACTGGAAAATTTCAATCCACTCTCCCCGTGCGGGGAGAGACAAGTTTTGGTTGATTAATCGTAAAAACCAAAGTTGATTTCAATCCACTCTCCCCGTGCGGGGAGAGACTTATTGCCGCTAATCTATGAGCTTGATTCGCGCGACATTTCAATCCACTCTCCCCGTGCGGGGAGAGACAGCAAAAGTTACCAATTACTCAAATAAGACGCATGTTGAATGTGTTGCATTTTCACAATCACAACAGCCGAAGCCTGCCGCCATGTGACAGAGCAATAATCTTTTCCGACATTATCCGTCATTTTTCGAAGTGCGGATCTCCGGAGTTTTTATGTTCGCTTCCCATCCGCGCCAAGCCGGCTTGTTATAGCGTAAGCACGCCTTCCAGGTCAAAACATGGTTTCGCGCCGATGTGCTCCACTTTTGATTTATAATTATTGCCCAAATTATAAAACCGCAAACTGTCCTTTTCCGGATCAATCAGCTTTGCCAGTTTTGCCTTTACTTGACACGCTTGAGACGCGTCCAGAACACACTCGAATACGGAGTTTTGCACACGCTGACCGTAATTGGCGCACAGTTTGGCTACTTTTCGAAGCCGCTTTTTCCCGCTCTCGGTTTCGGTATTCACGTCATATGAAATTAACAGCAACATATTTTTCACCTACTTCCACAAAAACGGTGGATACGCGTCTAAATCGTTGCGGATGGTCCTTGCCAAAAGCAGCGACTGCACATACGGCACCAGCCCCCATTCAACCGTTTCTTCCAAAAACGGATGGGTTATTTTCTCCTGTTTTCTTTTCTGCCACTGTGTCAGGATGGTTTTTTTAGTTTCGTCGGTCATTTCGACCGAACCGTTTTCCCTGATTATAAATCCACCGCTGTTAATGATGCGCTTGTTTATCAATGAAAGCACAAATCTGTCCGCCATAACCGGTCTTAATTCTTCCATAATGTCAAGCGCCAGCGAAATTCTGCCCGGCCGGTCCGTATGCAGAAAACCGACGAACGGGTCAAGCCCGACCGTTTCCAACGCGGAAGCCGCTTGTTCGCTAATATCGTATAGATAAACGAAAGAACTGCATTAACCAGGTCCAACGGCGGTCTCCTGCTTCTGCCGTTATAAGAGAAAGCGTCTTTCTGCTGTAAAATCATATCGTCAAACACAGAGAAATACGCAGAAGCCGCCTCGCCTTCATAGCCTCTTAACTGCTCGGTGTTCGTACATTCTCTGATAAGATGAATTAAGTTTTGAAGCTGTGCGGAAACCTTCTTCTGCTTAGCGACATCGACACTATAAGCGTGTTCCCGAATAAACCGTTCGATTACCCATCTGGCGTTAAACACTTTGCCTATGATAAAATTTTTGGCAATTTTGCCGGCCGATTCGGGATTATCGGAGATGCGGTACTGCTCTTTCCTAAGCGTCACATTGCCGTAAACCCTGCCCGTAACCCTGGCCAAGAAACTTCCGTTCGGGGTCAGAAAGCAAAGCGAAATGTTCCGTTTCGCGCACTCCCCCATCAGCGCCGGACTTGCGCCCGTATAGCCGAACGCGACGATGCCTTCCAGGTTATGCAGCGGTATTCTGCCCAGTACTTCGTCCTGCTTGAGAACCACGACGGTTTCGCCGTCCAGCGAAAGATAAGTGTCGGCCGTCGTAACATACAGGGTGTTAAGCAGTTTCTTCATCCGCGCCCTCCTTCAGCATTCGCGCCACAAAGGCGGAAGCGCTTCTGTTTTTGCAAATCACAGGCAGGCAAATATCTTTCAGCGAGCAAGCGCTGCATTGTTTAGTCGGCTTGACCTTGGGCGTATGTCTGCGGTTGTAATACTGATGCATTTCCGCAAATACGCTTTTTACTTTTTCCCGCATTTCTTCGGTTATCGGCACCTCGACTCTATGACGCGTTTCGCCATAATACAAATATGCCAATTTCACCGTACAACACAGCATTTCCTCCAGGCACATAGCCTGCGCCGCCAGTTGCATACGATCCATATCCGCTTCTTTCGGTCTGCCTTTTTTATATTCGACCGGGCAGGGCAAATACCTGTCCGGTCGACCGAACAAAGCAATCCCTTCCGCAGCGCGGTGAAACTCGACGACATCGCACACCCCGTACACGCCCAACTCTTTGGAAAAAACCGGCAGCGCGCGCGTAATAATAAGGTCGCCGCGGGTTTCGGTTTTCAACGAATCATGCGCGTTGCTGTGCATAAGTCTGCCCTCGACCGTGCGCAGGTTCTCTTCCCACTGCTGTTCGATATGTATCAGCGCCCACTGTCTTCGGCAGAACAGAAAATGCTGGATGCCGGAAAGGCTGAGATATTCTTCCTCTTTATACCGCATCACAGCAGTTTTTGAAGCGTGACGCCCTGCGGAATGGCGCTTTCATCGACGGCGATGCTATAATCCTGGAAGCTCCTCGGCGCGGTCACGCCCTCTTTCTTCACTGCGGTAATGGCTTCAAAAAGCTGATACGCCGGGCAGTTTCCATACACGCTGTCGTGCTTGAAAACGTATAACGCTCTGGATGCCATCTTTCCTCTGGCTGCGGAATGGTCGAAATCAAACATATTGATCAGCGCTTGCCATAAAAGCTCCAAATCTTCCGTCGAGAACCCGGTTCCGCCGGTTTCTTTCTGCGCCAAGCTCGGCGATATAAAACCGTCCACTCTGTACAAAGCGTAGGGAACGATGTTTTTTCTGCCCATTTTCGAGCTTTTCTCGCCCTCGTTCGCGTAGGTGCAGCTTGTGATGCCGATTTCCTGCGGGTTGATGACGTCAATGCTCTTCGCAAACCCCAGCTGTACCGGTCCTCTGACCTGTCCGCAATTATACGCCAACGTCATAACCGCTCCGAACGCGCGGATGTCGTAGAAGTTCTGGCACATAAAGCGGGTGAGTTTCTTGTAATCTTGCTTATCTTCTGGCTCGTCTGTTTCTTTTTTAGGCACTTTTACATTACATTGTTCATATGCCCATTTTCGATTTGTATCAAGAGGAATACCGTTCCGAACATAAATCTTATAACCTACTGCATCCTGTTTAGCAATGTCTACATAATTCCTTATTTTTCTTTTTAGACAAACATCTGTTACTATACCAATTCCTGTTTCCGCGTCCATTCTTGGCATGTTGTCCGCATCCGGGTCTCCGTTGGGATTTCCGTTTTCCACCTCAAAGAAAAGACTGAACTCATATCTGTTATTGATGACTTCGCTCATTTTACATACCTCCGTTTATTTTTTATTGCTGTGTATCTTTGTCAGAAGCTTTACCTTTATAAAATTCGTTGCGCTGATGATAATAGCCGAGATAGAAAAGTCCCTGCTCGTCCAACGTTAAATTCTTCGGGAACGGATTGTTATCAACTTCGAGCTTGTCCATAATCTCGCCGATTAACTTGTTAAAATATGTAGCTTTGGTTTCTAATTTTGATAGATGATGTTGGGCAAGTTTGAGCAGATTCGGATATGTCATTGCAGGTGTTGTGCTTGCAGCCGAAAAATATTTATCACGTATCTTTGACTTTACATTTGAATTTGCATCTTCTTGGAGTTTATCCAAAACCGCAAAAAGTCTTCCTAAAAGGTATGCTTTGTTTGTAGCGTTTTCATTTAAAGACAATGTCAATACCTCCTCATATTTGCAATTTCCAGTTTTTCTCGCCTTTCTTGTCAAATATGCCTTAATAAAAGACGCCTTATAATAATTGATATCCTTTTCTACATGTATTCTTAAAATAATGGTCTGATACATGGCATCAGGATATTTTTCTCCTAATAATACAGCACGCATTAGCGATGAAGAAAAATGAGTTGCAACCGAATTATATTTTGACTTTTTCGAAACCGTTTCATTAAGTATGTCATCTATGGATATAAAAGAGAATTTATCATTTGATTGTTTTTGAATAGCTAAATCTTCATAATGCTGTTCGATTTTTTCTATAAAGCTGCCAAATGTCCCTTTTAAGAAAAAACGTACTACAATCCTAGTTTTTGATAATGACATACCCAAAATATAAAATTTAGTGTTTCTATCAACTGATTTTTTGTAAACTTCTTCCACATCTGCTCGTTTGCCCTGCGCAATTTTCTCGAGTACCGTCCTGACAGTTTTCTCAGCCGACGGCGAACGAACAATTACTCCTTCTGGGTCATCTTTATATAGTTGCGAACAATCTAAATACAGCAAAACTTCGTCTGTATATATTTTTTGTGTGGATTCTGCCCAGAATACAACAGTTGTATCACCCAATTTGATTTTTTGACTTTTGTCGGCAAGAAGTTTATTAAGCGCCGTAGTGTAGGCGAACGTTGCATACTCACTAACAGGAGCATTTAAACCATTCCTTTTAATCTTTGTGGGATTGTAAGATTCAAAAGAAAACTTATTGAAACAAACAAGTTTACATTCATCTTTACTTACTGTAAATTTTTTATTTTTCTTTTTGCTACTAATGGTTTCATTTTTAAAGTCTGATTTTTTCTTTTCTTCTATAATATATAGCCCTTTTATGGACGGATGCAGAATAGCAATCGGCGCTTTTTCCCCAGTGACAAGACATTGCCGAACCGGGCTGTCAGACGCTTGGGTTTGATAATGCTCCATCCACGCTTTCTGCACCAAAGGCACATTATGAACATCCGTACCGTCATAGCGGAATATAAAGTTCGCTCCCTTGTAAATTTCTTCAAGATTCCCCTGAATCGCCGGGTGGTCTAACGCTTTGTCGGGGTCCCATTTTTTTAAGAAACGTATCACTGCTTCCGCTTCTTTGCAGCGCGCGTTGCTTAAAATGGATATGTTGTGCTTTTTAAACGCTTCAAAGCAATCCTTTGCCCTGTCAGGTTTTCCTTTGTTGTCAAATCCCAACACATAACCGGATTTGCCGAACAAAAAGTCGGGCTTTATTTTTGTGCCGGATCTTCCTGTAACCGGCTCCGGCACGGTCATAGGTTGCGCAACCAGCTTATTGCCTGCTGCAATTTTGCAGGAAGTTAAATTAATAAAATTTCCCGCCGCGTCTATATTGATCGCAAAAGAAATATTCGCAGTGCCGAACCCTAACTTTGGAACCGTACTGTTCTCCTCAGCTGCTAAAATTTCGTAATACCGCACCAAATCCTGAAGCATCCAATCACCTCACCGTAATTACATTTCTTAAATCGACAGCGCCGTCCACCATTTTTGCTCTAAAGAAAACCGGAACAATGTTGTGCTTATCGGAATAATCCATATCGTAAAGCATCATGCCGTAATCCTGCTCGCCGACCAATTCGCTCTTCGGGCATTCTCCTTCCAATAACGTTACTTTTGCGGGAAATTCGCGAGTGCCTAAATAGCTTTTGTGAAAATATTGACCGTTTCTGAGTCTGCGCAAAATTACATTGTAATGTTTTTCTTGCGTGTCGCCTTCTTCGCTGTCTACACCTGTTAACTCAAAATGCGCTTCGATGACATACTTTACGTTTTTCAGAACTGTTGCCGACCGCTGCTGTATCGCTTTCGTGGTGTCCAAATATCCCTTTGCCGGCTTCTGCTCCATCAGTTTTCTTACTTCGGCGTCCGAAATTTTGCTGCCCACCTCGTTGCGCAGAATGGTGGTGAATTCAGGCTTTTTCAAGACATGAATTCTGTCGATGTGCCACTGTATCTGCGGTTTCCAATAGATGGATTCAACGATGCCTCGCGCCGCCGAAGGCGTGATGAAATCATAAGAGTACCTCTCCACCTTAAGTTCCGGGCGCGCAAACAGCGCATACTCCCCTTCGACAAGTATTTTGATTCCGTATCCCATCATATCCCCCTTCTTATGTGTATATTTTTTATCTCATTTATAATATTAAAATTTTTGATTGAATTTGTCAAATATTATTTTTTTATTGTTCATTTTGGCAACATTTTCTTATCAATAAATTAAAAAATCTCACTATCAACAATAGTGAGATTTCATGTCTTATATAAACTCGCCAATGCCCAATGCTTCCGGGAAAGTAAGTCCCGTATCTTTCGAGTAGTCCTCATCGGATAACAAAATGCCTATGTTTTCTCCGATTTCTTTCACGGCGCGAATTTCTCTTAATTTGCTATACTCATATCTGTTCAAGCGAACCGTATATTTCTGCGCGGAACGGAGCAAATCCCGCGTGACGCCGGCATGTTCAAGCTCTGTTATTATCCGCTTCGCGTCGTCGTTATACGGGACGATAACCGAACAGCCGTTGTCCTCAATCATCGCAAAATCACGCGCGATATCCGCAAAATCAAACCAGAAATCAGGCGGTCCGCCGGCATCGTTAAGTATCCCAACGATATTTTTCTTGTCCAGCTCGGAAGTTGAAGTCGCGCTGAAAAGCATATCGAAATACGCTTTTACCGCTTCCGGACTTGTAACGTCGTTATAATCCCGCGCGACAAGTTCGGTTATGCTCTGCCGCTGGGACAGATAATTCCCGAACGGGGTGGACCGGCTCACTTTATAATCCGCGTCGGCAAAATCAAAAACGTAGGTATATGCCGAATCCATTCTCCGTTCGCGGTTGCACCTGCCCGCGGCCTGAATAATGGAATCCAGCCCGCACACGGCGCGAAAAACAACCGGAAAATCAACGTCCACGCCCGCTTCTATAAGCGAGGTTGACACGACGATGCATTTTTCTTTTAGCGGCGGAGAGATTCTCCTTTTAATTTCATCCAGCTTTTCAAACCTGTTTGCGGGGCACATATAGGTAGAAAGATGGAATACTCCGTCGCTTCCGACCGTTTCTCTCAGTTTTTCATACAGTTTTCTTGCCTGCTTTTTGGTGTTGACAATCAATAGGCTTTGCTCTGTTTCCTGTAATTTCTTCGCAACCTCCTCGACCGTCAGCCTGCCGATAAACTGGATTTTGGTTTTGTTGAAAACCTCTTTCAGCCCCGCGATATCGCCGCAGAGTTCCTCCGCTTTGACCTTTTTGGACATAAACCGTTCGACTTCCGGCTGCGTAGCGCTGCACAAAACAACCGAACAGCGATAATTGTTCACAAGCTCTTCCAACGCTTTCGCGCAGGGAATCATATACGATGCCGGCAGCATCTGCACTTCGTCTAAAATAATAACACTGTTCGCAATATTATGCAGTTTTCTGAGCTTTGAAGATTTATTGCCGTATATCGATTCGAAAAACTGCACGTTTGTGGTTACGACGATCGGTATGTCCCAGTTCTCCGAAGCGAGTTTTTTGAAATTATATTCCTGTTCATCATCCGCGGCAAAATCATAATTGGAATGGTGTTCCAGCACATACTCTTTCCCAAGAATGTCGCAAAAAACCTTCGCGTTCTGCTCAATGATGCTGGTGAAGGGAATCACATAAATAATTCTGCGCAGTTCCGGATGACTGCGGATATGCCGCAGCGCAAACGCCATGGAAGAGATGGTTTTACCGCTTCCGGTCGGAACTGAAAGTTTAAACACGCCCGGCGCTTCTTTCGCTTTTTCAAGACAGCGTTCATAAATCTCTCTGCGCTTTTGATTGATTGCCGAGTCCGCTTTAAAATTGGTTTCGACATGCTGGGTTAGTTTATTTTCCAATTCGGAAAAACTGCAATTTACACCTCGGACGAACGTTCCGTCTTTCATGAATTCTTCCGTATCCAGAAAATCCGCGTCCACCAGACAGGAAAATATCATGCGCGCCAGAAATGAAAAACAATATCCTTTGTCGCCCGCGTCCAGCGGATTCGTTCCCTCCAGCTGCCGCGCGGTTTTTTCAAGAAGAGAATTTAAATCGAGCGAAAACTCGCGGCGGTATGCGCTAAAGTCCGGAACCTCTTTTTTCAGTCTTCCCTGATAGCTTCCGTCTTCGGGCAACGCTCCCCAGCCGCCATGATTGAGCAGCCCGGAATGATGTCCGGTGATGACATACCCCAGCAGGTTGGCGATTACAGGATTTATCGACTTTAAAAGCTGCGCGCCCGCGGTGGAATGGTCGCACAGTTTTCCGTCGTTTTGTATTCTGTTTTGAAACTCTTTCGAATACTTTCCGATATCGTGCAGAACGCCGCAGAGATAAGCGACATCGCTCTTTTCGAAAGGCCGCGCAAAAGAGGCCGCTTTTTCCGCGGTGTTCAGCAGATGCTCTTTTAACGGATGCGTCGCGCCGTCTTCCCGCTTATGCGCGATATACATCTTTTCACCTTCTCAATAAAAAGATTATATCATATTTCGACGAATTTAGTATAAAACAAATTGTTCGAATATTCAAGAACTAAACACGACGTTTTTAAAAAAGCGCAACGCCGGCTTTTATAAAAAAACAAGGCACGTCTGCGAAAACCGCAGCGTGCCTTTTATATTTTGGTTCAGGTATTGAGCGTTGTCAGTCTTAATTCAGGCCCACGGTTTTGTCAACCGGCAAAGCGAAACAGATGCCATGAGCCTCAGACTTGAAGGCGGGATTTTGCTTGATGGATTCCATTATTTTATCCGCTTTTTCGCTGTCGATGAGCGTCAATACGATTTCTTTTTCCAAATCGACGCTGATGCCCAGAATGTCTTTCGGAATTCCGTTGATGCCGCGCGCGTTAATAATCGTCGCGCCGGTAGCGCCCTGCGAACGGATATACTCAACTACCTGTTCGGAAAATCCGACGTTGACGATAATATATAGAGCTTTCATTTTCGTGTCCATATTGTCACCTCCATCAGACTGACAACTTATCCACAGGTATCGTATACGCAATGCCTGTATTGGGTTTATCGAAATGGAATTTTGAAATCAACTGCTCTAAAACTTTGCCGGCAACGTCGCCGGTGGCGATGCAGGTGATCATAACCTTCTTCTCTTCCGGCACAAGTCCGAGCATATCTTTAAAATAACCGCTTTTCACAGATCCTTTTGCGTAAATTACATTGACAAGATGGCATTTCATCTCAAAAAGCAGTTTCAAGAGATCATCCTTGTAGCTCCTGGCCGCTATGATGGCTAAATATTCTATGCTGTTTGTCAAGGCAGTTGCACCTCTCTCAATTCTATTTTACTCATGAACGTTCTCTGCGTTATTCTCTGCCTGCGCTTCTTGCGGTTCCGCTTCCGATGTCCGCGACGCTTCCGCCTGTTCAGCACGGGACTCCTCTACGCTTTCGGCAAGCAAAGCAAGCTCTTCCATTTCGTGCAGTTCGGCTTCGCTCAATTCCTTGTTTGCCTTTCTCGTCCTGATGTCGTATACGATTCCCAAAAACTGTACGGAAATCAACGGCGTTACGGAAATAAACGCGATCATGCCAAAACCGTTCACCAAAATGGATCCCTGCGTGCCGTTTGCGGCCGCCACCGCCTGCGACACGCCCAGCGTAAGCGGTGTCAGGAAGGCAGAGGTCAACGCGCCGCCGGAAACGCCGCCCGAGTCGAAGGCAAGCCCGACAAACAGTTTCGGCGTATAGATCATCATAACCAGCGCGATGATATACAGCGGCACCAAGAACCACAGGATATCGATCTCTGTCAAAATCTTGATCATCGCCAGCAGCGCGGCAAAGCCGATGCCGATTGCGAGCGTCATGCGGATTGTGTTTTTCTTAATGTGACCGTTCGTAATTTCTTCGAGCTGTTCGCCGAGCACCGTTACTGCCGGTTCCGACAACGTAATCGCCGCGCCCAGAATAAATCCGATAATCAACAGTATCCACTTAAGCCATTCCGGACGGGACGCATCCAAAAACACTTCGCCGATATACTTGCCGGCAAATGCGAATCCGTAATCGATTCCGACTAAGAATATCAGCAGTCCGAAAAAGACGATGGCGGTTCCCGCCAGTATTTTCGCAAACTCTTTCTTCGGCTGTCTGATTAAGAAGAGCTGGAACGGCAAATAGACGATGATGACCGGCAAAATCGCCAATGCGACGCCGCCCAGGTTGCTCAACACTATTTCGCCCAACGCGTCCAGCGCGCCGGGGTCGTAAACCTGTTCGGGGGGCAGTACGCCTTTATACTTAATATTAAGGAAAATTCCGTAAATTGCAAGCGTCAAAATCGGGCCTACCGAAGCGAGGCCGATGAGGCCGAAACTATCGTCGTTGCTTTTATGTTTGGACATGGTTGTCGAAACGCCCCAACCGAGCGCCAATATGAAGGGAACGGAAATATCTCCGGTCGTAGCGCCGCTGCCGTCGAAAGCCAAGCCGACAAACTGTTTCGGAACGAATATCATCGTAGCAAACGTTATTACATAAAGTACGGCAAAGACGATTTTTATGTTTTGGTCTTTCATGATTCGAAACAGCGAATAACCGACCAAAAGACCGATGCCCAAGCCCATGATCCAGATAAATACGGTTTCGTCGATAACGGGCATAATCATATTCGTCTGTTTCGCCAGAACCGTCAGCGCCGGCTCGGCAACCGTGGCGAGCACGCCGAAAACGATGCCGAAAAGAATAATGTAAACCGCTTTTTTCAGGCGGATGAGCGAACTGCCGACCAGCTTTCCAATCGGAAGTATGCTGATGTTTAAACCGGCCAGAAACACCGCCTGACCGAACACAACGCCGAAATAGCCGACGATTAACTTAATATAATTCGATTTATCTTCAAGCGGAGCGACAAACCCGCAAACAATAACAATGATGACGGCAAGCGATACCGAAGATATGAACACTTCTTTGAGTGTATTGAAAAAAATAGCCAGTTTGCTTTTTATCCCGATCTTGTGCATGTGCTCTCCCATCTCCGAAAATACTTAGGCGCGGCAAAAAACTTTGCTTTTTCAAATCTTTTTACGCCATGCCTGAATATTTTCGGTTAAAACCTGTATTTTCAATAGTCGTCGATATGCAAAAAACTCATCAATTCTCTCATAAGCAAAATCCATATAAAAAAATAAAAAAAGATACAGAAAAACGTCTTTTTTATTTTATCGTATAATTATTAATAATTCAACAACAAAACCCGAAAAATATAAAAAAGGAACTGGTTGTTAAACCGTTCCTTTTTTCATGGTCTATCCGCGCGCTTACGCTTTCGGGTATGCAAGAAAGAAAAACCTTGGAAATTTAAAAATAACCCCGTTTTTCCGCTTCGGATATCGCTGAATCAAAAGATTCAGCAAATCGTTTTCAAATGCTGCTTTTTCGCTTTCGGGCAAAGCGCTCAGGTACGGCAGCAGACCGGTGCCGCGGTACCATTCAAGAATGTCGCTTTGAGATGACAAAACATGATAGTAAACCGTCTCCCAAATGCAAACATCTTTGGCCATCTCAGACAAAAGGTCATAGTATTCGCCAGGGCGAAGCGTATGAAACGGCCGCGTTTGGGCGAAATATCTCTTCCATTTTTCAGAAGACGCGAGTTCCTCGATGGATTGATGGATCGGTTCGCTGAAATTCATGGGGATCTGAACCGCCAGAACGCCGTTTTCGTTTAAAAGCCCCAGCATCTCCCGCAGCAGTTGAGGATGATTGGGCACCCACTGGATGCAGGCGTTTGAAAATACGATGTCAAAATCATGGTCTAATTTCGAGAGTTCTGCGCCGGCGTCGCAAATTTGAAAGTCTAAGTTCGGGTATTTTTCCTTTGCGGTTTTGATCATTTCCTCCGATTTGTCGACGCCGAGGATGTAAGCGTCCGGATATTTCCGGCGCAAAACTTCGGTGCTGTTTCCCGGCCCGCAGCCGATGTCTAAAATTTTTTTGGGATTTTGCACAGAAATGCGGTTCGCCAAATCGATCGCCGGCTGCGTGCGTTCGTTTTTGAATTTCAAATACTGCTCGGAATTCCAGTTCAAAGCATGCAACCTCCTGTTTATCCAACCAGTTCTTAATATGCTTATTCAATGCTGAAACAGACAGAAAGGATGCCCTGCCGGGTCAAAGCAGACCCTTGCGTTCTCTAAGTATTGAACATCCGCAAGTTTGGCGCCGCAGGAAATCGCGTACGCGACTGCCTTATCAAGGTCGCTGACGGCAAAATCGAGGTGCGCCATTATCTGCTGACAGTCCGGACTTGTCGGCCATACAGGCGGCACATAATCCGGCTCGAACTGAAAATAAATGCGGAACGAGCCGTCCGGAGCGGACACCGCATCCCAACCTTCTCCGATGAAAGAACGCTTCCACCCCAGCAATTTCTCATAAAAGTCAGCAAGTTTTTTTGGGTCCGGGCAATCAAGCACGACCGAATCCAGCTTAATCACAGGTCTTTCAAATTCCATGTCTCTCTCTTCCTTCACTCTTTAATCTAACACTCTGCTTTAACCGCCGTCGAATTGCGCAGGGTTCGTTTTTTAACGGGCTAATATGCATATGCGCATGCTCGACTTCCCGTCCCGCGCCATGCCCGCATATTTGCGCTCGCCTACTTTAAAGACGCCTCATGGCGGATATGGCCGTAGGAGTTGGCGCACAGGTTGTAGTCTACCGAGAAGCGGACAACGCTGTGAGCCGGAACGGTAATCGAATAGGTGAACAGCTGCGAAATGGCGTCGCCGTATTCGGATTTGGCGATGTTGACGCAGTAAGCCGGGGTATAGGCGCTGCTGACAAAGCCGTTTTCGTCCCGAACGAACGCGAGGATAACGCCGGTGTGCGTCATTTTGTAGGTAAAGACGCGGTCTTTGTCGCCCTGGTTGACCAGCGTGAAGGTCTCGATATAGTCCACCATCCAGTTGCCGATATTGGCGGCGCTGCCTCTGCCGTCCAGATGTTTGTAGTCGATGGTGATATTGTTGCCGGTGACGCTGTCGATCGTATTGTAGAAGGTCATGTCCGTGCCGACCGCGGTCTCCGTGTGGTTCGGGTTGATGTGGGTCGTCCAATAGGCGGCGTTGGTAAACTTTCTGGTCGTAAAGCGGCGGGTGATGTCCTCATAAGGGTTGCCGCTGATTTTGCCTGTATAAAAGGGGTTGCTGTACGCGACCGGAAGCACGCCGGATTTGGTGGCGTCGTTGAATATCCAGACAAAGGACGCGTCCACCACGCCGTGGCAGTCGTCCGACCCGACATACTGCGCGCCGTATTTGGAATCCCCGACATAGCCGTTCTGGGGGCGTTTTTTAATGTTTTCGTTCAGCTTGGAAACGTCATTGTAAACGACGAACTCGCCTTTGGCGGAACTGCCGTTGGTCGAGAAGATCACCGCGCCGTTGGAGCAGCCGCCTTTGACGGTCCTGTCCGCGCTTCCGAACACGCTGATGTTCGCGTACGCGTCGCGCGTGGTGCCGCCCATGACATAGAAGGACTGTCCCGCCGGAATCACATACGTGATGGGCTGGCGGTTTTCGCTTGCATAAGTATTACCGAATCCGACGTAAGCGTCAAAGTTCTTTTTCTGGGATGCGGTATATTTGCTGGTATCGACGCGGAACGCGATGTTGTAGAACTTGATCCACTCGTCCTCGCCGAGCCAGGTGCCGGGTCCGTCCAGCTGGAAGCCGAAGTTTTTGACCGTAACGTAAAGGTCTTCCGTGCCGGTGTTGGTGACGCGGTATCCGTAATAGAAGGGAACGCTAAGATTGTTGTGCTCGAACGTGAAAAACACGTCTTTGTTCGTAATATCGTTCACGCACAGACAGGTGTTCAGGTTGACTTCCGTCAGTTTTTCCGGGTTGTTGCAGTTGATATATAAACCGCGTCCGTCCGAGCGCTTGGTATAAGACACCGCGCTGGGGCGAAGCGGGTCGACCGCGTTGTTGCCGGTCGTGGCGTAATCGGACAGTTTGGTTGTTTCCAGCACTTCGTACGGCAGTTCTACGTGGTTGTATTCCTTATCGACGGAAACCGTAAAGAAAGCGTTTGCCGGCGAAACAACCCGCAGATAGACCGTGTCGTTCTTATTTAAAGATACCACGCAGCTTTTTGCGCCTTCGGCAAGGATGCCTCCCTTTTTATCCAAAACTTCCAGTTTGGCAGCGCTGGCGCACTGCAGGGTATAAATGTCCGTATAGGGAACGACCATACGGTAAACGGTTTCTCCGGTGTTGTTTGCTTTGTCGTATATGGACGCAAACCGAATGGACGCGCTGTTTTTCGCTTTTTTCGCCATGATTTCTTCCAATTTAGATTCCTCCTGATTGTTTGGCTCTTCCGGATCCTCCTGCTTCGGGTCTTCCGTCGGATTTTCTTCCTTCGGTTCCTCTTCTGGTTTTTCTTCTCCGGATTCCTCTTTTTCCTCTGTTGTTTGCTCTTCTGATTCCGTTTGCGATGTTTCGGACGTTCCGCCCGGCTTTTCCGGTTCGGAAAGCGCGGAAGTATCCGCCGAATTCTCCGCTCGGGAAACCGACGACCGGCCTGCTGAAGAATCTGAAGAATCCGGCCCGCTCGGTCCGCAGGCAATCAGAACCGTCAACAAGGACACGCAAAGTATGAGCAGCAAAACTTTCCGCATGCAAATAACCCTTTCCGCTTCGACAGCATCCATATGATCTTTTGTTTATTCTACACGTTTTTCAGAGCGCAGTAAAGAGTTATTTTTGATCCGCAAAACTTTTTATCTGAAAAATCCTTGATACGGAAGAAAACTTTGCGATTTTTTTGCGTAAGCAAAGGTTTTCACGATGCCGGGAAGAAAAACTTACGCGCAAAAAAACGCCCGAAGGAACGGCGCCTGCGGGCAGTTTTTTAAATATGTAAGCCTTTTGCGCCCTTTATACGAACGCCCCGTTTAATCCGCCGCAGCTTTTGCCACCGCGTCTTCGCCGTTTTCTTCCGCCGGTTTTCTCTGCATGGAGGGGAGATGCTTGATAATCGCGACGACAGAGACCAGCAGACAGCCCAGTCCGATGAAAAAGCGTCCGGTGTAAAGCTCAAAGCTGAAAGAAAGAACCGCGAACAAGGAAAAGACCAGTATGCTTCTTCTGCTGTTCGGGGTAATGCGCACGGCTGTCGAAAACAGGATATACAGCCCGCACAGAATAAGCCCGACCGGGCTAATCCGAAGCAGCGCGATCATCTCGCCGAAGATGGTGGCGATGCACTTTCCGCCCTGAAAGTGAGAGAAAACCGACCACGCGTGTCCGCATACCGGTGCCAGCATGACAAGCGTGAACAGGTAGTAATTGATATCCGCTTTATTTATTCCGATGAAAACCGGCAGAAAACCTTTAGCCAAATCCAACGCAAGGCATAAAAAGCCAAGACGCCACCCGCACAGCTTGAACACGTTCGCGGTGCCGGGGTTGCCGTCGTCGCTCTCCTGCACGATATCCTTTTTATGTATCAGCCAGGGAATCCACGCGCAGAACAAACAGCTGCCCAGCAGATACCCGAAACCGATCATCAGAATCCACTGCGTGAATTTTTCACCGAACATATCGCAACACCTGCTCCACAATATAATCTGCCGCGTCGGGACGCGAATGAAGCCGCTGGTTTTGGCGCATTTTCTCGGCGCTCTCCGGGTCGCCGATCAACCATTTCGCCAAATCGACCGCCTCGTTCGGCGATTCGGCGCGGAGCGACATCCCTCTCTCGGCGAAGAAATCTGCGTTTTTGGGTTCGCAGCCCGGTATGTGCAGAAGATGAATCAGCGGAACCCCCGCCACAATCGCCTCGGTCGAAGAAAGACCGCCCGGTTTGGTTATCACAACGTCGGCAGCTTTCATAAACAAATGCACCCGATCGATAAAAGCGTGAACCTGAATCTGTTCTTTATTCTGATAACGCGCCGCCAGCTTTTCGTACAGCGCCTTGTTGCGCCCCGTCAGGACGTAAACCGCATAGTCGCCGGATTCTTTTTGAAGAAACTGGTCGCAGATGTTCTTCAAGTCACCGCTTCCCATTCCGCCGGACATGACAAGGTAAACCCGGCGGCCGGCCGGAATCGCAAGCAGACTGCGCGCCTCTTCCCGGCTGACCGGCGAAGAAAAGGCGGAGGAAACCGGGATGCCGGTCGGCAGCAGTTTCCCGGCCGGTATGCCGTTCCCGACCAGTTCGGGCGCTAAATCCTTATGCGGGAAAAAGTACAGATCCATCTCTGTTTCCGCCGTAAACGGAATACAGGTATAATCGGTCAGCACGCCGAAGCAGGGAACCGCGCTCCCCTGTTTTTTTCGGACGGCCGTCATCGCTTCCATGCCGTACAGGTGCGTGCAAACCACGGCGTCTATATTTTCCTGCCGCAAATACGCCTGCAAATTCTTTGCGTACAGGGAATTGGCGTAATAAACCGGCGAAGTGACTTTTATTTTTTCAAACAGCTCGCCGGCACGATATACCGCGCCGAAAACACGCGGCGCTTTTTGAATCATTTTATTATATACGGCGGATACCGCGTTTTTTGCCCAATTTGCGCCGAAGGAAACAGGGTCTTTCAACTCGCAGGTAATGTTTTTCTTCTCAGCCGCTTCGATAATCGCCCGCGCGGCGCTGTTATGCCCCTCGCCGGTGTTGCAGCTCAGAAATAACCATTTCATGAAAATATCCTTTCTTTTCATGGTTCAGCGAAGTATCAATTTTTCGATTCCTTTTTGTTATTATAATAATTATTGTCCAATATTTCAATGGTCATAAACGCTTTGAGATAATCGCAGGCCAAAAAATGTGAACATGCACCATAAATAAACTTGGCGCATGTTCGTTTTTATCGGTATTCGTTTTTAACGCTTCCAGTTGGCGAATATCGCTTTCGCTTTGGCAAGAAACTCTTTCGGAATCGTAATGTCCGTATCGGTTACGATTTTATCCGCCGCTGTGATCGGAACAGGATTGCAGCCGCCCCTTGTCACCTCGACGTCGTCCGTGCCGAAACGGTTGCCGCAGTTCTGGCAGACCAGAAAACTACCTTCCTGTTTATAATATCCTCTGCCCGAACTATAACATACCTGACAGGTGTTGAAGGCGGTCCGAATGGTGCCGTCCGACGCCCTGACGGCGATGACTTCCAATTTTGTGCCGTCCACTTTTACCGGATAAAATTTCGCCTTCTCGGTGATTTCGCCGGTCGGGATTACCAAATCGCCGTTCCCGGCCGAATCGGATTTGCCGTCCGCGCTGCCGCCGGATTGGCTGGTTATAAGTAAGACGGCGATAACGGCGATCGCAACCACAAGCAGCGACAAAGCGGTTATCTTCCAAAGATTCGATTTCGGCTCCGCCTTTTTCGCATATAGTTGCGCGGTGTTTTTTCTTTTTTTCGATTGCGACATGCTTTGGTTCCTCTCTTTCGTAATGGAAAATGCTCAAACCCGATTGTCCGTCCGGTCGGCCGCGCCGGCTTCGGCGTTTCCGACGTTTTCAATATCGTCGACTACGGTTATCCTGCTTCGAATCATGCCCATCCAGCAGCTATAGGGAAATGTGCCGCTCTCGGTCGGCGTAAACTCGATAATGTTGTCGCCGGCCATTAGTTTTTTATCAATATTGAATTCGGGAATGATAATTTCGTTGTTGCAGCCGTTGATGTCCTTTTTCTCGGCTTTTATAATCCATCTGACCGGAATCCCTTTTTGCACGGTGATCGGTTCGTAGCTTCCGGACGACAGCTTTGTGGTGACCACCTGAACGTTGTCCGTCACTTTGGCTATGTTTTCGTTCCGCGCGCCGGAACCCGCCCCGCCGATGATGTTCGACAGCGAAATCCCGGAAAGGCTCATGCCGCTGCTGAACATGGATATGCCCAAAACCACCACCAAAACCGCGCTAACCGTCATCATTTTGGCCGTAAATTTCCGGCTTAAGAACGTGCTGAGCGCGCCCAATACGAACATCAGCGGCACGGTGCCCAAACTGAACAGCAGCATGGAAAGCGCGCCTTTGACGGGGGAACCGGTGGAAAGGGCGTACAGCTGCATCGCCTGAAGCGGTCCGCAGGGCATCAGTCCGTTCAGCAGTCCGACAATGAAGGGGCTTTTGCCGCTTTTTTGCTGGTTTATTTTTTTGGCGAAAACTTTCGGCATTCTGGGCGTCAGCCTGCGCAGACCCGGGAAAAGGTTCAGCATATTCAAGCCCACGATGATCATAAACACGCCCGCCGCAAGCTGAACGACGCCCTTCATGGTTCCCGAAAAACTCACGACAGACCCGACCGCGCCGACGATGCCACCGATGACGGTATAGGAGATTACGCGCCCTGAGTTGTATAAAACGCTCGGGAGAAGGACGGCGGTCCCGCTTTTGCTCATTTGCGCATTCCGCGACACGGTCTGTGACAAATTGATTCCGCCGCACATGGCGACGCAATGCAGCGACGTCAGCAGACCGATGACAAACAGCATTCCGTACCCCATGCCTTCTCTTGCCTCAGGGAAGGCGTTGAAAACGTCCAGCGCGCCGAGTCGTTTCATAATCATATACAAAGCCAGAAGGATGACGCAAACTCCTAAGACCTTTGACGAATCCGCGCTTTTGTTCTTCTCTGTTTCTTCCACTGCTTTATAGCCAAGACGTTCGATGATGGTGATTATCTTTTCAATACGAATGATTTTTTCGTCATACGTAATATCCGCAGTGCCGGATGAATAGCGGACCTTTACTTTGATAATGCCTTTTGTGCTCTGCAGTTTCCGCTCTATCCGATTCTCGCAGTTGACACAGGTCATGCCGTCTATTTTTAATTTTATCGATTGCACAGCAAACCCTCCTTATATGTGTCACTGTAGTTTGTCGGCTCTTTTTACGGATAATTCATATATATTATTTATATATGTTTAGTATGATATAGAGGATACCACAGTTTATATGAAATGTCAATAATAGCTTTTTATAAGATTTCTTAAAATTCTTTACGATAACAGAAAATGCACCGGGAATCAAAATCGGTGCATTTTTAGAGTGCTTTTAACTCTTTATAAGCTTCTTTGCCCAATGAAATAAACGCTCTGACATTGTGTTAAACTCTACCAATGCGCCGTTTTTAAGAGCGATAAAGACAGATAGAATTTCCTTTTCTATATTGCCTGCCGCTTCGAGCAAATCTTTTTGATTCTTAAAATATTTGCCCGTATTCTTAAAAACAATAGCCTGTATCAGAAAAGATGCTGATTTATACAGCCCACGCACAATATCATCGCTTTTTTCAAACAACATATTGTGCACACATCCGTGATAGATGTTGCAAGCTCCTATCTTTATCGCACGCTCGACTGCTGTGCTGTCAATTTTCGTCAGCAGCTCATCTAAAGTTCCGATAATCGGTATAGTATCATAATAAAACTGAAACAGGTCTGAAGGCTCCCATTGAATAAGCTCATCTTTCCCGGAAAGAAAACCGCAAATGAACGCTCGTTAAGGAAGGGTATCAATCATATTGCTGTAAGTTTTTATATCCTCTGCTGTCAGTTCATCTAAAATCACCACAACATCAATGTCGCTTTTTTCAGTCGCTTCACCTCTGCCGTAGCTTCCCTGCAGTCCTACAAAGTAAATGCGTTCGCCAAATGTTTCTTTTAGTAATTCTGTAAAGCGAACAATCCAAAAATTAATGTCGATCATTGTAAACCTCTAACTTTCTAACATCTCACACCGCATGGTTGACTGTATTAAAAAATCTTGCTGATGATATCACTGTAAAATTTTACAGCCCCTCGACCTTTGCTCATACTCTCAAGCAGTTTACTCCATACTTTTCCAGCCTGCTGCTTATGATATTCCATGTGTCCGGCGTAAGCTATGCAGGTATCATTTATGTATTCCCTTTTTCCCTTCATTGGCTTTCCCAAAAAGTAATAAACCTTTTTCAAGCTGAACTTTAATCATCCAGTTTACTGAAATCCGGTATAATTACCTCTTTGCCGCCGTTCATTGCGGATTCGTGCGCGCAAATGCCTGCCGCTGTTATGTTCGCAGCAACAATCTCATTGACCCATGCCTTTCTTTCTTCCAAAATGCTGGTTATAAACTCATGCACCATATGCGGATGCGAACCGTCGTGTCCGCCGCCTTCCTCGAACGTCACCTGCGGATTGGATTTGTCCTGATATGTGCGCCGAATGGTATATTTGGTAATTTCCTTCGGCAGCAAATCTGCGCGGTCTTTCAGTTCAATGCGTTCGTAGGTACAAGGCAATCCTCTCCAAAAACCGCCCTGTCCATTCGGAACGCTCTCTCCAAGCGTAAAGACAACCGGCTTTTCCTCTTCGATCTGCTGCCACTCGAAAGTGCGTTTTTCGCCGTATATGTTAAAGCTCTCGGTAATAATTCTTGCCATCGCGAACAGTGACCGGGTGACCTCTGCCTTCAATCCGTTCTCAAACTCAAATATTGCACACTCTATGGGGTAAGGATTGTTATAGCGTTTTGTCAGTTCTTCCCGCATTACGCCGGAGCCGAAGCAGTGGGTTTTGATAATTTTGGATTCGGCCGCCATGACCAGCGGCGCGATCGCGTGCGTGCCGTAATACATCGGCGGAAACCCCATCCAGTAATCCGGCCAGTGCTCCATATCCTGATAATGCGCGCCGCGCAGAAACTGGATTCTGCCGAACTCGCCGTTCTTAATCATTTCTCTGACGTGAAAGAAATGCCTTGTATAAACGGCGGTTTCCATCATCATGTAGTTTTTCCCCGTCCTGCGAACGAGTTTTACAATTTTCTTTATTCCTTCCAGCGATAAGCTCATCGGAACGGTGCTCGCGCAATGTTTGCCCGATTCTAAAACCTTTAGCGTCTGTTCCTCGTGTAAAGGTATCGGGGATATGAGATGGACCGCGTCTACCGACTTATCTTCTATAACTTCTTCGAAGTTGTTATAGGTTTTATCGCAGCTATGCCTTTTTGCGTAGAATTCCATAAGGTTTCGATTCGGGTCAAAAAGACCGACGCTGGCTACGTTGGGATGATCTCTGTAAATGGGAACAAACTGTCCCCCAAACCCCAGCCCCACCAGTACAACATTTAGCTTTTTGCTCATAGCTGTATCTCCTTTTTGCCGATTATCACAATATCGTAACGGTTTCGCTTAAGTCTTTTTTCTGCGTATGAAAAGCGGACGGTTTTGCGTCGGGCGAAGCGTAGCCCATTACCAGCAGACTGACCGGTTCTTCAAAAATAGGGAGATTAAACTCTGTTTTGATCGCTTCCGGATTGAAATGCATCACCCAGGTTGACCCGATTCCTACTTCCTGAGCCGCGAGCATCATATGCGTAGTAACAATTGCGGCGTCTATATCCCCGCTGGATTTTCCGTCATACGACCGCTTCCAGCACGCGTTCGTATCGACACATACAAGAATGGCAAGGGTTTCTCCGAAACGGAAGGTTTTACACTTTTGCAGTTTTGCCAACGCCTCTTCGCTTTGTATTACATAAATTCGCTGCGGCTGATAATTGCATGCGGTAGGCGCCACCTGTCCCGCTCTTAAAATTACATCCAGCTTTTCTTTTTCTACTTTTCTGTCCGAAAATTTCCGCACTGAAAAACGTTCTTCCGCTAATTGAATAAAATCCATAGAAACCTCCATATAGGTTTTTATTTTTCGTATTCTCGTTCACAAAATATTAATCCGCCATGTAAATTATAGCACGTTTCAAAGTAAACCACAATAAAACTTTTTTCATTTAGGATTATAATTCAACAGGTAATCCTTCTTTTTTTTTATTAAATACTTGACACAGTAAATTTTGTATGCTATTATGCATACAATACTGATATGAATAGTATGTATTGGAGAGGAATTTATGAAGCGACTTCTTGTATGGTTTCGATGTTGAACTTTTTCATCATCGCGGCCAAAAACTAAAAAATTAATCCGTACAGGGAGCGACAACCCATGAAAACATATGACAGTATTACAGATTTAATCGGCAGAACACCGCTTTTAAAGCTGACCAATTACGCCAAGCTGAAACAACTCCATGCTACGATATACGGCAAACTTGAGTATCTCAATCCCGCCGGAAGCGTTAAAGACAGAATCGCCAAAGCGATGATTGAAGATGCCGAGGTCAAGGGCTTATTGAAACCGGATTCCGTTATCATCGAGCCGACCAGCGGCAACACCGGCATCGCGCTCGCGGCGGTGGCCGCTTCACGCGGGTACAGAATCATTCTGACCATGCCCGAAACCATGAGCATTGAGCGCCGCAATCTGTTGCGGGCTTACGGAGCGGAACTTGTTCTCACAGAAGGCGTAAAAGGAATGAAGGGCGCGATTGAGAAGGCGCAGCAGCTGGCGGCCGAAATTCCGAACAGTTTTATTCCCAGCCAGTTTACAAACGCCGCCAATCCTGCAATTCACCGCAGTACGACCGGTCCCGAAATTTGGGATGACCTTGACGGCAGGATCGACATCTTCGTTGCCGGCGTAGGTACCGGCGGCACAATTTCGGGAGCTGGCGAATACTTAAAGAGCAAAAATCCGAATGTCAAAATTGTCGCGGTAGAACCCGCCGGGTCGCCTGTTCTTTCAAAAGGCACGCCCGGAGTGCACAAGATACAGGGCATCGGCGCGGGTTTTGTACCAGACACGCTGAATACGAAGATTTATGACGAAATCGTTACGGTAACTAACGAAGATGCGTTTGAAACAGGAAAAATCCTTGCAAGAAAAGAAGGGCTGCTCGTCGGCATTTCCTCTGGTGCGGCCGTATGGGCCGCCACCGAGCTGGCGAAGCGTCCGGAAAACAAGGGCAGGAGCATCGTGGTAATTCTTCCGGATACCGGAGAGCGGTACCTCTCCACGCCGATATTCACATAATCCGCGAATGAGGAGTTTATGATGAAGCTTCTACGATTAAGAATCAAAAACGAACCAACCGCCAAAGAAATACGCTATTTCTCTGGCAGTCCTTTTATGCTTTGCTGTCTGTGTTGTCAAACCGACACAGGCGGTCTTTTTCGCGTTTCAAAAAAGATATAGCTGAATACGCAACACTCCGCCTGCTTCATATCTTTCCGATACGGGAAAGCATATCGCTACAGGCGGAGTTTTTAACTTTTACACAATGGGTGATTTATTATGAAAGATTCGCATGAAAGCATGACGGCAAAGATTTGCTCTTTTGCCCGCGCGTACCATTCCAATTACGGAAAAGAAAAAATCTTTGACGATTATTTGGCCTATGATTTGATGGGCAAAGATGAATACGAAAAAATCGGACAGCTTATTGAGCGCGATTTTGATTTGTCCCGTTACGATCCGAACTACAGCTTTTGCCGCGACCGAATCCGCGAGAAGATGGACGCGTTTATTTTGCCGATTCCGCTGTCGCGCATCGCTTTTGCGGAACAGGAGTTAGCGCGCTTCGCAGCAGAAAACGGAAAATGCCAATATGTAATCTGCGGCGCGGGCATGGACACCTTCGCGTTCCGCAATGAAAACCCGGAAATCCAAATATTCGAACTTGATCATCCGAACACACAGCGATACAAGCTGAACAGAATACGAGCGCTTGAATGGAATATCCCCAAAAATGTGCGCTATGTCCCCATTGATTTTTCAAAGGACGACATGACGGAGCAGTTAACAGAATCCGGATTTAATCCTTCTATTCCCGCTTTCTTTTCTATCCTCGGCGTGACCTATTATTTAACGCTGCCGGTTTTTGAGCAGACCATTGAAAAGATCGGCAGCATTTCCGCTTTGAAAAGTAAAGTGGTATTTGATTATCCGGACGAAACCACTTTTCAATCGGACGGCGTAGAGCGGGTTTGGCGTCTTCCGAAAATAACGGAAAGGTTAGGAGAACCTATGCAGCACGGCTACACCCTTGCGGAAATAGAGAGCGCGCTGAACCGGCACGGTTTTTTGATTGACAGGCACGAAACGCCGAAAACAATTCAAAAGCGCTTTTTCGAAGGCAGATCTGACAGCCAAAGGGCGTTTGAAAACATTCATTTTATTTTAGCGGTAAAAAAAGGAGGAGATATGCATGCCGAACTATAAAAATATCGAATCTGCGTTTATTCACGGCGGAATTTACGGAGATAAACACACAGGCGCAGTCAACGTGCCGATTTATCAAACATCCACCTATGAGCAGCGCGGGCTTGGCGAGAGTACGGGCTGGGAGTATTCCCGCACGGGCAATCCCACAAGAAGCGCGCTGGAAGCGCTGATTGCGGAGCTGGAGGGCGGCAAGGCGGGTTTTGCATTCGGCTCGGGCATGGCTGCTATTACCGCCGTACTCAGTCTGTTTCAATCGGGCGACAAAGTGCTGCTCTCCAACAATGTCTATGGCGGAACCTTTCGCGTGATGGATAAAATCTTTAAAAACTTCGGAATCAATTATTCCTTGGAGGATACGACCGATCTTGAAGCTTTCGAGCGCAAAATCACACCCGATGTAAAAGCGATCCTGATAGAAACGCCCGCCAATCCGCTGCTGACGATAACCGACCTGAAGGCTGTCGCCGACATCGCGAAAAAGCACGGCATTCTTACGGTCGTGGACAACACGTTTATGACGCCGTATTTGCAGCGTCCCATTCCGTTAGGCGTAGATATCGTCATTCACAGCGCCACGAAATACCTGGGCGGTCACAGCGATATTGTCGCGGGCCTGGTGGTTGTAAACGACGAAAAGCTCGCAGAGCGGCTTGCCTTTATCCAGAACGCTACCGGCGGTATTCTCGGACCGTTTGATTCCTTCCTGCTGATTCGCGGAATCAAAACGTTAGGCGTCCGCCTGGACCGTCATGTGGAGAATGCAAAGCAAACCGCCGCCTATTTGAAAGCGCACAAGGCGGTCAAAAAAGTATATTATCCGGGGCTGCCGGACGCGCAGGGCTACGATATCAACAAAAAGCAGGCAAAAAACGGCGGCGCCATGATTTCCTTTGAGCTTTACGAAAGTTACGATATCAAGAAGTTTTTCTCATCCCTCAAGCTAATCGCGCTTGCTGAAAGTCTTGGCGGCGTGGAAAGCCTTGCCTGCCACCCCGCGAGCATGACGCACGCTTCGATTCCGTATGAAGTGCGGCAGAAGATCGGCATTACGGACGGATTGATCCGTTTGTCTGTCGGCATCGAGCATATCGACGATCTTCTTGCCGATTTGGAGCAGGCTATCGCAGAAAGCGAGGGAAAATAATGGGCTACTACGAATCCATGCAAGAACTGATCGGAAAAACGCCGCTTGTAAAGCTGAACCACGTCGGAATGCCGGAGGGCGTGCAGCTGTTTGCGAAATTAGAGTTATACAATCCGGCGGGCAGTGTAAAAGACCGTATCGGCAAATATATGATTGTCGACGCGGAAAAAAAGGGGATTTTGAAAGCGGGCGGCACCATCGTAGAAGCCACTGCCGGCAACACAGGGCTGGGGATCGCGTTTGCCGCACTCAATAAAGGTTATCGCATTATATTTGTCGTACCCACCAAATTCTCGGAAGAAAAACAGACGTTAATGCGCGCGCTCGGCGCGGAGATCATCAACACGCCGCGGGAGGGCGGAATGCTCGGCGCGTCGGCAAAGGCGGAGGAACTGCGCGCTTCCATTCCGGGCGCCGTTTCTCTGGATCAGTTCAAAAATCTGGCAAATCCGCTGGCGCACTACGAAACCACAGGTCCTGAGATTTATCAGGATTTGGACGGAAAAATCGACTACATTGTGTCGGGCGCCGGCAGCGGCGGCACGTTTACGGGTGTTGTCCGTTATCTGAAAGAGCAGAACGCCAATGTGAAGGGGATTCTTGCCGATCCCGTCGGTTCAACCATGGGCGGCGGAGAGCATGGGGATTACAACATCGAAGGAATCGGTAATGACTTCATCCCCGAAACAATGGATATGTCGCTGGTGGATGCGGTGATAAAGATTAACGACGACGAAGCCTTTTCGGGCTCAAGAGAGCTTGCGCTCAAGGAAGGCATATTCGCTGGCTCCTCGTCCGGCGCGGCTTTCGCCGCGGCAAAAAAGCTGATTGCCAAAGGCGCGAAAGGCAATATTGTAATGATTCTGCCAGACCGCGGCGATCGCTATATCAGCAAACATCTATATAAATAGCAACCGCAATACTTTGTCGCAAAGCAAGGAGGTAGGTTTATGACATTGCAGCAGCTGCATTACGTGATCACCATATCGGAAATGGGTTCGTTTAACAAAGCTTCGGAGGTTTTATACATCGCGCAGCCATCGCTTACCAGCGCCGTGCAGGAGCTGGAAAAAGAACTCGGCATCGTGATTTTCAGCCGCACCAGAAAAGGCGTCACGCTTACAAACGACGGGCTTGAGTTTATCAACCATGCCCGTCAGCTGTATCAGCAGTATGAAATCCTTTTGGATAAGTATGGCAAAGGTGGAACGCTGAAAAAGAAATTTGGCATCTCGACGCAGCATTATTCCTTTGCCGTCAAAAGCTTTGTCGAAATGGTAAAGAAGTTCAACACCGCGGAATACGAGTTCGCGATTCGCGAAACCAGAACCAGAGAAGTCATCGAAGACGTAAGCACATCGAGAAGCGAAATCGGAATTCTGTATCTGAGCGACTTTAATCGCAAAGTCATTATGAAGCTGCTCAGAACCAACAACTTGGAATTTCATAAATTGATCGAATGCAAGCCCTATGTGTATCTCTGGAAGGGACATCCGCTGAGCAAGCAGAAATCCATTCGGTTTGAACAGTTAGCTGATTATCCCTGCCTTTCCTTCGAGCAGGGCGACAACGGTTCGTTTTATTTTGCGGAAGAAGTATACAGCACGAACGAATATCTCAGAACAATCAAAGCGAATGACCGCGCCACCATGCTCAATTTAATGGTCGGGCTAAACGGATATACGCTTTGCTCCGGCATTATCTGCGAAGAACTGAACGGGTCGGACTACATCGCTATCCCCCTTGCGGACGAGGGCAGCTCTTCCGCAAGCAACATCATGGAAATCGGGTATATCGTGAAAAAGAACATCCTGCTCAGTTCTATGGGCGAGCTGTATATCCGCGAAATCGAGCGCTATCTGAAGGATTGCACCAAAGGAAAATTATAGGTTCAATCTATTACTTAGTATACATATATGATATTGGACAATTAGACCCCCGCTTACTATAATACTGGTAAGGTTAAGGAGGTACAGACCATGACGAATCCTTTTGAGAAAGAAAACCAGCGTATGACGAAGTTCGAAGTCCGTATCCGACGATGTTGTATGTTTCGAATGTGAGCCGTTCATCTATAAACACGTTACCAATACATTACACATAGAAAGGAATGCGATAAAATCGCAAGGTGAACAGATATGAGAAAAACAATTGTTGCAATCCTTCTTGCTCTTTCGCTTCTTTTGTCCTTGACAGCCTGCGCGAACGAAGGGCAGAACAATAACGACGCCAAAACAGTTCAAGCCATCCAGCTTGAAAAAACCAATTTCAGCATCGGTTATTTGAACTCCACGGCGCATCTTTTGGCGTTTGTCGCCGCAGAGGAGGGGTTTTTCAAAGAAGAAGGGCTGGACGTAACCTTAATACAGTTTTCCAGTTCTGCGGAGCTTTCTTCAGGTCTTGAGTCAGGCAAGTTAGACGTTGCGTTTATCGGGTCGGTTCCCACCCTTGCCTTCCAAAGCCAGGGACATGACCTGACAATTTTCGGCGGTGCGATGACCAACGGGCACGGATATGTGATTAAATCCAAACATACTGGCGGAAAAGATGGACTCGGCGTCGAGGTGCTGAAAGGCAAAAACGTCGCTTCGGTAAAAAACAGCGTGCAGGACGCCGAACTGCAGCTCCTTTTGAAAAACGCCGGAATCGCCATCGGCGAGGGCAGCGACAAGGTAAACATTATCTACTTTGACAGTCAAAAAGACGCCTACGCCGCCCTGCAAAACGACACGATTGACGCGGCTTCTGTTTATTCGCCGTACGCTTCTTTGGCAAAGGGTCAGGGCTACAATGTTGTTTACTACTGCTCCGAGGAAGACGCGCTTAAGAACCAGCCCTGCTGCCGTCAGGTCGCATCGACAGAAGCGCTTAAACAATACCCGAACGCCTACCTCGCATTCGAGCGTGCCTTAATTAAAGCCTATAAGTTCTATCAGGAAAATCACGACAAAACGATCAAGGATGTCAAGAAATACATCGATATCGAAGAGGAGTATATCCGGATCGAGGTATACGGCGGCTACAGCCTTTCTTCACCCGATCCCGATAAACAAGGCACCCTGTCGCTGAAAAACACCATCGTGGAACTCGGCTATATCCAGGATTACGATATCGAAAAACTCTACAACACCGAAATCTATAAGAAAGCGCTGGATAGCCTGCTTGCTGAAAATCCCGACGATTCCGTATATAAGTCATTGAAAGAGCATTTTGAACAGTATGAGTAAATCCGGTAAAGGCGGAACAGGGTTCAAAACTTGTTTCTGCCTTTACTTTTTAACAGCAAGGTGAGTAGATTGAGCAAGATTGAAATACGCAATTTGACGGTTGATTATATCGAAAAAAACAATCGCTTCACTGCGCTCAAAGACGTATCCTTTTCCGTTGAAGCGGGTGAGTTTGTCAGCGTCATCGGTTCCAGCGGATGCGGAAAAAGCACACTTCTGAGCATTTTAGAGGGTATCATTTCGCCTACGCAGGGCAGCATTCTGATTGACGGAAAGCCGATTCATGGAACCGGCCCGAACAGAGGGGTTGTTTTTCAGCATTATTCCTTGTTTCCGTGGATGACGGCGCGCCAAAATGTCGCGTTCGGCATAAAGCAGGTCAAGAAAAAGCTTCCGAAGTCGGAACGATTGAAGATTGCGGACGAATTTCTGGACAAGGTGGGACTTGAGCATTTTAAAAACAAGTATCCATCTCAGCTTTCCGGCGGAATGCAGCAGCGCGTTGCGATTGCGCGCGCTTTGGCAATGGATACGGATATTCTTCTCATGGATGAGCCTTTCGGCGCCATTGACGCGAAAAACCGCACCGTTTTGCAGGATTTGCTGCTAAAGCTATGGGAAGGCAACGGCACGCAGGAAAAGAAAACGGTTGTTTTCGTTACGCACGATATTGATGAAGCGATTCTTCTTTCAGACCGCATCGTCATGATGTCAGAAAACCCGGGGCGCGTTTTTAAGGAAATACCGGTTCCGTTTGCAAGACCGAGAAACCGCACGGAACTTGTCAGTACCGCAGAATACGGCAGATTCAGAAACGAGCTACTTTCGCTGTTTTACAGCGATATCGCCAGCAAAATCGGGGGAAGCGAGGTGGTACTGTGATGACGCTCAGAGAAAGATACCTGCGCATAACAAATTTGCTGTTTGTTATTTTACTGGCAGTACAGTTTTTACCCGATAAGGTTTCTAAGGACCCGAAAACCGCATATGTTATTTTCTTTGCGGTAGGGGTAGAGGTAATCGTGCTTCTTATCTCCGCGCTGATAAAGAAGCCAAAGGATCTAAACCTCTTTTTGGACATTATCGGATTCTTGTTTGGATTTCTTATTCTCTGGACGCTGTTTACCGCGAAGTTCAATTTGTTAAAAGAATCTTTGTTTCCCGCGCCGGGCAGGGTTTTTGCGCAGTTTATAGAGGACTGGAGAAAAATTCTCACAAATATCCGCAGTTCTCTCGGAATTATATTTCAGGGTTTTCTTTTAGCGTCAGCAATCGCCATTCCGTTCGGACTGTTTATCGGGTGGAGCGTGCGAATCGGCAGCGCGGGGACCTATATATCCAAGTTTTTTAGTTCGATTCCCCCAATCGTATACATTCCGTACGGAATCGCACTGCTTCCCACTTTCCGTTCGGTTTCCGTATTCGTGATTTTTCTTGCGACATTTTGGCCGGTTCTGGCAAGCACGATGAGCGGCGTCATGCACGTAGACAAAAAAATCATTGATTCGGCTAAAGTTTTGAACGTCGGCAGATTTACAATGCTGTTTTCGGTCATTCTTCCGGCGGCTTTGCCGCAGATTTTCATCGGGCTCAATCAAGGACTAACCGTTTCCTTTATTCTGCTTACGTCCGCCGAGATGATCGGCGCAAGAGACGGTCTCGGCTATTATGTAAAGCAGTATTCCGATTTCGGCGATTATACAAGAACAATCGTCGGCATTCTTGTCATTGGCATTGTGGTAATCGCAATATCGTTCCTGTTTAACAAACTTCAGCGCTATCTCCTGCGCTGGAAATCATAAAAACAAAGGACGATAAAAAAACGCAATATTCATTTTTTAGAATTTCGTTAGGAGGATTTTATCATGAGCAGAGATATAAACAGCAAGTATTGGGACGCAGAAATAGAAACGCTTCCGAGGCCGGAACTGGAAAAGCGCCAGCTTGCGGATTTAAAGAAAATCGTACAGTTTGCATACGAGCATGCGCCGTATTATAAAAGGTCGTTTGATGCGGCGGGCGTTAAGCCCTCGGACATCAAGACCTTAAAGGATATTCAGAAGTTCCCGTTTATTGATAAGAAAACCCAAAGAGACGCGCAGGGCGTCGGCTCTTTCCTCGGCGAACTGGCGGCTGTTCCGGAGGAAGAAGTTGTCTATGTTTCAACGTCATCCGGTTCTACCGGCGTGCCCACCTTAAGTCCGTTCACCAAAAAAGACTTTGAGGAGTTTCAGGATACGCAAAGCCGGTGGTTCTGGCAGATCGGCATGCGTCCAAGCGACCGCTATATTCATGCGCTGAATTTTTCGCTGTTTGTGGGCGGACCCGATGTGATCGGTGCGCAGAATTTAGGCGCGCTCTGCATTTGGGGCGGCACACTTCCGAGCGAAAGACTGCTGTTTATCCTGAAAGCCTATCAGCCGACCATTATCTGGACCAGCCCGTCGTACGCGTGGCAGCTCGGCGAAAAGGCGCTAAAAAGTGGCATTGACCCCAAAAAGGATTTAAGCATCCGCAAGATTATCGTCGCCGGCGAGCCGGGCGGCTCGATTGAAGCGACCAGAAAAGCGATCGAGGATTTATGGGGCGCAGAGGTTTATGATTTCTATGGTCTTTCGGATATTTTCGGCGCCTGCGCCGCCATGTGCGAAGTAAAGAACGGTTTACATATCGCCGAGGACCATATCTTGGTGGAAACCATAGACCTTCACACAGGCGAGATTGTGGAGTCCGGTCAGGTGGGCGAGTTGGTCTTTACGTCGCTTCGCAAGCACGCTCGACCGCTCATTCGTTTCCGTACGGGCGACATCGGCCGGATCGACTATACGCCCTGCCCCTGCGGCAGAACGCACGGCAGAATCCATATCATCGGCCGCAAAGACGATATGTTCATCGTGTCCGGCGTAAACGTCTTCCCGAGCGACATAGAAGCCGTCATCCGCGACCTGCCCGGAATCACCGGAGAATACCGCATCCGTGTGTTTGAGAAGGATTTTACCTGCAGCTATTCTGTTGAAATCGAGAAAAAAGCCGATAATCCCACAAGCGATGCAGCCGTCGCCGCCGAGGTTTCGACCGCGCTGAAAGCGCGCATCGGCGTCAAGCCGTACGAAGTCATCGTTTATGCCGACGGCGGTCTCAACACGCGTTCGGAGCACAAGGCGAAGAGAATCATTGACGAGCGCAAGCTGGATTACAACATTTAACAGGTGGTGCAAGACATGCCGGAGCTTTCCAGGCGAACAAAAACCTTTACGGATTCGGTGATACGCCGGATGACCAGAGTTTCTTTAAAATACGGCGCGGTGAATCTCTCGCAGGGGTTTCCCGATTTCGAGCCGCCCAAGGAAATTCTTGACCGTTTGGCGGCGGCGGCAAAGGAGGATTTCCACCAGTATTCCATTACCTGGGGCGCGCAGAATTTCAGAGAAGCTCTGGCGGAAAAGCAGTCTAAATTTATGGGACGGAAAATAGACCCCGACCGTGAAATCGTCGTAACCTGCGGCAGTACGGAGGCAATGATGGTCGCGATGATGACCGTGACAAACCCGGGGGACAAGGTGATTGTGTTCTCCCCGTTTTACGAAAATTACGGCGCGGACGCCATCCTTTCGGGAGCGGAACCCGTCTATGTGCCGCTTTATCCGCCGGCGTTTCACTTCGACGCGGACGAACTGGAAGCGGCGTTCCGGCAGCGGCCGAAAGCGCTCATCCTCTGCAACCCCTCCAACCCCTGCGGAAAGGTGTTTACGTACGACGAACTAAAGCTGATCGCCGAGCTGGCGGAAAAATACGACGCTTTCGTCATCACCGACGAGGTGTACGAGCATATCGTGTATAAACCATACCGGCACGTCTATTTTTCTTCGCTGCAGGGGATGTATGACCGGACAATTTCGTGCTCTTCGCTTTCTAAGACCTACTCGATTACCGGCTGGCGGCTCGGCTACGTCATCGCGCCCCCGCATATCGTCGATGTCGCCAAAAAAGTGCACGACTTTTTGACCGTCGGCGCCGCGGCGCCCCTGCAGGAAGCGGCTGTCGTCGGACTGCGGTTTCCCGACGAGTACTACGCGCAGCTTCTAAAAAAATACACGGCAAAGCGCGACCTGTTTCTAAACGGTCTTCGCGACCTGAAGATTCCCCACACCGTCCCGCAGGGCGCCTATTACGTTTTGCTGGATATTTCCGAGTTCGGTTTTGAATCCGATTTGGAATTCTGCGAAATGCTTGCCCGCGACGTCGGCGTCGGCGCGGTTCCGGGCTCCAGCTTTTTCCGAGAGCCCGTCAATCACCTGATTCGGCTGCATTTTGCCAAGAAGGACGAAACGCTGATGGAAGCGCTGAACCGCCTGTCGCATATCCGAAAGAAAATCCCCGTCAGAAGAAAAGCGCCGAGCCAGGCGTTTGAGTAACCGCTTCAAAACGGTATTCAAGCGGAAAAAAGCGTACGGGTTTAAGTCCCGTCCGTTAAAACAGCCCGGAAACCATGCCGGTTTCCGGGCTGTCTTTTTCGATTGGAATCATGCTCCAGCGGCTATAACGAAGCGCCAACGAGCGTATAATGCTTTTTATGCGGAAGATTCTATTGCCTCGATGATAAAACGAACGACCTCGTCCGAGCGAAAATAGTCTTCGTGCGCGATGTTTTCGAACTTCTTTACCTTGGCGTTTTCAAAACAGCGCGCGACTTTTTCCTGCAGCGGAAAACTAAGGACTTTGTCCCCGTCGGAACCGAGAACAAAGACCGGACATTTTACGTTTTCGGCGTATTCCGCGGCGCGGATATTATTGGTAATAAACACCTTTAACGGTCCCCGGAAGATGGGGATAATTTTATTGTATAAATCCGAAACGTCTCTGTATCCCGCGGCGATGATCAACAGACGGCATTCCCGGACGCTTGCCAGAAATGCGGCGATGCCCGCGCCGTAACTATGCCCCATAATGACAATCTCGCTGTCCGGATAATGCTCCCGCGCCCAGTCATACAGCGCTTCCGCGGTTTTCTTCATCGTTTTCAGGTTCATTTTCCCTTTGCTGTCTTGAGTTCCGTAATAATCCGCCGAAATGAAGGGGTAAGGAAAGCGCGCGGCGTACTTGCCGACAGCGTTGTACGCGATGTCATACGACCCGCCGAAAAACAAAACCACCTTGCCGCTGTTTTTTAAATCAAGGTTATTGCCGTAACCCGTCAAGGTTTCATTAAACCGAATAAACTGCGGCGCGCACGAAATATCCGTCGTTTTTTTCGCGTTTTTGTAAAACGAATAGCTGAGGGTCTGCAGGATAAAGCTGCAGCCAAATCCCGCGATTAAAAACCACATGATGATTTTCAGGATGATTCTGACGGCGTCCATCTTCTTCTCCATCTCGTATTCCCTCGTATTTCGCATGCGACCGGCGCTCATTTTTAAAAAACGGGCAACTGCGGACGAGCGGCGTCGTTTGGCTATACTGAATCTATGCCGAGTTTTGCTTTTCTTAGAACTTCCAAATCAATTTTTCTCATGTTCATCAGCGCTTCGTTCACTCTCTGCACCTGTTCCGCCGCGCCGTCGAAAAGGATCTCCTCCCAGTTTTCAGGCAGCACCTGCCAGGAGATGCCGAACTGATCCTTGCACCAGCCGCAGTTTTCCGCCGCCGGCACCGCCGACAGCTTTTCCCAAAAATAGTCGATTTCCTGCTGGTCCTTGCAGTTTATGATGAACGAAAACGCCTCGTTGAACGTAAAGTCTTCGTCATACCCGTGGTCCAGCGCGGAGAACGAAAGTCCGTCCAATTTGAAAGACACAGAATTTACTTTGGCTTTCGGGGTAAAAGCGCCGCCTTCCTTATAATATTGAAACGCTCCGATTTCGGCGTTATGAAACACCGAAGCGAAGTAGCGCACCGCTTCCTCAGTTTTTCCGCAGGCGCCGTTGGAGAACAGAAAGCTGACGGTTATCTTCTGCGCCGCCGGTCCGCCCTCCGCCAGCATGAACTGCCAGGACAAACCGTAACGGTCCTGAACCCAGGCGTATCGTTTGCTAAACGGATATTCTCCGAGCGGCATCAGCTCCGTGCCGCCCTCGGACAGCGCTTTCCAGAGTTTGTCCACTTCTTCGGCGGTGGCGCAGTTTACCGTCAGCGATATGGTCGGGTTAAACCGAAAGTGCGGCCCCGCGCTGATCGCGACAAACTTCAGCCCCGCCAGTTCGAAGCTCACGATTTCCGCGTCGCCGAAAGGCGGCGGGTTCTTTTTGACTATTGAAAAAATCAATTTCGACTGTTCAAAAAGGCTGGTATAGAACAGCGCCGCTTCTTTCGCTTCCTTGTCATACCACAAATGCGGGACGATTTTCTGCATGATGCCGCATCCTTTCCATATTCAAAATTCTTTCCGCTTCGCCCGGAACAAAAAAGGCTAAATATGCAAATCCTTTTTTGAAAAAACAACGACCGCCGATAAGTATAAAAGAATCGCGCCCGCGAAAAGGACGGCCATTCCCCAGAACGCGCCCGGTTCCCCCGCGATAATGCCGTCCGAATCAAACAGCGTAAAGAAGGTGGCGTATTTCGCGTTTTCCGTTTTTTCTCCGGCATTCGAAATCATTTGTATTAAAAACCCAAGCGCAGGGATGCCGGCGCCCGCTCCGACGGCGTATCTGCTGTCGTTAAAAACACAGGAGCATAAAAAACAGATGCCGCCGATAAACAACTGCAGGCACAGCGCGCCGACGTTGAGCAGAATAAACTTTCCGATATCCAGCTCGCCGGGAAAGGAGATTTCGCAATTTACGATTCCCAGCAAAGCGGCGTATAACATCAGCAGAATCAGCCCGGTAACCATTACATTCATCTGGGTAAAAGCGACGGTTTCGCGCTTGACGGGGGCCGACAGCAGATACGTCATGGAACCGCGGTCAACATGCCGGGCGATCAGTCTATGCGCGCTGATGATGCAAAAAAGCATCGGAAACACAAGCATAATAAAGCCGTAAAGATACGCTTCCAGAAAGCTGATCAGTTCGGCGGATGCCGGATTCATGCCGACAATGGCCATCAGTTCCGGCATGGCTTTTGCAAACTCGTCCAGCGCGCTCCCCAACGATGGATCAAACATAGAGATGATAATGGTAAAATACATGGTAATCACGGCCGCGAAGACTATAAGCAGCTTCCAGCTTCCCAGAATACCGCGTTTATATAAAGTCCAGTTTATCATGCGTTATCACATCCATAATACTGCATAAAAATTTCTTCAAGACTTTGATTCGGCGTAACAATGTTAATAACGGGATAACGGTTCATAATAGATATAAACTCTTTGAGATTGTTCTGCACAACCACCGTAACCTGATTGTTGGATACGTCCATAACGCGCAGTCCCTCTTTGGCGAATGCGGCGGCCGCGCCGCCGTTTTCCAGCGTGACAACATATTTCTTCGCTTGCGCCGACTTTAGCGCTTCCACGGCGTCCAGCGCAGCGAGCTTGCCGCTTTTGATAATCGCCACGCGGTCGCAGGTGCGCTCTACCTCTTCAAAGATGTGAGACGACATGAGAACTGTCTTGCCCCGACCCTTTTCCTCCAGCACCAGTTCTATAAACCGGTTCTGCATCAGCGGATCCAGACCGCTCGTCGGTTCGTCCAGTATTAATATCTCGGGATCATGCATAAAGGCCGCCACTATGCCTACCTTCTGCTTCATTCCCTTGCTCATTTTCTTTAGCTTGCTCCCCGGGTTCAGCTCAAAGCGGTCGAGCAGCTCTTTGACGCGCGCATTGGACTTCATTTTACGGTATTTTGCCAAAAAGGATAAAAACTCCGTCCCGGTCATATCATCGAAGAACACCATTTCGCCCGGGATATAACCCAGCGTTTTTTGGATTTCGGCGCGTTCTTTCCAGCAATCCTTACCGCCAATGGCGCAGTATCCTTTTTCAGGCTTTAAAAACCCCATCAGATGGCGGATCGTCGTGGTTTTTCCCGCGCCGTTCGGCCCAAGAAACCCAAACACCTCGCCTCTCTCAATCGAAAACGACAAATCAAACACGCCGCGCCCGCTGCCGTAATCTCTGGTTAAACCTTTAATCTCGCAGATACCCATACAACACCTCGAACCGTTCGTATACGTTCAAACACAGCGTTTCCGGCGGGGGCGGTACTGCCTTATAAAGTTTCTCCAGTCGCCGTCCGGTATAAAAACGCCGTTCTGCATAGCGTATTTTTCATCCGAAAAGACATATACCCAGCAGTCCAGTCTTTCTCCCGCCGCGGTAAACACTGTCTTTATTTTTCTCTCGTACAGATTATTTTTTCCGCCTTCCGCATAATCTTCCAGTCTGTCCAGCGTTCTTAGGAGCTTTTCATCGACTTCTTCCATGATTTCGCCTTTGACGATGCCGTCCCCTTCCAGCAGCGCCGGATAGCCTTCGGGCAAGTGATAGAGCAGGCCTTCGGTATAACCGGGCGTTATGCGGCTGATTCTGTCTTTAAGGTATCTTTTGTAATTGCCGCAGTCCTTCATAAGCGTTCCGTAAACAAAAACCCTGCGCAACTTCTGTAACGCTCCTTTCCCGCCTCGAAGAGCCCGCAGCGTCAGGCTTTCCATGCGGTCAATCCGACTTGAAATTTTTTTTGTATCGCTTTGTTTTTTTAATTATACTATATTTATTCGTAAAAATCCAGTTTTTATTTTTCTATATAAAAAAAAGAGTGTCCGGCCGGGCACTCTTTTAATGGTTTGATATGAAAAGACGGCATTGTTTTATACAACCGCTAATTTTGCCGATTAAAACCTACCGGCACAATACCTTTTGCGTGACGATATCAGAATAAATCTCCATGCCGCTGGTTTTCGCAATATGGATTACCGCGTTAAACCGTTCGCTGCCGGGCAGGAATGCGGACAGCAGGTTTTCTTTCTGCCAGATGCGTTCCGGGTTGAAAAATACGTTCTGATACCCGTCGAAAATAGCCACGTAAAAGATTTCGGATTCCACAATGTCCTGGAAGAAATGACTGCCGTAGGACAGTTCCGGCATAAATCCTTCTTTTTTAGAAGCGTACTCGCACAAAACCTTCATGTTGCACAATTCCGTGAAGTGCGCCGGCACCCCGAGAGAGGGCGTCGTGCTGCCCCACCGGCCCGGACCCACCAGCATGGCGTTTTTGCCCGCCATCTCCCGGTTGATAATCCCTATTTTTCTGGCCACCTCATATTTGTCCTGTTCGCTCAGCTGCAAATACGCGCTTGCCCGAATCAAGACGACATAGTCGATAGGCAGGCGTACGCTTCCGCCCATGAAGTTGCCCACGCTTGAGAAGAAGCAGTCTTTTTCATCCGCTATTTCCGGTATCTTCACCGTTCTGCCCAGACCTTTGGTCTGCAGCGGACGGCACTGCAGAAGGTTTACTTTATAGCCGTTTTCCTGATTAAAGTTGGCGGTAAACTCGATATCCACCGGGTAGTCGTAAGCTCTTGACAAAAGCGCCAGCATTTCCCGCATGACGCCGGCAAAACCGGTTTCTGACAGCAATTTTTTAAAGTCCAAAACAGATGCGTTCTTCCAGTTCGCATATCCCAGTTCCCGCATGCGGGCCTGCGTAACATAATCGGGACTGACGAACAAATTTATATCCGTATTCAGGGGAAGCGATAAAACCTCGTCCACGTCTTTGCTTTCCGGAATGTTTTTTGTTAAGGAAAGAAGGTCCATCCGGCGCTGCGAGAACTTTTTCTGCTCGCCGTAATCCATCGGTGGTATTCTGAGGGGGTTGTCGAGGGTCACAATCTTCACATAATCTCCGCCGGTGCGGTCCACCGCTCTGGTGCCCAGCCCGAACACAAGCCGGAGCATCCCCGCGCTCATATCGATGCTTTCGTCCCAGACATACAGGTTGGAAGAGTTGCCCACGCCCGCGACATGTGGGAAGAAGTAGTCGCCGTGCCGGTCGCCCGAAACGCGCTGCACCAGAATCGCCATTTGCTCGTCCTGCTCCGCGAGCCCGCGGTTTTTGCGGTAGTTCAGCGCATCTTCGTTCATGGTGCTGGCGTAAACGATGCGCACAGCCTGTTCAAACGCTTCGTAACGCTCCTGCGGCGTGCCCTGATTGACGCAGAAAACGCTCTCGTACTTGCCGGCAAAAGCGTTTCCGAAGTTGTCCTCCAGCAAGGAGCTGGAGCGGACGATAATCGGCGACTGGCCGAAGTATTCCAGCATCTGCATAAACTGTTCCTGAATGTCCTTGGGAAAAGCGCCCTGTAATAGTTTTTCCCGAAGCTCCGACGCGTACTGATAATATCCGTCGGGCGTCTTTTGCTTGGTGCGGAGCCGCCACCAGCCGTTCTGAACGATATAGGTGTAAAACACGTCGGAACCGATATAAAAAGAATCATGCGGCTCTAAAATAGCCGTAAACCGATCGCCGGCCTCCGCTTCGAGTATTTTTCGCGCTAAAAGCATGCCGACGCTTTTGCCGCCGATAAAGCCGGTGCCGATTTCTCTGCCCGCGATGTCCAAAATATCCTTAAGGGTAAAATACCGATCGCACAGCTCGAACATGCGGGAATCGCTGCCGATGAGCATATACATCAGCCGCTTCTTTACTTCTTCCTGCTGCGCAAGGGGCGCGCTTAACATTTTTTTCGCGTCGTTGAAAATGGTGTTCCAATAGTCCAGCCGGATTTCGCCGCGGTGTATGCTGTGGAACAGTTCGGAAGCGTCGGCGCTGGACGTAATGCAGATCGCTTCCTGCCCCTGAATGTAATGCGGGAAAAACATGGTCGGCGAATAGCGCTGCCATACTTTGAGCGGGTGAATATAGGTTTTGCCGTTGATTTTGTATAAATCCAAAAGCAGCTGCGTGGTCTCGCGGATGTTCGCGACGGTGCTGTACGTATGAAAGTTCCGCTTCAGCGCAAAGTAGGCGACGGTATCCAGCTCATACAAATAGGGACAGGTGGCTTTAAAAAAGTTGCCGATCATTAAGTCCGAATGCCAGTATTCCAGCAAATCCGTAAGGCAGTCAAAGACATAGAACGTCCTTTTGCCCTCCATTTTAATAATCTGGTGGATTTCCATCGCAAAGCTCTCAAAACCCTTGCTGGCATCCACATGATATACTTTAATGCCCCGATCGTTTTCGAGTATCGGCTCGTGATTGGCAAAACGAATATAAATCATCCGTATATTTTCCGCCGCGGCGCCTTTTACGAAATAATCCGCCATCTCCCGATAGTCGGAAAGCGCGTCCACCTGCCAGACCACGTTATCCCCGAACCGCAAGTGGTCGATTACCTGGTCGAACCCCCGCAGCCCGGTGCTGACTTTATCGTATAAACTCATAATTCCCCTCTTTTCGTTTCCATATTTAGACCCCGCCGGCTTTGCCGTTCACTCTGTCAGCCGCTCCGCAATCGTTTTCTTAAAATCTTCCGGCTGTCCTGCCGAATAAAAAGGCCTGCTCCTTCCCTCTCTTTAAAGTTTCCCGGAAGCATTTACTTTATACTTCGGAAAGCCCCAGCGCCTCGCCCAGTTTTAGAGACAATTCGACCAGCCTTTCGGCGTGTTTTTCGGTTTCATTGCTTTTTTCAAACATTGTCATTTTGATGTAGGTCAAATAGTCGTTATGCAGGCTTCTTTCTTCCAGCAGCTTTCTGCGGTACATGTAATCCTCCGCCAGCAAAATCGCCTTGTCCAGCGATTCCGACGGCTCATTTTTCGTCGCGTATCCCAGCGCGATATCCATATAAAAATCAAGGGTTTCTTCCAGACGCTTTTCTTTTGCCGTCGCCCGAATACGGTCCGCGATCTCTTTCACCGCCTGACCGTCGGTATGCGGCATCAGAATCATAAACTCGTCGCCCCCGGTTCTGGCGACGACATGGTTCTTCTGAACGCACTGTTTGAGGATATTCGCGACTTCCTTAAGCAGCGTATCGCCCTTTTTATGCCCAAAGGTGTCGTTAATCATCTTCATTCCGTTGATGTCGCCGACGATTACGGAAAGCGGAAGCTGGTCGGGGCGGTCCAGCGCGATTTTCGCTTCGTCAAAATATGTGCGGTTGTACAATCCGGTCAACGTATCGTGGTGACTGATATATTGGATTCTCTCTTCCCTGATTTTGCGCTCCGTAATATCGCGGCTGATGCCGATCAGTCCGATGATTTTGCCGTCGTTGTCATAGTAAGGCGTTTTCAGCGTTTCAAAAACCACTTCTTTGCCGTCCGGGTTTGAAAAGCGTTCTTCAAACCTGACGATGGTATTGTCTTCGAGTATTTTTTTTTCTATATTCATGAACCTGTCGGCCTGCTCCTGCGAAAAGAGGTCTTTGTCCGTATGACCGACAATATCCCGCTCCAGCCTTCCGACAAACTGCTCGAAGGCCGCGTTGCAGCCCATATAAACGCTGTTCACATCCTTATAAAATATCAAATCGGGAATCGAATCTATCAATGATTTCAGCAGCGCCTGCTTTTTTCGGTAATCATGATACAGTTCCAAATACAGCTCGTTTGTTTTTTCGAGTTCCGAGTTGACTTTTTTGATCGATTCCTTGCTGTCGAGCACCTCTTTCAGCGCCGGATACGTCAGACAGAAAAACAGCGCCGCGGTAACAAATACATACGATACGCCCTTCAGAATCGAATAAAAAAGCACCTGCGACAGCTCGGAAAAATAAAACTGTACGATTATATCCGAAACGTAAATCCATGCGCAACCGATAAAGAAATACATCGCCGTAATTTTCAGAGTTTTTCTCCGCGCAATATTCTTTTTCATGTAAGTCACCATAATCCTTTTTATTTATATAAAATATCTGGCACGCATTGTTTTTGTTTTATGTTTTCTTTCGGCTATGAAATTCTTTTTATAATCGTACAGTGAAGCTTCGTCAGGTGAAAAGTATTGAATTTTTAAAACAGCCCGATTTGGCCGCAATAACTATGTATTTTACATTATATGACTAAATCGTCTATTATTCAACCTTTTTTCTTGTTTCTTTATAGTAAAATAGAATTAAAAGCAGAAAAATGGTCTTTAAAAAATAAAACCGCAGCGCAAAAACCCTCAATTATTTTTTAATTGCCTGTTGACAAAAAAGAATGATTATGTTATAATAATAGTAATAGCAAAGGCGCTGTTGTCAATTGACAATAGCGCCTTTCTCTGTTTTAAAATGATAAGGAATATTTATTCGCAAAAAGAGATTTGCTTCGCGCGGTCCTGCCTGCCGCCGGTTTTTACAATTTCATAAACACAATGGCGTGTGTGATATTGTTCGCTCAATACGACACACGCCTTTATTTTATATATTTTTTGGAGGGTTTTATGGATAGCAAAATGATTGTTGACACCTTATGGGTTGTGTTCGCGGCGATCCTTGTGTTCTTTATGAACCTCGGTTTCGCAGCGGTTGAATCGGGCTTTAACCGGTCAAAAAATACGGTCAATATACTGTCAAAGAACTTTATCGTTTTTGCAGTATCTTCGCTCGGCTTTATGCTGCTCGGTTGGGGACTGATGTTCGGCGGAGACAACCCGTTCGTCGGCACGCAGAATTTGCTTATTTTAGGCGGGTCCGGGATTGATTTTTACAACGACACCCTGACGCCGAACGTGCCGTTCTGGGGAAAATTCTTCTTCCAGCTGGTATTCTGCGGCACGGCGGCAACCATCGTTTCGGGCGCGGTTGCGGAACGGATTAAATATCTGTCCTTTATCGTATTCTCCTTTGTTTTGACGCTTCTTATTTATCCCATCGTCGGTCACTGGATATGGGGCGGCGGTTGGCTTGCCGATTTAGGTTTCTTAGATTTTGCGGGCGACACGGTGGTTCACTCGGTGGGCGGCTGGGCGGCCCTGTCCGGCGCGATCATTCTTGGGCCGCGTCTTGGAAAATACGACAAAAACGGAAAAGCGAAAGCGATTCCCGGACACAACCTGTCGCTGGCAGTAATCGGCCTCTTTGTGCTTTGGCTGGGATGGTTCGGTTTCAACCCCGGCTCCACAATGAGCTTCCAGAATCCGTCTGACGTCGTTCATATTGTCATGACCACCAACACCGCCGCGATTGCGGCCGTACTCACCTCGACCGTAACCTCATGGCTTTTCATCGGCAAACCGGACCTCGGCATGACCATCAACGGCTGTCTGGCCGGCCTTGTCGGCATCACCGGGGGCTGCGCGTACGTAAGCGTAGCAAGTTCGCTGATTATCGGCGCCGTCGCAGGCGTTATCGTAGTGTTTTCTGTCATTTTGTTCGACAAAGCGAAGATTGACGACCCGGTCGGCGCGATCTCCGTACATTTGGTCTGCGGCGTTTTCGGAACAATCAGCGTAGGGCTCTTCGCCGAGGAAGGCGTAACCAGCCTTTCGACCGTCAACGGTTTCTTCTTTGGCGGCGGCGCGTCCCTGCTCGGCATCGAAATCCTCGGCGTCCTCGCCGTCGGCGCGTTCGTGTTCGTCTCGTCCGCGCTTGTCTGGCTGGGCCTGAAAAAGACGATAGGCATCCGCGTCAGCGCGGAAGAGGAAATTCAGGGCCTTGATATCGGCGAACACGGAAACTCCGCTTATCCGGATTTCGCCATCCTCGCTCCGATCATGGATTCGAACAACGGCAACGGCGCGGCAGCGGCCGCAGTCATTGCGGAAGCGCCGAGACCGGCTTCGGAAAAAGTATCCGCCGAAGAGGCGATCCCGGTCGTGAACAGGTCGCGTCCCGGCGCAAAGATGACGAAAGTCACGGTGATTACCAATCCGGAAAAACTGGCAAAGCTACAGGTCGAGTTGGATAAAATCGGCATTACCGGTTTGACGGTGACGAACGTGCTCGGCTACGGCATGCAGAAAGGACATATCGAATATTACCGCGGCCTGCCGGTAAAAACCAGACTGCTTCCGAAGGTTCAGGTTGACATCGTCGTGTGCAAGATACCGGTGGAAACCGTTATCGGCGCGATTAAGAAAGCGCTGTACACCGCCAGCGTGGGCGACGGCAAAATCTTTGTCTATGACGTTGAAAACGTCATCAAAATCCGAACCGGCGAAGAAGGTTACGACGCCCTCCAGGACGAAGTATAAAAAAGCGTTCTTCTTCCAAAATCCAAATAAAGGCAGGGCGCTCTTTGCAACCGTTGCAGAGCGCCCTGCGTTTTTATAGTTTTTACTTTTTCTTTGCCTGCTGTTCTACCCTGAACCGGACGATTTCGCGGATTAAGTCTGTCGGAAGCGGTTTGCTGTGGGGGAACTGCACCGCTCCTTTCGAGGTTTTGTAGCCGGCCAGCTTTTCTTTGAACGCTTCGATGCCCTCCGGCTGCGGATAAAAGCCGATGTGATTCTTAAATCCGGCAAAATGGACCAGCCATTTCCCGTTTAAGTCATAGGTGGGCATCCGCATGCAGATTCGTTCGGTCGCCTGCGGAGCCGACTCAAGAATAATCTCTCGAATTGCCGTTAACCGTTCCCGTACTTCCGGCGGAAAGTTTTGAATGTATTGCTCTACCTCGTTCATATAAAATCCCTCCCGTTCTCCGACTTGATATGGCAGGTTTTTCGTCTTCTCTTGCTTATCTTTTTGCAGCCATCAATTCCTGCAGCCTTTTTTGGGAGGGCGCAAAGCCCAAATCCGCCGCGGCCTTGTAATAAGCCTTCGCGCTTGCGAGATCGCCGGTCACCTCATAAAAGGCTGCCAGATTATGCATCGGCATAAACGTACCCATTCCGACCACGCCTTGATACTTCGGGTTTTCGCCGATTGCGATGCACTTTTCGTAGGATTCTTTGATTTTCGGGAAATACCCGATGTGTTGTTTTGGATTGCTCAACACAAGTTCCGTATAAAATTTGCCGCAGATGAAGTAAAACTCCGGGAAATCCGAATAGTTTTTCTCTTCGTTTTTTACCAGTTCGAGCACTTTGGCGTACAGTTTCAGATCCACCAGATTGTGCAGGTACTCCGCAACCAGATTGGGAAAGTAAGCGCTCGATCTGTCGCCCGTTCTATATGCGCTGGAAAAGTGCCTGTCCGCCTTGTCCGGTTGGTTCAGCCCTTTATACTCCTGCGCCAGTTTGTACATCAGATAGGGGTCTTTGTTGGTTTTTAAAACGTTTTCTAAGATTTCGATATTTCGTTTGAATTTTTCTTCTGCTCTGTTTTCATACCCGTCGTGAAAAATGGATATGGGCAGTCTGACTCTCGGATAGGAAGAATCGATCTGTTCATGAATGGCGCCGACATAGCGGGCCTCTCTGGGAAAAACGGCGCCGGTAAAGGATCGGTGCGCCATTTTCTGGCCGTTTTGCGTATAATGGTTTATGATTTCCGCCAGCCCCAGAACCTTTTTGCCTTCCATAATTTTGAGAACGCTTTGCATGTCGAACTGCAGAAGCACCTGATCGGCGTCCAGCACCAGCACATAATCTCCGGTTGTCTTTTCGATGCTGAAGTTTCTGGCTTTCGAGAAGTCCTTGCACCACGCAAAATCATAAATTTTCGCGCCGAAAGACCGGGCGATCTCTTTGGTTTTGTCGGTGGAACCGGTATCCGCAACCACGATTTCGTCCACATGGTCTTTGACGCTGTTCAGACAGCGCGCCAGTTTTTCCTCCTCGTTTTTGACAATCATCGCAAGGCTTAGCTTCATTTATTGACAACCTTTCTTGTTACGGCAGTACAGCAGATATCTTCGTTCACACAGCATAAAAAACGGTTTCATTAAAATTATAGGGCGTATGATGCCTTAGGTAATAACGGTAATCCAGCCCTAAACTCATAATAAACGCTGGAATCTCAATCAAATCCTGATTTTTATGATAGACGCATATCGCAAGTTTCGGTCTGTATTTCAATATGGTCTGTCTTGCGCCTTTGAGCGCTTTTAGTTCGGCTCCCTCAATGTCCAATTTTATAAAAGTAACTCTTTCATGAATTGTCTGATCTATTGCGACCACATCGACAAAGTCGCTTGACGAAGCGCATAGTGCATTGCTCGGGGATAATGAATGGTCAGTAAATCCCAAGCGGGTATTTTCGGAATAAAGCCCGGCTTTATATAATACGATTCGAGGGTCCTGTTGGCAATTTTTCTTAAATGAAGATAGACGCTCAAAGTTGTTCGTGCTCGGTTCGAAGCAGAAAATTTTATCAAATTGATTTTTTGTCTTTTTAATAAAAACCTCCGCCGTGTCCCCCACATATGCTCCGCCGTCAACAAAGCTTTCGTCCGTCCCGAGAGAAACAACATCCTCAGCAAAATACTGGTCGGCCGCATAGGACTTTAAAACCCATTGATTATCGCCTGTAACTCTTCCTTTGAGCACATTTATCAAAGTCTTTCGTGATTTTTCGTCCGCCAGCTGCTGGTAGAGCGTATTCAGCGCATCCATATTGTTACGGACAAATTCCCTATATTCACCGATTTCTTCAACCGTCATCTGAGATGAAAACGAGTACAGCGCGTCTTCTGAAAAATATAAAAGCAGCTGCTTTTTGATTTCCTCATAGAAACGAGAAGAGGTTATGATAATCTTGGGGTTTTGATATTTCTCCAAAACATCCTCTATGCTGCAAACGGTATATCCCAAAAGGCTTTGTCCCGCCTTATAGGTATCGCATATCGCGGCAGGCTTTATATTAAACCGCTGCAGATATTTTATATAATATTCACCGCCCACACCGGCGCCGTATAAAATTACCGGATGATGATATAAACTCTCGTCTTTCTTTATACACAGCGGCAGCGATAGGATTTCCTCAAAATTAATACGCATGCTATACTCCATTTTTCACATACAGATTCAATAACTCTCTCTCGCGTTCTGTTATAAACAGCGAGTTCTCAAACTCGTCTAAGTTCTCTTTTAAAATTTGAATCATTTGCTCGTACTGCTTTTCGCAGTCGTCGCAATGGTATGTTTTGATCTTGTTGCACATCGAAATCATATACGACCAGGCGGCATATCGAACGCGGGGAGTAATTTCGGGAACTTTCTTTGACAAATATTCAATTCTCTGCTTCTGCATGAGAATATACTCATCCAAAATTTCGGGTTTGAGTTTATTCGTCTGAATAAAACTGGTCAGGTTCTGGCCATGCTTCACCCAGCGGTACAGCGGTTTTCCATGCGCAACAACTCTTTCCGCTTCCGCGAAAACCTTATACATGACATGGATATCGTCAACTTTGACATTACTTAAAAAAGATACTTTTTCAAACAGCGTTCGTTTAAAAAGCTTCGTAGCCGGCGCGGTGTTGAACTTTTCACGTTTTAAATACTCGTCAAGCCCTTCCACTTTATTCAAGACATACAGCTGATCATAAACAAAGACAGGCTCTATTCTATCCCCGTAGTCGTTGACGCCGCCGCAGATGCTGATGTCCGCCTGATTCTCAACCGCAAGGTTGTATAAAAACTCAATCATGTTGCTTTCGCAGATGTCGTCGTCATCAATAAAAGTCAAATACTCTCCCTGCGCCGACCGGACACCCAGTTCCCGGGCACGAGATAAGCCGCCGTTTTTTTCAAGATTGATAAAGCGGATGCGCGGATCCTCCTGCGCGAAGCGCTGGCAAATCTGCGCCGTCTGGTCAGTCGAGCCGTCGTTAATGATAATGAACTCAAAATCGCCAAAAGTTTGATTCAGAATATTATGAATCGCAGTCTCCAGATACTCCTGCCTGTTATAGGTTGAAAGAATGATGGATACAGGAATACGCATAACCTTACTCCTTAACAATTATTTGGGTGTCCTGAATGCCGTAGCCCTTCAGCTGATTAATGAGAATCTTTACAAGCGATTTGTCCATTGCAGAAACTATAAAGGTTGCGCTGCTCTTCCGCGTTTCGTCCCATGCCGCTATTTCCTGTGGGGAACAGCAAAGCACCTCTTCATAAAGAAGCCCTTGTTTTCGCGGATCATTGTCAAAAATAGCGCGCAAACGATACCCGTTTTGACGGAGCAAATTGAGCGTGGAGATTGCTTTTCTGCCGTTCGGTATTAAATACAAGTTTTCACGATCTCTCTGTTCTACCTGCTTGAAAAAGCTTTTATGCATTTGATTAGAAAAAGCAATCGCTCCGTTCAGACACCCGTATTGCTTGATAAGGTTGTAAAAGTCCTGCAGTTCCGCAATGCCGCAGTCTTTCAGTCCTTCCAGCAGTTCTATGTTTTCTTCTAAGACTTGCGCAATCTCGGGATACTGTTGTTCGCTTATATAGGCAAGCCCGGATTTGTAAAACTCAAAGATGTAATTTATTTTATTGATTAAGTAAACGCGTTTGCCGCCTTTCGGTTTCAGGCTGATTAAAATATATAGCCCATGTAAAACAGAAATAATCGAATTCTTTGAAAGATTTACCAAATCAAGACGTCCTTTTCCGCTGCCGTCCACTCTTCTGGTGTATATGTAGATCACTTTGTCCAGAAAAGTAATGGAGTTCGCGTTTAAGAATAATTTAATCAGCATAATTCCATCGGAATATATATTGGAAGAAAACGCGAAATGGAAAAGACCTCCGACATTTTTATAACTTTTCGCAAATAAGGATTTTCTGAAAACATACCGCCAAAGAACGCCGTGAAAGTTGGGCAGGGTGCTTAAATAAATCAATGCCTGGTCATAGGAAACGTTATTGATTTTATCCGCTTCAAAGGCCGCGTCGACGATGTTGTTCCTATTCTCGCCGCTGTCTTCCAGATAACATTCATAGCGGCCCATGATAATATCCGACTTTTTCGTGATGATAAGATCCGCAATCTCACGCAAACAGTTTTCCTTTAATCGGTCATCCCCGTCAATATACTGCACATACTCGCCATGTGCAAAATTAAATCCAAAGTAATGGGCGGTTCCGGCAGCGGCCATTTCTTTTGGAACCTGATAGAATCTGACTTTATCCGGATATTTCTCAGCATAAGTTTGACAAATTCTCGCGCTGTTGTCGGTGGATGCGTTATCCACAACCACGATTTCGTAATCGTCGAAGTTTTGATTGAGGATGCTGTCCAAACATTTTGCAATATACTTTTCCAGATTATAGACGGTCACAATAAAACTGATTAGCGGTTTGTCGCTCATAAAACGTAATCCTCTCTGTTGATTTCACGAATTAAATTTTGCGCGATTGCGAAGATATCCTCGTCATCCTTCCAGAAAAACAAAGCGATATTGCAGGCGTCCATCGCGATTGCCAGTTCGCCGAACTGATAGGACAAATATATTCGTAAGTATAAACATTCTTTGGAAAGCGGATGGTTCGCGGATACCTCATTCATCAGGTTCAAAGCGTCTTCCCACCGATTTTCCAGGATATAATCCTGAATCAACTCGATGTCGGCGTGGTATTTTTCCGGATTGTCGCTTTGCGAGAAAACCTCCCGGATCGCTTTGATGTCCTGAAAAGCCGCCGTCCGCTCTTTCTCGCTTTTTTTCAGGAAACTGCGGATGCTTTCCGAATTCACCTGCCACTTTAAAGCAAGCAATTCGGTTCCGATCATATGCTGATTCCTGCGGTCGCTGACGACCGACAGCAGTCTGGGCAGCGTCAACACGTTTATCTGACCGCTGCGGATTTCTTTGTCGCATAAATAATACCGCGCCAGATACGCCTGTCTGCCGACGACGTACGCGTCCAGTTCATCCGCAAAAATGTTTTCCAAATCAGTCATAAACGGTTTTAGCGTTTGCCTTCTTACCGGATAAGGCAGCGCGTAATACGCATACAGCGGGTCGTTCAAAATCGCCTCGTAATACCGGACTTTTTCGATCGGCATCATGGTTTGGGATCTGCAGCCCTTCGATATGGCTTTTATGAATCATGTAAAGCGAGTCCTGATTCTTTTGCGTCCAGATATTCAAGGCATGCAGGGTTTCCAGCCCTCTGTTGAACAGGTACTCGGCCTCTTTGATTTTTGTAAGTTCGACTGCCTGAGGCCGCGAATTGGAGTTATCGCGAACGCAATAATAGTATAAAGCTTGTCCTACCGAGGCAAAGGACCGACATTTCTGCAAATAGCCCAATACAGAATAGGTATCGATCGAACCGCCATGAATGGGGCAGTTCATCGCGAAGGCATAGTGCTCAAGATAAAAATCGATTTTGTACAGCTTGCCCCAAACCGTTCTTAACGTACGGTACAGGTCTACGAATATGTCTTTTAAGTCCTTTAGGTTTTTCGTCGCAATTTCCGGCGGAATGCGGGCTGCTCTCGTATCCGGGTTTTCTTCTAAAAACGCAATGTGACCGCATACGGTCAGGTCCGCGTCCCATTTCTTGGCGGCCGCGTACATAATTTCAACAAAGCGGGGATCCAAATAGTCGTCGGCGTCTATAATCGCAACGTATTCCCCACGAAACGCCGGCCACCAGCCGCTTTCTCCCGGGTCCAGTCTCCAGTTTACCTTGTTCTCCAAATAAACAATCCGGCTGTCTTTATAGCTTTTCATGATTTCTCCGGTTCTGTCGGTCGAACCGTTGTTTCGGATGAAAAACTCAAAATCGCCGTCTGTCTGGTTCAGGACGCTTTCGATGGCTTTCGCGATATATTTCTCAGCATTATACGCCCTTAACAGGAACGTAACCTTTGGTTTCATAAAAACTCCTTACAGCATATAGCGGCAATCCACGATCGGTTTTTGCCCCAGCTGCGACACCTTTTTAAACTCCGGCCATGCGGTCGTGATTACGATAATGTCCGCCGTTTCGTATAATTCCTCAAGGCTGTTTTGATAGGTGACGTTGTAAGCGTAACACTCCTGGAACGTCTTCATCGCGAAAGGGTCATAAGCGTATATATTGCGGTAATCCGCTTTGATCAGTTCGTCTATCACTTTCGCGGCAGGGGTGCCACGCACGTCATCGGTAAACGGCTTAAAGGAGAGCCCCAAAATGCCGATTTTTTCATGCTTGGCCGCCCTTCTGATTATCTTTTGCGCGATATAATAGGGCATGCGCTCGTTTAAAGCGATGACGTTTTTTAATATTTGCGGCTCAAAGCCTTTTTCTTTCGTCTGCGCGTAAAAGGCATTTGTGTCTTTGGGCAGGCAGGACCCGCCGTAACCGCAGCCGGGATAGACATAAGACGCCATTTGCGAATGGTTCCACCGCTTGTCCATATGCAGAATCCGAAAGGCCCCGCTTATATCGATCTGACCGATTTGGTCGGCCGCCAAAGACATTTCGTTTGAAAAACTGATCATGGTCGCAAGCAGCGTGTTGGAAAGGTACTTGATAAACTCCGCCGTATTCCGGCTGACAACAAATACGGGCGATTGAAAATCGCTGTATAGTTCTCGTAGAACCTGCGCGGACGCCTCGTCCTCGCAGCCCAGGACAATCCGGTCCGCGTGGATAAAGTCCTCCCAGCAATGCCCCTCTCTTAAAAACTCGGGATTATTCGCGACGCCGATTTGGGAAATCAAACCGGCGTATTTTTCTTTTATGTACGGAACAACCTTTTCGCTTGTCGTGGAGGGCGGAACGGTTGACTTTACGACCAGCACGCGGAATTTTTTATCGCAAATCGCCCGCAAAGTCGAATCAATCGCCGCGAACAAATAGCGCAAATCCGCCTGACCATGCTCGCCGTACGGCGTGCCGACGCAGTAAAAGATGCAGTCGCTTTCGCCGACGGCTTTTTCGATGTCGTCCGTGAGAAAGAAGGTTTTGTTCAATGTCTTTCCGAGAGCCTCTTTCAGATACGGCTCGTAAAACGGAATCACGCCGTTTTGAATCATAGCGGTTCTCTCTTTATTAACATCAATGCCGAACACTTTTTTGCCGTAATGCGCAAAACCGAGCGCCGTAGTCAGCCCGACGAATCCCAGACCGATAACACTGATTGTCATGATGCTTGTTCCTCACCATATTTTCCAGGGAGCCTGGTTGTTCGCCCATAGATGCTCAAGCAGATTTTTATCCCGCTGGGTATCCATGCACTGCCAGAAACCCGTATGCTTATACGCTATTAGCTGACCGTCCTGCGCCAGATTTTCCAGCGGCTCCTTTTCAAAAGCAAGACCATAATCCGGAATATAATCCAGCACTTGCGGTTCCAGCACCATGAATCCGCCGTTAATCCAGCCGCCGTCTTCCTTTGCCTTTTCGCGGAACGCCCTGATTTTCTTATCGGCTTCGATTTCCAGAACGCCGTACCTTCCGCCGGGCTGCACGGCCGTCATGGTGGCGTGTTTTCCGTGCTGTTTATGAAACGCCAGCAGCCTGTTCAGGTCAACGTCGGCAACGCCGTCGCCGTATGTAAGCATAAAGGTTTCGCCGTTCAAATAAGGCGCGACAGCCTTGATTCTTCCGGCGGTCGGCGTATAAAGGCCCGTGTCGATCAGCGTAACTTTCCAGGGTTCGGAAACATTGTTGTGGATGGTGATATTGTTGTCACGTCCGAAATCAAAGGTAATATCCGAAGCATGGAGGTAATAATTCGCAAAATACTCCTTAATCAGGTAGCCTTTATAGCCCAGGCATATCACAAACTCGTTGAATCCGTAGTGCGAGTATATCTTCATAATGTGCCACAAAATGGGCCTTTCCCCGATCTCGATCATCGGTTTGGGTTTCAGGTGAGATTCTTCGCTGATTCTCGTGCCGAATCCGCCCGCCAAAATAACGACCTTCATACGCTGCCTCCCCGCAAAGCATCCATAGGTTCTTCCCATTATATCAAATATATCGACTTTTTTCTATATAAAATTACATCGCCAAAACAAGTATCGCGAAAAAAAAGACGATAAATCGTCAATAAATGTTTGCATTTTTTTCATTTTTTATATATAATAGAGAAATCACAGACAACGGAGGTTTTATAAAAAATATATATAATGAAATTACTGGACCATATGAAAAGTATTTTTAAAAAGTCCATGCCGGAAAGCGACAGAGCGGAATATCATTTAAGTATCAGCAAAATCAACGTGGCGCGGGCGAAAATTACGGCAGCTTTGATTATTGCTTTGGAAGTGCTGATGCTCGTCGTCCACTATTTGATGCATCGGGAAAACCTCTTTGAAAAACCTTATATATATTACGGGAGCATGTATGTCTTACTGCTGCTGTTCATGATCGGGTTTCTGGCGGCCTTTATGAGGCTGGGGGCCGATGTGGCGAAAAATTCTTCGCGCATCCGCGCTGTCGGCACTTTATTCATCGGCTTTGTGCTGCTCTGGTGCGCGGGAATATCCCTGTTGGACCAATTGTCGAACGGACAAGTCATCGTATATACAATCGCGGTCATATCGATTGCCATCATGCCGGTTATTAAGCCGCACGTTTTATTTTTCGTTTATTTTGTCGTTCACGTTTTATTCCTGATCGCCATGCCGTATTTTCAGGAATCCAAACAGCTCATATACGGAAACTCGGTGAATTCGACCGCATTCGTCGTCATAGCGTGCGCCATCGCGTACATGCGGTATCAAAAGCAGGTCGAGGATTTTATCAACAAAAAGACCATCCTGCAGAAAAACGAAGAATTAAAACGGATCAACAAGCAATTGCAGGAAGCCAATCAAAAGCTGGAGATGATTTCCAAAACCGATGGCTTAACCGGGATAACCAACCGCTTGAGTTTTGAGTCCGTACTGCGGGATGAATGGGACAACTGCATGCAGCATTCAACGCCCCTGTCGCTTATTATGATCGACATCGACTACTTCAAGGAATATAACGACCATTACGGACATCCGGCCGGCGACCGCTGCATTAAGTTAATCGCGAACCTTCTAACCATGTACGCCAAAGATCCGACCTATAAAGTGGCAAGGTACGGCGGCGACGAATTGATCATCGTGCTTCCATATACGGACAAAGAAAAGGCGTGGAATCTCGCCGAACAAATCCGAAAAGGCGTGGAGGAAAAGGCCTTGCCGCACATGTATTCCGAAGCCGCAAAACATGTGACGATCAGTTTGGGCGTCAACACCGTCGTTCCGTCGGACAACGTATCCATCGAAGAATTTATACGAAACACCGATCAAGCGCTGTATAAAGCGAAAGAAAGGCGCAACTGCTCGGTTTGCGCCGCATACCGCCCCTGACAAAAAACGGAGGAACTTATGGATTTTCAAAATAAAACCGTTGTCGTAACCGGCGGCGCTTCGGGAATCGGAAAAACCATCTGCGATGAATTCCGGAAAAACGGCGCCAACGTTTGCATCATCGATCTGCTTGAGAACGATTACTTTGTCGGAGACATCGCCGACGAGAATACGCTTCGTTCGTTTGCGGAAAAAGTAATCCGCGACTATAAAGGCGTTGATTATCTGATTAACAACGCCATGCTTTCAAAAGGCGGGCTTATGGACTGCTCCTACGACGACTTTAACTACGTCCTGCGGGTCGGCGTGACCGCTCCCTTTATGCTGACGAAACTTTTTCTGAATCACTTGAACGAAGGAGCGAGCATCATCAATATTTCGTCAACCAGAGCCAGAATGAGCCAGCCCAACACCGAAAGCTATACCGCGGCGAAAGGTGCGATATCCGCGCTGACGCACGCCCTGGCGATTACGCTTGCCGGCAAGGCGCGCGTCAACTCGATTTCCCCCGGCTGGATAGATACCGGCTTTCAAGTCTATGAAGGACCGGATGCCGAGCAGCATCCCGTGAAAAGAGTGGGGAACCCGCTGGACATCGCCCACATGGTGCTTTACCTTTGCAGCGACAAAGCGGGATTTATCACCGGACAGGACTTCTGCATTGACGGCGGCATGACCAGGCAAATGATTTATCACAACGACTTCGGCTGGACGTTTGGCGCGTAAAAAACAACACCCTGTCTGGAGAAAGACCAAACAGGGTGTTTTTATATATCGAAACCGAACCGTAAACTTCTTTATTCAATCACGTTCCCGCAGGATAGATAATGCAGGTTCGGCAGTTTCGAGGCCAAATAGTCATACGCCTTTTTGCCGGTGCAATGACAGGTAAAGAACCGTACCTGCGGGTATTTCTTCAGATTTTCGGCGATTTCGTCCAAGAACCGTTTGTCCGCCGTTTTTCTGGTCGGCGGATTGAAAAGATGAAATCCGCCCACGCAAATCTGCGGCGCAAAGCTTTGCGCTTTTTCCATAATATTGACAACGCCGATATGACCGCATCCGATTAAAACAGCCGTCTGTTCTTCCCGTATCATAAGATTCTGCTCGTGCAGAAAAACGTCCTTTTGACCGCCTTCATAAAACGAATCGTTGGCGCTTGAACAGCATTTTTCGATCCGATTCACGACAAACAGGCTCAATTCCTGATCGATTTCAGCGTCGCCGTCCAAAAGAATTACCTGCGGATGATTTTTCAACTGCCTGTCCAGTCCGATGTCGGCTTTTAAAAACAGAAACCTGCTGTAATGCCGTTCAAAGGCTCTCCGCTGTATATAGATTTTCGCTTTTGCGTTTTCTTTAAGAAAACGCGCCAAAGCGCCGCCGTGGTCGCTGTGTCCGTGCGATATAACGACCGTATCGATATCGGAAAGATCGATGTTTCTCATTTTGGCGTTATCAAACAGGGTATCGTCAGGACCCAAATCAAACAGCAGTTTATGGTTCTTTGTTTCAACGTATAGCGAAAGCCCGTGTCTCGGCTTTAGTTCGCAATCGGAACGGTTCTCCACCAACGCTATGATTTTCATGATGCCCCCTCCGCTGTATCGCTATTGCCCGCACCGTCCGTCGCCGTCACCGAACCGAAACCAGCTCCGATAATTTTCTTGCCGTATTGGCGTTGCGGATGGTCACGTGCCGGTACGCATTTGTGCCCACGATTCTTGACCATCTGGTTCGCGAAAAATGCTTTATGCTCGCCGACCAGAAGATCACGCTTTCATAAACGTCCAGTTTTTCGTATTCGGGCTTAATATCCCCGACTTCGGCGACAATCTCTGCGGCAGAAACCGGCGGAATCACGAATATGGCGTTGTGCTTTTCGTCGGGCGCATCTCCCCACCATGAAGGAGCATGGGCGATCGCTTCTCTTAATTTTTCCGCGGCAAAAACCGCCACGCGGACCGGAATGCCAAACTTCTTCTCAATAACTTCCTCACAGCGCGCCGCCAGCAAAACTTCGTCCGTTTGCGCGCAATCAAACAAAACATTGCCGCTGTTAATGTACGTAGCGACATTGGCAAATCCGTTTTCTTCGAACGCGGCTTTCAATTCCTTCATCGAAATGCTGTTTTTTCCGCCTACGTTAATCCCGCGGAGCAAAGCGATATATTTGACCAACGCAAAAACACCTCAATTCATAACATAAAATTTTCTATTTCACCCATACTCTGTTTCTCGTCGGTCGTCCGTGACCGAAATAGACGGTTCGTTCTCCAAGCGCGGTTATTTTTCGCGCGCTGTCCAGCATGGCTTTTTCGTCGTGATACAACATGGAAACGGTCGGATAAAAAATGTTCATCAGCGCGTCGCCCACGATTAAATCTTTCCCGCCGACGTCAATGCCGATCGAGCCTTTCGTATGTCCCGGCAGCCCGATTACTTTTGCCGAAACACCGTACTCGGTCAAATCGTCTCCGTCTTCGAAAAAAACCGACGGCGCAAGCGTGCTCCTTTTTCTTTCCGCAGGTTCTTTAAGGGCGGCGGATAATATCGTCTTCCCAAAAAAGCCGCCGGCCGACAAGGGTTGATTGCGGACAGACGCAAGCAGGTTTTCATCCGCTTTATGCATGCCGACGGGAACCCCCAGTTTTACCGACAACGCGGCGGCGTTTTCGGCGTGGTCGTCATGCCCGTGGGTCAGCAGGATCAGTTTAATTTTATACGGCTCGCAGGCGTCCATGACGGTTTTTAGGTATTTCTTCTTCCCGGTATCGACCAGAACGGCAAAATCCCCTTCCGATACGATGTAGCAGTTGACGCTGACGCATTTTATCCTTTTCACACTACTCATGTCGAAACCCTCTTTTAAAGCGCAGATAGCATTACAGTTGCCGCTCGATAAAAAGCGGAGCATGCTCGGCTTTATAACGAATTATAAAACAAAAAGCCTTGAAATACAAGGCTTTTTCATAATTTTACGATATTTTTATGTCGGAATTATATTGGCAAATACATTTCGTACTGCGCAATCGACTCTTTCAAAAAGCCCAGGCGTCTTACAAAACCCGCAAGCGAAGCGTTATTGGGAAAGCTGATTGCCAATCTTTTTAGATTCAACTCCCGAACCGCCTGATGGAGAATCCCGCGCCCAACGCCCATATTCCGGAACTCCGGGGCAACATACAGATAACTGATTCTCCCCGCGGGATGGATGCTAAGTCCGCCCACCATAACCGCGTCTTTAAATACGCCGTAGTATCTCTGCTCGTCAAAGTAACCGGTATAATCAAAATCATTTTGCCAGTTTATATGAATGTCCCGGGTTTTATCGCGAAAGAGCCGCAAATGTCACCGCCGGGGTATAATTGACCCATAGCGCCGGACAGAAATTGACCCACACCAAACCAAACGGTTACCATAAAAGTGTGACGAAAACTTTTATGGGGGTGACCGTATGATAAGGAGTGG